>ERZ772935.160-NODE-160-length-26959-cov-5.692945_pt1 | contig 26959 bp, 20 predicted proteins | sample MGYA00511683_ERZ772935 | MGnify/ENA primary metagenome ERZ772935 (study PRJEB29015, sample SAMEA2738086) | human oral metagenome | biome: human oral; feature: human-associated habitat; material: saliva | place: China | collected 2228 ...
TGCCCAAAATATCGGCAGCGGAACGGGCGGTAACTTGGAGTACAAAAAATTCAAGTAGTTTCTTTTGAACTCTCTTGCTTAATTTACAATTGGTTATCTGCATTTTCGTAGCCTAGCATAACCGCTAATCTACGTCAGCCCCTTTAATTTTGTTTGAGATCTTTAAATTGTAACTCCCCCCTAAAATCGCCCCGTACTACAAAACGCAATCATTCCACACAAAACGCCTCAAAATAGCCAATTTTAGAGGGGAGTTACAAAAGCGTTTTAAAGATAGGGTGTATTTAGACATAAAAAATCTGCTCCTTAATTAGTTGGATTAGAGTCCAACTTTTGGGGAGTTGATCATTTAAACTACATTTTCCCGAAACAGAGAACGGATATAGGTTCGATTCCCGATTGCATACTCGGGGGTGTTAAACAAACCTTAGTCTTCATCACTAACTCCTGTGATAACAATGGTGTTTGCTCCGGAGTCTCCCGTTAGGTACATCCGTAATGCGTATAGCAAGTCAGGTGTCTTGCGGAATATTTCTGGTTTATCAATTTGTAGGCTGATTCTGGATTTTAATTCAATATTCTTAGAGATCACTATCTCCGAAATGTTCTCTATCAAGGTTATGTACTTTTTAGTCAAATTATTACTCACGGCAAAAATTATTTTGCAGTTTTCATCATCCATTCCTCGGGTTCTCAGCAATGCAAGAAGAAGCTCCAAATGCTTACAGAGAGTCGCTATCTGATATCCTTTCCCACCATTCACAACCTTCTGAAAGTCGAACTCAAGGCAGCCATATAAGTTTTTGGATAAAGCCCCGAGCTCCTCTTTAGTCAATTTGTTGATCAGTGTTTTGGAACGCCAAAGAGCTATCGACAAAACCTCCATGGTAATGGATCTGGTCAGGCCCTCATTATCAATGGGGTCGATGACATTCTCCAACAGCTCTTGTTGGTATGGCAATTCGGCATTACCGATGGCGAAAGCAATATTCTTGTGGTACCTCCGCAAAAGCTTTTTATCCTTCACAGCACCAAGGAGACGTGAACGAACAATCTCGGGGGCATCCTTATGTAGACAGCATAGAAAAAAGAAAAGCTCCTCTTTAAGGGTGTCCGGCATATTTTCTGACTCAATTATTGATATGATTTTTTGAGTACTTTCAAATATCGCGTTTCTAAAATGGTCAGGCACATCTGACTCTGAAAGAGAGTGGCCATGATTCCAGATGGTTAATGCTGGAAATCGGAGGCTCTTAGATAAGAAGCAATCTCTAGGTTGTTCCACTCCTATTGTTACGTCTTCTGCTGAAAATTTTCCCTTGCTATCTTCCACCTTGTAAAATGAAAGCACTTCGCCTTGTTGAGGCAATTCTTGATCCTTTCTTAGCCGCAACGAGGATTTGTGAACAAACACATTATCAATAAAACAGAAAACATTATCATTTCCTTTGTCGATCCATTTAGGGATTACTCCAGAAATACGACCATGTCGTGAGATATCATTAATGCTTTCGAGATCTCGTTCTACCCAGTCCAGAAGATCAGAAAAGCCATTACCATCTTCTTTAGGAAAATTCTGAAAATCCAACCAGCTTTTACGTGCTGGGAAATCTGGAATCGGCAAGTTCTCAATATCAGCCGCTTCCCCCTCTGATGCTGAGCGCCATTCAACACGAATAGATTTAAAACCTGCTTCAGCTGAATCCAACGGAATGAATTTGAGTTCGTATGGATCATCCGCTCCATAAGTATAAGTCATCTTAAGCTTGCATACTGTGGCCTTTTTTAAGGGGAATGCTGGTGATTTCAGGTATGCAACAAAATGCAGCTCTTTATTACCTTCTCCCTGCTGTAAGGGGAAACTGTAATGCATTTGTCCGGCAGGAAGAGTAAATGACTCTTCTACTGGTATATTCACAGTTCTGCCACGTTGCGGTGTTACTGTTGCATCTTTTACCAAATAGAAATTTTCAAAGTGACCATCACGAACAATTTTGATCGACAGCTCTGGCAGATGATCACGCCAAAGGGCAATGCCATCAACTTCTTCCTGCCATCTGTTTAAAGTTTGACAGCCTTTTATTGGTGACCATGCAGACCCCAGCCACATGTAATCCATTCGCCCATCAGACTTCTTGATTGTATCCTCAAGAGGTAGGATAAAGACTCCAACTTCTCGACAATCTTTATTTCTAGAGTTCAGGCAGTCACTGATGGCGTAGTTTGATAATATGTTGAGATCTAAATCCTGAGTCAGAGCCTCCCGAATAGAACACGGCAAGTGATACCAGTGATTATCTTTCACAAAGGACACTTTTCCAGAATCACTGGCTAAACCATCGAAACCGAACAAATGAAGAAGTTCTTCGGATGTCTGGCAGCCATTACGGTCAAGATTGCGGACCATGGCTGTATGAATACTGCTATTTGGCACAATAACCGTAGGGTGTCGTTCCCAACTCACACCTTGTGTTTCAGGCAATATTTCAGCCAGCTTTTGTTGATATATTGCCTGAACAGGAGTTATTGAAATGCCGCCGGCAAATGAATCAACCACCAGCACAAAATCATTCTCTCGGACTCTGTCCTGTACAAATTTCTTCGATGATTGCCATGCAAAGATAGTTGCTATGCTTTTGGGAAGCGGGGTCGACTCATCAAAATAAAAATTGACACTTTTTCTTATTCCTTCTAGATCAAAGTCATTACCCCAATCAGGAACAAGATAAGTGAGTTTGTCTGTCTGAATATAGTCATTCAACTTTTTAGTAAAAAACATCGATGCACTGCTTTTGGTGGCATCGGGCAGTGTTGATCTATGTGAAAAGAGGCTCCTCATGCTCACCGTTTCAACTTTTCCACTTAAAGTGATAGCTTTTGCTTCTCCGCAATCGACAACATGCTTGTTTCCATCTTGTAACGTCCAAATTTGCTGAAGCAACCTGAACGGCAGAAGCGCCTGGGAGCCTGTATTGTTCGTGAACCTTGGACGAATAGAACACAGGTCAATAACAGTGCTATCCATCTGTATTGGACCACTTTGATTAGTAGCCGTTGCAGAGTGTTCAAACGGGGCATCCGTGACGAATGACAGTATCGCCTTTGGTATCTCTTTGAGAGTTTCTGACTCTATTTTTAATTTCTTTTTCCCGCTTGGAGCTTGCTCAATAACAAGATTACCGGAAATGATCTGTAATAAATACTTATCCTCACCGACTTGTATCTTCCATTTATCACCTGTCAAATTGAAATCGATAGGGATGATTCCTGCTGGAAGGTTTATGTCGTCAGCACATTCACCCTGTCGGTTGCTACCGATAACAAAAGAAACTTCATCTCCAGTAGATAATGAATCGAGCTTGAGCTTGCTTGACAGATTGTTTTGATGAAAAAATAAATCAACACCACTTTCTTGAGTTACAAAGCCAAACTTCTTTTCATAATTTATAGTTTTGATCTTTCCTTTAATCTTTGAGTTAACCGCAGGAAATAAATATCCCCGGACTGGTAATTCTGGGGAGATAGAAAAATTATCATAATCGAGACCGACCGGTTGCTGAATGATTCGAAAACGATCGCTATGGTTAAGCAAGCAGAGAGTATTCCAATAAATAGCACGGAGAATATCGCTATTGAGTCTTTTACTATCTCCCGCGATCTGTTCATCAATAGCTTGAAGCCAGAGCCAACCATCCCAGACTTTTCGATAACGCTTATCCTGAAGAAGCGTGTTGTTGGGCGGAAGATTGCCCCAATTGCCAATTTCAGCGGCATCTTCAGTCCTAAGCCAGCGCTGGAGGGAAACAAGCAATTCCTCACAGGTCTCTTCTGTCGCTGCAGATAAAGCATACTGTCTTTCAATCAGAATCTGCTCCAGCCGGAATAGAAAAGCTCTTAATAGTCGGTTTTCTGCCGTATCAACACTGGGTCTCCGCCTGACAGCCTTCATATAAGGTTTACCGGAAAGCTTCTCGCGAAGTGTTCTTCCCGGCTGACGGCTGAGCCATTGAACACTGTTGCTGTCAACCTCTCTTGCCGCATGTATTGGCAGCATGGTATGCTCTCGTAATATCTTATCCCGAGTATGCTCCATGATTGCCAGAACAGCTTCCTTCGTGTGCGACACAATTCGATAGATACGGTCTTTTATCTCACCCTCAGGTGACGCGTCCTGCAACGATTTCGCCACAGCATTCAAAAAATCGACAATGCCGGTATGTAGGGCATGCCCGGAAACAGGGTCGAAGCTCAATGCTTCCGTCAGCCAGCTGCGCAGCATCAGCATCAAAAGAGCCTTGGCCTTTATCTCATCCTGACCGTTTAACGCCCTGTAAACAGACTCGACAGAATCAATGGCACCGATGGACGGTTCAACAGTCTGTGCAGTTGCATGTTGACGCTGATGATAATCGGACAGCATGAGCTTCTGTCTGGCTGTTAGCTTATATTTCTGCGGTTCCGCCATCTATCAGTTCTCCGCATTTTCCTGACCATTCACAGCCTCATCATCTTTTAAGTAATTGGCGCTGTTCCAGATGAACTGCCCGTAACCAAACTCACAAGCCAGATCGAAGTCTTCGATTATCGTATAGTCAGCATTCACCAGTTGAGTTCGAATTTTATCAAGGCAGTCCGATTTGGATTTTCCTCTAGTTTCAATTCCTCGTAATTTAGGCATAACCTTCTGAACTAATTGATCTTCAAAGGCGATTTTCATTGCTTTTCTTAAGCCTTCATCATCGTTGTTTCTCTGAGCTTCCAGCACATCGGGATAGTTGGACATGTAGTATTCGATGGATTGCCATACTCTGTGCCCCAAAGCCCGGCCAACCTTGGACAACGAGGTATTTATCTCTTCAATAAACCTCTTGAATGGCAAAATCTGATTATCGTTGAATTTACTTTCTTTGCACCACCAGCTCTCCCACAGTTTGCGAGATAATAATGGGGCTTGATTGCCCAACGGCTTCAGTTGAAGTCGCCTTTCCAGAGTTGTTGGGCGAGGAAAGTTGATTACAATGCCTCGATCGAGGACCTTGTCTGAGAGGGATTTGGTTGTCTCGTCCTGATTCATTGTTCCAGCCCAGAGCACATTTCTTCCCAAGGGCAGATCATAGTGCTGGATACCTGCACCAAGCTTAACTTCAAGGCTGGGTACCTCATTACCTTTGAGACCGCGCCGCAGCTCAAGCTTGCTCAAGAATTCTGCAAAATAAAGCTCAACATGGGCAAGATTCATTTCATCCATCAATATGAGACTCATGACATCTTTAAGACCGAAAGGGTAGTCTTCAGACCGAGACTTTTGACTTTGCGCCAATAAACGCAGAACAGGCTGTGCATCAAACTTGTTATCGATAGAGTTGAAGAAACCAAGCATGGACTCCTGACTGTCCCAGTTCGGTTGCACGGACAGACTCAAAAAATTTATGCCGCCGAAATGTGAATATAGCCGTGGCAGCTCGGACTTTCCGGTCCCGCTCACGCCTGCCAGAACAACCATGGGAGACCACTCTGAAGTCTTTAGAGCGGTGTGGAATGCGTGTAAAATTCGCCGTGGGAATCTCAGCCCATAATCGATACAGGATTTACTGATCCCGTCCAGCCACTGAAGTTCATATTTGGCTTGCTCTTCATTTATGGGAAGCTTCGCACGAGGTAGTTCTTTTGAAATATAAGGAGCTTCAATATCACGCACTCTTGCATCCCGATCCTCTTCACGTTCGTAGGCAGACTGTAATCGCTTGATATCAGCCTGTAACATATTGTTGTGAGCCTCAATATTATCACGCTGGTCTGAAAGTGTCTTATTTGCTCTTTCCAAAGAATCAATTCTCGCTTCTAGCTCATCCTGAGCTTGTTGAGCAGCAAATAGCTTTTGATAGTCGTCTTTATACTTGTCTTTTTCTCGATCAATTTGTTCCTTTTCAGAATTCAAGCGATCAAAGGCTTCCTGCATCTCCTGTGTTGGGCGTGTAGCGAGATCCTCCCGTAGCTTTTTGATTTCCTCTTCATAGGTTTTCAATTTCAGCAAAACAGCAGCCGGATCTTCATCTCCAAGTTTATGCTTCAGTTCTTCAAAGTTTGAAATGAGGGCACTGCTCGTTTTGATGGATTCTCTCAAACGGGCAATTTCCTCATTAAGCGCAGACTTCTCATTTTCGAAAGATTGCTTCCATTCAATAACCTTGGCATCCACCTCAACGTTCAAATTAGCTTCTCGTTCCTCAAGGCGATCTTTGCTGGATTGAAGGCGCTGTTTTTGGTACTCAAGTTCATCCTTGAGCTCATCAAGCTCAGCCTGTTCCTTCAGGAACGCATTTCTTTCTTGCTTGAGCTTATCCTTTTCCTGTTGAATCGCCGCCTCATGAACTTTCAGTCTATCAGCTATCTCTTTCTCCAAGCTTGCTATTCTGGATGTCCTCTCCTCCGAAAGTTCTTTTTCAATGGCAGTCAGAGCGTTTACCCGTTTTGACTCCAGCTCCTTTTCCTGTTTTTTGCGTAGATTGAATAGCTCGTCATCAAGCTTTGCTCTGTCATCTGCATATCCTGTGTCTCTTTGTATTTCAGCCTTTTGCATTTCCAGTTCTCGCTGTCGCAATTCTTCACTTTTGCTTTGAATATGCTTCCATCTTTCAGTTGCGTTCTCTTCTCTTTCCTTTAATTGCTCTATCACCTCTGAAAACTTCTCTTTAAAAAGTTCAGGGAAACCATTTTTTGCCTGAAGCTCCATCTCTTCAAGCTGAATACGTTTGTCATTCAGCTCAGCTTCCTTTTTAGCTATTGTGTCTTTAGCGTTCTTTAGTGCTTGTTCCTTTTGAGCGATATAGGTCTCTTTTTGGCTCAGAGAATCTTCTAATTCTTTCAGTTCTTGTTGCTTATTCAGGAGGCTAGCCTCTGTTATGTTCATAGAATTATCAGCCTGTTCTGCCTGTTCATTACCTACAGAAGGCTGAGCGTTCTGCTTGTTCTTGTTGTCCATTAGAAGACCTCCGCTATTATATTGATTGCTTTGAATACATGTTTTTTCAACGACTCCAAGTCGTCTTGTGAAAAGTCAGATTGTTGTTTGTTGCCGTGTCCACGCAGCCGGATCAAATCCGCGACAAAATCAATGAATGCTGGATCTGATTTCTGAAGCTGAATCAGTTCCCTTTCTGATCCCAAAAGGAAAACGGCAAGAAGATGGGCTCCCAGTGTTGTGCTTGAGCCCTGAACGGTACGATAAAGTCGTTTGGTATTTACCGTACTAATTTGTTCGGGAATGACATCAGGTGTAGGATAAAACTCGGATTGAACAATTTTTTCAATCGCTTCGTCCCTTAGGTTTGTTCGGTTTTTGACTGATGATCTCCGGTCCTTGGTAACTTCAAATAACGACAACTGCATAATGGATGCTAGCAAATTTATGTAGAGCTGAAGCTGCTCATCATCCAGAGTCTCCCTCTGGCTTAAGATCGTTACTTTGACCAACTCTTCGCGTAACGACGGGGAAACAGCTTGAACAAATCCAAGCCCCAATGACTTGTCCAGTTCGATCCTTGCCTTCAATCTGACCTGATCAATGTCTCTTTTCTGCTTTGTTTTGGCAGTGTAGGTATCGTCAGTTATATCCGGTATTAGCGAATGGATGAGTCGAGTGGTTCTATCGCGATAGCCCTCAAGGGTTTCCAATGAAAGTTCGACATCTGTAGAGTTTCCATGGGATACTGGGTCCCTGACTTCTTTCAGTATATTGATAAAAGAAAGACATCTTGAGTCTTCAATGGCCAGATTATTAAGCGGATGTTTGGGATCATTTATCGCCCCGGCTATTGCCAGAGCCAGTAGCGGCTGCATCTCGGAAACACCACGGTCAATAGCTCTAATTTTACCGGGTTGAACTTGAAGTAGGGCTTTCACACTGTCCGAAATATCAAATCCAATCTTGGTGGCAAACGAGCACAGTATCTTGTCATTTTCACGGTAGGACTGTGACGAGAACAAGCGTTCCCAGTGAGTCACCGGGTTATCAGATACAACAAATCGCAACGCCCACTCTATGGCTTCATACAAGGCAACTACCGCCAAGCCGGTTAAACGGACAAATTCCTGCTCATTATTAGATGAGTCGATCTTGATTTTTTCAGCAGCAGACAGATACCCTTGTGCGTGTCGAAGTGGGCGAGCTATCAGTGGATATTTCTTCGACCCGCCCGCCACTGAAGATTTATTTTCAGCCTCTTCATTGCTTGCATCTGGATTCAGCCAGTCGATAATGCCTTTTTTCTTCAAGTCTATGACCCACTGCCAGTCCTGAGAAGTAAGGTAATTAGCAAAGCTTTCAGAGAAGCCAAAGCCACATCCATCCGTCACCAGAAGGTCTGAGTTGCCTATCTGGATAAGGACATTGCAATGCAAGTAAACCAGTTCCGGATTCTCACGTAAGGATATGGCTTCGGCCATTGGAACCGGAGGCGGGTACTGATCAATAGCTTGGTTCAACAGAGCATACCGTCGATATTTCTTCTTAAACTCTCTTATAGCTCTGATGACATCGTTGGAGTCAGGAACCATTTTCCAGAAAGAGTCTTTTGCAGGGCGTATCTGTCTTGCACTTACCCTCGACTTCTCATTGGTTGGATTGATTAGAAAATCAATAAATCCGCTGTCACCAATCCTTGAGATTTTTTTATAGCTCAACTGATCCGTGCTGACATAGGGAAGAAGTTTCCCGGACAGCAGATCGATAAACACTGTACCTACGGTGTATTCCAGATTACCGTCTGATTTATTTTGCCACTCGTTCAGAAGTTCCTGTCCGATCTCAGATAACTCATACCGGTCATTCAAAAGGCCTAGATGGTTGAGACGATTCTGAATAAAGGCCACCAGTTCCTTTTCCAGACAAGTGAGCAGCGCAATCTTTTCTGTATCGCCAGATTCAATCTCTGTTATCTTTAAAACAGTTTCCTCAAATATATTGAGTCTACTTTGTTTCTTTTTCGGAATAGAAATACTGAAAGCATGGCATGGCCAAAGAATATCTTGTTTCGCTGCTATATTTAGCCCATCTAATGTTTGATGGAAACTAATTATTTTAGGGCGATGATCTTTTAGTTTTGAACTCATAGGATTACTCCCTGTTCATAGCACAAATCATAGAAGTTTTTCAGAGCTGGAACAGCATCCATAGCTATCTGGGTGTTCGCAAGAGTGCTGTCTCCCACAATGGCTAAAACCTTCTTCTGACGGCTCATGCTGACGCAGAGGCGGTTTTCCGACATGAGATGGCCGAATAGCTTTTGCTGCTTCTTTTTGTAATCCTCCTCGTTGAGTATATGAGGCGGCAAGGCGTTCATATCCTGAGACCTCACCATGGAAAGAAACACAATATCGAATTCCATACCCTGGAAAGCATCGACAGTGCCGATACGGAGCCGCTCTTCACCACTTTCAAGAAAGCGATATTCCTGACATATCTGCCATGTATCATCCTGTACACGTTCCGTGATACCGAATTTTTTCAGGGCTTCATAAACAGCAAATACTTGGGCCTTATAAAAACTGATGACGCCAAAGCTCAGCCCAGAACCTTTTTCAGAGCCAATCCACTTATTCACATACTCTGCTATAACCTTGGCTTCAGATATTCTCTGCCTGCTTCGGCTAGGCAAAACATCTTCCTTTCCTTGACTATTAGGGACATTAATCCAAATAGCCGCTTTGTTTTCTATGCCCGGAAGGCGTTGCTCAAAGTGGCTCGCAGATAATGGAGACCGGTAACCCTCATTATATTTCCGATAGAAATTATTGCTGACAAAATCCCCCAACAGCGGGTGTGTTCGGTACTGAGCATCCAACGTTACTGTTCGTTTGACACGATCTTTCTCTTCCAGTTTTTTCAGGCGATTGAACAGATACTCAAACATGCTTTTCTTGACAAAATCGACATCAACTGGAGGACCGGATGAATCGTCACCTTCCAAAGCTCTCGCGACCTCCTCATCAATCAAATGAGGCAACTGTCTGTGGTCCCCGACTAGGATTATTCTTTTTTCAGCCTGAGACATCGGGATAAGCAGGTCTCGCGGGCTAGTTCTCGCGGCCTCGTCTATGATCACTGTATCGTACTTGACCATTTCCGTTCGCTGATCATATCGGACGTTTTTATTCTTTGAGCGGATGATGTCTTTCCCGACCGCCTGTTGAGTAGTTGCAGCATACACAAAGTTGTAGTCCTCTATGGCCTCACGAACGCCATCAGGATTGTCTTCAAGCTCATGTAAAAACTCAGCCAGAATTGCATCCCGTTTATTGGTTGAACTGAGTTTTTTCTCCAGAAGTTGAGATACCGTTGCCACCAATCTCAAAACATCCTCTCTTGGTTTTTCTGTCCTGAAGTCGGGCGAAGGCAGATATCTATAGAGTAGCGATTCTTTCAGCCCTCTCAGCTCTGAAAGAAAACTCAGCGACTTACCGCTGCGCCAACGGGCCGCTTTTTTAAGAACGCTTAAATCTAAATTGACTGATTCGTCTTCGATCTTATTCAGCAAATCGACCGCTCTTGCGGCTCCATCGTCTTCAAAGGCTGCTTCACTGACACGCAGAGCTCGAACGAGCCGCAAGGTAGAAGGATCATTCGACTTCAGTTCCGTTTTCAGGGAATTGATGATTTCCTCAGCCTCACTGGTGATATCCTCAGAAATCACGTCTCTGGGTAAACCGAGAATACGCTTCATTAAACTGACGGTGTTGCTCTTCGAGGGACACAATGAGTATGCGATAAACAGCTCTGCCAGTCTTACCTGCTCCTCAGTCTGAGCTATTTGAGGATTCTTGTTTCGAATACTCTCAGCGACACTGGAGCACCATTGGTTAATTTTTTCCGTGATAGCATCTACCGTAAACTCTGAATCACCGGACCTTTTGCCAAACTTAACTGCCGGAAGGGCATTAACGCTCAGCCTTGCAACTATATTCTCCACTGCATCATGTTGAAAACCTGAGACAAGTATCTGACCTCTTATCGATTTGGTTTTGTCATATTCCTCATTGAGCCTTTCAAGAATTGCTGTAACTACCGTTGTTTTTCCTGTACCCGGTGGCCCCTGAATAAGAGCGATGTCCGGGGTGTTTAATGCGACGTCGATGGCCTCTATCTGTTTAGGAGTTGGATCATGCTTGAAAATTTTCTCTCTCACAAAGGACGTTAAAGGCTTCAGTTTGGTGACACGCTGTATGTCCGGGAGTGTTCCTCCTTCTTCAATCAGCAGGCCAAGAAGCGGGTTAGCACAGCGTCCTTCCAGAATGGCTGAACGTGCCCGCATTCGTCTTTCAATCTGAATCTTGTCGCCATTGATGGACAGAATCAAAAACATCTGACCAGACGGAATTGACGGCAGATCCAATTCAATGCTGGTTTTTGAAATCTTAAGGATCGGGGCATAAACAGAAGCTGGCATTTCAGCATCGTTCTTTTTCTGATCCTTTTTGGTTGCGAATTCTTCTTCCAGAGCCTTGCTGTAGGCTTCCCATGTAAGATCAGGATTCTTGAGGTATAAAGGCTGCTCGGAGGTGATCTCTATCTCATCCCCTTCGGTAAGTTGATCCGGAATAGACGACACAAAGAACTTAACGCCTTTTGTTGTCTGCTCTGTGCCATGAAAATCTATTCGACCTACGGCTTTCGCCCTTGCCAGAAGCATTTCACCTTCAATTGCGCCGTACTCGTCCCACTGTTTCAAGTAACTCCCGGTCTCCTTGGTAAGTTGACTCATCGCTCCAGCGGCTAAAGCCCGAATGCGACCTGTCTTGGTGTAGTCAGAAAACAGTACCGCACCCCTTGCCAGACGTAATGATCCTTCACTCTTCTGGTTATCCTTAAAGACCGCTTTAGTCGCAAAATAGATGTCCTTTGACTTATCGACATTGCGCCTTTCAACCGGGATACGAACTCTCTCTCCATAGATAGAGAATTCCCGGTACTTCTCCTGCACAACGGCTTGGGAGTCGGGCGAGTCTTCATCCTCAGGAATATCCGCTTCAAAGTCAGCCTTGGCGGATGGGCCGCTCATGAGTAGAAAGAAATCTTCGCCGTCAACGCTGATTTTGCATTTATCGTTTAATACGCTCCCCAGCTCTTCAGCTCCATTGAAGCGAATGCCATTTTTTTTAGCCGTTGATTCTATGCGCTCATCAATGCCGATCTCCACGTCGCCAATTTCAACGATTTCACCATTGAAAAAGATGATTTTAACAAGCGCACTTCCGTCCTTGGCAATCTGCATTACCTCGGCAAGATGCGCACAACCTCTTTTCAGATGAAAATTCAGATCCTTTCCGACCGAGGGATCACGAAGCTGCACGCTCCACTGCTGGCCATCGATTCTCAATCTGTATGCCTGTCCGGTACTGTTGGATGCGATATATCCAATACCAATGGTTGGAGTCTCTACGGACAGTTCCGGTTTCAACCATAATTCAAAGGTAATTTCAGCATTTATGTCTTTCAGTTTCATTTGCCACCTCCGCTGATCATGCATTTAACCAGCCGAGGACTATTCAAATGTGCGAACATCCAGAACTGAACATCCGGCGTTACCCGGTCTATTTTCATCTGTGAATAGAGTTTCTGAAAACCTCTTTGCGGGTGACTGTCAGCAGCAACGGACAAATCGGCTTTTCCGTGGTCTGCCTTTTTAATCAGAATGTCATTATCGCTTGAAGAAATAAGTACCTCTGCTGTATCCGAATCAAGCATTGCAAATTCATCAAAGACTCGCCTCGGTACAGTCAGTTCTGCCCCCTGCGAGGTCTCACGTACATAGCGCCAGCATGGTGAGTTTAGGGGCTTGTCAGGTCCATTCCATCGATATGACTCAAGGATAAACACCTGCGGCCTCTGCGTTTTACAGTAAGGACAATTGTGACCCTCTGTTTCCGGGTGAATGAAATCATAGTAATAGTTCATCAAGCAGCCTGGGCATGTGACGGTCATATCCGCTGCCTGAGCGAGAGCTTCAGGCCAGTGATAGATTGTCGGCCGCAACAAAGGGGATGTCCTTCCCTGTCCGAATGTGCCCTCAAACAAAGCGGTCAGCTTCTCTGTAAGAAGAAGGGATCTGGGTAGGCCGCTGTCGGAAGAGTTGGAATCATCATCTTGGTCATCAACCCAAGGGAACAATCCGGCATAAGCTTTATCTTCAATATCCTCGTCATCATTTTCTTCATCAGCCCAGTCGCCTTCATCCGTTCCATCCACTTTTTTCCCAACAAAAGGATGAATCAGCGAGAGCAGGTAGAAAGCCACCACCGCAAACGCATGGCAATCGCTTGATGGTCTTCCACCATCTTTGCCCTGAACCAGCTCCGGGGCTCCGTATTTTGGTGTGTAAACAACACTTCCTCCTGCGGTGATTTCAAATCGAATATTGTCGGCATCAATCAGCCAGACTGATGAGTCATCAATTCCTTCTGAAATAAAGATATTGTTGGGGGATATGTCGCCATAGACCATGCCGTTACCATGGAGGCGTGCCAATAATGACGCGCACTTGTAGAGCGCATGAAGTCTGCGCCTTAGCCCTCCAGTTTTATAGTAATGGACAATCTTTTTAGCTTCATTCTCTGGGATTGCCGAAAGCCATATCGGAATATCGCCTGGCCCAATTTTTTCTGCGGACTTACCATCTATCCAGAAATGGCTGAACGGAACCATCTCACTCAAAAGCTGCATCACATAACCGGCATTGTTCTGAAGCAGCGCTGCCGGTACGGATATATTCAGACTTTCCGGCAGAGGCAGAAGCCGGACGCGCTTAAAGCGCTTTGAATACCGTTCCACTGACTCTTCATTGGTGACAGGATTCCCGCTTTCATCTGTAACAAGCTTAATCGCCAGATCAGGATCCTTGGTACGGAAAACAACGCCTTGGCCACCTTGACCGAGAACCTTGTCCTGAATGTGTACATTTTGATATTCATCTACGTACTCGTTGAATCTTTGGCTCATTGGGAACCTCCTTTCTTAAACAGACAGGCAATCGTCTTGTCATCGGTGTGTCCTAGTACAGGCCATTCATTGAGCCACCGTTTGAGGTCTCTTTTTCTTTTTTCCGACTCCATGTCTGCATAAGTTGAGTAGAGTTCCTGTGCAAAGATCATCTGTTTTTCGGGTAACAGATCATCGGATATGCCATCTGTGCATAGCACAACTGCATTGCATACGGTGCTTTTAATCGTCGCTGTTTCCCACTGATCGGGTTTAAACTCCTGCTGAAGGCTATTTGTATAGTTCGAGAAGGAATCCTGTTTGTTATCACTGAGAATAAGGTGATTTTCTTCAGTTTCTCCAAGGGCGGCAATCATTCCGTCACCGAGGCGACCAAGAGTGATAATTTCTTCAATCTGGATGGCGAAAAGGCATGTGGCCGAACAATCTGAGGAAGAGTACGGGGCTATTTTCACCAGCCAGTTGGCATGAATGAGCCTTAAAATATCAACAATATTGGCATCAGGTGTATTCTGGTAGCTTTTGGCTGCCTCAAAAACTGCAAGACAAGCAGCTTTTGAACCATGATCGGAATATGCCTTACTGCCTAAGCCATCCGATACAACAACGACATTTCCCCATTTATACCGATGTGCCATCCATGAATCCTGATTAGGAATCCCAGTTTTAACATGTAAGGGACCGATTACTGTGGCCCCCCAGCTTTTCCAAAGTTGATCAAGCATCCCAATCTTCCTCTGGATCTTCTGTTCCAGCCAGTTTGGATTGCAGAATCCGGGCTGTGGGTACTGGCGCAATTAACGGCTCATCAAAACCAAAGATTGTGCTGTCAATTGCGGAGGAAATGTTCTCTGAAAGATGAACACTCTTGTTTGTGGATATTTTCTTTAACTTCAGCAAGTCGGCGTCAGCACCGACTGCAACAGTCCGGATGATTAGCTCAGGAAATTTGCTTAATTGGTTCTGAAAGCTTACGATGTCTGAATTGGAAAAATTACCGTCAGATAGAATGAGAATCCTCGCACTTCCGCTATCATTCAGATGCTGGGATAGGAAATCATAGAGGTCACACAGGTTCGAGGAGCCCTCAGCGTTTAAACCAGGAATATCCCCGTCGGTTTGAATGGTGATTTTTAAAATATCCTGTGCCCATTGATAAAAACGGATGTCTAAATCTGCATATTTTTGCTGATCAATGCCCCGCAGTTGAGCAGCGTAACGACACAAATTCCGCTGTAGATGGATTTTCCCCATCTCATTCATACTGCCGGAAACATCAACGATGATATAGAGGGCTTCTTTCATCGATGATACCCTCTGGGTTGAATCATTTCTTCCAGCCGCCTGAAGAGGTTGTTACCTGATACGGACAGGAGGTTTTTTGAGTCGTCGATCTTTTTTCTTACGATTTTGTTTTTCGGGTAAAAACATGAAGCTAAAATAGCTCTGCCTTCAATTCCGCCAAAATAACGGACGATATTCTGGAGCTTCATGACGTGCTCGCTGTTCACATTGCCAGCTTTGCACTCAATGACATAGAGACGTCGTCCATCCGTGAAGGTAATATCAAGCTCCTGATAAGTATCCCCAAACAGGTTGCTCAGCTGTGCGCTAAAGCTCGATGAACTCTTGTCGGCATCATCCTCTTTGAATGAGACTTCAAGGCCGATGCGCATATCCTTGATCAAACCGGCATCAACAAGTGGCTGAAGTTTCATGAAGGTGAATTCTTCAAACCATCCGCCAGAGAGGTATTTGGCAAAATCAGGCCACTCCTTGAACTCAAAGTGTTTAGGACCGATACTTATCTTCGCACTTTTATCCTTGGAGAGCTTTGCGTAGATATCCCCATTGTGCAGTTCAAACGGCTGAAAGCTGTCGTTGTAACGGGAAAGCTCTCTGTAGAGCCGTGAGATTTTAGAACGCGCCTGCCAGAGCTCATTGGTCAGACTTTTCCGGTCAGAAGATTCAATGCCGGGGATATCAGCCCAATGGCCAGCTTTCGAGATAAACAGATTATTACTGTTGAGCTGGATAAAGGTTTCTACCGATGGAATCAGCTTTGTTTCAACGGTTTTAAAGTCATTGAGATAAACCATCTGATTGTTACGGCTATTGAAATAGAATGGCGTTGCATTCACCTTGCGACAGGCAGCAAGAGCCCCTGCATACATCAACTTTGTTCCGCCCGTTAGGTTGAAGCCGACCTTTGCATCGGCAGGCATTTTCGCGATCAGATCCAGAATTGTGGAACGGACATTTTCAGGATCATACGGATCCACCGCAATTTCACCGTATTCAGCTTCTCCAAGAAACTGTTTCATGATATCGGCAGGGAACTGTGCGGAATTCACAAAGATATGTTTTTTGCTAGAAAACTGGATCACGCCAAGCAGATTAGGCACCCGCTGTTCGCCGAACAAGTGAAAAATGGCATCATACTGCTCAGAATCAGCATCCGTTGTTCGAACCTGTCTTCCATGCCATTCCAGCCATTCGCTCGGTAGGACGATTCTTTCCGGAGGTCTTTCGGGCTGAGAAGATGCGATAAGGCGTTTCTTCAGAGTCGGGTACCTCAGGGCCGCAAAAGCCCATACGAAAGCCATCACCGGAGTTCCAGGACTCAGGTAGAGTGTAACCAGCTTTTCACCTTCCAATGCCGCAACCGCATTCAGAGACTGAGTCGCTGCATCGTATATACCTTCGGTATCATTGAGGTGCTTCAGGCCCACAGGGTGAAAACTCACATCAACCTTTTTACCGGCATCCCGAAGCTGCTTTTCCAGCCATTGAGTAAAGTGATTGTGCGCCTCCATTGTATTTGAAAACAAATCAAGAAACTGCTTCGTAATTGCAGGATCAGAGCCTTCGATCTCTGCTGTTTTTTGCTGAAATTCAACAGCTCTGTTTTCGGTTTTATCCGGGTGCGTAAAACCAAGGATGATCACGTCGGTGTAATCTTCCGCAAGCAAAGCTCCCAGAACGGGGCCGGTTGTCTGTTCAAGTCCGAGCGAAGCCCTGAAATCAGTCATTCCGTACCATGTCATTAAATATTTATTCATAAACTTTCCCTATTTATATATGGACGGAACCAACTAACCTGATTTTTCAAGCGATTGACAAAGACAGCGCGATTGTCTGTTTCAAGTCCTTTAAATTTTCCTATTGCCCCACTGACGAACGAGCCAGCATCATCTTCATTCATGCAGAATCCGACGCGCATCTCAAAGAATCCCAGCAGGTCCTTGCACGATGAATTACAGCGTTTCCAGTTATCCGCAAAGGCAATAACGAATGTCCCTTGTGGCGGACCGTCTTCGAGAATTTTCTTCAGACTCTCTTGTGGTGAAGGTGGCTCATCTTTCTTCACTGGTCTAAAACTCGCCGGTCCGTAGTGAAATTCTTTGGTTGAATCCAGCCCGTCAATAATCACGATTCTTTTTGATTGTTTTAATTCCTCGGAAATCTCGGTAAGATTCAGTGCGGGAACACTCTCGTGTTTGGAAACGGTTTTTTCCCCAGAACCATCGAGATATTTTGATGCCCCCACCGGTATGATGGAGCGCCCATTAAAGTAGATGATCTCATCAATGCCATCCTGAGAATCCAAGCTTTGAAGGATGGAGGCGAGCAGTCCGTCATGGATTACGTCGTTATAGCCGGATATCAGCAAATTTGATAACGGCCGGTTAACAAGAGCCAGCGAGAGCGGTTCGGCTTCAAAACTCAATCTATCACCAAGGTGCAGCTGTATCGTCTCGTGTTTTTTTGAGTTGAACCAATCAACTGTGGGCATTTCAGGCAGTCGGGAGCCGTTAAATACTTTTGTAGAACCACAGTAACCACGCTGGTTGGCTACCTGAGTAATCTTGGCAATATGATCTTTGCACAATTCTCGATCGGCAAACGGTATCAAAAACCGTTGATTTGCCGATTTGTTCCCGTTGAAATTGTTGATGATTCCCTCCGGTGGACTACTTAGCTTGGAAGCCTCCCAGTTGCTGTTGCTAAGGATCATAGCGGAATCTTCCTCGCTGCAGGCGAGAGCAATCCGACAACCGATCTGGCTTATTAGCTGGCCCATGGAAAGAGACTGAATTCCTTTCAGTGTCTGGGTAGCCAGCAGCACATGTATGCCGTAGGCCCGTCCTTGTCTCAGTAGCTGGTTCAACATTTTCTCTGCGGGTTCAGCCACTTGGCGTCCCTCAGAAAACAGAATCTGAAACTCATCAATAATTAGTAGGATACGCGGGAGTTTGGCCGTTGAAAATTCCCTGTATTCATAAAAGTCGCGGACAGACCGATGTTTGAATTCCCGAGCCCGTTTTTCAAGTTCCTCGGTCAAATGTGCCAGAACAGTTACGCCATATTCGGGATCACTCTCTGTGGCCACGAGTTTTGCCTGAGGAAGCGGAGGTGAAGCATAAACACTGAATTCCGTGCCCTGTTTGTAATCCAGTAGGTAGATATTCAACTCCGATGCTGAATATGTATGGCAGAGGCTATGAATCAGAACATGGAGCAGGTTTGATTTTCCGGAGCCTGAACGCCCCGCCAGAAGAACATGGTGCTGTGTATTCACCCCGCCGATAGAGAAAGGAACGATCTCGCCTTTTGAAGTCCAGCCGATCGGCACCTGTATGCCCTGAACAGCGTCGTGACCCCAGTAGTCCGAATTGCACCAGAGATCCGTTAGACTCTTACTGAATTTTGAGCTCTGTTCATATCGGTCCGATATGGATGCCAGAAAGTCGGTCAGCTCAGAACGTCCGGGCCAGAACTCCTGTTCCTCCACAACACTGATTTCAGAGACATGCTTGGTCAGTATCTCTGCCGGAACAATGGAATCCATTCTCTTGGAATATTTGTCTATCGCGGTGCGCAACCCCGTAAACTTGCGGTCCTCCAACCGACTTTCATCAATGGTCAACACCGGAAGCACGCCGCAGGCAGGTCCATGTTCCAGAAGGCGGCTAAGGTACCAGAAGCTTTTGTCCGTCAACTGTTCCGGCACTCCAAAAATGAGCAACAGTTTATATGGTATGGGATTGCTACTGTTTGCCTTGTTGTAAGCAGACCAGCTCTTGATCTCTCCCTTGAATTTATTCTGAAGCAGATCCTCAACATAGTCCGTTAACTGGGCCAGGGTATTTTCCAGTTCGTCCGACCGTGTCAGCAATCGCTGCTTGGGAAAGAGCCGTTTTACTTTCAACAGAGAAAGGAACGGATCCAGAGACGTGCCCAGTCTCAGCGGATCTGCAGCGGTAATTTCAACATTGCCGACCGGCATGCAGTGCATCAGCCGAAGCATCAGCTGGTGAATTAACCGGTGTCCTGCAGTCTGGTCAGGCAGCCAGAGCGATTTCTTAAAAGGGAAAGGGATCAGCCGTGGGATATAACCTTTCCAGTTCTGATAGGTAAGATACATACGCCCGAATGCCAGGGCGTCAGGGAAACGCGTGCCCGTGTTGATATTTTTGACTGTTAACTCATTCAGATGAGGCTGGCGCTGGCGGACCTTTTTGCATAGTTCATCAAGATGTTTCAGGGCCGAAACCCATTCCTTCCCAAACTCCTGATTGACAGTGGCAAGCCGCTGTTTTCTGGTGTTGTAAGCTTCCGTTTTGAGTTTTTCGCCCGGGTAGTCTTTCTCAATGCGGTCAACCTTTTGAGCCCTTTGAGCAACGGCATGATTCAATGCACCAACTGCATCGAACAGACGTTTAAGCATGGACTCCCTGTTATTCGGACTCTTACTCATGAGCCATGCTTCCTATCAATTGCAGTTCACCTGTTAGCTGATCAATCTCGGCGGCTCGAGTCTGAAACAATTCTCCCATTTGCTGAAGGCCGGAGATGTCCTGCAAAATGGGCTCGAAAACGTCTGAGACAATAGACTGGCCAAACTCGTCTCTGACGGTGTCGGAAAATTTGCCCATCTGCTGTAAAGTCACATTAAATAGATCATCAAACATCGGCATCCTCCTCTTCAAACGGTAGCTGGAGGACAACACCATCAGCCTTTAATGCCTGCTCAATAACCACTGAAACATCCGCAAATGCTTCAGCCACACCGGCTGTAATAATCTTCTCGAGTTGTGGTTTGGCCATGATGTAGTCAGACTTGAAATCGTTATCAGAGTTTCTGACCTTTTCAATCAGCCGGTGCCAGTATTCTTCCGGTAAGGACAGGGAATACTCGCTATCTGTTAGCGAGACCAGTTCTTCCGTGAGTTGGTCAACAGCACTCATTTCACCTGCCTCCATAGCGTTCTGAAGCTTGGAGGAAAGATCCTGAGCTTTGTTGGTGTGTTCACTTGGTATAAGAGCGATTTTAATTTTCATGAGCTCCTCCGTTATTTGCATTAGAACCGGTCACCATGTCCCAGCAGGCTTTGTCGATCTCGTCTTTTGTCGGGAGCATTCCTATTAATGGCGATCCGGCACTCCGAAGGGCTTCACGCAGCTCTTCTTTCTGTTCTGGAGTTAAATCCTTGATGTCACGTGAACATATCGTCATCGACGCATTGGCTTCCTGATGTCCACCGGACTGGAATACCATGTGGTCTTTCTGAGAATAGAGATACGAAGCTCGGCCGCATTTCACTTCAATGGCGATAGAGCCTCCAGCCGGAGCACTCATGCCTTCACCATGACCGAGAATAACCGGCACTTTCAGATCTTCGATGATCAGGTCGGTTTTTGTGAATCTGCCGTCCTCAAATGTGGTTCGGGCCTGCGTGTCCGCTTTATGTCCGAGCGGACTCAGCGCCTGTTCCACAATTTTCTCGCCACAGTAGCCGCTCAGGTTTCGACGTATCTTAAGCTGCACGGCGTGCCTTTCAGCAGGACCGTTGGCGGCTTCGAGCTGGCTTCTGTAGTCGGCAATCTTGACCCTGAACGCAGGATCACGATCGGCGAGGTATTCAAAATAATAGCGCTGCTGTTCAACTGAGAGATTCAGGCGCGAGTGCAGCTCTTTCGGAGTAACCGGCTTGCCGGGGGCCGGAGACCATTTCAGCCATGAATAAAACTCCGCTGCAGGCGGGCGCGTATCAAGATAGGCATTCAGGGCCGCTTTTGCGCTTTCCAGCCGGACTCTGCCTGTCTCAAGGTGAGCCGCCGCATAGGTAAGCCGGGTCGCACACTCCGTCTGAACGGTTTCCGCCAGCTGCGTTGCCATATCAAGACACTGCCGAGCCATTTCATTTCGCTGCTCCATCTGCATGCGATGGTCTTTCGCAGCTTCCAAAGCTTCCTCAGCAGCCGCAACAGCGGATTCCGCTTCTGCAACGGCTGATTCTGCGGCGGCTACATCTCCCTCTTCAGATGAACAGTTGGGCGGTTCATAGCTGCCGTCCTCATCATAGCTGCCACTCGCTTCGCAGCCGGATAGAGATGAACAAGCGGAACTTAACTGCTCATGGGCTGAAGCAAGCTGCTCATTAGCCTGTTCCAGCTGCTGCCCGGCCTCCATTTCGGCTTCCATCGCAGCATCCAGCAGTTGAGCGCTGTTGTCGGCCTCCTGCTGTGCTTCGGCCAACTTGGTTTCAGCCGCAGCAATTTGGGCCTGACAGGCACTCTCCATGGAGCCATAGGTCGACTGAAGTCCGGCTATTGCTTCCTCGAGGTTCTCAACTTGTCCAACTGATACGTACGCCATTCCCCACCTTAACTCTGTATATATTCTCTTAAACGTGAAGCCAGCGCGTGAAGATATGGGACCTGTTCCGATGCGTTCGCTTCAAAATGAGAAAGTTGCTGCACCAGCGCGTTATAGTCCTCTTCAAAACTCGCTCGCTTTTCGTCCTGCCAGGTATCCCCGAGGGCACCAAAGCTATGATTCAAACCGTTAACCGCTTCATTCAACGTGTCGATGAACTGCGTCAGAGACTGTGCGAAACGATCAAGTTCATCAGGATCGCCAATTGCCTGTGGCATGATTTACCTCCAAATTTTTGTTTACCAGTAACCTTCATCGTCGGATGAAGCAGCCGCATTTCCAGCTGTAGCCGACTTAACGCTGCCACCGTCCAGCTTGATCTCTGACGGAGCCGGTACCACGTTCGGGTTCTTGGACTGGGTACGCATGGTCACCGACATGGTCACACGCTGGAAAAACTCATGGAGCTGCCCGGCGTTTTCTGCATAGAAAAGATCATGGGCCGTGCCCTCGATAAAACGCTTCAGAACCGTCTCATCCGCATCATGCCCGATAGCCATTGCCATGCGATCGCACTTGGAAGAGCGACCTTCGGAGATGAAGTCAGCCATAGCTTGCTTCCAAATGTTGCCGTCAGTTGGCTGCCCATCTGAAACAAGTACGATAGTTGGGCGGTAGGCACGGGAAGGCGTAGTCTCTTTGTCCTCGATCATGGCCTTGGCCATCTTGAGGGCTGTGCCCATGGGTGTATCTCCATTTACCTGAAGGCCATGCCACTGAACTTGTGACGCCTTGGTAAAGGGAATATGCAGATCTACCTTACCGCCGAAAGTGATGACGGAAACAAGTATCTCCGTTTCCATCTTTTCTTCCTGAGCAAAGGTATCCAGCATATTCTCGACAGCCTTGTTAAGGTTATCGATTTTATCTCCGGACATACTGGCGCTGACATCCAGAAGCAGAACTACGGGAAGCGGTTTGGCGGTCGGGGTGGTGAACTTTTTGGGATCAAACATGGATCATCTTCCTGATTAATTAGCTGGTTTCAATTTCATACAATTCTCAATACTCGGGAAAAAACTCAGCAAGGTTTCTGCTCCCGATAAACACTTCGCAGACCAATCGACTCCGATCCACTTTGTAAGCGGTCCTGAGTTCAACCTGCTGCCCATTGATAAGCTTTGACAAAGCATCCTTCGATTTCTGACCTTTGGTGGTGTGCAATCCCCGAGTATTGTAACCAACGGGACGGACTCTGGTTCCGGTCTCACCGTTCCATTTCCAATCCGATGATGCCTCTAAGGTATTTTCATAGATAATTGAAGTGACTCTGAATGCTGATATCGTTGCTCCTTTTGCTTTTTCAACCAATTGCGTTTCTTTCTGAACTTGGTCTTTAGCAATCAGCATGTCAAATAATTCAAAATGCCATAACATGCTGATATTTAACGTATTTCAAATCAGGTTGATGCATTTTATACCTCAGTTTAAAGTTTTCGTTTTGTCTGATTTAAAAACTTGATTTCATCCACTGATAACCAGCGATCATCTATATCTGTGCCATGTCTCATACTCCTTTGGGGGGTATTGCGTTTTGCCATGATCTCAACAGAGACAGGTAATGAATGCTTCAAATATAAAAACACCCAGTCTAATTTATTTTTAAAATACATTGAAATGAATACCAGATGTCAAATATTTTTTGTAGCGATCAACTAATTCAACAGTCCCCGATAGGTTGTTTTTGTTAAAACAGGTGGCAAACCTTGATTGTAACGATGTGGGCGAACAAAATTGTAATACATCACATAATCTCTAACATCACCTACAGCGTGGTTTAACATCAAATACCCGCCCTTTCATCCGCTCATATTTAAATCTGCGAAACCAGCGCTCCATCCGAGCATTATCCCGATGGCTCAGAGTCGGTTTCCAACCTACCACTTGTTTCTTGTAGAGATTCATCACCACCGTTAAATAGCACCAAATCCCATTGACTTTAAGATAGGTTGTATCGCCACAAAGCACCGTTGTTTTATCAGCATTTGGTGTAAACTTACGGTTCAAATGATTGATTGGCAAAAATCTGTCCATTCTCTTTATTTCGATTTTGCCATTTTTGCGGCTGCTTGCTGAATAATCCCTGCTGTTTCATTAATTTTCTGACCAAATATAGCCCAACAAAGATGCCTTTCCGTTTCAATAAATCTCTCAATGTCCGCTTGCCTGCCGAGCCTCGACTTTCGACAAACAGCGATTTGATTTCTACCGAAAGTGCGGTGTGTTTTTGTGGCATTTTTACCGCTTTACATTGGGCATAATAAGCACTTTCGGACACCTCAAACAGCGCACAAAGTCGTTTGATTCCGCGAGATTTTAACGTCGTGACGGCTTGGTATTTTGCCTCTCGAGAGACATTAAAATCGCGGTAGCCTTTTTTAGAATGAGCTTATCTTCTTCCAATTCTTTGATGCGTTTTTCCAACTTGTAAATGCGCTGTTATTCGGGGGAAATCGGTTTGCTGCCGGGTAAGATATAACCTTGATTCTCCGCGTCAACTTGGCTTATCCAACGACGCAATGCTGTTTCACCGATGCCTAATTCTCGGCAGGCTTGCGAAACCGAATAACCACGTTCTTGAATTAACCTAACCGCTTCAGCTTTGAACTCCGGGCTGAAAAAACGTCTTGCTCTTTTCATTATAAAATCCTCTTGTTGATGATAGTTTACCACCTATTGAGGACTGCGGGATTAGTGTACCACTACAGTTCATGAGGGTGTATAATAAATGACATCTTATGATAAAAAAAGAGTTAAAGAAAATAAACTTGACACACCCTCAATTTGTTGTTTTAGCTTCTCTTACTTATCTATCGCAAAATGGTAATGAAGTTACACAAGTTATGATTTCAAAACTTTCAGAGATAGATGTCGTGACGGTGTCTCAAATATTGAGTTTATTGGAAAAACATGATTTTGTGAAAAGAAAAGAACATTCAAGAGATACAAGAGCAAAAGTTGTTATTTTAAACAAAAAAGGAGAAGAGATATTACAAACAGCTGTTCCGTTAATTGAGCAAATTGATGAGTTATTTTTCGGAAAGTTGGATAACGACGAAGAATAATTTAAGCATTTTCTTGTTAGATTAAACAAAGAATAAGAATATTATTTATGGAGTTGTCAATTTTGATAGCTCCATACTACATTTGAAACTCAAAAATAGAGCATAGCTATAGAACAGAAATTTATTCAAGAGAATTATTCACACCAAAGTATAGAAGTCCTCTGTTTTTATTCTCAAAAAGTAAAACAGAGAACATAAATGGTTGGCTCTTGAAAGCAATGTGTAAAAATTTTACGTTAATATTGTAAAATATAATGACATAATTACTCTGTTATCGGGGTTATTTTTACGTATTTTTAAAGAAAGTATCAATATTTGAACGCAACAACTTGAAATAATTAGAGTTTTATTTTTGTATTCTTTCGTTATATAGAAACAACCGTTCTAATTATTGAGCAATACAAAAGGCCGTCTGAAAAATATACTTTCAGACGGCCTTTAAAATGATTTAAAAGAAAATCCTACATTTGCACCGAGCCGCCGACGGTCAGGCTGATTTCTTCTGAACCTGGGGAGGCTGGTATGTCATCTTCTATTCCTGCAGCCATCTCTGCGACGGGGGCTGCCCGCAGCATTTTGGCGCGTGCAAAATCGCCGCCGACTTGGCGGTTGCCGATATGACCCAAGTTGAGTTTAACGATTTTGTAGCTGGAAAAGCCGAGCGTTTGGGCGAGGTTTTGGGCGCGGTCTTTGAAGCGCAGGATGACGGCTTTGCTCAGTTGGTCGACGGTTTCTTCGCGTTTTTCTTTGGATACGGAAAACGAGGAGCTTTCCAAAACGGCGATATTGATGCTGTCGGCAATCAGGCGGTTAAGTGCTTCAAAGTCTTTGCTTTCTACTTTGAAGTAGGCGTGTTCTTCCCAGCCGGTTTGAGTGCGTTTGCCGTTGGTGTATTGATAGCGCGGGGATGCGTTGCGCTCCATCAGCTCGGCTTTAAATTTGCTGTTTTGGGAGATTTTGTTGAACTGGTTGAATTTCTTCATGAAGGCTTGGTTGACGGCTTGACGGTCTTTGCCTTCTGCGTTGATGTTGAAATGCGCGGTCATGGTATCTCGCGGCACTTCCATATTCGCGGATTCGGAAAATTCAACGATGTTGTAGTTGAGGCTTTCTGCTGCAACGGGCAGGGAGGCGGCTAGCAGTAGGGCGGTAAGGGCTGGGCGGAACATTTTGTTTTTCCTTGTAATGCGGGTTTCAAAAAAGTGATTTAGCATGAAAGATGGAAACGTTGGTTTTGGCAAGCGTAAGGATTTGTATGGGTTGAGGCCGTCTGAAAAGAAGTTACTTTGTATCCATCAAGCCGACTTCATGGGGATTGAGGCGGGCTTTTTCTTCTTGACCTAAGCCGACCAATTTCCGCAAGCGGGTCATGTAGGCGTTGACATCAAGGCCCCGTCCGTAGCGTTGTGCTTCCCAGATGGTTTCTGCCAAGGCTTCCATCATATCGTGTTCGGCTTTGACCCAGTCGCCGTTGTAACGGGCGCAAAGTTGTTGGTGGATGGCACGGATGCCTGGGGGCTGGTCGATGGCACTTTGCTCTTGCAGGGAAAGGTGTAGCGACATGTGCAGGAATGGGTTGCTTTCGCCGTCTTCGGGCAACCATTCTTTATCTAAATATTGTTCGATGTCTTCGAGATAGTGTCCGTATTCGGGATGGGCTTCGATAATGCGCAAAGCTTTTTGTTGCAGGCCGTCTAATTGGAGCGGTGCGAGCCTGTGTTGCCAAACATGGGCGAAGAAACGGCGGACATCGTGGGTGTTTACGTCATACATGATGGGTGTGATTTGATTTTGGGATATGTGATTATATAGCGATTGCGATAAAAAAGGCCGTCTGAAAAATATGTTTTCAGACGGCCTGAGACCTTTGCAAAATTCCTTTTCCCCTGACAGCCAAAACCTAAACACAAGTTTTCGGCTGTTTTTGTTTCAAATATCCACTGATTCTACTCAAATACCTCCTTAATCCCCCTTGGATACCTGATTAATCAGGCATCCTGGCCGCCTTTTAGGCGGCAACAGGCGCACTTAGTCTGTTGGCGGCTTTTAAAAGGTTCAAACACATCGCCTTCAGATGGCTTTGCGCACTCACTTTGCTCAGTCCGAAGTAGGCTGCCCGCGCATAGCGGAATTTACGGTGCAGCGTACCGAAGCTTTGTTCGACCACATAACGGGTCT
>ERZ772935.161-NODE-161-length-26923-cov-10.805680_pt1 | contig 26923 bp, 16 predicted proteins | sample MGYA00511683_ERZ772935 | MGnify/ENA primary metagenome ERZ772935 (study PRJEB29015, sample SAMEA2738086) | human oral metagenome | biome: human oral; feature: human-associated habitat; material: saliva | place: China | collected 2228 ...
TGCATTCAGAAGCGATAAGCTCTTCTGAATGCAAAAAACTCTTCTGAATAGAGGCAGGGATGGGCGCAGACAGGGTGACTAGTCAGCCGTGTACTGTTCGCTCAGCTCTGCGGAGCGGGCGGCGCAGGCGCGCATAGCATCCTCGGTGAGATCGAAAAGTCCCTTGTCAATAAACGTATTGATGGCGCGCTCAGTGGTTCCGTTCGGGCTGGTGACCGCTTTGCGCAGGGCGGCGGCATCCGGGTTACTATCCAGCAGGTACCCGGCGCCCGCAATCGTTGCGGATGCGAGCCTCTGCGCGGTCTCTTCATCCAGACCGAGCTTCACACCGGCACTCGCCATAGTCTCCGCCAGCAGGAACCCGTAGGCGGGGCCGGACCCCGAAACGGCGGTGACCGCATCCATCTGGTCTTCTCGCACCTGCACTACCAGACCCACGGTCTCTAGGATCTTCTCGGCGAGCGCAAGTTGCTTCTCATTCACTGCCTCACTCACCGAGATCGCCAGCACGCCTTTGCCCACGCTTGAGGGCGTATTGGGCATGCAGCGGATCACCGGCTGCCCCGCAGGAAGAGCCTTCTGCAGCGTATCGAGGGTGACTCCTGCCGCCACCGAAATGACGAGTGCATCCGGGGCGAGGGCGGGCGAAATTTCGCGCGCCAGCTCGACGATTCCATAGGGTTTAACCCCCAGCAGCACTACGGATGCGCCGCTGACCGCCTCACGGTTGGCTTCAGGCTTGAGCTCGCACCCGATCACGACGGCGTCTCGCCCGTTAGGCCCTAACTGATGGCGCAGGCGGTCTATGGAGTTTTTGCTGCGCACGGTGGCGCGTATGGCTTCTGCGGGGTATCCGCCCGCGATGAGCCCGGCTGCGATGGAACCGTTCATGGAGCCGGTGCCGAGGAATGCTATATGTTCGGTCATCTTCGATCCTTACTGTCTGCTTCGTTCGTGTCGCGGGGCGCATGCCGCCCGCACCACAGGGTTTGTTATCTAGCATACAAGCCCGGCTATTATGAGCCACCTGCGCCCTACTGGGGAGGGGTGGTGGGCTTGCGCGAGAGTAAAATGGGGGTAGGGAGCCTGCGTGTACGTGGTTCTTGGGTTTACACCCCGGGCCGACGCCGCGAGCATCCGAAGAAGCTTGTGCGCACGAGGTGCTGTGTGCCGGGCTGTGGGGTGCGGGTTGCCCCAACCGGCGGGTTGTTGAGCGCTATGGTGCGCGGGGACCTGCGGGCGTTTGTGCACAACGTGGTTATGAGGCGCGGCGGCAAGAGAATGATGAGAGCATTTCGGCGTTATACGGTTCTTCTGGCGTGGGTTGTGCTGGTTGGTGTGGCCACGGGGTGCGGGGCTATTGTGCTGCATTGGGTGCTGGGGGTTATTGAGGTTGTGGCGTTCGGCCATGATGAGACGCTGCACCCGATTATTACGTATTATTCTTCTACTCCTCGGCGCGTGGTGGCGCTGGTTGTGGTGGGTTTTTGTGTTGCTGCTACCTGGTATGTGCTGCAGTCTCGGCGGTGGGGTGGCGGGCCGTTGGCTTCGGTGGAGTCTATGGTGCGGGCGCGGTCGTTGGCTGAGCGCCGCCCGGGGTTTGTGCGGCAGGGTGTTCATGCGCTGGTGCAGATTGTGGCGGTGGGTGCGGGCTCGCCGGTGGGTAAGGAGGTTGCCCCGCGTGAGCTGGGTGCGCTGTTTGCGGGGCGTATTGCGGATTGGGGGCACCTGCCGGAGGGTACGCGGCGCACGCTGGTGGCTTCTGCGGCGGCGGCTGGTTTAGCGGCGGATTATCAGGTTCCGGTTGCGGGTGTGGTGTTTTTGTTTGAGGCGCTGGGGCTGGGCCTGTCGGTGAAGAATGTTCTGGTGGGCGCGCTCACTGTTGGGGTGGCTACTGCGACGGCGCATCTGACGATTTCTGATCAGGCTACGTACCCGGTGGTGCTGGTGCAAACATGCTGGGAGTCGCTTGCGTTGGCGGTGCTGCTGGGTGTGGTGTTGGCCCCCGGCGCCTTGTGGTTTCGGCGGCTTCTGGGGTGGGCGCAGCGGGGTAGGGTCACAAACCGGAGCGTGCTGTGGCGGGTTCCGCTGGTGTTTGCTGCGGTGGGTGTGGTGTCAATGGTGCTGCCGGAGGTGATGGGTAATGGCCGGGCGCTGGTGCAGCAGACGTTTAACCGGGCTGAGCTGGTGGGGTCGTTCACAGTGCCCGCCTTGTTGTACACGCTGGGGTTGTTTGTGGCTAAGGCGGTGCTGGTGGTGGCCGCTTTGCGGCATGGGTCGTATGGCGGCACGCTCACCCCGGGGGTGGCGTTGGGCGCCTCGGGCGGGTTTGTGGTGGCTGGGACGCTGGTGTGTGTTTGCCCGTGGGTTTCGGGGTTTCCGTTGGGGGTGACGGGGCTGTTGAGCGCGGCGGGGGTGCTGGGTGCCGCAGTGTTTTTGGCGTTGTCGATGGATGCTCCGTTGAGTTCTGTGGCGCTGGTGGTTGGTTTTACGGGGCAAAGCTGGGGTGCGTATGTGCCGCTCGCGGTAGCTGTTGGGGTGGCGTGGGGTGTGAAGAGGCTGTGGGAGGCGCACCGCGCCCGGGTGCTTGCGGGGGCGTAGCGTTCGGAAGTTGCGGGGCTGCTGGTGGCTGGCGGCTGGTTTCCGTTACGCTAGACGATGGTTTTTTGGGGTGCATGGGTGGCCCACAGTGTAATGCGTCATAGCAGCTGATACGGGAGTCAAAGGGGTACAAGTGACTTTGGGCAGGGGCCGTGAAGCTCGGCGGGATGCAGCGTACGCGGCTCTGACGGACGGTGATGTGACGGTGCGTTTGGGTGCGGTGTATGCGCTGGTGGAGCTTGCGGATGAGTGGCTGGGTGAGGCGTCCCTGCCGGTGGGTGTGCGCCGCGGGCACGTTCAGGGGGTGATTGACCGGTTGTGCGCGTATCTTCGTTCCCCGCTCAGTACTGCAGCCGACAATGGGGCTGTCGGGGCAGGGGTCGAGGAGGAGGGGCGCATCCAGCGGGCTATTGTGGAGGAGATTCACCGCCGGGTACAGCACCCGGTAGCTTCCGCTGAGGGCGTTTCCCTGGCGGGCACGTGGTCGGGTTTTGCGTTCAATTTTTCGGGCACGGTTTTTGTGTGCACCGTGAATTTCACCGGTTCACGCTGGGAGCATGAAGTAGATTTCAGCGACTGTATTTTTATGCGTGACGCTCTTTTCTCGTGTTCCGTCTTTACAGGTACCGCCAACTTCACCCATTCCACCTACCGAGCTCTGGCGGATTTCAGCGAGTCGCTCTACCAGGACGCGGCGTATTTTGGCGGCTGCACATGGGGTGGGGCCGTCAACTTCTCGGGATGTACTTTCCGTGCTGGTGCCTACTTCTTGGGGTGCCGCTACGGGGCAGATACCGTCTTTACCGGCTGCTCTTTCGCCAGTACGGTGGTGATGATGTACAGCGCCTACCGCAGCGCGTTTACCGCCACCGGGTGCACATTTGCTGGGGATGCCGACCTGAGCTCTTCAGTATACTACGGTCCCGCTAGCCTGCGCGGGTGCGTGTTCCTCGCGGATGCGTGGCTTGGCGGCGGCTCATGGGGTGGCCGCACCGTCTTTTCGGGGTCGGTCTTTGAGGGTGCGGCTGACTTTAGCGGCGCCGCGTACCTGGCGGACGCCATTTTTACCGACGCAGTTTTTGTGAACTGCGCCCCATCGCTGCACGGGTGCATTTTCTCGCCCCGCAGCGTGCAGGAGTTCACCCGCACCCCCGAGCAGGGGCACCCCATTGTGTTAGAAGGCGGCCTCCCGGTGGGGTCGCGTCTGCTCACCTCGGGCCAGCTGGCCCGGCTCGCTAAGCTGCGGCAGAAGGTGACGCAACGGCGTGAACAGCTCGCGGATAAACCGGTCGGTTCGGCCGCGCACCGGCGGGCGGCGCGGCGGCTGGAGCAGGCGCATGAGGCATTCGCCAGGTGGGCGCACGGGCTCGCAACAGACTGATGCGGCACAGCAAACCGGGGTACACTAAAGCAATCAACCTACATAGATTTATCGATACCGTCTCAAGAACTGCACGAACCATAACAAGACACAGACCTTTCACCGGAAGAACACCCCATCATGCACCCTGTTACGCCTTCCCCGTCGAGCCCTCGCCCCGGAGCAACTGCGCACCCTTCTGTGAGCCACCAGCAGCGGCATGACCGGTACACGGCTGCCCTCGCTCTTTTGGGCAACCCTGAGGCGATTATCCGGCTGGGTGGGGCGCTCGCCCTCGTGGAGCTGGCTGATGACTGGCTCACCGATGAGACCGACCCTCAGGAGCACGGGCGCCGCAAGGCGCAGACGATTATCACCACCCTGTGCGCCTATATTTGTTCCCCGTTCCAGCTCGCCCACGACTATGAGCGGCTTATGGGCGATCAGCCGCAGGGTTTGACCCCGCAGCAGGCGCGCCGGTTCCGGGCCGAGAAAACCGAGCTGGCGGCTGAGGCGCAGGTGCGTGGGCGCATCCTGACTGAGATTCACGACCGGGTGCGCTGGGAGCCGTCTGATGGCGGGCAGCCCGCCACGAACACGGCCCCGGACCCGGATAAGGTCACCGCCGGGTTGTGGTCGCACCTGAGGTTTGATTTTTCGGGGGCTGTCTTTTTCTACCCCGTGGATTTCACCCAGTCGTATTGGGGTGCGGGCGCGAATTTTCGGGGGTGCACGTACCGCGACCAGGCGCGTTTTACCCGCTCCATTTATGGGGCCGATGCCCTGTTTGACCGTTCTGTGTACCACGGTGAGGCGTTTCTGAGCGATTCGGTGTACCGTGCGGGGGCTGGCTTGAGCGAATGCGTCTGGGGGGCTGATGCGCGCCTGGTGGGGTGCGTGTATGAGGGGAACGTTAATTTGAGCGCCTGCACGTGGGAGGGCGCCGCGTACCTGAGCGACTGCACCTATTACGGGTACACGTACCTGGCTGATTCCGTGTACCGTGGGGACGCCGATTTTTGGCAGAGCACTTTCTACGGCACCGCGAACCTGGAGCACTGCACCTATTCTCGGGGGGCGAGGTTTGAGGATTCTATCTACCACAGTGCCGCGTACCTGGGGGATTCGGTGTTCCGCCACACCGCTAACCTGGCGTTCACCGTCTACTGGGGTGCGGCGCATTTTGGCGGGTGCGTATTTGCGGGGCAGGCGTGGCTGGATAACAGCGTATGGTTCGACGGGGCCGACTTTTCGGGGGTGAAGTTTAAGAAGAAAACCGATTTTGAGGAGGCTCACCTGCTGGGGGCCGCCGATTTTTCGGGTGCATCTTTCGCACGGGTTCCGGCGTTCACTGACGGTGTTTTTAACGCTGCCGCAGAGAACCTGTTTGAGGTTTCGGCGAAGAGCAAGCAGCCACTGCCTTTAGCGGGCGGGGTCCCGCAGGGGGCGCGGGCCCTGACCGCCACCGAGCGGCAGGTGCTTGCTGAGCGGCTGCAGGCTGCCGGGGCGGGGCGTGAGACCAATGCGCGGGAGTTTGAGCAGCCCCGCTCTGAGCTGATCCGCTGGGTTCGCTATGAGGTCGCCGGCACCCCGGATGAGGCTGAGGCAGATTCTGCGGGCGTGTTTACTGAGGCGGCTTAGCTCCATTATGGTGTTGCCTGCTTCCGTGGAGGCTGACCGCCTCACTAGGTTCATGGTCGCCGCCGCTGCCTTGCAGGATGCGCAGGTTGCGGCGCGGCGGGAGGCTGCAGAAGTACTCATTGGGGTGGCCGATGAGTGGCTGGCTGATGCTTCGGTGCCGAGAAAGCAGCGCCTCCGGCAGGCGCAGGCCGCCATAAACGTGCTCTGCATGTATATTCGTTCCCCGTTTCGGTTGGCAAAGCGGTATCAGCGCCTCACCCACGGCACAGTGCGGCGTTCATGGTCCGCGCAGAAGAAGCGCCGCTTGCGGGCCTCTCAGGAGGCTTTCCGAGCCGAGGCGCACCTGCGGGGCGGTATTCTGAGGGCCATTGCTGCACGACTGCGCACCCCCGATACGGTGGCACCGGCCTCGGGTGGGAAAACACCGCAGCAGCACGGCGGTGTTCCGGGTTCGTGGTCGGCGCTCACCTATGATTTCAGCGGTGCGGTGTTCTTCTACCCGATTGATTTTTCGGGGGCGTACTGGGGCCGGAGGGCGGTTTTTGAGGGGTGCGTGTTTTATGGTTCCGCCGATTTTTCGGGTGGGTTTTTCCACCGGAAGGCATGCTTTGCCGGGTGCACCTGGCGGGGTGAAGTGAGTTTTGAGCGGTGCATGTTTAACCGTGTGGCGGATTTCTCCCAGGGGCACTATAAGGGGCCGGTTAACCGGCATTTTTGCACCTATGCTGATGAGGCGTGGCTTCACGGCTCAACGCATAAGAATACGGTTGATTATAGTGGCAGCATCTACCGTGGGTGGGCCAGTTTTGCCGATAACACGTACCGCGCAGATGCGGTGTTTAGCGGCTGCCTCTACCGCCGGGATGCCATGTTTCAGGGGTCCCGGTACGGTGGCCGGGCGGCGCTGGATCGCTGCACCTATGAGGGGGCGGCGTTCATGCGGGAGTGCGTGTATGAGCGGGACGCCGATATGAGCGGCTGCACCTACTACGGGCGGGCTGCGGCTACTGAGTGCCCGGGTGAGCAGGCGCAGTTCGATGCCAGCGTGTACTACGGGGAGGTGACCCATGCGGGTTCGGTGTTCTGCCATCACCCGGATTTTACGTGCTCCGCCTATTACGGTGGCGCTGATTTTGGAGGCTGCGTGTACCGGCGCGGGCTGTCGGTGTCGGGGTCGGCGTTCCACGGCCCGGTTAATTTTGGCGGCTCGGAATGCGGTAAAAAGTCGTACTGCACCAGCGCGGTGTTTACAGGGCCTGTGACGCTGACCGGGACGGTGTTTCGCAAGAAGGTCATATTTGACGAATCCGCGTTTTTAGCCTCAACGGATTTTAGTGCCGCCGATTTTAGCGGCAGGATTCCGGGGTTCACGGAGTGTATCTTTACCCCGGGTGAGCAGTATGCTTTCCCGCAGCCGGTGACCGCTCCCCCGGCGGGGTCGCGGCTGCTTGCCCCCTGGGAGGTTCGCAGGCTCGACTATTTCCGGCAGCAGGTTCAGGCGTTCACCCACCCGGCGGTTGATGACCCGGAGGTGCTTGAGGCTGCCCGCCAGCGGGTACGGGTTCTCAAGAAGCAGCTGCACGCCTGGGTTTTCGCCATGCAAGACCCGCGCTACCAGCATCCCGGGTTTGAAAAGATCAGAGGAATATAGCTGTGCTCTCGACCGCCCGACCCAGGTTATCAATACGGTGACTTGGGAATATGCCTGTGATATTGGGAAATATCCATTACATTATTGATACCGGGTATACAGTTATGCCTTTTGGGCGGTTAACTCTTTGATAGAGAATGATCCTCTAAAACCCCAACCATTGATCCCATATTTCATATGCAGTACTTCACTAACGGCTTTTTACTGCACCCATGCTTGCCAGCTGCCGCTCCTACACGCGTAAACACCCGTAATACCAGTGTCCCATGCCACAATCTTTACATGAGTGTTACATTCACCCCGGCCGCCAGTGGCACATATCATAAAACATTATTTTAGTATTCTCACCACTGATAAAAAATACATTTTACCCCTCATATTTTTGAATATTTTCCCCATAACTTTTAATAAACGTATTCGGTGATGGCTCTGCCACCGCACCCGTCACCGGCCCGCGGCAGCTGTTCTGCCGCCGCCGCACCCCACGAGCACACCCGCCGTACCGTGATAATATCGGGGCAAAAAGCGCATAATATGCTCGCCGATAGGCCAATGGCACACCCGCACCAGTCACCGCGCTGACCGCACCCGCCCATTTGAACAACCCTAAAAATACGGCATGTCAACAGCCAGAAACCGCCCCCGTCTTAAATAGTAAAAGCTTTGTTCTGGTCACCGCACCGGCCGTCTATTATTTGTTTTCTGCAGATATTCGCTGCGCATTATACTCATCTATTTTCGTTATTAGTGTGTGCGTTGCCCGGCACGCCTCGGGTATGCTGAAAGCCTACACCCAGCCACGCATCTTTTTACGCAGGAGTAAACCATGAATACACCCAGCTCGTCGCTTGGCGACTCTCGCCTTCTTGAGGATGCGCTGCGGCACGATAGGTACGCAGCGGCGGCAAGCCAGCTTGGGGATGTTCAGCCCATTACCCGCATGAGCGCCGTACTGGCGCTTATTGAGCTTGCCGATGAGTGGCTGCAGGCGGTGCACCTGACGAAAACCCAGCGCCGCCGCAAAGCGCAGACCGTCATTGACATGCTGTGTTCCTATGTGCGTTCCCCGTTCCCCCTGGCGGCTGAGCAGAAACGCCTGCTGGGGGATGCCCCCGAAGACCTGGAGCAGATGCGTCGGTTCCGTGCGGAGCAGGCCGAGCTTGAGGCCGAGATTCAGGTGCGTGAACGTATCCTCTCTGAGATTCATGACAGGGTGCGCTGGCAGCTGCGGGACGGTGCGGGCGGTTCCCGCCGGGTCCCGGCTGAGGCCGATATGCTCACCGGCGCCTGGTCGCGTCTTTCCTACAATTTTTCGGGTGCCACGTTCTTCTACCCCGTGGATTTTAGCGAGTCGGCGTGGGGTGAGAAGGTGTCGTTCCGTGGGTGCACGTACCGTTTTGACGCAGATTTCGGGGCGTCCCTGTATGCCGCCGATGCCGTGTTTAGCGGCTCTAAGTACGGTGAGCAGGTGCGTTTTAGCGATTCCATCTACCGCGGGTATGTGAGCTTCGCCGGTTCAACCTACGGGGGTGAGGCTCGGTTTGAGGATTCTCAGTACGATGGGGATGTCGATTTCTTCGGCTCAACCTACCGCGGCAGCGTCACGTTCGCCAATGCCTCCTATGAGAGGCGGGTGCGCCTGAGCGGCTCCACCTACGGCCTGCACGCCGATTTGAGCGGGTGCGTGTACCGTGACCAGGCGCTTCTGAGCGGGTGCGTGTATGCGGCGGATGTGAGCCTGCGCGAGTGCCAGTACCGGGGTAATATCGCGGATTTCAGCGGGTGCGTGTACCGTGAGAACGCCGATTTGGCGGGCTCCATCTATGAGGGTGCCACCGATTTTTCGCAGTCGGTGTGGCACGGTAAGGCCCGCCTGACGGGGTGCATGTATTTCAAGAACGTGAACTTTGCCAGCTCCACCTACCGTGAGCGCGCCGATTTTGGCGGTTCAACATTTAACCGGGACACCGATTTCAGCGGCTCCACCTACCACAAGGCGGTTGTGCTGGGTGATAGCGTATACGGCGGGCAGACAAACCTGAGCGGGTGCACCTACCTAATGGGCGCGTACCTTTCGGGGAATACCTACCGGGGTAATGTGAACCTGAGCCGCTGCTGCTACCGGGGCGACGCCGATTTTAGTGAGTCCACCTATGAGGGTTCGGCCGTGTTTGAGGCGTGCGACTACCAGGGGTACACCTACTTTAACGAGTGCCTGCACCGAGGGTTTGTTTCGTTCAGCGGCTCCACCTACGCGAATTACACGAATTTTTATGAGTCGATTTACTGCGGTAAGGCGAATTTGGGCGGGTGCGTGTACAAGAAGTACCCGGATTTTAGCAGCGCCGCATATTTTGGGGATGTGACGGTAGCGGGCGCACGGTTCTCGGAGCAGGCCCCTTCGTTTGCCGGGTGCGTGTTTAACCCGGATCGGGCGAATGATTTTACGACCGCGGACGAGAGCGAGTACAGCATTAAACTGGTGGACGGCTACCCCGAGAATGCGCGGGTGCTGACTGTCTCTGAGCTGGAGCATCTAGCGAATGTGGGCCCGGAGGATAAAGGGTTCACGCGGTGGGTGCGCGGCCTTAACTCCCCGAAGGAGGAGGCGCAGCCGGTAGCGGTGTAGCCTCAGGTGCACCGCGTGCATGCGCCCGCATGTGAATATGTGGGTGTGTGTCTGTTGTGCCGGTGATGGGCGAGCGCCTGCTGTTTGTGCACGCATATGCTACATGTCTGTTGCCCCTTTGTGGGGGTTGCCCGACCTGTTGAGAGAGGCACCGTATGAGACCCGCAGCCCAGTATCCCGAATCAGCCCAGCCCTTGGGCGCGCAGAGTGTGGGTGTGGGGCGCGGGCAGAGGCGCGCCGCGGCGACCGGCCAGCTCAGTAGCGCTGATGCCGATACCCGGCTGGCTGGGGCGCTGGCCCTCATAGAGCTGGCTGATGAATGGCTCACCACCCCAGCCGCAGACCAGATCACCAGCAAGCACCCCAACCCAAACCAGCCTGCCCGTGAGGCACAAGCAATCATTCACGAGCTCTGCGCCTATATCCGCTCCCCCTTCCCGCTAGTGAGTGAGTACCGGCGGCTTGCTGGTTCTGCCCACACCGACCCACAAGCGCACCTAAAAATGCAGCAGATACGGGATGAGCTATCGCCTGAGGCTCGGGTTCGTGAACGTATTCTTGCTGAGGTGTCTGCCCGGGTATCTCGCCTGGGTGCCGTCGGAGATGGGCCTGCCTCCGGGCCGTGGTCCTGGCTAGTTTTTGATTTTTCGGGTGCTGTATTTTTCTACCCGGTTCGTTTGGCGGGGTGTTATTGGGCGCAACCGCTCAATTTTAGCGAATGCTCATTCTGTGAAGAGGTTGATGTTAGCGGCTCTGTTTTCGCCCAAGACGCAGATTTTAGCGCCTTCGAGTACCATTCCTCGGCCAATTTTAGGGATATTCACTGCCGCGGTGCGGCGGTTTTTAGCTACTGTGATTTCTATGGTCGTGTGGTTTTCACCGGCGCCAGGTACGATGCGCAGGCTGATTTTGACGGTATTACCTGCCATGCTGCTGCGGACTTTAGCCGGTGTCTCTACCGTGGTGCCGCGAATTTTCTCACCAGCACGTATGTGGGGCCGGTTGATTTTAGCGGCAGCACCTATCTGGCAGATGCGCACTTTGGGGATTCTGTGTACTACAACCGTGTGGATTTTAGCCGCTGCGTTTACCGAGGCCCGGCGATTTTCAGCCATAGCCTCTATGAGGGGCCTGTTCGGCGTGAGAGGTGTCTGTATGATCAGGACGCTGATTTTCAGGCGTGTGTTTATCGCTCTACGGTGGCGGCTTCGCATAGTACGTACGGTGGCTCTGCTAATTTTTCGGGGTCTGTGTGGGCGGACAAGACCAGCTGAGGCGGGGCTACCGGGCAGATGACAGGAACTAAGGCTGTTATGGAGGAAATATTGTGAGGCAGCATCAGGAGCACATACCCGCTAAACGGCAGATCAGGTTTGCGCAGGCTGCATCCCAGTTATCTGATGCTGAGGCCGATACTCGGCTGGCTGGGGCGCTGGCTCTCATAGAGCTGGCTGATGAATGGCTCGCCAGACCAGCCGCAGACCAGATCACCAGCAAGCACCCCAACCCAAACCAGCCTGCCCGTGAGGCACAAGCAATTATTCATGAGCTCTGCGCCTATATCCGTTCCCCTTTCCCTGCGGGTAGCACCTCAAGCCGCACAGAGTTGGCGCAGCACTATATGCGTCTGCTCGGTGACGTCCCGGAGGGCCTGTCCCGCACGCAGCGTGAGCAGTTTCAGGCGGAGAAATCCGCCCTGACGGCTGAGGCGCTGGTACGCGGGTGCATCCTAGAGGCTATCCACGACCGCTTCGTGCAGGAGTCAGACTACGGCACTCCCCCGTGCACCGAGGGCCTTCCCGATCAGCAAGAGGCGGAGGGCAACCGGTGGTCGGGGCTGGATTATGATTTTTCGGGTGCCGTATTTTTCTACCCGGTGCTGTTGAAGGCGTCATATTGCATGGGAGAAATGGCTTTTAGGGACTGCATTTTCCTGGAAGAGGCCCGTTTTAGCCATTCGTATTTTGCTCAGTGCACCGATTTTTCTGGTGCAGCATATTATGGTGACGCCTCTTTTGGTTTTTCGTCGTTTAAGGGTGGGGCGCGGTTTGACCGGTGCACGTTCGGGGCGCTGGCTAAGTTTACAGACACCTACTACGGCGGCGATACCTCGTTCAGGGAGTGCACCTATAAGGCGCTGGCCCTGTATGATGAGTCCACCTACAGCGGTACGGTGGCTGATTTCAGTAATAGTGTGTACTGTGCGGGTGCCGAATTCGGCGGTGCCGGGTATGACTGCCCTGCCATATTCAGCGGGTCCGTTTTTGAGGGCGCTGCATATTTTAGGTTTGGCCGGTACGCTGATACGGTTCGTCACGATGGGTGCTCCTACGCGGCTGCAGCCGATTTCAGCTATTCTGTCTGCTGGGCTGATGCGGATTTTTCAGGCTCGGTTTTTGCTCAGGGAACCAGTTTTACCGGGTGTGAATATTATGGTGCCGCGCATTTTTCGGGCTGTTCTTTTACTGGCGGTACGGTCAATTATTCTGGCTCCATATATGCGGCGGAGGTGTCTTTTAGTAACTCAATGTATGGCGAGAGCACCGGTTCCGTTATGTTTGATGCTTCGGGTTTCTTCGATGGTGTGCTCTTCACCAGTGTTGGCTGGGGGAATGCTTCTGTCTCTTTTACGGGCTGCGTCTTTAACCCGTCGTCCCGGAATGTTTTTACCGGCCGGGGTGCCGCCCAGTCTCCTGTCCGGTTCAGTGGGAAACTTCCGCTGGGTGCCCGCGCGCTGGCTTTCGATGAACTCGATGAGCTCGAAGAACACCGGCAGGCACTTCACCCCACGGCTTTTGTGGCCCCGGCCAGCCCCGGCCCGGCTGCGGAGTATGCGCACCTGCCACACCAGGTCTCTGAGGAGGCGGTGGAAGAGTTCGCCCGCTGGGCGCGTGAGCTTATTGGTGAGGATTAGCTGTACTTGCGCATAAACCGGAGGTGCTCATGGCGGAGGGTCTCTAGCGGACAGAAAATATGGGCTTGTATTGCCTCGGTGAGGGCCTGCACGGCCTGCGGGGAGTCTGGGCCGTTGACGTGTATCTGCGGGTAGGCAACGTGAAGGCTTTCACGTATCTGTTGGTCTGCTAGCCGGTATTCACAAACATTTTGAAATAGAATAGGCAGTACAGGCCGGTCAAAGGCGGTTAGATGAAGCCACTCTAAACGCCCTTGATATCGTGGCGGCAGGGGCAGCCATCCGTTTGCCGTGTAAGTGAATCGCTCTTTGACTTGTAAAGAGAAAGAGTCAGAATCGTCCTCAGCGCAAGAATCCAATATATAGTCGATAAGGGCGTAGGATGGGTCATCGGGAAGTATCCAGTAGCATGCATCGTCGCTTAGGAGGGTTGTTTCCTGAACAAGTACGGCTGCGGGCACCGCATTGGCACCTTTCAAAGATAAGGATGCCTCTAATGCATTGAGTTTTTCTAACGTCCTTTCCATGTCTGGATCGTCGTGGTACGTCAGGTTTGCGCGTATTGCCCGTACCACCTTTTGCGCATACTCATACCAGCTGAAATATGTTTCTGCAGTCAGATGTTTTTCCATCTCCTCTACGTACTGTAGCGCTGGTTTTATAAGGCGCGCGGCGGCATCGGAGTACATATCAGCCTGAAGACAAAGGTGCCACAGCTGCTCCGTCTGGCCGGGTGCGCCATTGCCGTATTTGCCTTCATCCAGCCTTCTGTCTGCCCACTCACTGAGGGTGAGGGCGCGGTGGGCGAGCTCTTGGGCTGCCGCAGCGTACGTAATGAATGTCGGCGGCACTGTAGCAGTCGGGGTGCCTGCGCGCCCGAGGGCAGCTGCGGTGGTTCTCGCCCCCGCCACTCGATGCTGAAGCGCCCGCGCGTCCTCTGTTAGCTGCTGCGCACGGTGTGTTTGTTTCTCGCATGCCCGCGCGATACTGCCCCACTGGGATGACCCACCAAACGGAGGGACAGCGCGCATACCGTCTAAGACTGTCAGGGCGGACCCCAGGCAGTGGGCCACTTTTCTCATGGCATCTAGCAGGCTGGGGGGATCAGAGAAAACAGGACGGTCTACAAAAATGCAATAGTACTCTATATATCCGCTGGCTACTACCCGTTTAATCTGTGTGCGCTCCATAACCTCGGGGAAAAAACTCTCAATAATGGCAGATTGCAGGGGTGATTCCGCCATATGCTGCAGCTGCAGCCGTGCGCGTGCAGCGGCAGTCAGTAGCCGTGAGCAGTCGTTTTCACTCGGGTACTCTACGTTCATGGCTTTCCCTAATATGTGGAAGCGGATCCGGGTGTGTCCCAGGGTACCAGCCGTTCCTGGGTACGGTACCGGTTTGGCGAGCTGTCCTTAATAGGGCGTGTGATGAGGTTTCTGCGCCTATTGAGCCGATCGTGCCCTGACGGTTGGGGCGGCCCTGATGGTACCACGGGGCGACGGTGCAGCCATTTCTAATGCTCTGTGGGTATGTGTTATCGGATAAAAACAGTGACGAATGACCGGTTTTATTCTGCCCATCTCATAAATATTTGAAGCATAAAAATTCTATATATACCCATATTCACCCCTATAAAATAAAGTTTTATTTGCATAGAAAATCTTTACTTCGGTTTTATGTGCGCTCGCATATTCCTTGGGATGCAGCATTGGGCAAGCTGCGGATAAACCTCAGCGTTCCTTCAGCTAGCGCTTTTCCCCCATTGGCAACGGTATACTTACTTATACCCGACAAGTAGAGAGGCCAGTTGCGATGGAGCCGCAGAATCCAAGCGAGAGCACACCGTCAACCCTGCCCGCACCCACCAATATGATTCCGATTGTGAGGGTGCCGGGCGTTCAAACGGCGGCGGAAAAAGCAGCAGCTAAAAAACGTAAAACCCAAAACCTGGTGAAATACCTGGCGGTGGGCAGAACTCTCTACACGGTTATTCCTTTGGCGCTTTTCTTTTTATTGGTTGAGCGCCGCGCTATCACTATTGACGCGTTCCCCGATCTGCTCTCCCCGGTGGGGCTTTTCCTTCTCCTGTATGTGCTGTTTGAGATACTGAGTGTGCTGTGGTTTAACAGCGGAAAGCAGCCAGCATTTATTGCCCTATTGGGCCGCTACCTGGCTGGTGTTGTGCTCTCCGTGGTGTTTATGAGCATTGTGCTCCAGTTCATGCCGTGGTCGCAGAACCTGCGGGAAACCTTCGTGGGGTGGTGGACGATCACCGTGCCGTTTGCCGAGCTGATTACTAGCGGGTTCCTGTTCTATTTGACGTTTAAGAATTTTCCAAAGACAGCCGCAGCCCCGGAGCATACACAGTTCTGGCAGGACGAAGAGGAAGAGTAGGGTCGTTCTGCGCCCATCGCAGGAGGCGGAGTTCTGCCAGGCAGCCAACCCACCCACTGGGTCTGCTGGTGCAGATTCCGCCTTCTTTGATGTAACGCACCCGTGAAGGGTTGGTTTGTAACATATCGTCATATAACCCAGCATATTGTTCATATATTGGACACCTCTTCCTGCCCTCTTGGAGAGCCTTCCCGTCAAAACACGTTCAAAGTTTTGAGGGTTAACCCCCAGTTTTTGGCGTCATTATTAGACAGTTGGGGCTTCTTGGCGCTTACCGGGTAGAAAAAGAAGGCCCATTTTTGGCTTGTCCCACACAGCAACCTATTCGCTTTTTCGTGTTGTTCCGCGTCATAGAAATATAAAGATTTGATAAATCATCCGAAAGTATGACAGTTTTCAAAAAACCTTAGAGTATGCTGGAAATTAGACTAACTGAGGAAGCACGCAATGAGCAATAGCGCAACACAGGTAAGAACAGCCCAGATCGGTGGTGGCCGTATCAGCGACGGCCCGGCGAACCTGCGAGCCTCGTTCAGCGCTTCCAAGGTTTCGGCGGGTCACCGTACTACCTCCCCCAAGATATTGTCAGTCCTGTACACGGCGCGCGTGATTGGGTTGGCATTACCGTACGTATTTACGTTTGCAGCGGTGCTGGGTGGAGACCTTTATTCGCAGTGGGCACACGTGATGTTCCACCCGATTGGGCAGTTCATGCTGGCGTATGCACTGGCGCATGTGACCGCCAATATTTGTTTCAACTTCCGCCGCGGCGGCGCCCTGGTTCGCACCGTAAATGGTGTGGGCGCGGTGCTGTGTGTGGCGGTCTCTCCCCTGTGGGTGAACTTGATAATGTCAGGGGCTAATTCACCGGATGCGTTGTGGGCGCTGATTGGTGTTCCCCTGGAATTCGCGGCGTGCATTGGATACTACGTGTACACCGCACGGAGGATTGGGTAGAGTCCTCCATAATCCCATAGAGAAAAGTTGAGCACCCGGTGTTTGTTGGTTCCGCCGGGTGCTCAACCATGTTCACGGGTACACGCGCATAGTTTTCACATTCTGCACTAAGAAATCCATGGTATTGCTGATCGGCTGCGGTAGGGTGAAGGGGCACGCCTCCAACCACCACGCAAGGAGTCACCCGCCATGACCGCCAGCAACAAGAACACATTGAACACTTCACGGCAGGAGCGATTTCTAAAAGCCGTTGAGCTGCTTGACTCTGCCCGCTCATACACACGGCTGGGTGGAGTACATGCTCTCGTGGCGCTGGCGGATGAATACCTTACCGACCAAGCGTTACAGGCGGAAGAAAAGCACGCGGAGGGCCAGCGCATCGTTGATATTCTCTGCACCTATATCCGCTCCCCCTTTGAGCTGGCTGCTCGCTACTATGAACTCGCTCAAGAGGAACCGACCGGATTTTACGCTGACTCGCCCGAGAAGTTCAGCACCGACCGTGCGGCTTTCCGGGAGGAGGCGCATATTCGGCAGACACTTATCGAGACGATCAGCAACCGTATGCGGTGGTCCCTAGCTGATGGTGTAGTGGAGTTGCCTCATGGATACCCAGAGCACGATTGCGTTGTTCCGGGGAGCTGGTCTGAGTTTACGTATGATTTTTCGGGTAGTGTGTTCTTTTACCCGGTTGATTTTGTACGGACTTTCTGGGGTGAGACCGCGAATTTTGCGGGGTGTACGTATTTTTCACGGGTGCAGTTCAGCGGCTCATTCTTCGCGCAGGGTGCCCTGTTGTGTCGCTCCAATTATCATGAGGATACGGCTTTTAACGGTTCGTATTACGCTGGGGATGCCGATTTTTCGGGCTCGCACTATCACGGCGCTAACGATTTTATGGGATGCGCCTACGGTGAAGCGGCAAGCTTCAGGGGTTCCGTCTTCGATGGCTGGGTGGGTTTTACCGGTTCTTCGTATAGTGGTTCTGCCGATTTTAGTGCCTCGATGTACCGTGCGGGCTGTGACTTCAGTTCTTCGCATTACAGGCAACAGGCTATTTTTGAGAACTCTTTCTATGGCGGGGCGGCAATATTCCACCACTCTGTTTATCGGAGAAATGCGGATTTCGGTTTTTCCGTGTATGCAGACCAGAGCGATTTTAGCGGGTCTTCATACCACGGTGCGGTTCGTTATCTGGGGTCTGTGTATGCGCAGACGGTTAATGCGGGGGCATGTGATTACACCCAAGAACCACTCTTTGGTTCGGGCACGAATGAGGATGATGCGGCTTCTATTTTTGGGTCTGATCAGAACACTTTTGCCAGTGTGGAGGCTGAAACTTCGGGGCTTCCGCTTGGTTGCTGGTTCATGAGTTCTACCGAAGTGGAGTATCTTACCGAGCATGAGCAGGAACTCTCGCAGATTCTAGAAGAGATGCGCCAGACCGGAGATGCAGGTAAACGCAAGAAATTGCGCGGAAGGCTTCGGAATTTCCTCACGGACGTACTGGTGTGGCGAGATTCGGCGACTCAAGTTGGTGAAGGGTTAACGGATCGCCCCATGAACGCCCCGGATACTCCGTCTTCTAGCGATACAGAGGCCGCCTGGGATGCGTGGTTCCGGGAGCATATGAGCACCGAGACTCCCTAAGTTTGTTGTTCACGAGACGGCAACGAATGTACTAACCAGCAACTAGAAAATCCTGTGGCGTACCCGAAGAGTGCGGTAGGGTGAAGGGGCACGCCTCCAACCACACCATGCAAGGAGCCACCCACTATGACCGCCAGCGACAAAAACACATTGAACACTTCACGGCAGGAGCGATTTCTAAAAGCCGTTGAGCTGCTTGACTCTGCCCGCTCATACACACGGCTGGGTGGAGTACATGCTCTCGTGGCGCTGGCGGATGAATACCTTACCGACCAAGCGTTACAGGCGGAAGAAAAGCACGCGGAGGGCCAGCGCATTGTTGATGTTCTCTGCGCCTATATCCGCTCCCCTTTTGAGCTGGCATTTCGGTACGATGAGCTCTCGCAGGATAAGCCCAACCCTCATGGTAGCTATCGAGAGAACCACCAAGATTTCTATATGCACAGAGCAGAGCTTCTGGCAGAAGCAAAGGTTCGTCAGCAGGCTTTGCAGGAAATTCACCGCCGGTTGCGCCATTTTCCTCAGGGTTACAGAAGGAATTATGTAGAAGGCTCGTGGTCTGGTTTTGAGTACGATTTCTCGAATAGCGTTTTCTTCTACCCGGTTGATATGAAGGATTCCTGGTACCAGAATTCCGTTGATTTCAGCGGGTGCACATACTACGCTAGTGCAGAATTCAACGGTTCCACCTATGAACGAAGCGCTTATTTTTGCGATTCTACGTACTACGATTGGGTTTTCTTCAACAACTCAACCTATTGTGGTGAAGCCCAGTGGAGCGGGTCTACGTACCATGATTCGGCGCGTTTCAACTGGTCTGTTTACTATGGTGAGGTTTCCTTCCACGATTCTGTTTACGGTGGATCGGTCTTCTTCGACCAGTCTCTCTACTACGATGAGGCTTTATTCTATAGCTCTACTTATCGGGGCGAGGCCGGGTTCGACGGCTCTCTGTACCGGGGCTCAGTTTTTGTGAGTGATTCTGTCTTTGACGGCGAGGTTTCCCTATACGGGTCTGTTTTCTGCGGTGCCCTGAATTTTGGTACCGACTTTTTCGGGAAACCGTTCCCTTCACGGTTTGTTCAGAACTCACCTTGTTTTGTTGCTGAGAAGAAGGATGCGCGGGCAACGTTATTTGGCTCGTCCAGCAATAATTTTGTGGTTGAGGATTGCGGTTACCCTGTATCCCTCGGCGCTAATGGCCTCCCTTTAGGATGCGGCTTTTTGTCTACAGAACAGGCAGACTATCTCGCGGCAAAGTTCCGAAAGATACACGAGACGTGGACCCATCTTCGTGACTCGCAGGTGCCGCAGGAGCGGCAAGACCTTCGGGAGAAAATGGAGAGCCTGAGCCAAAATATACGAGCGTGGAGGAAAGAAGCTACTGCTCTGCCTGGTGGCAACTAGCAGATGACGCTTTCCCCTACATATACGGGGTATCTGCTGTAGGATGGGGAGGAAATAAACGCCACTCCACTCACCCGTGAGGAACCGTTAAAAGCAATGCCGCATACATCCGAAAATGTAGAGAACAATTCAGAGGTATCTCACCAAACCACGTTTGAGAAGCATAAGGCAGAGCGTTGGGAACGGTATCTTCAAGCGGTAAAACAGCTTCGCGGCAAGGACGCCTCTGCGCGCGTGAGCGGCGTACACGCACTTGTTGTGCTTGTGGATGAGTGGCTTCACGAAGAAAACCTATCCGAAGACGAAAAAATTAAAGAGGGGCAGTTAATTATTAATAAGCTCTGCGCCTATATCTGCTCCCCCTTCGCCCTCGCCTCTGAGTATGATGAGCTGATTCAGGACAGCCCAGCAGCTGAAGGTCTCTACAAAAATAGAGAACAAAAGTTCTATATTCATAAGGCTGAACTTCAAGCAGAAGCAGACGTCCGCCTGAGCATTATGAAAGAGATTCACGCCCGCTTGCAGGGACCAGACAAAAACACCCCGGGGGCGTGGTCAAATTTTGAATACGACTTCTCGGGAAGCATTTTCTTCTACCCTGTAGACCTCACACACTCTTACTACACGAAACCCGTTCATTTCAGTGAATCCGTTTACCGGAGCTCGGCTAATTTCAGTGGATCCACCTACCGGGACTGGGTTGGTTTCAGCGACTCTACCTACCGGGGCCGGACTGATTTTAGCGGCTCCACCTATCGGGGCGGGGCCGATTTCCACGAGTCCATCTACCAGGCTGAGGTTGATCTCAGCAAGTCTGTTTATCAAGACTGGGTAGACTTTCACGAATCCACCTATTGGGGTGATGCCAACTTCAGCGAGTCTGCTTATCGAAGCTGGGCTGATTTCTACGATTCTACCTATCAGGATGAGGCTAGTTTTACCGGCTCCACTTACCAGGAGGGGGTTGATCTTAGCTGCTCCATCTATTGGGGTAGGGTCAACTTCCGCGGTTCCATCTACGAGGATGAGGCTGCTTTTAGCGGGTCTATCTTTCAGGACACAATCGATTTTGGTAAAGATACAGGCAGCGGCGGTTCTTCCCGTTTCACACGATGCGCCCCTGCGTTCTATGACGAGGCAAACCAGCAAAACACACTTTTTGGCGCACCCAATAATGACTTCTCCGTCGAAAACAGCGAGGGCTGCCCCATTCTCCTTACCCCTGACGAATTACCCCTTGACTGCCGCTTCCTATCAACCGCCCAGAAGGATTACCTGGGGAATACCCTCCGCAGGCTAGAAGAAACGAATGATGAGTTCCTTGCCGCGAAGAATCATGAAGTGGAGAAAGAGCTCTCAGAAAAGCTGCGGTCTCTCACCCAAGAACTCCACGACTGGCGTGAAAAAGTTACCGCATTACCACCCAACTCACCGAATAGCACAGGAACACCTCAGCAGACCAAGTATATGAAACGGGCTAAGGAGGAGGTTCCATGGTTCCCAGCAGGGGGAGAAGCACTTTCCCTACTTGACGACTACCGAAAAAACATCAACGACCACGCCAAGATTTATACAGTTATTAAAGATATTCTTGAAAGCCATGAACACCAAATCAAAATTCTTGCAGAACAGACCCAGCAATGTCTTGAAAATGCTTTCAGAGAGCGTATGGCAGAGCGTCGAGGACGGTACACCAAAGCGGTAGAACAGCTGGGCGGCGTGAATGCCCCAGTCCGTATGGGTGGTGTATATACGCTCGTTAGTCTAGTAGATGAATGGCTTAGAGAAGAGAATATAGAATATAACGAACGAATCGCAGAAGGCCAGATTATTATTAATAACCTGTGCGCATATATCCGTTCCCCGTTTGCCTTTGCTTCCCACTATGATGAGCTAACTCAGGACAGCCCAACATCAGGAGGTGTTTACAAAAACAAATATCAAAAATTCTACATTGATAAGGCAGCGTTAGAATCCGAAGCAGATATTCGTCTGAGCATTCTGAAAGAAATTCACCGCCGTTTGCAGGGACCAGACGAAAACACCCCAGGGGCGTGGTCAGAATTCGAATACGACTTCTCGGGAAGCATTTTCTTCTACCCCGTAGACCTCACAAACTCCTACTACACGAAACCCGTTAATTTCAGCGGCTCTACCTACCAGGATTGGGTTGACTTCAGTAACTCTATCTACCAAAGTCGGGCTGATTTTAACGGTTCTATCTACCGGAACTGGGCTGACTTCCGCGGTTCAATCTATCAAGGTCGGGCTGATTTCAATAGCTCCACCTATCAAAATGTGGTTTACTTCAGTGACTCAACTTACAGGGGTGAGGTTTGTTTTAATAAATCCACTTACCAAGATTTTGTTTATTTTGACCGCTCCATCTACCAGAACTGGGCTGATTTCTACGATTCTACCTATCAGGATGAGGCTAGTTTTACCGGCTCCACCTACCTGGATATGGTTAGCTTCTTCGACTCCACTTACCAGGAAGTGGTTAGTTTCAGTGATTCTGCCTATTGGAATGGGGGTGGGTTCAGCAACTCCATTTACCAGGGTGAGGTTGATTTCAGCAATTCCATTTACGTCGGCGGGATAGGGTTCAGCAACTCCGCTTACCGGGGTAAAGCTAATTTCAGTGGCTCCATCTACCAGGGTCAGGTTGGCCTCAGCAACTCCACCTATGAGGACGAAGCTGCTTTTAGCGGGTCTATCTTTCGCGACGAAATTTATTGTGGCCAGGGCACAAACAGCGGCAGCTCTTCCCGTTTCACACGATGCGCCCCTGAATTCTACAACGAAACAAACCACCAAAATACCCTGTTTGGTTCACCCGATAATGACTTCGCCACTGAAAACGGCAGAGGTTATCCCATTTACCGCAACCTTGAAGGCTTACCCCTCGGCTGCGCTTTCCTAACGCCCGCGCACAAGAAATATCTGGATAAAATGTTTCAAGCAATGGAAGAAATCAGCAATAAAAATAAAATTCATGCCCCGCACACCCCAGACAAGACGAAAGAACTCTCAGAAAAGCTGCGGTCTCTCACCCAAGAAATCCATGAATGGCGTGAAAAAGTCACCGCGGTAGAGGGGAACCGATAAGCAATGCCGGAAAAACATAATGCAGAACGCTGGGAACGGTACGCAGAAGCAGTAGAACAGCTGGGTGATAAGAAAGCCCCTGTCCGTATGGATGGTGTGTATACGCTTATTGGCCTCGCGGATGAGTGGCTACTAGACGAAAACCTGGACTACGCAGAAAGGGTCAGAGAAGGACAGGTTATTATTAATAACCTCTGCGCCTATATCCGTTCCTCCTTCGCTCTCGCCTTCCACTACAATGAGCTGACTCAAGACAGCCCAATAGCCGAAGGTCTTTATAAAAATAGAGAACAAGAATTCTACACTGACAAAGCAGCGCTAGAATCTGAAGCAGACATTCGCCTGAGCATTATTAAAGAAATTCACAACCGCCTACAAAACCCTAAAATAAACACACCAGGGACGTGGTCAGATTTCGAATACGACTTCTCGGGAAGCACCTTCTTCTACCCCGTAGACCTCACAAACTCCTATTACACAAAACCCGTTAATTTCAGTGGCTCCACCTACCAAGACGAGGTTCGCTTCGACGGCTCTGTCTACAAAGACGAGGCTGACTTCGGTAGCTCCATCTACAAGAGTTGGGCTACCTTCGACGGCTCCACCTACACAGGTTGGGTTGGCTTCAATTGCTCCACCTACCAAAGCTGGGCTGACTTCAGCGCCTCCACGTACCAGGACGGAGCTACCTTCATGAGCTCCACCTACCAAAGCTGGGCTGACTTCAGTAATTCTACCTGCCAAAGTGAGGTTTACTTCAGCGACTCTACCTACAAGGGTAAGGCTGACTTCTGCGGCTCGACCTACCAGAATGAGGTTTACTTCAGCTACTCCACCTACCAGAGTGAGGCTGACTTCAGCGACTCTATCTGCCAAGGCAAGGCTGACTTCAGTGACTCCACCTACCAAGGCTGGGCTGACTTCCGCAACTCCGCTTACCAGGGTCGGGCTGGTTTCACCGGCTCCACCTACCAGAGTGAAGTTTACTTCAACGACTCTACCTACCAGTGGGCTCATTTCAGCGGCTCCACCTACCAAGGCTGGGCTAACTTCCGCAACTCCGCTTACCAGGGTCGGGCTGGTTTCACCGACTCCATCTACCAGAATGAGGTTTATTTCAGCGGCTCCACCTACGAAGATAAGGCCGACTTCAGTGGGTCTATTTTCTGCGGTGACGTTTATTATGGCAAAGATAGATACAACAGTAACTTTTCTCGGTTCACAGAATGCACCCCTCAGTTTTATAATGAGAATAGCCATCAAAATACACTTTTTGGTTCGCCTAACAATAATTTCATAGTAGATACCGATAAAGTTTATCCTATTAATCTAAATTCCGAAGGCCTACCTCTTGGCTGTGATTTTCTCACCACAGAGCAGAAAGAATACCTTGCAGATAAGTTCCAAGAAATAGACGAAACGAAGAATAAATTTCTTGAGGTAAAAGACCCCAAAGAGAAAGCAGAACTCTTGAAAAAGCTGCAAACTCTTACTGAAAAGCTCCATGAATGGCGGGAAGAAGCCACTACGGTAAAAATGGAGGGCACAGCACCCGGAGAGGACGATAACTAGCCGCCCGAAGGATTCCACGACCTCCGCTTCCTGCCGTATGAGAGCACTAAGATTCTACGGCACTATTTACCCTCTAGGGGTTTGTTCCTACTGGCATGACTGGTTGTTTCTGCTACAGGGTTCACCCCGCACCCCCTGAATATGCGCAGGACTAGGGCGTTACCCGCCTGCTCAGCAAAGATTTATAGGTAAACCTTGAGCCAAAATTCAGGAAAATCTGAAAGGTGAGCTGAAGATGCGGTAGGGTGAAAAAGGAACACACACCATCCACCCTGAGGAGCAAGAGCGCCAATGCCAGAAGAACACGAAACTATAGAATCTAGATCGTCTGCTAGTCAGGAGGTATATCAGCAAACCAATTTTATGGCCTGGTTTGAGAAGGCTTTTCCCTGGCTTCTGGTTAGTGGAGCGACACTCGGTCTAACTCTCATGATTATTCTGCCGATTATCTTTTTCCAGGAGAAAACAGGTGATCAGCTTAAAGCGCAAAGTGATCTACGCTTAGCGCTCCTTTACACAACCGGCGGTACGATCGCTGCGCTTGGTCTACTTGAGACCTACCGCAAGAATACTAATGACCGCACCAAAGCAAATGCAGATATTAATGCAACTCTCAAAAACCAAGACCATCAGACGAGAGTTCTCAAAGAACAAATCCGACAATTCGATAAAAATGCTTTCAAGGAACGTAAAGCAGAACGCCGAGAGCGGTATACCGAAGCAGTAGAACAGCTCGGAAGCAAAGAAGCCCCTGTCCGTATAGGTGGTGTATACACACTTGTTGGGCTCGTGGATGAGTGGCTTGAAGAAAAGAACTTAGAATACAGCGAACGGCTCAAAGAAGGGCAGGTTATTATTAATAACCTTTGCGCCTATATCCGCTCCCCGTTTACTCTTACTTCTTATTATGATGAGTTATCTGAAGATGCCCCTTCGCTTGAGGGGAGTTATAAAGATAAAAAAGAAGAATTCTACGTAGACAAAGCCATATTAGATTCCGAAGCAGACGTTCGCCTCAGTATAATTAAAGAAATTCACGACCGCATACAGGGTCCAGACAAAAACATGCCGGGGGCGTGGTCAGACTTTGAATATGATTTCTCGGGAAGCACCTTCTTCTACCCAATAGACCTTACGAACTCTTACTACGCAAAACCTATTAATTTCAGTGGCTCCACCTACAAGGGCTGGGCTAACTTCCGCCGCTCCACCTACCAGGGCAGGGCTAACTTCACCAACTCCACCTACAAGAGCGGGGCTAACTTCAGCGACTCCACCTACCAGGGCAGGGCTAACTTCAGCCGCTCCACCTACCAGGGCAGGGCTAACTTCAGCCGCTCCACCTACCAAGGCTGGGCTGACTTCCGCCGCTCCACCTACCAGGGCAGGGCTTACTTCAGCCGCTCCACCTACCAGGCCTGGGCTGACTTCCGCCGCTCCACCTACCAGGCCTGGGCTGACTTCCGCCGCTCCACCTACCAAGGCTGGGCTAACTTCACCAACTCCACCTACCAGGGCTGGGCTAACTTCACCAACTCCACCTACCAGGCCTTGGCTGACTTCCGCCGCTCCACCTACCAGGATGTAGCTGACTTTAGCGGGTCTATTTTTTACCAGGAAATTTATTTTGGCAAAGATGGAAGCAATAACAGCTCTACTTGCTTTACAAACTGCACTCCTCAATTTTATGACAAGAAGAACCGTAAGAATACAATTTTCGGCTCACATAATAATGATTTCACAGTAGATATAGATAAAGGTTATTCCATTGATCTCAATTCTGAAGGTATACCTCTCAGTTGTAAACAACTTACTCCAGAGCAGAAGGAATACCTTGCAGATAAGTTCCAAGAAATAGACGAAACGAATAATAAACTTCTTGAGGCAAAAGATGACGAAGAGAAAGCTAGGCTTTCAGACATGCTGCGGCCTCTTTATAAAGAGCTCCGTAAATGGCGGGAGGAAGCCACCACAGTAAAAGTGGAGGGTACAGCACTTGGAGAGGATGATAACTAGCCGCCCGAGGGATTCACGACCTCCACTTTCTGCCGTAACATCAAGATTCCACGGTGCCGTATGCCCCATATGGGTTGCCCCTGCTCTAGCGTGGCTAGGTGTTTCTGCTGCAGGGTTCGACCCGCAACAACCTCTGAATATGCACAGGACTATGCCGCTACCTGCCTGTTCAGCAAAGATTTGCAGGTAAACCTTGGGTCAAAATTCAGGAAAATCTGAAAGGCGAGCTGAAGATACGGTAGGGTGGTACATGCACACACTCACCACAAGGAGTCTACTCAGCTATGAGCGATAAAAAACAGCCTGATGTAAAGCAACCTGGATGGTTGTGCAAAGTATGGTTATGGGTAAAACGGTGGTGGCTGCCTATTGCTATTCTGCTGATTACTAGTACTGGGCTAGCGTGTGCTCTCTCTATCCCACAGCAAGTTTTTGAAACCCCTAGAGAACCAGCCAACGATAAGAGTGCCCCCGTCTTACTGGCTCAGAGCAACCTCCGGTTAGCTTTTCTCTATATCACCGGTGGAGCTATCGCGGTGGTAGGTCTTATCGAAACTTTTCGCAAAAACAATAACGAAAAGCTCAAAAACAATAACGAAAAGCTCAAAAACGACCAGGACAAAGAGAAGAACGATAGAGAGCACCTGCGCCAGGTCAGGGCAGACCGACGTGAACGGTACACCAAAGCGGTGGAGCAATTAGGTGATGAAAAAGCCCCTATCCGTATGGGCGGTGTATACACACTTGTTGGCCTCGTGGATGAGTGGCTTGAAGATAAAAACCTATCTGATGATCAGAGACTCAAAGAAGGGCAGGTTATCATCAATAACCTCTGCGCCTATATCCGCTCCCCATTCACTCTTGCTTCTCATTATAATAAGTTATCTAACCCCACGCCTAAGGGAATATATAAAGATAAAAAAGAAAAATTTTATGCAGACAAAGCCATATTAGATTCTGAAGCAGATGTTCGCCTCAGTATAATTAAAGAAATTCACGACCGCATACAGGGTCCAGACAAAA
>ERZ772935.164-NODE-164-length-26883-cov-3.972007_pt1 | contig 26883 bp, 16 predicted proteins | sample MGYA00511683_ERZ772935 | MGnify/ENA primary metagenome ERZ772935 (study PRJEB29015, sample SAMEA2738086) | human oral metagenome | biome: human oral; feature: human-associated habitat; material: saliva | place: China | collected 2228 ...
CCTGTCCGAACGCCCGTAGGCGTAGTTGTATCCCCCGCTGCCGTAACCGGAGCTTTCGCCATAGAAGCGGTCGGCCTGTGCAAAATCGTGTGCGTTCAGCACCACACCCAGCACCGAAATGCCGGCCTTGTCGATGCGGTGCAGGGCGCGGCGGATGACCTGCAGCGGTGTACTGTCGGAACGGGCCACGAACACCATGCTCGATGCGGCACGCCCCAGCACCAGCGTGTCCGACACCAGCTGCACCGGCGGGCAGTCGATGATGACCATGTCGAAGTGCTTCTGCATTTCGTCAAGCAGACGCCCGAAGCGCGAACTCATCAGCAGGTCCAGGGCGTTGCCCGCCGCGCGACCGGCCGGCAGCACCTTCAGTGACGAACCGCCCACGCTCTTGATGCACTGGTCCAGCGACGCCCGCCGTGTCATCAGCTGCACCAGCCCCGGCGAGCCCGGCGGCAGGCCGAGTGCGGCCGACACCGACGGACGGCGCAGGTCGGCATCGATCAGCAGCACACGGCGCGTGGTGGACAGCGCCACCCCCAGGTTGCAGGCCACGGCCGTCTTGCCTTCGCCATCCATGGCGGAGCTGACGGCCACCACCTTCATGTCCCGCTCCTGCCCCGCCAGCGCCACCGTCGTGGCCAGCGTACGCACGGCCTCGGCATAGAGCGAATCGGGCATCATGGTCTGCATGCGGGCCGTTCTGGCCATGCGGGCACCGGAGAGCTTCGGAATGGCGGTGAGCAATGGCCGGCCCAGCTTGATCTCCACGTCGTCGGTGCGGCGCAGCGTGTTGCGGATCTGGTCGACCAGCACGATGCCGAAAAAGCCCACCAGCAGCCCCAGCAGGGCGCCCACGATGGTCATCAGCGCCAGCTGCGGCTTGACCGGCTGCGCCGGGATCTGGGCCGGATCGACCAGCCGGGCCGGCGGCTTGATGAAATCACCGGCAGCCGTCACCTCGCGCAGGCGCCCCAGGAAGGTCTGGTAGAGCTGGCGATTGGTGTTGACCTCCTGCTCCAGCTGGCGGGCGGTGATCTCCTTGCTGCCCAGGGTCTGCGAGGCCTTGCGTGCCGCGGCCAGACTGCCGGCCAGCTGGCGTTCGTTGGAGCGTGCAGCCTCCAGCTCACCGGTGATCTCGCGACGGGCCGCTTCCACCTGCCGGCGCAGGTCCTGCTGCGCCTGGGCCAGTTCGGCGGCCGCCTTGCGGTACTCCGGGTGGGCCTGGCCCAGCTGGCTGCGCAGCTCGGCCAGACGGCCCTGCGCAACACTGCGCGCATCGCGAGCGCGGGCCACGGAACCGTTGCCGGCAATGGCCGGCGTGGCCATGGCCTTCTCGAAATCGGGGTCGCTGGCCTGTTTCTGGGCATCCTCGGCGGCGGCAAGACGGCCGCGGGCGTCGATCAGGCGCTGGTTCAGGGCCGAGATCTGGCGGTCGGAAGCCTCGTCACTGTCACGCGCCACGATGCCATTGGCCTGGCGGTAGTCGTTGAGCGTCTGCTCGGACTTGTCGAGATTGGCCTTGAGCTGCGCGAGCCGCTCGTTCAGCCAGCGGTCGGCCTCGCTCGTGGCCGAGTAGCGGGCATCCATGTCCGCCCGGATGAAGGCTGCCGGCACCTGGTTGACGATGGCCGCCGCCAGTTGCGGGTCCTGCGACTGGAACGAGACCTTCACCAGCGGCCGCTGGTGCACCTTCACCACCTTCAGGTGGTCGTGGAAGTAGTTGAGCGCCCGCTCTTCCAGCTGGTTCTCGGTGGTCGGCTCCTTGGCCGACCAGGCCGCGCGGATGTCGGCAATGAGGTTCTGCAGCGGGCCGGAGGCCACGAACTCGGGGCGCGACGTGAGGTTCAGGTCGCGGATGACGCGCAGCGCCACATCCGAGGTCTCAAGAAACTCGGACGCACCGTCCTCCACCGACACGTTGGCGAGGCCGCCGCCCACATCCTGAATGGACACGGGGCCCTTGGTGGACTCGAAGGTGACGGACGAGGTCGCCTCATAGACCGGCGTGGTGCGCAGGCCCACCACCAGGGCGATGAGGGCCGCCAGCAGCACCGGCACCAGCAGGTGGCGGCGCTCGCGCACGATCAGCCGCCAGTAGTCGACGATGACGGGCGTGCTGTTGGCGGCCTCGGGCACCACATGGGTGGTCGACGGGGCCACGTCGAAGGGAGAAAGAAAGGAAGGTGCCACCGGCACCATCTGGTTGCGATCAGGATTGTTCACAGTCAGTCGATGCGGCTGGGGCCGCTCCAAATGAGTATCAGGGTCATCCAGCGGCGGCGCTGCCCCTGCGCCGGCCAGGCCCGGCCCAGGACCGGGTGATGCGGACGCCGAGCGCCCCCGGTGGAGTGCCCGATGCCGATGTGATGCCTTCGAGAGCCGAACGCATGGCCCTCAGGCGCGGGCGGGCGCGGCGCCCACCGGTTGCGCCATGTTCCAGACCTGCTGCCACTTGGGCAGCACGGCCTCCATCGAGTAGGTGGCCTCGGCCTCGCGCCGCGCAGCCTCGACCAGCGCCTGATAGCGGGCGCGGTCGCGCACCAGCGCCTCGGTCAGCTCGGCAAACGATGCGCCGGTGGGCTGCGCCTCGATGAGCGCGCCGCCGCGCTTCGCGGCCCCATCGATCATGTCGCCCACCACTTCGCCGGCACGGGAGATCATGGCCGGCATGCCGGCCTCCAGGGCCTCCATCAGCACATAGGGCTGCCCTTCCGGGTGCTGCGACGGCAGCCACAGCAGGTCGTTCTCGGCCAGCTTCGCACGGGTCTGCTCGGCCGGCACCCGGCCCACCAGCTCCACGCAGTCCTGAAGCCCCAGCGCGGCAATGCGCCCGGGAATCTCGGATTCCAGCGGACCGGCGCCACAGAGCTGCAGACGCACCGGCACGCCACGATCACGCAGGATCCTCATGGCGTCCAGACACTGCATGACGCCCTTTTCCGGCACGAAGCGGGCCAGGTACAGGATGCGGAAGGGATCATGCCCACCGGGCGTGCGCTCGGGCACCGGCTCCATGAAGACGGCGTTGTTGACGGCCACAGCCGCCATGGCCGCCCGCCCACCGATGGCCCGGGACTGGGCAGGGCTCAGCACCACCACCCGGTCAGAAAGGTTCAGCACCCAGCGTGTGATGTGCCGCAGCCAGGTGCGGCCGTCATCGGGGCCATGCAGCATGCAGCCATGCACCTGATAAATGACGGGCACGCGCAGAAGACGCGACAGCAGCACGAATCCGCCGTCACGCACCACGCAGACCGGGCGCACCGAACTGTTGACGTGTGCCACCACCGGACCGCCCTCGGCCTTGGCCTTTTTCAGGCGACGTGCAAATTCGAGGTAATCGACCACAAGGCGGCGCAATTGCGCCCAGGCGCCCTTTTCTTCGGGGCGCCGCCCGATCTGGAAATAATCCAGCCGGACCGGCAGATGCTGCGCGATTTCTTCCAGAATCAGCATGTGACGCGCAACCCCGCCCACCAGCCCGCGCGCAGGCCCGGTGGAAACCACGATGGATGGCGAATCTGCCATGAAACTCCCTCTGTGCGAAGCGCAGCGCCGCCTGCACGGCACCGTGTGACGGAATGACGGAATCGGGCCGCTGCCACGGCACGGCCCCCATCGGAAAAAGCATCAGGGGAAGGCCCGAACGCTTTCAGGTCTTCCCCTAATTGTGGGACAGGGGCCACAAGGAGCCCCGAACGGGATAGTTTTACTGGATTTTTCGAAACCCGTTTGTCGCTTCTAGTAAATGACGTAACTCTTGCAGCACCCGATGCGTGTCGTGATAAGCGCCGCCGTCCTGCATGCGTAAGAAATTGCCGGCAACCACCCGACATCCGGCGTGACGCAGCGCATCGGGATCATGAGCGACCTGTCGCCAGCTTTCACCATTGGGCTGATTGCCCAGGTAATCGGACGGAACTTCGCCGATATTCACCAATACCGTATCGATGAACGGACGCTTCAAATGTTCATGCAACACGTTAACATGATCGGCGTCGGTAAAATTCTCAGTCTCGCCCAACTGGGTCATTATGTTACATATATAGACCACCTCGGCCGTCGTACGGCAGATGGCCTCGCCAATCTCTTCCACCAGCAGATTGGGCAGGATGCTCGTATATAGACTGCCCGGCCCCAGCACCACCAGGTCGGCATTCAGGATGGCCTCCGCCACCTGGGGCGAAGCGTTGCGGGCGGGTTCGCCCTGCATGGTGGTCAGCGCCACCTGGCGGATGGGCTTGCGGCACAGCCCGATCTTCGATTCACCGCTGACGCAGCTGCCATCGGCGAAGGTGGCATGCAGCACCAGCGGCTCGGGCGCAGCCGGCAGGATCCGTCCCTTCACCTGCATCCAGGCCGACAGCAGCGCCAGCGCCTCGGAAATGGAGCCGCGCATTTCCTTCAGCGCGGCAATGAGCAGGTTGCCGATGGCATGCCCCGACAGGAAGGCGTCGTCGGTGTCGAAGCGATACTGGAACAGCTCCAGCATCAGCGGATCCAGATCGGCCAGCGCGCAGATGCAGTTGCGGATGTCGCCCGGCGGCACCACATCGATGTAGTCGCGGATGATGCCGCTGCTGCCGCCGTCATCGGCCACCGTCACGATGGCCGAGATGTCCACGTCCAGCGTCTTCAGCCCGCGCAGGATCACTGGCAGGCCGGTTCCGCCACCGATGACGGCAACGCGGGGCTGGCCCGCGTCCGGGGCAGGTCTGCCTTTCAGAGCACACCCGCCTTCTTGTCGGAAGCGGCCTGTGCCGGCGTGTCGGCGCCGGCAGCCGCCGGTTGCGTCGTCGTGGGCCGGCCGCTGACGGGGCGGCCCGCGGCTTCATCCTCGCGGTCGATGCGCCGCCAGATCCAGTTGGTCCAGCCGATGAAGGCCAGCAGCGCCGCCACGAAGGTGCCGAACAGCACCGGTTCGGACACGCCCAGCGCCCAGCCGGTCACACCCACCAGGCCGCAGCAGAAGGCCGCCACGTGGATGACGAACACCGCCTGACCGGCCGTGCAGCCCAGCCGCTGCACCAGGTGGTGCAGGTGCTTCATGTCGGGCGTCATGGGAGTGACGCCGGCCAGGATGCGGCGGATGATGCAGGAAGCCGAGTCGGCCAGCGGCACCGCCACCACCCACAGGCACACCACCGGCTTGACGCTGGCGGCACCGTAGGCCGAGGTGACGTGAATGGCATACCAAGCCAGCGTGAAGCCCAGCAGCATGCTGCCGCTGTCGCCCAGGAAGGCGGCGGCCTTGCGCCGGAAGGGGCTGCGCAGGTTGAACCACAGGAAGCCCGCAATGCCGCCCAGCAGTGCCGCGGCCAGCGGGATCATGCTGGCCGCGTAGGGCGCCGGCTCCACGCTCAGCATGGCGGCATGGCGCGAGGAGATCATCAGCGCCACCATGAACCAGAACAGGCTGATGAAGCCCAGACCGCCGCACAGGCCGTCAGCACCGTCGGTGAAGTTGACAGCATTGATGACCGCCACCGTGCCGATGATGCTGACCGGGAACATGATCCACCAGGCCGACACGTTGCCGATGCCCAGCACGTCGCCCACCGAGGGCAGGATCTGGCCGCCCAGCGTCACGCCGGCCAGCGCCGCCCCCAGCTGCACCATGGCGCGATAGCGCGCCCGGATGGGGTTGCGGTCGTCGAGCATGGCCACCACGAAGAGCAGGATGCCGCCCACCCAGTAGCCCAGCGGGGCGCGCTGTCCGGCCGGCGCCGCCAGCTGCAGCAGCACGGCCACGGCCAGGATGGACCAGCCGCCGATGAGCGGGATCTCGCCCTTGTGGGCCTTGCGGAAGTTGGGCTTGTCCACCCAGCCGGTGCGGCGGGCCACCGGCTTGAGCGCCAGCATCAGGAACAGGGACAGCAACGCTCCGACCAGGAATGTCGTCCAGGGAAACGAGGCCAGGAAGGCCCCCAGGTCAAGATCAGGCATGGAAGGACACCGGAACGAAGTGCAACTGTGACTGGGAAATGAGGAGAACGCGCACGCGCAGAAGATACCCCGTTACCGCGCGTCGAACAATTTTACGCCATGCCCTGAAAATGGGCATTCAGAGCACGACATGAAGGACAAAGATTGTAGGCGAGCCCCGGCCGGACGCGTGCAGCCTCACAGGACAGAGTTCACATCAATTTTGCAGATTGCAGCACTTCTTACACCGTCGCGCCCTCGTTAACAGGGAGCCCCCTTAATATCAACGTTCTCGGGTGATTTCCTGCCTGTCAGCCTGGCGGGTGTTCAGCAATACTCGGACGCGTTCCCGCGTGTGCCGCACTGCGGCCCGGACTCCGCCCTGCCCGTATCGTGCTTTCACATCGTGCACAGCCCGGAGCCTCCATGCCCGTTGCATGCCAGTCCGTCACTTGCCGCGTGCAACCCTTCCCTCACTCTTGTCTGGCACCCCGCCGGCCACGGCCGGTCCGTGCCACCTCCTCCATGGCGCGCCTGAAAACCAAGCTGCACAGTTTCTACCGCACCCACCAGTCCTCGCTCTACACCTTCGTCATGCTGGCGGCCGAGCGCGTGCTGCAGATGTTCATCGGCCTCTGGATTGCCAGCCACATCGCCCGCCGCTTCGACCACGCCACCTTCGCCAACTGGCAGATTGCCATGTCGCTGTGGCTGGTGTTCGGCACCATCGGCAGCATCTCGGGCGAGCGCGTGCTGCTGCCGCGCATCTGCGCCGAGCCGGCCGAGACCATGCCCCGGCTCTGGAACACCGCACTGGCGGCCAAGCTCATCAGCGGCCTGCTCACGGCCGTGCCGCTGGTGCTGTGGTGCGCCACCATGCCCGATCCCACCATCCTGCAGCTGGCCATCCTGTGGGCCGTGCAGCTGGTCATCGGGCAGCCGGTGTCGCTGGCCGTCCATGAATACTATGCCCACGAGAACTTCCGCTTCCCGCAGATTGCCCGCATCCTGGCCATGTTCTCGCGGCTAGGCATCGTGATGATCGTCATGTGGGTCAACGGTCCCGTCACCTGGGTGGTCTGGGGCTGGATCATCGAGATGCTCGTCATGAGTGCGCTCTTGTGCCGCAACTGGCTCTCCGACGCGCGCATCCGCCCCAGCCTCGTGGACTGGAAGCTCATGCGCGGCCTGTTTGCCCAGGGGGCGGCGCTAGCCGTGGCCTCCAGCGCCTCGGTGGCGCTGTCGCGCATCGACCGGGTCACGCTGGGCAAGACCATGCCGGCCGACGTGCTGTCACAGTACGCCGCCGCCATGACGCTGCTGGAAGCGGCCTTTGCCTTTGCCGCCATGCTGGCCGTGGTGGTGGGCGCCAAGACGCTCTTCAAGCCCGGCCTCATCAACCGCAACCATCACATCGGCATCACCCTGTTTGCGGCCGGCATCGGCCTGGCGCTCACGCTGATGCTCGATCTCATCGCCAACCCGCTCATGACGGGCATCTACGGTGAGCGGTACGCCGATTCGGCCACCTACCTGCGCATTGCCGCCGGCCTGCTGCCGCTGGTCTTTGCCCAGGCCATCCTGCAGGCCCCGCTGCTCATCCGCGCCACCAAGACCTACCACGTCACCAAGGCCGTCACGGCCTTCGGGCTGGGCGTGGTGGTGGCCAGCTGGGCCGCCCACCACGAGCACTACACCTGGATCAGCGCCGGCGCCTACATCGGCTATCTCACGCTCATCGTCTTCGACCTGAACGAACTGCGCCGCCGCGCGGCCGAGCTGTACGGCATCGGCAAGCCGCCGGCCCCTGCCAACGCCCAGGAAGCCGAGGCCGAAGCCGTGGCTGTGACCGAAGCCGTGGCCGAGGCCGCTGACGCCCCCCAGTGACAACCTGCCCGGACCCATGCCTGCCTGAACCTGCGCCCCGCTGACCCCGCATCGGCCCGGACCTCGCCCCGTCCGGCCGGCGCGGACACCGGGCCGCTTGCGGCACCCACACACCCCGAACCGAATCCATGGCATCCACTGCAGCCACCCCCGACCTCATCGTCGCCCCCGGTCTGTCCCTGCGCACGCCGCAGCGCGTGCAGGGCTGGCTACCGTGGGCCTTCTGGGTGGTCCTGTACTTCTTCCTGACCTACTTCGAGACCCAGAGCGTGGGGGGCGTGAAGTATGCCGTGCTCTGGCGCAGCGCCGTCTTCCTGCCGGCCCTCTTCATCATCTGGACTCACCCGCTGCCCATGGGGGCACGGGCCCTGGCCTCGCTCTTCTGGGCCTACCTGTTCTTCTGCTTCGGGCCCATCTGGGGCATCGCGCTGGGCATTCCCGATGCCGCATACTCGGTCAACCTGTCGTCCAACCGCATGTTCGTGCCCATCATGCTGATGGCACTGATGGCCCTACGCTGGTACCCCGTCGCCGACCTGGCCGTGCGGGTGTTCCCGCTCTTCCTGTGCCTCATCTCCATTCCGCTGCTGGCCGGCATCCTGCCCCCGGTGGGCCTGCAGTGGTCGCTGGCCGCCGTCTCGGGCATCGATCTGACCGCCTACAACAGCGTCTTCCAGAACCAGCACTCAGCCTCGCTCGCCCACGCCATTGCCGGTATCAGCGCCTTCACGCTGGCCGCGCGCTTTCCCGGCAAGCGCTCGCTCTTCTACCTGGCACTGGCCATGGGCTGCCTGGCCCTGTGCGTGCTCACCACGGCCCGCGCCGGCCTGCTGGGCATGATCCTCGGCCTCATCCTGGTGGCCATCTTCACCCGCAAGCTGAAGCTGCTGGCCGCCCCGGTCGCCCTGGTCTTCGTGGCGCTGCTCGTCACCGCCATGGTCAAGCCCGAGATGATCCAGATGGTGCAGAACCGGCTCACCGGCCAGACGCTCTATACCCACGGCCCCAGTGCCGACACCCTCACCAGCGGCCGGCTCACGCTGCAGGCCGGCGCCCTGCAGGGCTGGGCCGAGAGCGAACCGCTGCAGCTCATCTTCGGCGTGGGCCGCGAGGGCACCAAGAACAACAACCTGCGCCTGAACGGCAGCCACCTCATTGCCCACAGCGCCTTCGTCGACGAACTCAGCGCCTACGGCATCGTCGGCTTCATGTCGCTGATGATCACCCTCTTCATGGCCTATCGGCTGGCCTGGCGAAACGCCCGACTGGGCTATCCGGCCGGGCTGGCCTGCCTGGTGGCGCTATGCGTCTTCGGCAGTCTTCAGGCCATGGACTACTCGTTCCAGAACATGCTCATCGGCATGCTGCTGGTGCTGGAAACGCGTGCTGCCAGCATCAAACAGAATCAAACCGCAAGAGCTTGAGCACACAAGGAAATAGCTCACACTATTTATTCGGAACTTTCTTACAAACTAACAGTCTTCATCGGGTTTGAAAAAGTTTGTCTATGGGACGGCCTCCCGGCCCGATCCCTTACAAAGACAGCCATATTCACTTACAGACCCGCGAAAAGACACTTACATCTGGGGATGATCCGGTCGGGGCAAACATGAGAGATTGGGGCAATCCGAAAGTCCGGCGCCCGCTGCCAGGAAAGGCCTGAAAACGTCCCGCAAGCCGGTGCGTCCTCTGGCGGGACGCAAGGGGCGGTATCCGTCCAGGCCTTCCCAAGGGCGTTTCAGCTTCCGCCAGAGAAACCGATGCCCAGCAAACCCCGAACCACACGGCTGTTCCATCAGGACGTCATCATCCAGCCCATGGAGCAGATCGCCGACCACTGTATCGATCTGGTCGAGACATGCCGCAGCACGGGCCGTCGCCCCGCGCTGGTCTTTGCCATGAATCCCGAGAAATCCATGCAGTCGCACCGGGATCCTGTCATTCGCCAGCTGCTGCAGCAGTCCGATGTGCTCATCCCCGACGGCATTGGCACCTGCATCGGTGCCCGCGTCCTCAACGGCGTGCGCATCAAGCGCGTGCCCGGTTCGGAACTCATGCCCGAACTCTGTACCCGCGCCGAGCGCGAGGGCCTGTCCATCTACCTGTACGGTGCCTCGCCCGAATCCAACGCGGGTGCCCTCAAGACCATCCGCGCCACCTGGCCGCGCCTGCGCATTGCCGGTGCCAGCCACGGCTTCATGCCGCCCGGCACCCTGGACGACCTCTCGCGCCTCTACAGCCCCGAGGCCGCCGACACCGTGGCTGCCCGCATTGCCGCGGCCCGTCCCGACATCGTGTTCGTGGGCCTGGGCAGCCCGCGCCAGGAGCGCTGGATGGCCGACATCGGCACCCACCTGCCGGTGGGCCTCTTCCAGGGCGTGGGCGGCACCATCGATGTGCTCTCCGGCGTGGCCAGGCGCGCGCCCCCCTTCTGGCGCAACCTGGGCCTGGAATGGTTCTACCGCCTCATGGAGAACCCCAAGCGGTGGCGCCGCCAGATGGCACTGCCCCGCTACCTCAGCCTCGTCATGCGCCTGAAGATGGCCCCGTCCCAGCGCCATGACCGCAGCAACGGCACCAGCAACGTGCCTGCCTCCCCCACCCTCACCGGTGGCCATGGCAGCGCCCATTCGCCCTCCACCCTCACCGGCTGACCCATCCCTGACGCCGGCAGGCTGCCCACGAGTTCCGCGCCCGTGCCCTGCCGGAAGCCCTGTCCACCACCGCCACACGCTCACGCTCCCGTTCACGCTCCGTCCAACATGACCCCCATCGACATCACCCTGGTTGCCGGCGCCCGGCCCAACTTCATGAAGATCGCCCCGCTCATCCGTGCATTCGGCAAGCGGGCCGGGAAGGTGCGCCACCGCCTGGTCGACACCGGCCAGCACAGCGACCCGGGCATGAACCGCATCTTCTTCGAGGAACTGGGCATCCCCGAACCCGACGCCCGCCTCGAAGCCGGCGGCAGCACCCACGCCGAAGTCACCGCCCGGGTCATGGTGGCCATGGAACGCGAACTCACCGAGCACCCCGCCCACGGCGTGCTGGTGGTGGGTGATGTCAACTCCACGCTGGCCGCCGCCATCACCGCCAAGAAGCTGCAGCGCGTGCTCATCCACGTCGAGGCCGGCCTGCGCAGCGGCGACCGCGGCATGCCCGAAGAAATCAACCGGCTGGCCACCGACGCCATCACCGACCTGTTCTTCGTCACCGAGCCCTCCGGCCACGAGGCCCTGCTGCGCGAGGGCCACCCCGCCGACCGCATCCACTTCGTCGGCAACGTGATGATCGACAACCTCTTTCACCAGATCCAGCGCCTGCAGGCCAACCCTGCCAGCGGCGGCCGGGGCGCCGCCCTGCGTGCCGAACTGGGCAGCACACCCTATGGCGTCGTCACGCTGCACCGCCCCTCCAACGTCGACCATCCCGAGAAGCTCGCCGGCATGGTGGGCGTGCTGCGCACGCTGGCCAAGGACCTGCCGCTGGTCTTCCCGGTGCACCCGCGCACCCGCGCCAACCTGGAAAGGCACCGCATCGACCTGGGACCGGACATCCGCACCACGCCGCCCCTGTCCTACATGGAATTCCTCAGCCTCTGGAAGGATGCGCAGATCATCCTCACCGACAGTGGCGGCCTGCAGGAGGAATCCAGCGCCGTGGGTGTGCGCTGCGTCACCCTGCGCGACAGCACCGAACGCCCCGTCACCATCACCGACGGAACCAATGTTCTGGCCGGAACCAACCCCGCCCGCATCCTGGAGGTGGCTCGTGCTGCCCTTGCGCAGCCGGCCTCTGGCAAGCGTCCGCTGCTGTGGGACGGACGCGCTGCCGAACGCATCCTCGATGTGATCGTCGACTCTCCCCTGTTTGCCCAATGAGATGACCCCGCCGGACAGCCTGCCCGCCGCGCCCGCCCCTGCCACCCCACCCCGTACGGGCACAGGTACGCCCCGACGACAGCGCCCGCCCTTCATCCGGCCGGTGCGCATCGGACGTGACGCCGGCGCGCTGGCCGGCATCTACCAGCCCGTTTCCGAGCCCCGGCCCGAGACCGCCGTGCTCATCTGCAACCCCTTCGGCCAGGAAGCCATCCGCGCCCAGCGCTCGCTGCGCGTGGTGTCCGAACGGCTGTCCCGGCAGGGTGTGCCCTCGCTGCGCTTCGACTACTTTGGTACCGGAGACTCCCCCGGCGAGGACGGCAGCGGCCATCTCACCCGCTGGCGGCAGGACATCCTGCTGGCCGATGTCCACCTGCGCCAGCTCAGCGGCTGCCGCACCACCATCTGGATGGGACTGCGCCTGGGCGCCACCCTGGCCCTGCAGGCGGCCGAACTCATCGGCGACCTGCCCCGGCCGCGCCGCATCATCCTGTGGGAACCCGTCCTGGACGGCGGACAGTACCTGGGGCACCTGGCCCGGATGAACGAGTTCTGGACCCGCCAGCGCAACGTCACCAGCGAAGCCCTGGGCTTTGCCCTCACCACCCGCATCCGCCGGCACCTTGAGGCCATCCGGCCGGACGGTCTTCCCCTGCCCACCGGCAGCGTGCTGGACCTGCTGGGCACCAAGGACCTGCCAGGCCGCAACACCTTCGTCGGCCACTGCCGCAACCACGACGCGCCGCTCGACGACCTCCTGCTCGAAAGCACCGTCGAATGGACCTCCAACACCGCCCTGGACAGCCAGTGGGTGCCCGACGAGGCCATCGCCGCCCTGCTGGAGATCTGCGCGCAGCCCGACGACACCCCGGCAGCAGAACAGCCGCCCCGGGCCTCCCACGCGCATGCCGCCACGACCGGATCCAAGGCCCCGCAACGGGCCACTCAGGCAGCAGGCACGCCCACGGCCGCAGCAGCGCCTGACCCAGGCCAGGTCAACGTCCCCCGGGTGGTCTCCCCCCATCAGAAGCCTGCCGGAGACAGCCACGCTTCCAGCCGCAGCGCACCATCCGCACGTCCGGGCAACGACACCAGCCCCGACGTGAGGGCATCGGGCACCACTTCCCCATCGGACACCTCTCCCAAGCAGCAGGCCCATGCCCGCATGGAGCAGCCTGACAGCATTCCGATGGGCTGACGCCCAAAGACCCGGGCCATCCGGAGCACAAAGGGCCGTGCCCCCTCACGGCACACCGAAAGACAGAAAGCACCCGGCCGCCGCGTCCCAGGCGCAGCGGCCCCAACTCAGAGAGACCGGCATGGACGCCTCAGCCATTCCCTATCGTGAAGAAACCCTCTGCTTCGGGCCCGAGGCGCGCCTGATCGGCACCATCACCCTGCCCACAGACAGGCAGCCCCAGCCCGGCAGCCAGCCCGGCCTCATCCTGCTCAACGCCGGCATGCTGCCGCGCGTGGGCCCCCATCGGCTCAACGTCGAACTGGCGCGCACCGCGGCCGCCCAGGGACTCACCGCCATCCGCTTCGACCTGCCCGGCCTGGGTGACAGCGGCTTCACCAGCAGCCGCCTCTCGCACGAGGACCAGACCCGCGCCGCCATCGAGGACGCCATGGCATTGCTGGCCGCCACGCCCTTTGCGCCCGACCGCTTTCTCATTGCCGGCCTGTGCTCCGGCGCGGACGCAGGCTTCCAGATGGCCCAGAACGATCCGCGCATCGTCGGGCTCTTCATGATGGAGCCCTACTACTTCCCCAACCGCTTCTCGCGCATGTTCCGCACCCTGCGCCGGCTGCGCGAATACGGCCTGCGCCGGGCCGTGATCCGCATTGCCCAGAAACTGGGCATTGCGGGTGCCCCGCACGCCTCCAACGAATCCAGCGCCCTGCCGCTGCCGGCCCCCGAGGAAACCGTGCGTCAGGCCCCCTCACCCGCACGCTTCGCGCGCGACCTGGAGGTCCTGCTCAAGCGCGGCGTCAACATCCGGCTGGTCTACGCCAACACGCTGATGGGCCGCTACGACCTGCGCCACCATCACCACCACATCTTCAGCCGCCTGGGCCAGCCGGCGCACTTCGCCGTCGAGATGGTGCCCCACACCGACCACGTCTTCACCCGCATCGAGGCCCGTCGGCACCTCATCCGCGGAATGGCCGCCTGGCTTCAGCACTTCCAGGCCCAGCCCCCGGCCCCGGAACCGGAGCCGGGCGCGGCCTGACGGGGGCTCAGTTCGCGTACATGCGCTGCGGGATGACGCCCTGCGGCGCAGCCGCCGGCGTGGTCTGTTGAGGCTGCGCCAGCGGCAGCTCCTCGCCGGGCTCGGCCACCCTTTCGGCCAGAATGCGCGCCGGGTTTTCTTCCGTCAGCCGGTAGGCAATGCCCATGCCGAAATGCTGGGACAGATAGCGGCGTGCCTCGCCCATGCGCGGCGGCCGATGCGCCAGATTGTGCGCATCGCTGGCCACCACATGCGCCAGCCCGCGCGTCAGCAGCGTGTGCGCCGTCTGCCCCGCCGAACGCCCGAAGGCGCCAACCACCGAGGCCGCCGTCAGCTGCAGCATGCAGCCCATGTCCACGAAGGGCTTGATGATGTCCGGGTTGCGCATCACCGCCTTGTTGCGCTCGGGGTGGGCAATGAGCCAATGCACCCCCTGATCGGCGAACATCCGGCAGGCCACATCCGAACCGTGCGGAATGGCCCCGTCCGGAAACTCCAGCAGCATCATCTTCTTGCCATTGAGGCCGCCGATCATGGGCAGCTCGCCCCGGGCGAACATGTCGAACACGTCCGGATGCAGGTGAACCTCGCCGCCCAGCCGCACATCCAGCGGAATGCCGGCTTCCCACAGCGCCTGCCGGTACTCGGCAAACACGGGCAGCAGCGACGAGCGCTGGTTGTCGAACACCCCGGGGTAGATGTGCGGCGTCAGCACCGACGTATGGATGCCGTTGGCCACGGCCGCACGCGCCAGCTCCAGCGCGTCCTCCATCGTCCGTGACCCGTCATCCACGCCCGGCAGCAAATGGCAATGCAGATCGATCATCATCCCGTCCTCAGTTCGTGCCGGCCTGGGGCCGACAGCCTTCCCGGCCTGCGCCGGCCCAAACCCGATGCCGTGCCCCGTGCCTGGCCCGGTTGCAACACCGGCCCCCGGCACCCTGCCCGGCCCAAAGAACGAAACCGGCCAGATGGCCGGTTCCTCATGCGTTCAGGCGGCCGGGCTCAGCGCGCCCGGCCCGGCCATGCCGGAGCAGTGCTCAGACCGAGCCCACGGCATCCTGCCTGAATTCATCGATGGCCACCTCGCGGCCTTCCCAGGCCGACCGATAGCCTGCCGACAGCAGTGCCAGCGAGCGCAGGCCCTGCGAGCCGTCGGTATCCGGCGTGGCGCGTCCGCGCAGCACCTCGATGACGTTGTGATAGTACAACGGATGGCCGAAACCATACACCGAAGCCGTCTCGTAGTTCGAATTGAGGATCTGCTCGTCCTCGGGACGCTTGTCCTCGAACTCCCAGTGCTCGATCTTGTTGACGGCCACGCCGCCCACCTTCACGGTGCCCTTCTCGCCCAGCACCACGATGCTGCCTTCCATGTTCTTCGGATAGGTGAGCATGGTGACGTTGATGCTGCCCAGCGCACCGTTCTTCCAGCGCACGCTCATCACGCCGGTGTCCTCGGCCTCGATGTCGCGAGCCAGCGTGGCGGTGTAGGCATGCACCCGGTCCACGGGGCCGATCATCCAGTCCAGCAGGTCCACGTAGTGGCTGGCCTGGTTCATGAAGGCGCCACCGTCCAGCGCCCAGGTGCCGCGCCAGGGGGCTGCGTCGTAGTACGATTGCGGCCGCGTCCAGAAGACGTTGATCACCGCCATGTAGATCTTGCCGAAGCGGCCCTGACGGATGGCATTGCGCAGCGCCTGCAGCGTGGCGTTCTTGCGGTTCTGCTTCACCACGAACAGGTACACCCCGGCCTTCTGGCAGGCGGCATACATGGCCAGGCCGTCCTTCCAGCGGGTGGCCATGGGTTTTTCGCTGATGACGTGCCGGCCGCTGCGTGCCACCTCGATGGCCTGCTCCGAGTGCAGGCCCGACGGGGTGGTCAGCACCACGATGTCGGCCGTGGTTTCCTTCAGCATGTCGGTCAGCGAGGCATGACCCCGGGCGCCGGTACGCGCCACCGCCTTCTGCAGGGCTTCCGGATCGATGTCACAGACATCCACCAGTTCTGCCTGGTCGGCGTGTTTTTCCAGCGCATCGAAGTGATTGGCCGAGATGCGGCCACAGCCCACCAGCGCGAAGCGGATCTTGCGGCTGTCTGGGACTTTTACGGTATTTGAGACCAAGGGTAAGACTCCTTCACGAACACTCGGCGTTGTGCTGCGAACATCGACGCTCTTCAGCCATTGCTCGCGGGTTGCTGCCAACGATTCCGGAAAGGCCCGGCAGGCCGTGCAGCTTCCTGCCGCACCTTGCACCGGGTCCCACCGTCGGAAACCATCCGCTCAACATCGCGGGAAAGCCAAGCATAGCCAGTTCGCGTCATGCCAGGGACCAAGAAACGCACAGATCACCCAACAGCCAGGGTGATGAGCATCACACCATAGTCAGCCACTAACGAAAACACCATGCAATAGCGTCAGGCAGCAATCCGTCGCCGCGGAACCCCTACATGATGCACGCTGCCTCCACGTGGCCATGTGTCGGCAGGTTACATAGGTTCTTTCAAAAGCGCCAACCATCCGCATGTTTCGGTTACACATGCGTTTCAAATAGTGGCGATGGCCAAGAAAACGACAGAAAACTTTCCACTTGGACCGCCTGCACCCCCGAAATGACCGCCCGGCAGGCATCACTTTCCGGAACACACCGGACCGCTGCGCGTGACCCATGTCACGGCAAGGTTGTATAACCCCGCTGACAAAGCCGATCTTCAACGGACTTTTGTCAATGACGGCATAATTCCATGTTGGCAGAAACAGGGACTTGCGCCTATGCTGCCCGTCTACCGGGTCAGTCCTCGTGGCCGGCGCCCGCCCGTCGGGGGCTCTGCCTGCCCCGCGCAGGCATCCGGAAGAGCCCCACCACGGACCTCACATCCACCCGGTGCCCCTGCCAACCCCCAGACAACAGCCCGCAGCCCGCCCGCAGCGGCCTGCCTCCGATACTCCATCGAACCGCGGCAACCTTCCACTATGAACATGTCCAATCCGTTTCCCGTTGACGACGACCTGCCCATGGCCGATCCGGTCGGGGTCGCACAACGGCCCGGAATCGCACTCGTCCGCAGCGCGGCGCCTACCTTCGGCACCTACCTGAGCATCGTCCGGGAACGCAAGTGGCTGGTGCTCGGCACCGCGGCCGTCGTCACGGTGCTGGCCACCGTGGCCGTCAACCTGATGACGCCCATCTATCAGGCCAGCGCCACCATCCTCATCGAGAACAACAAGCGCAGCGTGGTGCCGCTGGAAGAGATCTATGGCGTGCCCGCCGGCAGCCGCGAGTTCTTCCAGACGCAGGCCGAGTTCATGCGTTCGCGCGAGGTGGGCATCCGCGTCATCAAGGCGCTGGGCCTTGAGAACAACCCCTACTTCAATCCCGAGCTCACCCCCGAAGGCAAGGAACAGGCCGCCGAGGGCAACGTGAAGGAACTGTCCCAGGAAGCCCTGGAAGAGCAGGTCCTCATGCGCTACAAGGCGGGCCTGGACATCTCGCCCATCAAGAACAGCCAGCTGGTCGAGATCCGCTTCGAGTCCCCGGATCCGGTGCTGGCCGCCAAGATCGCCAACCAGACGGCCGAGTCCTACATCACGGCCGACCTGGACGCGCGCTTCGACATGCAGCAGACCGCCAGCCGCTGGCTGAACGACCGTCTGAACCAGCTGCGCACCGACCTGGAAAACGCCGAAGCCAACCTGCAGGCCTATCGTGAAGAGATCGGCCTGGTGGCCACACCCACGTCGGCCCTGGGCGGCAACGAGCGTCAGCTCGACAACTCCTCCGACCGCCTGATCGCGGCCCGCGTCGAGCGCCAGCGCCTCGAACAGGTCTATCACCAGGTCCAGCGCGGTTCCCGCAACCGCTACGAGGTGCCCGAGGTCTTCAACAACCCGGCCGTGGTGGCCGCCCGTGCAGCCGAAGCCAACGCCGAGAAGCGCATGGCCGAGGTGGCCGGCTCCATGGGTGCCTCGCACCCGGCCTACAAGCAGGCGCAGAGCGAGCTGGAACTGGCCCGCAGCAGCCTGCGCAAGCAGTCCGAGGCCGTCATCTCCAGCATCTCCAAGGCCTATGAAGTGGCCCGCGAGACCGAGCGTGCGCTGGAACAGGAAGTGGCTTCCTCCAAGGGCAACATCCAGGAGATCAACCGCAAGGAAGGCAAGCTGAACGTGCTGCAGCGTGAAGTGGCCACGAACCAGCAGATCTACCAGACCTTCCTGGCCAAGGTGAAGGAAACCGACGCCACGGCCGACTTCCAGAACCCGATCGCCCGTGTGGTCGACCCGGCCGTGCCGCCGCTGCTGGCCGCCAAGCCGCCCAAGCCGCAGCTGATCCTGCTGGCCGCGCTCATCGGCACGCTGCTGGGCGCCATGCTGGCCATCAGCCGCGAACAGAAGAACGCCGTCATCCGCTCCAGCGACGAAGTCCAGGAAAAACTGGGCGCCCCGCTGCTGGTGGCCGTGCCCAAGCTGACCGGCGAAGATGCCAAGCAGCTGCCCATGCTGCAGCACCTGCAGCCCCAGTCGCTGTTCTCCGAGTCGGTGCGCTCTGCCCTCACCGGCGTGCGCCTGTCCCTCATGAACGTCGAGCGGCCGGTGGTGGCCTTCACCTCCACCCTGCCGGGCGAGGGCAAGTCCACCATGGCGGCCAGCTTCGCCATCGAGCAGGGCCGCACCAAGCGCACGCTGCTGATCGACTGCGACATGCGCAAGCCCGCCGTGCGCCGCATGCTCAACATCCCCGAGAACACCAAGGGCCTGAGCGACCTGTTCCATGGCGAGCCCATCGAGAACTGCGTGCTGCCGCTCAACGACCTGGACATCTCGGTGCTGGTGGCCGGCACCCGCGCCCGCAATGCACATGACCTGGTCATGAGCCCGCGCTTCACCGACGTGCTGGAGCAGCTGAAGGAGCACTTCGAGCTGATCGTCATCGACACCCCGCCGCTGGAGCTGGTGTCCGACGCGCTGCCCATCGGGGCCAACGCCACGGGCCTCATCTACGTGGTCAAGGCCAACTCCACGCTCATCCCCATGGCCCGTCGTGGTCTGGAGCGCATCGCCGCCGCCAACGTCCGCATTCTCGGCGTCATCCTCAACAGCCACGACTTCGAGAAGGCCGGCCGCTACTACGGCGAGTACAACACCTACGGCGAGACCTACGGCCAGGGCTTCTACGGCGAAGGCCACCAGGGCTGATCCTTCAGCCCGCTCGGGCAGTGACCTTCCCGGAAGGTCACTGCCTGGCACCCGGCGCGCATGGCAGGCCGCATCACACTGCCATGCGCCCCATGAAAAGCGCCCCGCGAGGGGCGTTTTTCATGGGGTGACACACATGCAACCCGGCATTTCAGAATTGTCATTCCGGGTAACAGATCCTATACATCATGTCGTTGCCCCTGCACATCCGTAGGGTATGCTTTCATAGTAAAAGAACCGACACATCTTTCTCTTCCGGTTCCTCTGGCGTCGCTTCACGACAATCCGTGCCGCATGCCCTCCGCACGGACCGCCAGGCCGGAGAGACCGCGTTTCCCATGCCCAGAATTGCGCTGCTGACCCGTTACGACACCCAGGGAGCCTCCTCCCGCGTCAGGACCCTTCAGTACCTGCCCGTGCTGCATCAGGCCGGCATCGAGACCGAACACTTCCCACTGTTCGACAACGACTACCTGAAACGCATGTATGGCGGGCAGAGCATCAATCTGCAGCGCCTGCAGCTGCTTGCCCGGCGCATCCTGAAGATGCCCTCCATCACCGGCAGCGGGCGCTTCGACCTGCTCTGGATCGAGAAGGAGCTGCTGCCCTACCTGCCCTTCGGACTGGAAAAGTGGCTGCTGGACAATGGCGTGCCCTACGTGCTGGATTTCGATGACGCCATCTTCCACAACTACGACCAGTCCGGAAATCCCCTGGTGCGGCGCCTGCTGGGCCACAAGATCGACCGCCTGATGGCGGGCGCACGCCTCGTGATGTGCGGCAACGGCTATCTGGCCGCACGCGCCCGCAATGCCGGAGCCCCCTGGGTCGAGATCCTGCCCAGCACCATCGACTTCGAGAAGTACCGCATCCTGCCGGCGCCGCAGCAGCCGGTCATCTCGGCCGACAACCCGCTGCGCATCGTCTGGATCGGCTCGCCCTCCACCTCCAAGTATCTGGAGATCATCCGCCCGGTGCTGGAGCAGCTCACCAGCCGCTACCCGCTGGAGCTGCGCGTCATTGGCGCCGAGGCACGTCAGTGGCCCGGCGTTCAGAGCGTGCACATCCCCTGGGCCAGCGACACCGAGGCCAAGGAACTCAACCAGTCCCATCTGGGCATCATGCCGCTGGAAGACACCCCCTGGGAACAGGGCAAGTGCGGCTTCAAGCTCATCCAGTACATGGCGGCCGGCCTGCCGGTCATCGGCAGTCGGGTCGGCATGAACATCGACATCGTGCAGCCCGGCGTCCACGGCTTCCTGGTCAGCGGTCCCGAGGAATGGGCACAGTCCATCGAGACACTGGCCGCCTCGCCGGAGCTGCGTTCGCGGATGGGTGCGGCAGGCCGCAAGGCCGCCGAGAGCACCTACAGCATCGCCGCCGTGGGTCCGCAGCTGGTGCAGCTGCTCAAGCAGGCCGCCGGCCCTGCCGCCGCGCGCACCGCCTGACCCGCCGGCCGCCTTCGACAGACAAGCATGTACCGATCCAAGATCCTGTGGTCGCTCGCCGGCCTCTTCTCCACGCCGCTTGCGGCCTTCTTCTTCATTCCGCTGCTGCTCTCGCGCATCGACAACGAGCGCTTCGGGATGATCGCCCTGGCCTGGACGCTGCTCAGCTACGCCTCGGCCCTGGACCTCGGCATCGGCCGTGCCACCACCCAGTACGTGTCCGCCCTGCGCGGCAAGGGAGACCTGGCCCAGATCCCGCCGGCCATCGACGTGGCCTGGCGCCTGTCCATCACCTACAGTGCCATCGGCGTGGCGCTCTTCCTGGTGGCGGTGGGCTTCGACGTGGAAAGCCTCATCACCTACCGCAACATCGGCGCGCAGGAACTGAAGATCGCCACCATCATCCTCATCTTCACGCTGCCGGTGCAGGTGCTCAGCGCGCTCTATCGCGGCATCATCGAAGCCTTCGAGGACTTCCGCGTCCCCAGCATCGTGCGCATGTACCTGGGCGTGGCCAATTTCGTGGCGCCCATGCTGGTGTCGCTCTTCAGCCAGTCGCTGGTGCCGCTGGTGGCCTCCATCCTGATCAGCCGCGCCGCCGGGCTGTTCATGCTGTATTTCAACGTGCGCAAGAAGATGCACGCCCTGCGGACCCGCCTGGGCAGCCAGGCCGTCCAGGCCAGCACGCCAGCGCAGCGACGCAGCATCCGCGTGCAGCTCAACCGCTTCGGCAAATGGATGACGGTCAGCAACATCGCCCATCCGCTGCTGATGCAGTCCGACCGCTTCATCATCGCTTCGGCCATCTCGGCGGCGGCCGTCACGGCCTACTACATCCCCAACGAGATCATCCTGCAGAGCACCATGATCGCCTCGGCCATCACCAACGTGATGTTCCCGATGCTGACCGCGCGCCTGCAGCATGACGCCGGCGAAGGCCATCGCATCTTCGTCATGTGGCGTAACCGGCTGCTGCTCATCTCGGCCGCCATGTACATCGTGCTGTGCCTGGCCTTCCCCACCATCCTGCAGTTCTGGATGGGCGACAAGGTGGGACCGGAATCCGCCACGCTGGGCCGCATCATCTGCCTGGGTGCCTTCTTCTACACCGTCTCGGTCATCTACACGTCGTACCTGCACGCCCAGAGCCGTGTGCGCGCCTGCGCCACCATCCAGCTCATCGAACTGGCCGTCTACATTCCGGCCCTGTACCTGTCGGCCCGCTTCTTCGGCCTGCAGGGCGCCGCCATCTGCTGGGTGGCACGCGCCATCTTCGACGCCGTGGCCCTGGCCTGGGTCTCGCGCCGGCCAGCCGCTGCACCGACACCCGCCGCCACGGCCTGATGCCGCCTACCGGGGCACGCCGCCCCGGCTCCTCCCCCTGGGGACGTTCAGATCCCTTCGATCTGCGGGATGATGGCGCGGTCCACCAGCTCGCTGAAGTGCTTGCCCCCCCGGGGCAGCACCAGCTGGTCGCGGCGCGGCACCGGCGCAAACTCGTTGCCCACCAGCTTGATCTGCCGCAGCAACCCCGCCTGACTTTCCGACAACTCCAGCAGCGGCCCCCGGCCGGTCCATTGCACCTGATTGCCGGACAGCTCGCACATCAGCAGCGGATACTGCCCCCGATCGTCGCCCACCTGAGCCAGCACGTACACCGGCACGTTCATGGACGTGGCCCGGATCTCGTTGCCCACGATGCGCACGCCGTACATGCCGCGATCGGTGAAATGGTCGTCAGCCCCGCGCAGCCCATAGCCCCGGTGGCTCTTGCGCCGCAGCTTGCTGTTGAAAGCCGACTCCACCGCAATGTAGGCGCGGCCTGCTGGCCCGGACAGCCGGTTGCCCCAGAAGGAGTTCTCGTTGGCCACCACCGCGCAGTAGATCATGTACTTGGGCAGCCCCTCGCTGCCCACTTCCACCTCGTTCATGTAGAAGTCGTTCTTCGACGCCCCCACATAGGCCTGCAGCAGCCCCTCGCCCCGCGCCCGGTTGTTGCGGATGCGGTTGTAGCTGACCGTGTTGAACGATGAGCCGTAGGCCAGATGGATGGACGAGGACAGCGAATCCGTCAGCTCGTTGCCGGTAATGACGTTGTAGTGGGACTGGTGCTGGATCGACATGCAGCGGATCTGGCCCTGCAGCTTGTTGTCCTGCACCAGGCTGCGCCGCACGCCCAGGAACGAAATGCCGTAGTAGGCACCACTGATCTGGTTGCCCTCCAGCAGGTTGTCGTGCGCCGGCACCGGCACATCCGGCAGCACGAAGCGCCGCAGCCAGCTCTCGCGCGGGGAACTTTCCCCGGCCGGCAGCAACCGCTCGGCCTCGATCTCGATGCCGAAGCAGTCGTGGTCGGGCAGAGGCTCCACCTCGATGACGTTGTTGCGGAACACGTTGTAGGCCACGGCGCGCGTGCTGTTGACTCCGTTGCTCATGCCCCGCACGTAGATGCCGTGCCCCACCTGCACGTGGCGGATCTGGTTGTCCACCACATGCACACCCTGGGTGTCGATCAGGTAGATGGCGGCCGCCTGGTCCGGGTAGGTCACCTGGCACTCGATGGACAGGCCGGACACCAGGAAAGGATCCTTGATCGGATCCCGCTCGGCCAGCTCCCGCACCAGAAAGCCCGCCCGTTTCGAGCTGCTCTGCAAGCGGATGAGGCTGCCCTTCTCACCCTTGACGCCCGCCATGGCGCCCGAGAAGCTCACCTGGTCGGTAATGACGTATTCCCCGGCCGGGAAGACCAGCCAGATGCCCTGCCGCGCGGCAGCCTGGGCAGCGCGGATCACCGCCAGCGTGTCGTCATCGCGTCCGTTGGCCTTTGCCCCGTACTCCAGCGGCGAGACGACCCGATCCAGGCGACCGGGCCCCGTGGGCGTGGCGGCCCGCAGCTGCTGGGCCATCAGGAACGTGGCGGCACCGGCCCCCAGCGTCTTCAGAAACTCCCTTCTCATTTTTCCTCCGAGGTTCGCGGTGATCGATCCGCCCACTCATCGAGCAACGGCCCGCCCGCCAGATCGGTCGACCTTCCCCGGAGCCCGGGCGCCCTGCAACGTTACAGGAACGCCCGCGCAGGGCTGCCGTGCCGGATCATGCCGGGCACGGCGCCTGCAGCAAGGCCCTCAGCGCAGCCGCCCCGGGTTACCCCGCACGGGGCGCTGGCCCATGGCCTGCTGACCGGCGGGCCGTTGGCCGGCCGGGTAGACCTGTCCCGCCGGACGTTGGCCGGCCGGGTACTGTCCCATCGGGCGCTGGCCGGCCGGATACTGCTGCCCGCCGCGCTGGCCGGCGGGGTACTGCTGCACGCCGCGCTGGCCGGCGGGGTACTGCTGCATGCCACGCTGGCCGGCGGGGTACTGCTGCATCCCGCGCTGACCGGCGGCCGCGCCCTGCCGTGCCGCCATGGCACCCGGCATGACGGGAGCCGGCATCGGGCCGCGCACCACGCGCGAGCCCCGGCGCCGCACCCGTGCGTCAAACATCGACGTGCCCGGATGGCGCACCAGGAAGATCGTCACCGGAAGTACATACATCCAGTGGAAAGTGTAGGCCTCGATGTACGGGTTGGTGGCGGCAGCAATGAACGCACTGGCACAGCCTGCAAACAAGAAGACATCGAAATTGGTCAGCCGCTTGTGCTTCCAGGTCTCGAAAACGCCCCAGCCATAGCGGATGAACGGCCAGGCATAGACAAGCGCCCCCGCAAAACCGACGCGATAGATGGTTGCCAGCAGCACGATCTCATAACGCCAGGGATACATCTCGCTACGGATGTAATTGACCCCGATGCCGTGCCCGGCACCAATGCCGAAGGAGGAGATGATGCCATCGAACAGCGCATTGGCCTGGTTGGTACGTTCGGAGCCGCCACCGCCGGACAGCTCTTCCCAGAAACCGCCAATGATGTAGAGCACGTCCACCTCGGTGAAGCTGCTGAGCAGGATGATGAAGACGATACCCGCCAGCACGGCAATGCCCACCTGCTTGCCCAGCGCCCAGGCAATGGTGCCGGCGCGCTGGCCGTGGATGCCGGGGCGCAGCAGCGCCCCCAGCACCAGCCCCACGGGCACCGACAGCATGAGGGCCGAACGCCCGGAGGTGACCGCCACCACCACCAGGATGCCCAGCGTGATCAGCAGCTTGGTGCCCATCTCGCCGACGGCCAGCATGGCAAACATCGCGCTGGACATGAAGAGCAGCGTGCCATAGACGTGCATCGTGGCGCCCGAATAGCCGTCAACCAGGTTGACGTTGGCGTTCTCGGGCTCGATGAAGAAGCTCACCGCCTCGGGGCCGCCGTTCAGGAACAGATAGAAGAACAGGCCCACGCTGGCCGCACCGAAGATGGCGTTGTTCTCCATCATCCTCTCGAGCGAGTCGCTCTCGAAGGTGGCCAGCACGCCGCCGGCCACCAGAATCCAGAGCGCGGGCGACACGATGTAGATGAAAAGCGTCTGCAGCAGCGCCTCGTTGCTGGCGCCGTTGACCAGCCCCACCACCAGATACAGCAGCGTGACGGCCGACGAGGCCCCGTGCATCCAGACCACCCGCATGAAGGCGGGCGAGAAATTGGTCAGCGGCCAGCCCAGCGCAGCGGTAAGCGCCAGAAAGCTCACCGACACCGGCTTGATGGAGTTGGGCACGACCATCGTCAGGAACAGCAATATGACGAAGGACCAACGGAAACAGATCGGCAGCCATGCCGATCTGGCGTTATTCTGAGCAGCCATCTGGCTGTTCCTCACTGAGGGAAAATGGCAAACCCCCGATTCAACCACCAGAACGGGAAGGGCGCCAGATAAAATCAGAGAACGTGACCGGGGTTACTCTATAGCGGCAAGAATATCGACGTTTACCTTTCTGACGTCAAATTTTTCAAGTGCCAGCTGGTAGCTGGCTTCGCCGTGGCGTTCCATCAGCCCCGGCTCGGTCAGATAACGTTCCATGGCAGCCACCAGGGCCGGCACATTGCGCGCCGGAATCAGGCAGCCGTTCACGTCCTGCGTCACCGTCTCGCGGCAGCCCGGCACATCGGTGGTGATGACGGGCCGGCCCATGGCCAGGGCCTCCAGCACGGTACGCGGCAGCCCCTCGGAATACGACGGCAGCACGCAGACACTGGCTCGCGCCACGAAGGGGCGTACATCCTTCACCCCGCCCTCGTAGCTGATCACGTCCGACGTGGCCCAGCTCTCGATCATCGACTCGGGGATGGCATCGGGCGACGAATCCTTGTAGCCGATGATGATGAAGCGCGCATTCGGGTACTTCTGCTTCACCTGGGTGGCCGCTTCCACGTACTCGCGGATGCCCTTGGCCTTCAGCAGCCGGGCGGCCAGCAGGAAAGTCACGTCCGGCCCCGGCGGCAGCGGCACCCGCGCAAACTGCGTCAGGTTCACGCCCGAGCCATTGACGATGCGGGTCTTCTTCATGGGCACAAGGCCCTTTTTCACGAAGAGTGCCCGATCATCCGGATTCTGGAAGATGGCATTGTGCACAGGCACCATGGCCTGGCGATACAGCTGCGAGGCCAGCCCCTTCAGCGCATTGCGCTTGGCGCTGCCGCCATGAAAGGCAAAGCCCAGCCCGGTGATCATCGGCACGAAGCGCAGGTGCCGGACACCCGCCGTGCGCACGGCCAGCCCGCCATAGACCACCGGCTTGATGGTGTAGCAGATCAGCACGTGGGGGCGGACCCGCCGCAGCAGCTTGCGGATGGCCAGCATCGTGACCATGTCGCGCAGCGGATTGATGCCCGTACGGTGCAGCGGCAGCGGCACGAAATCGGCCCCCAGCGCATGGATCTGGTCCAGCACTTCAGGCGTGAGCGGCGCGGCGGCAGCGCCCGTCACCTTGTAGCCCCTGGCCACCAGGTCCCGGATGAGATCGGCGCGAAACTCGATCAGGGATTCGGCCATTGCACCAATGAGAAGAGCACGCTTCAAGACTGTATCGCCAAATGAATCAGGTTAAGGTATGTGCCAGCGGCGTCGGGGATTTTATCAGCGTCCCGGATACCCCACGGCCAAATACCTACATTCACAAAGGCCTGAAGCTTTTCGTCATGTTAAGACACAAGAGATACGCACAATGTGCCGACTCAGTGTCCAATTCCTCACCTGTGCTCATTCCTGCCTTCCGGTGAATGGCGGCCACCGCTATCATTCTCCGTAGATGTAACGAAGGCCCCCACCACCGACAACAGGCCAAGAACATGGAAAAGACCCAAACCGCTCCCACCACCATTCACCCCAGCGCCATTGTTGACGAAGGCGCACAGATCGGTGAAGGCACGAAGGTCTGGCAC
>ERZ772935.165-NODE-165-length-26672-cov-5.821881_pt1 | contig 26672 bp, 26 predicted proteins | sample MGYA00511683_ERZ772935 | MGnify/ENA primary metagenome ERZ772935 (study PRJEB29015, sample SAMEA2738086) | human oral metagenome | biome: human oral; feature: human-associated habitat; material: saliva | place: China | collected 2228 ...
GTAAAGAGCCCGCCGTCTGTCGCCAAACCTTGCAGAATTGCCTGGCTAGCTGTTACTCTATTCTTTTCGTCGCGTGTTGATTGATAAACTAAGGTCATTCTCTCTCATCCTTTATCTGTAGTTCGCTTTATTATACCAAAATTTATCAGAAAATTCTCGCTTTTTCACAGAGAATATAAGAAAAAGCCCATTTCTGGGCTTGTTTTCATCTTATTCATTCATAGATACGTGAACGTGGTCGTAATGGTTTTCAGTTACACTACCACGATCTGGCATTTGGTTCCAAGTATTAGCTGGTCCATAAACGCTTTCAAATGGCGCATAGAACTGTTGTTGCCAGATAACGTAAGAGATGCCTCTTTCAGTCATATTAGAAGTAACATCGGCTGCGACCTGGTTTCCTAATTCAGTATTGTCACCAACGATAAAGTCAGCTGCCAAGCCCTTACCATGGTCACCACTATCACCTGGGCGGTAAAGACTAAATTCTGTAATGCCATATTTAGCTGCTATTTCTTCTTTCAAAGCTGCAGTTTGTGGCTGAAGACCTTCATTAGCAGGATTGTTAGTTGTCACGCTAGCAGCATCTGTTACAGCTGGAGCATTGTAAGTTGTTGGCTCAACAGCGGCAGTTGCTTGACTGACTTGGTCTTGGCCTAATTCAGCTGCTGCTGGGGCTGCCTCTTCAGCTGGGGCTTCTGGACTTGCAGCAACTACTGGCTGCGGTGCTGCTTCTACAGGAGCGGCTGCATTTGCTTCCGCAGCTGGGGCTGCTTCACTTGCAACTTCTGCTACTGGTGCAGGAGCTGCTTCAGCAGGCGCTGGTGCGGCCTCTGCTGGAGCCGCAACAGCTTCCTCAGCAGCCGGAGCTGGAGTTTCTGCTGCTGGAGCCGGTGCTGCTGGAGCAGCTTCTTCAGTACCAAAAATCTCGCTAGCCGTATAATCTTCTGTTACCAATCCTGCATTATTTCCTGCTTGGTAACTTTGGATTTCTACAGAGGCAATTTCATTGTGGCCATTTGTTGTAATAGTTAAAACAGTACCCGGGAAAATCAAGTCAGCATTGGCAATTTGGTTGATTTTAGCCAGGTCAACAAGATCAATGTTCATCGCTTGGGCGATATTTCCCAAAGTGTCTCCATATTGAACAGTGTATGTTTGTTGGTTTTCATTGCTCGTAATATCTGCTTTAATTTGCTCAACTGTTCTGGCAGTCCAGTTTTGTGGCTGCTCCTCAGCTCGCGTTGTCAACAAAGGCAATGCTGACAAAGCAACAGTTGAAGCCAAAAGTAATTTCTTATTCATTTTCATATGCAAAATGCACCTTCCTAATCATTCATGATACGAAAACCATCTTACCATAAATCTTCTAAGAAAAAAGCCTTTTTCGACCTATTTAACAAAACTGTCTGCCCCCTGTAATATGGAGATTTGTTTGTAACATATAAAAATATGTAACGAGCAAAAGAACCCCTTTAGAGAGGTTCTAGGTTCTATTTTTTCTTTTGGACTTGTTTGAACTCTTAGTATTCTGCTAAGCTAAACCCGACCCAAGCTCTTGGTATCTTACTTCACCTTCATCATTCGGACGAGGCTGGCTCGTTCGGCTTCTTCCAGTTTCATTTCGATGTAGTAGATGGTTTCTTTGAGGTCAGGGATGGTAGCATACTCTAGTCCGTTGACCCGGCGGCGGGTTTTCTCGATTTCATCCGCCATTAGCTGGCAGCTTTTCTCAATCTCAGCCAGTCGCAGCAAGTCAGGAAGCAGATCGCTCATGCTTTCAATGGTTTCATCCATCTGGCTGTTAGACGCCACATAGCTATAAACCACGTCTCCCTCGTCATCACTGTGCGGATTGTCAATATGGGCGTGCATCTTGGGTACGCGCACACTCATGATATTCTCTGTTTCCACATGTAGATTGACTTCCCGCGTGGGGACGGCAAAAATCTCCTCGACCATGAGGTCGCTCTCCAACGCCTTGGCCATGACAAAGTCCTGCAGGTGACCGACCAGAGCGGATTCGACCTTTTGACGGAGCTGATTATTCTCACGGACAGACTCAATGAAGCGCCGCATCAGCTCATCCCGCTTGTCCTTGAGCAATTTATGCCCACGGACAGCCGTTTTGAGACGGGCTTTTAAGTTATTCAGCTCCATCCGAGTCGGCTTGACATTGAGTCGTGTCATTTTTCTTCCTCCTTGGTCTGCGGCAGGTATTGGTCAATCATGTCGTCCTTGATCCGCTTAAGCTCCGTTCTTGGCAAGATGGACAGGAGTTCCCAGCCCAGATCCAAGCTTTCCTCAATGGTTCGATTGGTCTGGAAACCTTGATTGATGTATTCCTGCTCAAAGCGGTCGGTAAAGCGCACATAAAGCTTGTCCGTTTCGGACAGGGCGGATTCCCCCAGAACGACAGCCAGCTCCTTGGCCTGCTTGCCTTGCGCATAGGCGGCAAAAAGCTGGTTCATAGTCGCAGCATGGTCACCTCTGGTCTTGCCCTCACCTGAGCCCTTGTCCTTGAGACGAGACAGAGAAGGCAGGACATTGATGGGCGGACGATAGCCGCTGTTGTAAAGGTCGCGTGAAAGGATAATCTGCCCCTCCGTAATATAACCCGTCAAGTCTGGAATCGGATGGGTAATGTCATCCTCTGGCATAGACAGGATCGGAATCTGCGTCACAGAGCCTTTCTTTCCGACCAGACGTCCAGCCCGCTCATAGAGGGTGGATAGGTTAGTATAGAGGTAACCCGGATACCCACGGCGACCCGGCACTTCACGACGAGCTGCAGAAACTTCCCGCAGGGCTTCGCAATAGTTGGTCATGTCAGTCATGATGACCAGAACGTGCATGTCTTTTTCATAAGCTAGGTACTCAGCTGCTGTCAGGGCAATCCGTGGCGTTGCAATCCGCTCGATAGCCGGATCATTGGCCAGATTGATAAAGAGCACCGATCGGTCAATAGCTCCCGTCTCTCTCAAGTCATTCATGAAGAACTCTGCTTCTTCAAAGGTAATCCCCATGGCCGCAAAGACCACGGCGAAGTTTTCATCAGAGTTAAGCACGGTTGCCTGACGGGCGATTTGAGCAGCCAATTCCTTATGAGGCAGACCAGAGCCAGAGAATACTGGCAGTTTTTGTCCCCGAACCAAGGTATTGAGGTGGTCAATGGCCGAAATTCCAGTCTGAATAAACTCATCCGGATAGTCGCGAGCTACTGGATTGATGGCTTGTCCGTCAATATCCAGATATTTTTCCGGTAGGATTGCTGGACCGCCATCAATTGGCTTGCCCATGCCATTGAAAATCCGTCCCACCATGTCTTCTGACACTGGCAGCTCTAGCGGACGGCCGGTAAAGCGGACCTTGGCTTTTTCCAGATTGATACCGCTAGATCCCTCAAAAAGCTGGACCATAGCCTTGTCTTCTTGGACTTCCAGAACCTGGCCCTGACGCTTGCTGCCGTCATGCAGCTGGATTTCTACCAATTCATTGAAATGCACGCCGGCGACTTGGTCAACAATCATCAGAGGGCCAACAACTTCACTGACGGTGCGGTATTCTTTAATGACGCTCATTGTCTAGTCCTCCTTGGGCAAGAATCTGGTGCAGGGTTTCCTCAATAGTCTGACTGAGAGCCTGAATTTTTTCCAGCTGGTCTTCATGGATAAATTTACTGCGGGCAATTCGGTCACGCAGCTCCACCGTTCCTTCCATGATTTCCCGGAAATAAGCCCCCAGCTCCAAGGCCCGATTGGCCTCCGCATCGAAGGTCAGGATATTGCTCAATAAAGCCACCTGCTTTTTGAAAGAAGTATAGGTGTCCACATCATTAAAGGCATTCTGCTGCAGGTAGTCCTCGCGAATCATCTTAGCAGCATTCATGGTCAGTCTGTCCTTCTCAGACAAGGAATCCAAGCCCACCAAACGCACGATTTCCTGCAGTTCGCTTTCCTTTTGCAGGATATTCATGGCCTTGGTCACCTTTTCTGCCCAAGCAATCTTCTCATGCTGGTCGATATAGGCTCCCACTTCGTCTAGATAGAGAGAGTAAGAGCTCAGCCAGTTGATAGCTGGGAAATGCCGGCGTTGAGCCAGCTGGGCATCCAAGCCCCAGAAGACCTTGACAATTCGCAGGGTATTTTGCGTCACCGGCTCAGAAATATCGCCGCCCGGAGGTGATACGGCTCCGATAGCGGTTATAGAGCCTTCGCGCGCAGTTGAACCGAGTGTCTTGACCCGGCCTGCCCGCTCATAGTACTCAGCAATCCGGCTGCCAAGATAGGCTGGATAGCCTTCGTCACCCGGCATTTCTTCCAGACGGCCGGACATTTCCCGCAGGGCTTCTGCCCAGCGAGAGGTGGAGTCCGCCATGATGGCCACTGAATAGCCCATGTCACGGAAGTATTCTGCAATAGTAATCCCTGTGTAAATCGACGCTTCCCGAGCCGCCACCGGCATATTGGAGGTGTTGGCAATCAGCACCGTCCGCTGCATGATGGACTGGCCTGTCGTTGGGTCAATCAGTTCTGGAAATTCATTGAGTACATCGGTCATCTCATTGCCACGCTCGCCGCAGCCAACATAGATAACGATGTCAACATTGGCAAACTTGGCCACCTGATGCTGAACAACAGTCTTACCGGCTCCGAAAGGTCCTGGTACGGCTGCTGCTCCGCCCTTGGTCACTGGGAAGAAGGTATCAATGACCCGCTGACCTGTCACCAAGGGCTCAACTGGAATCAGCTTCTGAGCAAAAGGACGCCCACGACGGACCGGCCATTTTTGCATGAGAGTCCCTTTAAAGATAGACCCGTCCGCCTGCTCAATCTCGTAAACAGTCTCTTCAACAGTGAAACTGCCAGCTGAGATATTGGTCAAACATCCACTGACTCCAACTGGCACCATGATGCGGTGCTCCACCAGATTGGTCTCCTGCACCGTGCCCAGAATATCGCCAGCCTCAACCGCATCTCCGACAGACAGACTTGGAACAAAATCCCACTTAGTCTCTCGGTCTAGATTTGGCAATTGGACACCGCGGACGAGGAAGTCGCTCTCCGTGATGGTCTGGAAACGCTCCAAAGGCCGCTGAATTCCGTCAAACATCTGAGAAATCAGACCTGGACCCAGTTCAACGGACAGAGGGCTTCCAGTCGTGATGACCGGCTCTCCCGGACCCAAGCCAGAAGTTTCTTCATAAACCTGGATAGAGGCTTGGTCCCGCCGCATTTCGATAATTTCACCGATTAGCCCCAAATCGCCAACCCGGCAGATATCCTGAATATTCGCTTCCTGCATCCCTGATGCCAGCACCAGAGGACCAGAAACTTTGATAATCTTTCCTTGACTCACAATCTTCCTCCATTCTTGGGAGATTTTTCTTAATTCTCCATGAAAATCAAAGCTCAAACTAAGTAACAGTTTGAAATTCATTTCCAAAGAGTATTTTTTGATTCTTGCCGCGAGTTTGAAATTCTTCTTAGCTAGCTCTAGGGCAAGGATTGTTACTTTTTATTTTAAAAATCAGATAAGGCTTTTATTTGCTGGCCCTTTTTGTCGAAATTGTCTGGGCTTAGCCATTTTTCTAGACGGCTCTTGACGGCCGGCCAATCCTTGTCAATCATAGACAGCCAGTCCGTGTCTCGGTTGCGCCCCTTATAGACTACCGCCTGACGAAACCTGCCTTCATAGGTGAAACCAAGCCGCTCTGCTGCCCGCCTTGACGGCTGATTGAGGGCATCGCATTTCCATTCATAGCGGCGATACTCCAGCTCTTCAAAGACATAGCGTGCTAGTAAGTACTGGGCTTCCGTAGCCAGTCTAGTACGCTTCAGCTTGGGCGAATAGGTCACAGCTCCCACTTCGATAACGCGGTTATTTCGGTCAATCCTCATCAAGGCAAAAGTTCCCAGAGCCTTTCCGCTCTCCTTGTCCACAATCGCATAGTGAAAACGGTCCTGTGCTGCCAGCATCTGATCTAGCTTCTGGGACCATTCTGCCTGACTTTGAGCAGGAGTTTGAAAGAGATAGGTCCACATGTCCGCAGGAGAATCCGGTCCATACACTTCGTATAAATCGGCTCCATGCTTGTCCTTGGACAAACGCTCGATAATAACATACTGACCTTCGATTCGCTCCAGATTAGGCAAGTCCCCCGGCTGAAAATCCGGCAGAGCATCCCCAATAGGCTGACCTAGTTCATTGATTCGCATAAAAACCTCACAATATATCTTGTCCGACAGCCTTCTCGACATTTTCATGAATCCGCGAAAGAGCCAGTCCCGTGCTCCCCTTATGGGTAGGAATGAGCACAAGAGCAGGAATCTCCAGCTGGTCGTAGTAGGCCAGAGTTTCTGGAATATCTGCAGCCATATCCTCCGTCAGATAGATAATGCCGAAATCTTCACGGGCGAGCCGACGCAGGGTATTGACCGTCTCCTGAGCTTCCTTAACCGGAAAGGTCTGAAAACCAATCAGCTTAAACGGGAGAATAGTATCGCGATTCCCCACGACAGCAATCTTGTAGCTAGTCTTGTCCATAAATCGGTCGCATCCTTTCTCTGATAAGCTCTACCGGCAGCTGATTGTCCATACCTGTCAAAATCAGCCGCAGATTCTTGACTTCCAGCTCCTTGCCCAGCAGATAGCGGGCCAGAGGAAGCGGGCCATCTGTCTCAAACTGACCAGCCGCCAGCAACTTAGCCTGCAAGAGGTCCGCTAGATATTCTAGCTCTACTGTCGTCAAGGTCTGGTTCCGCATTTTTTCCTCATAGGAGCGCAGATCCAGATCGTAACCGCAGGGATTGACCTGGCTAAACCAAGTCAAGAAATCCCCCTGCTCTGCCATGGCAATCCAGTTGGCAGCAGAGAGGCTCCCTTCATCAGACAGGAGCTGCCTCATAAAGCTGCGCGGTTTCTCCAAGCCTACAGCCCTCTTGACAGTGATGGCATTGTAAAAATCAATAGTCAGATTCACCAGCTGCAGCAAGCTCTCATCTTCCAACTCCTGTGTCAGGCGCTTGAGATGCTGGAAATAAGCCATGTCCATACCAATCTCAAGCACGCGCACATCCTGATAATCCTGATATTCCTGCCAGGTCGCAAGCACCTCGTCCAGCATGAAATCCGGACAATACTCAGCCGAAAAGGCCATAACTAGGTGCTCTAAAACCTCCAGCGAATAGGTCCCCACTGGCATCAGCAAATGCTCCAAGGACTGACCTGTCGCCCGACCTTTAAGAAAAACTTTGAGATTGTGGTAGGTGTAGCGGAGCGTAAAAATCTCCACCAGCTCCTTACTAGGACTAATCTCAAGCGCCCAATTATAAACGGAATACAAATGCTTCATCAGCACCTGCTCAATGGCATTGAGATCCTTAATCGCTTCAGCATCCATGGCGTAGACCGTTCCCTGCAGAAGAGCCGAACGGCTGGCAGCATCGTCAGCCTGCAGCAATTGATCATATTGCTGGGGCGTCAAAAAGAAAGCCTCCTGCACACTAATGGCTGTATTGACTTGAGAGAAGCTTGTTTCACTCATGGTCCGCCTCCTATTCTGCCTGGTCTTTGAAAATATCCTGAGCCAGACGGTAGCTTTCCTCCTGCCAGACAGAGTCCAGCAAGTCGCGATAGAGATAACTATCATCCACCCGTCCTTGGCTCAGCACAAAGCCTGCCTGGCCTGCTATGGAATGATCTGAAAAATGCACTTGCGGAAAGGCCTTTTTCAAGTCTTCTAACTGGCTGGAGCTCAATTTCTCAGCTGATAGAGCACCGAAAACCAGCGTCAACTCTTCCTCTGGATATTTAGTCAAGACACTCTTTAGAAACTGCTCTTCTTCAGCTGGTGACCAAGCCGTCATCTGAGCATAGGCTTCCTCAAAAAGCTCTCTGAGAACCCGCTGCTTGATGACCAGAGTAGACTGGCGCTTTTGATTTTCCAGCTGCTGAATATCGCGCTGACTGCGCCGGCCGATTTCTTTCAGCTGCTGCTCTCGCTGTCCAAGCTTTTGCCGAACCAGCTGGGCCTCGCGTTCCTTGGCTTCCTGTTCTATTTTCTCAGTAGCCTCGGCCAAAAGCAGACGCCCCTTTTCGTGAGCCTGCTCCAAGACAGAAGCTTTGAGATCTGATATGTCAGACATAAAAGCCTCCTTACTTCACATTCAGAACCATGATGAAGGAAACAACGAAGGCCAAGATGGCGTAGGTTTCAACCATGGCCGCAAGGATAACTCCTTTCATGACCTCTTCCGGACGCTTGGCCAAAATCTGAATACCAGCTGTCGCCACTCGTCCTTGATGCTTGGCTGAAAAGTAACCAACAATGGCAACTGGCAAAGCAGCTAAGAAATAAGCTACGCCTGATTGCAGAGCCAATTCCGGCTTGATATTAAAGAAGACGGTAATCCCGATAACAAAGCCATAGAGACCTTGGGTACCTGGCAAAAGCTGTAAGATCAGAGCTTGTGCGAATTTTTCTGGCTGTTCTTTCAAGAGAGCTGCCGCTGCCTGACCGGTGCTTCCAACACCCAGCGCTGAACCCATTCCGCTGAGAAAAACCGCCAAAGCTACTCCCAGACCTGCAAAAAAGGCGCCGCCGTAAGTTCCAAAATATGATGCTAAATGTTCCATGATTTACTCCTATGAAAATGCTGTAATCGTCGTATAATCAACAGCTAGTTGAATGAATAATGCTTGTTTTGATGTTGTAGAAAGTGTTTTTCTAAAGATGAGCTTCTCATCTCTTACCATAGTTCCTAATCTTTATTTCTTGCTTTGCTGAACGTATTTCTCACTAGGCTTGAGCGGAGTGAAAGGCTTGCCGCCACCGTCGTAGAATTTCCCGAAGAATTCCACAAAAATCAAACGCGCTCCGTGTACATAACCGGACAGAAAAGATAGAAACATATTGACCAAATGCAGGGCAATAAAGAGCAGAATGCCAATGCTAAAGCGAGCGACAGGTGGAAAAAGGCTGACAATCAAGTTAAAAGCCGAGCCAATGCTGGCCCCCGAAAGCCCCAGAGCCATCAGCCGTGTAAAGCTGACAAGGTCCCCTACATAACCACTGACATTGTAGAGATTAAAGAGACCTGAGCCCAATCCTGCCAAGCTCTTAGCACTGACAATGGATACTGCCAGTATGCCCAGAGCATTGATGATAGCCAGCCACTGACCAATCGTTGCAGCAAAGGCCAAGGATGGGAAGAAATTTCCCAAGGCCAAGAGTAGCAGCCCCAGCAAAATCAGCACCCAAGCAAAGCCTGCATTATAAGCTTCCGCATAATCCTTGAGGCGGATATTTTTCAGACCGCTGAGGAAAAGGCCCGCCAGCACTGTAACAAAGCCAAAGACGACCGAAATAACCAGAATCGTCATGGCATCAGAGCTGGTACTGATCAGAGCAAAGGGCAGTTCAAAGCCAAAGAAAGAGCCATAAACCAGCCCCCAGATGATGACTGCCACACCCAACAGGCGGAAGAATCGCAGATTCTTAGCCAGTCCCGACTTGACATGCAAGAATTGCAGCGCCAGACTGGTGCCTACAAAGAGCAAGAGACCGTAGCCGATGTCAGCGACCATCATCCCAAAGAATACAAAATAAAAGAGGGAAACGACGGGGGTTGGATCCTTATCACCATACTTAGGCAGGGAATACATCTCCGTCACTAGCTCGAAGGGCTCCACCAAGACATTGTTTTTAAGCTTGGTCGGAACCTTATCTTCCTCATCCTGTCGAATCTCTCTGGTCTGGATGAGAATGCTCTGACCAAACTGCTCTGTCAAGCAAGCCTCAAGAGCTTGAACTTGATTGCTTTCGATCCAGCCTTCCAAGGCTGCCAGATTTTGCGTACTGGCTAACTGATTTTTACTTTCTTGACGGGAGGAGAGATTGCAGAGATAATCAAGCTGAACCTTGAGCTGATCCAGTTCATTCTTGGAAGCTGCCAGACTCTTAGTCATAGCATCTGCCACAGCCTCCTGCTGTCGAATATTGGCCTTGAGCTGGGCTATCCGCTCAGCAGGCAGTTCCGCATGGTCATACTCAAAAGGCTTAAAGCCATACTCTTTCAAGATTTTGCGAACTTCTTCCAGAGAGCCTGTCTTGTAAAAAACAACAACTCCATGCTCCGTATCATCAGTAAAGACTTCCTGAAACTTCAGATCAGGATGTGCTCCCAGAGTCAGACGTAGAGCATCGTCGTCGGTATTGGGAATCGTCCCAATCAAAGCTCCCAGATGACTGAAAGTCGCAGCTGCTTGCGGTGTTAGCTCCAAAGGCTCCCACTTCTCCAGCGCAGCCACTTCCAAGCGGTCAGCTTCTATCTGTTCCTTGGCCTCTTGCAAGACCTTGAGCTGCTTGCTGATTCCTTCTAATAGCGCCACCTCATCCCGAGCCTTCCCTGCCTGCTCTAAAGCAGCAAAGGACAGCTCCAAAGGCTCTTCTTTTAAGGATTCCAGCAGTTTCTTTTTGGGCATAAATGGCTCCAGCTCTGCAATTAGCCGTTCCAATTTCTCCTGACGACTGAGCAAATCCTGCTGAGATAACTGCTGATCTGGCTGGCCGACTAAAGCCTGCTCAAAGGCTGCCTGCCAGTCCTCTTCCTGCCGCAAGTCATGAATCTGAACCGACTCTAAACCCTGTAGGTAAAAGAGAAGCTGGTCCAGCAGTTCCTTGGGCAGAAGCAGAGACAGCTGCCGCATTTGACTAATGGCCATAGGCTTCTACCACCTTCTCTACAATGGCTCGCGCCAAGTCTGCTTTTTTGTCTGTCAGCGCGGCCGCAACCTTATCCTCATTCTGCTGGGTTGTCTGCTCCAAGTCTTGCTGCAGGAGCACCAACTTTTGTTGGGAAGACGCGGTTAATTCCTCTGCCAGCTTCTGCGTTTCATCGTCATAGGTCAGCCCCAGCTGCCTGAGATTTTCATCTACCTGCTGCCGCAGCTCCTGAGCCTGCGTCCTGTAGCCCATCAAAACTTCTTCTGCAGCAGTTTCAATTTCCTGCATTTTTTCAAGTGTTTCATTGGCCATCTATTCACCCCCTCGTTTTCAAAAACCTTCGAAAACGGATTTTAAAATCTGCATTCCTGGCTGACTGTCCCGCATCTGGTACAGTCATCTTCTGGGATACAGCTTCGTACTTGCATAAATTATAACATATTCTTTCTGAAAACATCTTTCTCAAACAGAGTTTTTCTCTTGATTCAGAAAATGTCGAACAGCGCCTAATCGTCCGGCTTCATTTCCCAAAGCTGCTGCCACCAAGTTTTTAGGCAAAAAGCGCGGATCTACTACTTGCTGCTTCATTAGGCTTTCCAATCGCGGCAAAATAAGCTCAGATCTAGCTAATATGCCGCCACCGATAATCAAGACCTCTGGATTCAGGATATAGGAAAGGGTTAAGAGACCTTTAGCTAGACGCTCCAAAAAGATATCAAACGTTTCCTGCGCCAGCTTATCTCCTTGATCTACCGCTGCAAAAAAGCTACGCCCAGTATGGCCTTGCTCGCCTGTCTTTTGGCTGTATAATGCTAACAAGGCAGTTGTTGAGGCCAGGGATTGCCAGTCCTGTCCATCTTCCATGGGCAGATAGCCTACCTCACCAGCGGTATAGGTGGATCCATTGACAATCTTTCCATCATAGATAATGCCGCCGCCAATGCCTGTACCGACAGTAATCATCACTGCAGAAGCATGACCTTTGGCAGCTCCTAGCCAAGCCTCACCCAGAGCAGCACAATTAACATCATTTTCAATCGCAATGGGCAAACCAAATTCTTTTAAAATCCGACTACGGAAATCCGTTCCAATATAGCCTGGAATGGTATAGCCTGCGTAACTGATTTTCCCAGCTTGGCTGTCAACTACACCAGCAGATGAAATCGCTACTCCATCTAGCTCAAACTGCTCCTTATAAGATGCTATCAGCTGGCAAACCTGTTCTAAAATCTGATTCGTTTTCTTTTCAAAGTCAATCTCAGTAGCAACTTCTCGAAATTGATTTAGACTGCGTCCATCAGACTGATAGAGATCTGCTTTAATCGTTGTCCCACCGATATCTATTCCAACAATATTCACGATTCATGCTCCTTCTCTTCTTGATTTTCTTCTAAAGCTGAAAGTGTATTTGTAAAGATTTGGCTGCGATGATCTCGGTCTAAATCCATATAATAGGCATAGAAAATGTCCATCACAACTAAAACCGGAAACTGAGGAGAGATATTATTGCCCTGTGCTAAGTGCTTCTTGACAGCTACTAGGACCAGTTCATCACACTGCTGCCTCAAATCGTCGCTGTTATTGGATGTTACCAGCACAGTCTTGGCTCCGACTTTTTTGGCATTCTGGATCGCCTGTGTGATAATTTTCGTCTCACCAGATATGGAAATGCCAATAACCAGACAGTCCGGATCCAGCATGACTCTATTCACCCGAATCATATGGTCGTCCGTAATGGCCTTACAAACCATTCCCAACCGCATGAAGCGAAACTCCATTTCCCGAGCCACTAAGCCTGAACTCCCCTGTCCGTAGATATAGACTCGCCCAGCATTGTTGAGCATATCCCCCACGCGCAAGAACTGTTCTTCGTCAATCAAGGAAAAAGTCTTATTAAGCAATTCACCATAATCAGACAAGACATTTCTGGTCAAATCCCGACTGACATTTTTACTTTCTGAACTGGATTCCTGAAATTCAAAGATAAACTGCCGATAGCCTGAAAAGCCACATTTTTTAGCGAAGCGAGTCAGGGAAGGCACAGAAACATAGAGCTTCTGAGACACAGCCTGAGCCGATAGATCAGCTGTCAGCGCCTCATCAGACAGAAAATAATCTGCAATCTTCTTTTCCAGATGTGTCAGACTGCCGTATACAGACTCAATCACTGGCAAAATGTTTTTTTCCAAAGCAACCATCAGACACTTTCCTCCTGCAACTATTTTCTTTATTCTACCATTTTCTCAAAAGTAATTCCAACCCTTCCTTGCTAGAATTCTCCAGCAGAAAATAAAGTTCAAAACTGACTAAAAAAGCTGGGGCAGCATGTTAAGAACAATCCGTCTTTCTCATCCCGCCCGCAGCCTTTTATACAATTTTTACTTTAAAGACAACCTTACGGATGGGGCCGGCTTCTTCAGCGATCAGTCCAGTCTTATGGGCGTCATTAGGATCTAGCAAGAGCAGGCTGCCAGGAGTAAATATCAGGTCAAACAAAGCTTGGCCGGACATCTGCTGCCAGTCTCCTTCCGCATCATAATCCCCTTCTTCCATATTGGACAAAAAGTTATAGTGGATGCGCTCCCTTCCTTCAAAAATCAGATGCACATCGTAAAATTCCCTATGACTTTCCCAGACCCGTTCATCTTCGGTCGTGGTCGTCATTTCAATGACATTGTAAAAGAAATCATCAGACACAGGGTGATTGCCTTTTTCATCTTGGCTGACATCATGTGTCTGTAAAAATTCTAAGACTTTTTTTAAGGCAGGATGCTGAATGTCTCTCTCAACAGCTGCTCCTTTATATTGAACTAGTTCCATTAGTGCCGTACCTCCCAGGATTTATCTGCATGAATGCTTGCAATATCGTAAACTGTTGTATTCTCTGGCGCAGCCTTGCCTCCGGTTAAGACGGAAACCACATAGCCTACAATCAAGGAAACAACAATTGAAATCAATGAATAAGCCCAAATACTAACTGCTTCTGCTGGCAGAGCGTACTTGATGACTAACAAGACAATACTAGAAGCAATCATAGCCGCATAAGCCCCCTTGAGGTTGGCACGCTTGGTAAAGATTCCCAGAATAAAGATTCCTCCCAAGACACCTAGCACCAAGCCCATAAAGCCATTGAACCAGACATAGGCCGATGTAATACCTGTATGAGCCATCACGATTGAAACTACTGTTGAGAAGACTCCTACACCTAGAGAAACATATTGAGCAATTTTAGTCCGTTTCTTGTCGTCCAGATTGCTGGATACAACATCTTGAATATCAAGTGTCCAAGAAGTCGCTACAGAATTAAGACCCGTAGAAATAGTAGACTGAGCCGCTGCATAAATTGCCGCAATCAGAACACCGGTCACTCCAACTGGAAGACCATAGGCGATAAAGTAAGTGAAGATCTGGTCTTGAGGAATAGAGCTGCCCTCGCTGCCTGGATGCTGTACCTGATAATAGACGTATAAACCTGTACCAATCAGATAAAAGACAGAGGCGATAAAGATTGACAAAACCCCATTCGTAAACATCATTTTATTGAGTTTCTTCACATTCTGAGTTGTCGTAAAGCGCTGAACGATATCTTGCGAGGATACATAAGAGGACAGGGTATTGATACCAGAACCCAAGATAATTAGGAAAATAGAATCTTTCAGTAAGTTAGGATTGAAAATAGTTTCTTTTCCTGAGATAAATTTACCGCTAGCCAGCTCATTAGCAATGTCTCCAAAGCCGCCCTTGAGATTAGCAATCAGGAAGAAAAGTCCTACAACTGTACCAATCAAGAGTACTGAACCTTGGATAAAGTCTGTCCACAGAACTGACTTGACTCCACCAGTATAGGAGTAAACAATGGCAATCGCACCCATCGCGATAATCAAGATGTTGACATCAATCTTGGTCAAAGTAGCCAGAGCCACTGAAGGCAGATACATAATGATGGACATGCGGCCGATTTGATAGATGATGAAGAAGACAGCTGACAAAGCCCGCAAGGCCTTAGAACCAAATCGTTTTTGCAGGTAGTCATAGGCTGTATCAATATCTAGCCGCGCATAAATCGGCAAGAAGAAACGGATAGCCACAGGAATGGCAAAAATCATACCCAGCTGGGCAAACCAGAGCAGCCAAGTCCCTGCATAAGAGTTCCCCGCCAGCGTCATAAAGGAAATCGGACTTAGCAATGTAGCAAAAATGGAAACAGATGTTACATACCAAGGTACCGTTCCATCACCTTTGAAGAACTCTTTACCCTGCATCTCTTTTTTCGAGAAGAGCAAACCTGCTACCAGAACAACTAGTAAATACACAATCAGAATAATCATATCGATTGTAGTAAAACCAACATTTCCCATAGAATTTCTCCATTATTATTCATCGTCAGAGCCTAGGGTGGACAGGTTTAACCCGCCCTATACTCTGGTGTCACACTCTTTATATTACAAGAAGTCTTCTCTTACCTGCTTAATCATAGCAGCCGCTTCTTTGGCAATTGCATAGTCTCCCTCAGATAGAGGCTCTAACGGTGCTCGCACAGATCCGATGTCCAAGTCCTCATTGAGACGAAGAATTTCTTTCATAACAGCATAGAGATTTGCTCGACCGCTGACCATCTTATAAATCACACTATTAATCGCATGTTGCAGTTCTTTAGCACGATCCAGATCTTTGTCAATGATGAGCTGGTTGAGCTTGAGGAAGAGGTCTGGCATCACAGCATAGGTTCCGCCAATTCCGGCCTTAGCACCAATGACCCGACCGCTGATAAACTGTTCATCTGGACCATTAAAGACGATGTGATCATCCCCACCTTCTGCGACAAAGATTTGAATGTCTTGAGTCGGCATAGAAGAGTTTTTAACCCCAATAACTCGTGGATTTTTACGCATTTCTGCATAGAGTGCTGGTGTCAGGGTCGTTCCAGACAGCTGCGGAATATTGTAGATGACAAAGTCAGTATTCGGAGCTGCTGCACTCATATCGTTCCAGTACTTAGCGATAGAATAGTCCGGCAAACGGAAGTAAATAGGAGGAATAGCAGCGATGGCATCAACACCCAAACTTTCAGCATGCTTAGCCAGTTCCACACTGTCCTTAGTGTTGTTGCAAGCCACATGAGCGATAACTGTCAGTTTGCCCTTAGCCACTTGCATGACATTTTCCAAAATTAATTTCCGGTCTGCTACACTGAGGTAAATACACTCACCAGAAGAACCATTAACATAGACACCCTTAACACCCTTATCAATAAAGTACTGAGTCAAAGCACGAACACGTTCTGGGCTTACCTCTCCTGCTTCATCATAACAAGCATAAAAGGCTGGAATGACACCTTCATATTTTTCTAATTTTGACATATTCTTCCTCTTTTCTATTCTTTCGTTGCGTCTGCAAACTTCCTTGTAATAAGCTGCGGCCGTGTAATGGCAGATCCTACTACCACACTAAAGGCTCCTAGCTCTAGAACTCTTTTTACCTTTTCAGGACTATCAATATTCCCCTCAGCAATCAGAGGGTGCTGAATCTCAGCTAAAGCTTTCCGGATGATTTCAAAGTCATTAGCTTCAATCTTATCTCCCTCGCTCTGATTAGTGTAGCCTACCAAGGTTGTTCCGATAAAATCAAATCCCATTCGATCAGCTTCCAGCATCTCGTCAAGAGTTGAACAATCAGCCATCAAAAGCTGCTGAGGATATTTTTCTTTGACTTTCTGGAAAAATGTTTTCAAACTCTCTCCTTGAGGTCTGCTGGAATTTGTCGCATCTAAAGCGATAATCTCCGGACGGGCTTCCATCAGCTCATCTACTTCTATCATAGTTGGTGTAATAAAAGCTTGGGCATCTGGATAATCTCTCTTGATAATCCCAATTACCGGCAAATCCACCGCTTCTTTAATAGCCTTGATGTCTATAACCGAGTTAGCCCGAATTCCGCTAGCACCTCCTTCTTTGGCCGCCACTGCCATACGAGCCATGATAAAGTCGCTATGTAATGGTTCGTTTGGTAGAGCCTGACATGACACAATCAACTTATGTCTCAACTCTTCCATTTGATTCCTATCCTCCTTACTCATTTATTGTAAGCCTTTACATTTATTATCTTAACATTTATTGCAATTAGTTTCAATATGATTTTACTTTTAGAAAGTACTTTCCTTTCGGGTATTACTTTTTTATCTCAGCTTGAAACTTATACAGACGAATATAGCTAAAATATTTATTTTTTTCGTGACTGTTCCAACATTTTTCTACAACTAAAAAGAACTAGGCGAATGCCTAGTCCCAGGGGGAAGCAGTTTTGTAGACTTCCAGTCTTAAAGGAATAAAAGTTAACAAACACTATACTCAACCAGCTTATTTGAAAGCCCATGTTTGAAGTTTAAATCAGCAGAGCGCCAATTAGCAAACCTCTGCCACTTGTTTATTCCAAAAGGTATCAAAATCGTCGGGCATTTCATCTCTTCCGCGATAATGTAACATTTCTTTAAGTAAAGTAGGGTTTTTCATGTCTTATCCTCCCAACGATTCTTGAAACCTCTTTCATCATACCATAGAAAGAGGAAAATTTCAATAGGTTAATATATAAATTCTCTGTTTTTTCTGAAATTTTATCGATTCACCGCCTAAGAACCTATATGAAGCAGGAGCAGTAAATAGAACAAACTAAATCCTATGTTTAGGCCAGCTCCGTTAAGGTAGGGACGTCCGATTCTCAGCTTTTCTACCAGTAAGATAGTCAACAGACTGAGCGGTAAAGGCGTCAGCAGCCCCAGATAAGCAGGCAATATTGTCTGACCGGTAACTATTAGCAGTGAGTAAACGAGCCATCCTAGACCAGTCAGAGCGATAGCTGTCCGCCAAGTTATGTCTAGAAAGAGCACTGCTTCATTGATAAGCCCGCTATCTTCGTCTGAGCAGACCTGTCCGTTGCTTCGTTCATAAGCCTTTTTGCTGATAATCCCAACGTAGTAAAAGGCCACATGTGCCACCGGTGACAAAGCAAATCCAATTCCTAACAAGGCTATTGACAGGTATGCCCACAAGCCCTTATTTGTCAAACCAAAGAGAGCATAAAGCGAGACTAACATAAGAGGAATTGAGAAGTTAGCCACCAGAGCGCCCAGACGCAGTCGACCGACAGAGCCAGAAAGCATCAGCATAGCCAGATTCTTATTGCCAATCTGACTCTGCTCCGTAAAAGAGGCATAACTTTCCTTGTCTACCTCAAAGCCAACCAGCAGAATATCCCCCAATAACCAGCAAAGACCACTCAACAGCCCAGACCATAAAGATAAAAAAATCACATTACTCTCCTTTTTTCCATTGTCCCCTTATCTTAGCACAAAAGCTCACTCAATCACAAGTAGTCAGAAGGTTTACATCTTTTTACCCTAGCAAGCTCCTTTCGTTAAGAGACCTAGAGCTCACGTCACTCCTCTCCTCAGCATCAATGTCTCTAAGCTCAGCTTCGACCAGAGGTCTTGCCTAGCTAAGACACATAGAAATATCCCCTACCAAATGGCAGGGGATGACCGACAAACTGTCTTATTTTTTATTGAGGAAGCTACTCGTTTATTTGCGGCGTCCTGGGCGTTCCTTGTAGCCATAGTAAGCGTCTTCGATGATTTCCTGCATGTGGTCAACCATTGGAAGGCGTGGGTTGGCTGGAGAACATTGGTCTTCATAGGCAAGGAAGGCCAATTCGCGTGAATGTTCTTTCCATTCTTTTTCGTCAATACCTTGAGCCTTGAAGTTCATTTGGATACCTACGCGCTCACCTAGTTCGTAAACAGCTTTTGCGTAAGATTCAACCCCTTCTTCCGGAGTAGAAGCTGGGAGTCCAAGCATGCGTGCGATATCTTGGTATTTCTCATCCGCACGGTAGTAGTTGTACTTAGGCCATGTCGCTGTCTTAGCTGGACGTGTACCGTTGTAGCGGATTACGTATGGCAGCAAGATCGCATTTGTACGACCGTGGATTGTATGGAACTGAGCACCAATCTTATGGGCCATAGAGTGAGAAATTCCCAAGAAGGCATTGGCAAAGGCCATACCAGCGATAGTAGAGGCATTGTGCATCTTTTCACGAGAGTGGAAGTCAGCATTCTTAACAGAGCTTTCCAGATTTTCAAAGACTAGTTTGATCGCTTGGAGAGCCAAACCATCTGTAAAGTCGCTGGCCATCTGAGATACATAAGCTTCTGTTGCGTGAGTCAGTACGTCCATACCAGTGTCCGCTGCGACAAATCCTGGAACAGTCAGTACCAGAGCTGGGTCTACGATGGCTACAGTTGGAGTTAGAGAGTAGTCAGCGATTGGGTACTTGCGGTTGTTAGCTTTGTCAGAGATAACGGCAAACGGTGTTACTTCTGAACCTGTACCAGATGTTGTAGGGATTGCGATAAACTTAGTCTTCTTACCAAGCAATGGGAATTTGAAGGCACGTTTACGGATATCCATGAATTTTTGTACAAGGTCACGGAAGTCCACTTCTGGTTGCTCATAGAAGAGCCACATTACTTTAGCTGCGTCCATTGGCGAACCACCACCAAGCGCGATGATTGTATCAGGTTTGAAGGTACGCATAATCTCTGTACCACGTTCAACGGTTGTGATATCTGGATCTGGCTCTACGTCTGCAAAGATTTGGTAAACAACCTTATTCCGACGAAGATCAAGTTGTTCGATGATACGATCTAGGAAACCAAGCTCTACCATAGCATGGTCTGTTACGATCATGACACGTTCCACATCACGACATTTTTGCAGGTATTGGATAGAGTCACGCTCGAAGTAAGTTTTTGAAGGGAGTTTCATCCATTGCATATTATTTCTACGTCTTCCTACTTTTTTGATGTTCAAGAGATTCACAGCACTAACGTTATCACCAACTGAGTTGCGGCCATAAGATCCACATCCCAGAGTCAGTGATGGCAGGAAGGCATTATAAACATCACCGATACCGCCGAAAGTAGAAGGTGAGTTGCAAATAACACGGATAGCACGAACAGCCTTACCAAATTCCTTAGTCAACTCTTCATCCGCTGTATGGATAGCGGCTGAGTGACCAAGACCATGGAATTCTACCATTTGACGAGCTTTTTCAACACCGTCTTCACGGGATTCAGACTTGAGCACAGCAATGACAGGTGACAATTTTTCACGTGTCAATGGCTCTTTTTCACCAACTTCTTTACACTCTGCGGCCAAGATATTCGTATCTTCTGGCACGCTGAAGCCTGCTTGCTCTGCAATCCAAGTGGCTGGCTTACCAACGATATCCGGATTGAGCTTAGCACCAGCACAGTTCTTGCTGTTTGCCTTAGCGCCGAAGCAGAATTCTTCCAACAGAGCTTTTTCTTTCTTATTTACAAAGTAAGTATGGTAAGATTTGAACTCTTCTACAAATTCATCATAAACTTCCTTGTCAATGATAACGGCTTGCTCAGAAGCACAGACCATACCATTGTCAAAGGATTTAGACATAACGATATCGTGCGCTGCTTGACGGATATTAGCGGATTTTTCCACATAAGCTGGTACATTTCCGGCACCAACCCCAAGAGCTGGCTTACCACATGAGTAAGCTGCCTTCACCATTGCATTACCACCTGTCGCAAGGATTGTTGCAATCCCTTCATGGTTCATAAGTGCAGAAGTTGCTTCCATAGATGGTTGTGTAATCCATTGCACACAGTTTTCAGGCGCACCTGCTGCAATCGCAGCATCACGCACGATTTGTGCTGCATGAGCAGATGATTCTTGAGCAGATGGATGGAAAGCAAAGATAATCGGATTACGTGTTTTTAAGGAAATCAAAGCCTTAAAAATAGCGGTTGAAGTTGGGTTAGTTGTTGGAGTAATTCCGCAGACAACACCCACTGGCTCCGCAATCAAGGTCAAACCAGTCACATCATCTTCCTGAATAACACCGACAGTTTTCGTGTGGCGCATATTATTCACAACGTGCTCACAGGCAAATAAGTTTTTAGTCGCCTTATCTTCAAAAACTCCGCGACCCGTTTCTTCATAAGCATGCAGAGCCAACTCACCATGGGCATCCAAAGCTGCTACAGAGGCCTTGGCTACGATATAGTCCACCTGTTCCTGATTCAGCTTTCTCATTTCCTCGAGTGCAACCAGACCTTTTTGCACCAATTCGTCGACATGCTTTTGCGCTGCCAAAGCCTTGTCTTCTTGTTCTACCGTTTTCTTCTTTTCAGCCATTCTATTCCTCCAATGGTTTTGCCTTAGGTTAGACGAAGAACTCCAACCTTTGTTAAATATTTCACAATTCAATTATAACTTATTTAACGATTTTTGTAAACACTTTCACTTAACATTCACAAACTTTTCTCTATTAATTTGTGAAATACATAACAAATTCACTTATTTTACAGCCTATTCTTTTAGTCATTGTGAAAAAATTTTTTATTTTTTAGAGATTTCACATACTTTTACTTTCACATAATATATGAAAGCGCTTTCTTTATTTAAATATAAAAAGCTCGGACGAACCGAGCTGATCTTTACTTTATAAACTTATAAAAGATGAACCTTAATTCCCATTTTTAATAATCTCAATCGTCATCATAAACACGTTCACCATGTATTTTGATATATTCTTCGCGTTTTCTATCCAACTCTTCCCAGATGGGATCGTCAATAGCATCAATCGTCTGAATTTCTTCCAGGCTCATCTCATTTGCTTCATCAAAGGTTAGAGATAAGATATCTTGGTGCTTTTCCTTGAATTCCTCGACTGTTAGCCATGTTTTCTTATCATCTTCACTGATTTGTCCATCAATAGCAATCGCAATTTCAAGCGCCATAATATACATAGCACGCTTATCAACTGTTAAAACATCCAAATAATTAGAAGCGATTCTTAGATATTTTCCCTTTTCTCTACCGTCGCTTTCATAACTTCCTTCATAATCCAAATCAATATTTTCATACAATTGGGAATTGATTGCACTGCCACCTTTAACCTTGGCATCTTTCCAACGAGAACCACTTGCTCCCCACTTATCTAGCCGTAAAGATAGATAGAAGTCATCTTGTAGCATCTCATCATCTCCGACATTTGAGAAACTTATTTTTTGACCATTTCTTTCTTTAAACCACATCTTCCATGCGAGTTCTCTGTACCCAAATGGCACTTTTCTAGTATAGTCTCCTTTGATATATAGTCTCACTCGTCTTCCTCATCGTCATCCAACTCCACTTCTCCATGAATTCGGATATACTCCTCGCGCTTCCTATCCAATTCTTCCCAGATGGGATCATCAATAGCGTCAATCGTTTGAATTTCTTCCAAACTCATCTCATTTGCTTCCTCAAAGGTTAGAGATAAGATATCTTTGTGTTTTTCCTTGAATTCCTCGATTGTTATCCATGTTTTCTTGTCATCTTCGCTAATTTGTCCATTAAAGATTGTGGCAATCTCAATGGCCATGATATAGAACGCTCTTTTATCAAGAGTGAGCAATTCAAGATGGGTAGAAGCCAAACACAAACAGTCTCCATTTTCGCGAAAATCAGTTACATAAGCATTCTCAAATTCCAAATTTAGGTCTTCATCAATTTGTGAATAAAAACGATATTTTAGCCCTTCTTGTATCGGAACATGCAACCAACGTTCATCATAATCCTGTTTATCTAGTTTTAGATGAATTGCTAAATCATTCCCATCTCTGATTTGACGAAAACCAGAATAGGAGAGAGGGATACCTTCTCCTTGATAACTTTCAAACCACATTTTCTTCGCTAGTTCTAAGTAATCAAATGGAATTTCTTTGGTGTAATCGCCTTTGATGTAAATTCTCACTCGTCTTCCTCATCGTCATAAACACGTTCGCCGTGGATTTTGATATACTCTTCACGAAGGCGTTCTTCTTCATCCCACAATGGGTCTTCTACAGGCTCCAATATTTTTAGTTCCCCAACACTAATATCTGTTGATTGGTCGTAGGTTAGGGATAATATGTCCTTGTGTAACTCCTTAAAAGTCTCTACATCTATCCATGTCTGCTTGCCGTCCTCACTAATTTTCCCATCAATTGCACCAGCAACCTCGACAGCCATGACATACATCGCACGCTTGTCAATCGTTAAAATGTCCGTATGGGTGGTCGCAATCCTAAGGTTTTCGCCACGTTCTCTCCCATCAGTAATAAAATCATTTTCAAATTCTAATTGAATATTTTCATCAGAAAACGAATTCCAAGGATCGCTCTTGTTGTATGGTATATGATTCCATCGTTCATCCTTAAATCGCCATTTATCAAATTGAACTCCAAAGAAGAAATCATCTTGTAGCATCTCATCATCACCGACGTTTGAGTATGTAATAGGATGACCATGACATTCCTTAAACCACATTTTCCAGAGCAACTCTTTTGTTGTAAAGGTTATTTTTTTCTTAAAGTCACTTTTGATATAAATTCTCACTCGTCTTCCTCGTCGTCATAAACACGTTCGCCATGGATTTTGATATACTCTTCGCGAAGGCGTTCTTCCTCTTCCCATAGAGGGTCTCTTACTGGTACCATTGTCTTTAATTCTTCCAAACTAATTTCAACCGCTTCATCATAAGTCAGTGAAAGAACATCCTTATGATATTCCTTAAATTCTTCTACACTTAGCCAACTTTGCTTATCGTCTTCGCTAATCTGACCATCAATGGCAGATGCTACTTCAATAGCCATAACGTATAAAGCGCGCTTGTCAACCGTCAAAATATCTACATGAGTTGAGGCAATTCGAAGAAACTCCCCCTTTTCGCGGTCGTCGGAAATAAAGGCATTTTCAAATTCAAGTTTTATACTCTCATATTCCAAAGACAACCAAGGATTACTAGGAATTATAAAAGGAGCCTTATCCCATCTTTCGTCAACTGAAGCCCATTTGCGCAACTCTGCTCCGAAATAAAAATCATCTTGCAGTATCTCATCATCACCAACGTTGGAGTAACTTATTTTCTTGCCATTCCGTTCCTTAAACCACATCTTCCAAACTAGTTCTCTAGTAGTAAACGTTATTTTTTTAGCATAATCACCTTTGATGTATAATCTCACTCGTCTTCCTCATCGTCATAAATTCGTTCGCCATGGATGGCTATGTACTCTTCACGTTTTCTATCTAATTCTTCCCAGATGGGATCGTCAATAGCATCAATCGTCTGAATTTCTTCCAGACTCATCTCATTGGCCTCGTCAAAGGTTAGAGATAGAATATCCTCGTGCTTTTTCTTAAATTCCTCGATCGTTAGCCATGTTTTCTTATCATCTTCGCTGATTTGACCGTTAAAGATTGTGGCAATCTCAATAGCCATGGTATAGAACGCTCTTTTATCAATAGTAAGTAGTTCAAGATGGGTAGAAGCCAGACGCAGACAGTCTCCGTTTTCTCGAAAATCTGTTACATAAGCATCTTCAAAATCTAAATTCAAACATTCATCAATTTGTGAATAAAAACGATATTTTATCCCTTCTTGAATAGGTACTACAGACCAGCGCTCATCACATTCTTGCTTATTTAGTTTGAGATGAATGGCCAAATCGCCATCTTCCACTATTCCAGAATATCCAGAATAGGAAAGAGAGAGAGCTTTTCCTCTATAAGATTCAAACCACATCCTTTTCGCCAGTTCTAAGTAATTAAACGGAATTTTTTTGGTGTAATCGCCTTTGATATATAGTCTCATAAATCTGAGATATCGCCTCCATGTGCTAGTATATATTCTTTTCGACGAGTGGCCTCTTCCTCCCAAAGAGGGTCGTCTACAACATCCATCGTTTGAATTTCTGTCAAACTTAGTTCATTTGCTTCTTCAAAAGTTAGAGATAGAATAGCCTCATGTTTTCTTTTAAACTCCTCAATTGTCAACCAGCTAGCCTTCCCATCCTCACTAATTTGACCATCAATCACCTTTGCAATCTCAAGCGCCATAATATACATGGCGCGTCTATCAACTGTCAAAACTTCTAGATGGGTGGTTAAAATACGGAGATAGTCCCCCTTTTCATTATAATCTGTAGCAAACGCATCTTCAAACTCTATCTCAATACATTCCTCAATATGTGAAAAGAGTCTTCGTACCCCTTCCTTTAGTGGAACACTAGACCATCGCTTATCTGCAGTACTTTTCCTCAAGGATAAATTTACAGAAAAATCCTCTTGTAATGCATCATTATTCCCAGCATTTGAGTAAGATACTTGCTTTTCTTCTGAAAACCACATTTTACCAGCAAGCTCTAGATAACCATAAGGTACTCTTTTTGTATAATCGCCTTTGATGTAAAGTCTCATTCGTCCTTTTCTCTATTCTCCTTATTCCCATCCATCATATCATAATTTAATAAAAAATACATGTTCATATGAAGGTATATCGTTTTAAATAGTCCACCGATAAATTTCAATGCATGCTAAAAGCCCCCAGCGATATCTGAGGGCTTGTTTGATTAGTGATAGCTAAGAGCACGTTTGATGGTCTTCCATGGTCCGAGGTCATCGGTCTGAAGGATCAGGCTGGCATAGATACGGGCAATGAGCACTGTTCCTACAATGGTAAAGAGAACCGCAATTCCCAATGAACCCCAAGATTCAAGACCAGTCGCATAGCCATTGATGGTACGGAAAGGCATGAAGAAGGTTGAGAAGAAAGGAATGTAGGAACCGATCTTCAATAAGAAGACGTCACCGGCACTTCCCAAGGTGGTTACCCCAAGGAAGCTAAAGATAACTAACATCATCAGTGGCGAAATCGCTTTTCCTGAATCTTCTGGTCGTGCAACTGTGGAACCTAAGAAGGCAGAGAGCACCACATACATAAAGATCCCAAGGATGATGAAGAAGACGGTATTGAGCGAGATCGCTTCTGCTAGGTGTTGGGTAATTGGAGAGTTTGGAGCGAGAAAATCCTTGACAACTGGGATATCTGCTCTAAAGATCCAAACAGCTACTAACCCAACTACATAGACAAAAATATGGGTAAAGATCACTCCGAAGAGTCCGAGCATGCGTGCGAAGAAATAGTCGGTTGCTTTGATACTAGAGAAGACCACTTCCATGATCTTAGTTCCTTTTTCACTGGCCACTTCCTGGGCTGTGATACTAGAGTAGAAGATCAAAATCATATAAAGCAGCATTCCTAGACCACCTGCAACCATGGTTTGCACCATTTTCAAGCCTTCTTTTTTCTCATCAATTTTTTCTTTGAGAGAAACCTGTTGAGACAAGGCTGTCAGTTGCTCTTTGCTTAGATTAGCACGCGCTAGATTGATTCCTTGTTGGACTTGGCTTAATTTCGCAGCGACAAGGCTTTTCAATTCTGGTTTCATGGCTTGATCACCCACATAAGTGGCTTCTAGCTGGCCATCTTTTTCATCGACTGTCAAGTAAGCAGCGGCTTTTTCATCCTTGATGGCTTTTTTAGCTGCAGCTTCATCTTTGTAGTCTAAGGTCAAGCCATCCGTTTCTTTGAGGCTTTCTTTGACAGCTGGCACTTCTGTCACCAAGGCCACCTGATTCTTAGCATCTGTAGAAGAACCCGTCAAATAACCGATTCCAATGCTCAACCCTAAAAAGAGGAAAGGACCCAAGACCATAAAGAGAAAACTCCATGATTTCACTTGTCTGATATAGGTTTCTTTCATTACGACAAACATCTGTTTCATACTTCTACTCCTGATTCAAGTTTAAAGATCTCATCAATAGTTGGGGCTTGGTGGTCAAAGGTCGCAAGGTAGTGGCCCTTTGTCAAGCGATCAAATAATTCTGGTCCAGCTGACGCATCATCCAAGATCAGCTTCCACGTCCCTTGCTTGGTCATGCTGACCTTGGTCACGTGTGGCAGAGCTTCTAGCTCTTCTTTGCTAAAGTCGTTAGAAACAAAGAGACGAGTCTTGCCATAGCTATTACGGACCTCTTGGACTGGCCCT
>ERZ772935.167-NODE-167-length-26564-cov-15.436531_pt1 | contig 26564 bp, 20 predicted proteins | sample MGYA00511683_ERZ772935 | MGnify/ENA primary metagenome ERZ772935 (study PRJEB29015, sample SAMEA2738086) | human oral metagenome | biome: human oral; feature: human-associated habitat; material: saliva | place: China | collected 2228 ...
CGCGCGAAATCCCGCGGTGGTAGGTGATGTCAGCGAAGTCGAATCCCTCGACCTCACGCCAGCGGGTCGGGTCGAAGGTGTCGGAGACAAAAGGAAGAGCACTCATGCCTCGGATTCTAATGGACGAGGCCGGGGCGGGCTTTCGGCACCGGGCCGGGTCTCGCAGTCGGCTGGGGAAGGGGGCGGAGGGCCGCGTGTCCAACCGGGGAGGTCGCCTGCGCGGCTGCGCGTCGCACCTGGTGGCAAGCTAACCGCACGGAATGACCGAAAGGCGAGAGGGTGTCTAGATGGTGATAACTAGTCACTTTTCCTGTGAGGTGTGAGATGTCTTTATTTGCCAGGTGTTTGGTAGGCGTTGAGAGTCTGTCACTTATTTATAGTTAGCGCAAAATGTCTTACAAGTGGTAGCGTGAAGCAGTTGAGCTTGAGGGCAGCATGCGCGACAATATTACCGATATGTAAGGAGGGGAGCGATGAACGCTTCGCAGTACGCCACGCTTATGCGTATTCCCATGCGTCAGTTGAGTCGTCAGACGCGCTACGCCCTCGAAGGTGTCGACGACATTCTCGTGTACAAGGTAGCGATGACCACACGCTTCCGTGGGGTGACTCGCCGCGAGGGCCTCCTTCTTCACGGCCACGCCGGATGGGGCGAAGCCGCCCCCTTCTGGAACTATGACGACGCCGAATCCTCGCGCTGGCTGGGCGCCGCCCTCGAGTCCGCGCGCCGCTTCCCGCCCGTGCCCCGGCGCAAGTACGTGCCCGTCAACGTGACCGTTCCCGTTATCTCCCCCGAAGAGGCCTACGACCGAGTCAAGGCCTCCGGCGGGTGCGCGACCGCGAAAATCAAGGTCGCCGAACCCGGCGTGAGCATCTCGCGCGACTGCGCGCGCATCGCCGCCGTCGCCGACGCCCTGCGTGAGACCGTGGGCGGGCAGGCGATGATCCGCCTCGACGCCAACGGCGCGTGGGAGGTCGACGAGGCGCGCGCCGCCATCCCCGCCATGGCCGAGGCCGCCGGCGTCGTCCCCATCGAATACGTCGAACAGCCCTGCCTGACCGTCGACGAACTCGCCGAGGTGCGCCGCAGCGTCGACGTGCCCATCGCCGCCGACGAATCCATCCGCCGCGCCGAAGACCCCCTCGAGGTGGCCCGCAAGGAAGCCGCCGACGTCGTCATCATCAAGGTCGCGCCCCTCGGAGGCGTGCGCTCCGCCCTGAAGGTCGCCCGCAAGTGCGGCCTCGGCGTCGTCGTCTCATCCGCCCTCGAAACGTCCGTGGGCCTGTCCGTTGGCGTCGCCGCTGCCGCCGCCGTGCCCGGCATCCCCCGGGCGGCCGGACTGGCCACGGCCTCGTTGCTCGTCGCGGACGTCACCACCCCCCTCGTGCCCGAGCGCGGCCGCCTGCCCGTGGGGCGCCTCGAACCCGACCTGGACCTCATCGGGCGCGGCCCGCAGGACTCCGACCTCGTGAGCCGCTGGGGAATGCGCCTCGAAGGCATGGCTGAGCACCTGGGGGCGGGATCCCGGTAGGCTGGGCCCATGCCCTCCGTCGACACCGCCCGCGCGATCCTGTCCGCCCTGGATGACCTGGGCCTCACGCACGTCCTGTACTGCCCGGGCTCGCGCAGCGCGCCCTTCGCCTACGCCCTCGAATCCGGGGCGTTCGGCGGGCATGCCATGCCCGTCCTCGACGAACGCGGCGCCGGTTTTGCGGCCGTGGGCCTGGCCCGCACCGGCGCGCTGCCTGCCGTCATCGTCACCTCCGGCACCGCCGTCGCTGAGCTGACCCCCGCCGTCCTCGAGGCCTCCCACGCGCGCCTGCCCCTCCTCGTCATTAGCGCCGATCGGCCCGGCGAGCTGCGCGGCGTCGGCGCATCCCAAGCCACCTTCCAGTCCGGCCTCTTCGGTGTGCACGCGCGCGCCTGCGCCGACCTGGAATCGCAGGAGCCCTCGCGCGCGCTCGTCGGCCAGCTCTCGCGCGCCGTCGCTGCCGCCTGCGGGGCGCCCACCGGCACGCCCGGACCCGTCCAGATCAACGTCGCCTTCCGCGATCCGCTCACGCCGCAGTCGCGGGCGTCCGGGACCGCGGGCGATTCGCAGGACGAGGCCATGGCCTCGTTCATCCCGCGCCCGACCCGGGTGCAGCCCACCAGTGCCGTGCCCGAGCGCTGGGAGGACGTCGTGGGGACCGCACACGCCGGGCTGATCATCGCCGGCGAAGGCGCGTCGCCCCTCGCGGCGCAGTGGTCGCGTGCCTCCGGGTTCCCGCTCCTGGCCGAGCCCGCCTCCGGGGCGTGGGTGAGCGGGGGAGTGACCCCCTACGAGCAGGCGATCGTGTCCTCGTCCCTGGCGGGCGAGGTGGACACCGTCGTCGTGACCGGCAGACCCACCCTGTCACGGCCCATCCACGCGCTGCTCGCGCGCCCCGACGTGCGCGTGGTCGTCGTCGACGCCCACGCACCCTGGGTGGACATCTCCGGCAACGCCTCCGTCGTCGTTCCTGCCCTGGCCGCGCCCCTGCGGCCGACCTGTGGCGCCGAGTGGGCCGCCCGCGTGCGCACCGCCGCCGACGAGGCAGGCCTGCGCATCGACGCTCTCCTGGCCGCGGGGTCTGGGCGCACCATGCTCTCTCTGGCGCGCGCCGTCGCCTCGGCGACTCGCGGGCCCCTCGTGCTGGGGGCCTCTAACCCCGTGCGCGCCTTCGACCTGGCGGTTGAATCCCTGGCGGGCCGACCCGTGTTCTCGAACCGCGGCCAAGCCGGCATCGACGGCACCATTGCCACCGCCGTCGGCATCGCCGCCGGACTCGGCAGCGCCCGCATAGCCACGCCTGACCGAGCTGGCGAACCGCGCGACGATGCTCGCGGCCGAGCCCAGGCCTCGCGCGTCACCGCCGTCATGGGCGACCTGACCCTGTGCCACGACGCCTCCTCGCTGGCGCTCGCGGCGGCCACGGGGGCCGAGCTTGACATCATCGTCGCCGACGACGAGGGGGGCGGCATCTTCGCCACCCTCGAGCATGGGAATGCCGCCACTCCCGAGGCCTACGACCGTTGGTTCGGCGTCACCCAACACGTCAACTATGAGGCGCTTGCCGCCGCCTACGGCGTCGGCTTCGCGCGCGCAGCCACCCCGAGCGAGCTTGCCTCGGTTCTCGCTGATCCGCCGACCGGGCCGCGCCTCATCCACGCGCCCGTCGAGCGGGCGGCCCACCTGTACGCGCAGGCGCGCAACGCGTTGAACGCCTCCTAGGTCTAGGGCCTGGGGGTTTTGGGGCGCGTGTGGGCCTGGGGGTTTTGGGGCGCGTGTGGGCCTGGGGGTTTCCTGCTACCTTCCGCGCTCTCCATGCACCGCTCCACCTTGATACGGTTCCCCAACAATGTCGCACGTAATTCCCTCGTGCGTATTTCAAGATTTGAAATCGAGTTGTTGGAATTGCAACGTTTGTGGGGTTGGTTGAAAGTTGTAGTAAGGGAATTACGTGCGAGATTTGGGGGGACCTCCGTTCGTGCGCGCGGTGGCGCCCGCCGCATGCGCGGGTCCATCATTCAGGAAACTCACAGGGCGCTTCCAGTGCTCGTTGGAAGAAACGCCTCATACTGGTGAATAACTAATGAACTGACACTAGAGGAAACCATGACTGAGCCTCGTATTCCAGCCCCCGACACCGGCTCTGGCACCCAGCCCGCGCCCAGCTACCCGCGCCCCTCCTACGACGCCGCGTCCAGGCCTACTGTGGGTGGAGCGGCCGCCGCGCAGGCGCAGACCGAGCGTGACGCCCAGGAGATGCGCGCGGCCACAACGATCCCGGCACCCGCGCAAGCCGATCATGACGCCGCGTCCAGGCCCACGGTGGGTGGAGCGGCCGCCGCGCAGGCTGAGCGTGACGCCCAGGAGATGCGCGCGGCCACAACGATCCCGGCACCCGCCGCACCTGCCACCCCCGCCGCCCCCGCGCACTCCGCGCCGGGCGCAGAGCGCGGCGAGGCCTCAGGCGGTACCTACGCGCCCCCCGCAGGAATGCCGGTCACCGGATACGCGGCCCCGGCCTCGTCCCCGGAACCCGGACAAACCATCATCATCAAGAAGCGCGGACCCGGGTGGGTCGCCCTGCTGGGCGCAATGCTCCTGACGATCGGCTTGACCCTGGGCGCGATGCTGTACGTGCGCCCCGAGCTGCTGCGCGTCGCCACGGCGGAGAACCTCAACAACGGCACCGTCGCGACCGTGCCCGCGTCGAGCGACGTCGCCGACTGGACCGCAGTCGCCGCGGCCGTGTCCCCCGCGGTCGTCACCATCCAGAGCCAGGGAGCGTCCTCGGGCGGCACCGGTTCCGGCGTCATCTACGACGCCCAGGGTGACATCGTCACCAACTACCACGTGATCTCCCCGGCAATCGACGGCGGCCAGCTTCAGGTCACCCTGGCGGACGGGCGCCTGTACGCCGCGCGCATCGTCGGCCACGACAAGACCACCGACCTGGCCGTCATCCGCCTGGAAAATCCGCCGTCGAACCTGACGGTCGCGCGCTTCGCGAGCTCGCAGAACCTCCAGGTCGGCGCCCCCGTCATGGCCATCGGCGCGCCGCTGGGCCTGTCGAACACGGTCACGACCGGCATCGTGTCCGCGCTCAACCGCCCCGTGGAGGTCTCCATGGACGAGGACTCCGCCTCGCAGGATCAGACGCAGGCGTCCTCCGACCTGGTCGTCACCAACGCCATCCAGATCGACGCTTCTATTAACCCCGGTAACTCGGGCGGCCCGCTGTTCGACGCAACCGGCGCGGTGATCGGCATTAACTCCTCGATCAAGTCGCTGGCCACCTCCGCCGACGGCCAGGCAGGGTCGATTGGCCTGGGCTTCGCGATCCCCTCAGACCTGACGGTGTCCATTGCCGAACAGCTCATCACCAACGGCTTCGCCTCCCACGGCCTGCTCGGCGTCACCGTCAAGGCTGCGACCGCCACCGTCGGCTCCGACACCTACGTCGGCGCGCAGGTTCAGGAGGTTTCCTCCGGCTCCGGTGCCGCCGCTGCCGGGCTGCGCGCCGGGGACGTCATCCTCAAGGTCGAAGGCCAGGAAGTCACCAGCCCCAAGCAGCTCATCGGCTACGTGCGCCGGTACAAGGCGGGCGACACGATCAACCTGACGATCGCTCGGGACGGCTCGACTCAGGACGTCGCCGTTACGATCCAGGGTTCCTAATTCGCGCTCGTCATTGACGAGGCCCGCCGTCCCCTCGTGGGATGGCGGGCCTTTGCGTGTGGCGGGGTGGGGGAAGGGGCGTGTTGCGTTGCTGGGTGTGTCTCTGGCGTGGGGAGATGCGCGGATGGCCTTGTTGTCTGGGCGCTCGCGGATAGGTTTCGTCTTCGCGGATAGGTTATCCACTCGCGGATAGGTTACGAAGCTATCCGCATGTTCATAAGCTATCCGTCTGCTCGTTACCTATCCGCGTGCTCGTTACCTATCCGCGAACGAGAGCAACGAGCTTGAGTGCGGTAGCGTCCCGCCGTCACACCCCGAGGGCATCCAGGAGCGGGCGCATCTTGGCCTCGGTCTCGGTCAACTCCAAGTCGGGGTCCGAATCCGGCATGATGCCGGCCCCGGCAAACAGGCGCAGCCGAGTCCCGGAGGCCAGGCCACATCGCAGGGCGATCGCGAACTCGCCGTTGCCGGCCGTGTCGACCCAGCCCACCGGCCCGGAGTAGCGGCCGCGCTCGGTGTCCTCCAGCTCTTCGATGAGGCGCATCGCGGCGTCGCGGGGAGTGCCGCACACGGCCGCCGTCGGATGCAGGGCGGCGACCAGGTCCAGCAGGTGCGCCGACCCGAGTCGGGCGCGCACGTCTGTCGCCAGGTGGGTGACGTTGGGGAGGGTGAGCAGGAACGGGCCCTGTGTGCGCACGTCCAGGCACAGGCGCTCCAGGATGGAGGACACCGACTCCGACGCCAGTGCGTGTTCGCGCAGGTCCTTCGCACTCGACGCCAAGGCCTGCCCCTCGCCGGGCTGACACGTGCCTGCCAGTACGCGCGACGACGCGGTCCCACAGGCGGCGGCGATCAGCATCTCGGGGGAGGCTCCCACCAGCGAATCCACGCTAAAACGCCACGTCGAGGGGTACAGGTCGCTCAGGCGTTCGAGCAAGAAGCGCTCGTCGAAGCCGTGCGGGCAGCGGATCGTCATGTCGCGCGCCATGACGGCCTTGTCGGCCGCGCCCTCGCGCAGGCGCGCCGCCATCGAGCGCACCGAATCGCGCCACTGGGTCCGCGACATCGACCCCTGGCCAAAGGTTAAAGACTCGGGCACGCGAGCGGTCGGCCGCGCTGCCGCCACGGCCTCGGACACGGCGGCCAGCGGATCCGACGCATCCCCGATGCCGGCGGTGATCGCCCAGCGCGCCCCGGCCTCGTCGATGAGGGTCAGAGCCGGGACGAACGCCACCGAGCGGGCGGGGGAGCGGAACGCGAAGGACGCGAATAGGACGGGGGAGGGGGCGCCCTCCCCCAGGGGCGAGGCCGGGGTGGCCTCCCACGCGCGGCGCACGCGGGTGATCGCGTCGGGGGAGGCGGACTCGAGCGTCACGGCGCGGCCCAGGCCGATCATGGAGCGGCGCTCGCCGAACCAGGCCGCGCCGCCCGATGAAGGGAGCAGAGAAGTCAGTGAGCAAGTAGACCCCGGGTGCTGCGGGGGCAGGACCAACGCCCGAAACACAAGGCGCGAGCATCCAAAGTCGTCATGCATGCGTCCAATGGTAGAAGCAGGGGCGGCGGCACGCTGAAAGACGTGGGAGGATTAACGCATGACTGACACCCCACGCGCCGATCTGACCAAGGATCCCACCGAAGTTGCGTCGATGTTCGACTCCGTCGCGACGCGGTACGACATGATGGACACGCTGATGACGGGCGGTTTCAACCACGTGTGGATGACCGCCCTGCGCAAGGCGGTCGCGCCCCACCCCGGCGAACGCATTCTCGACCTGGCTGCCGGCACCGGCGCGTCGTCGGTCGCCCTGGCCAAGGGTGGCGCCGAGGTCGTCGCCTGCGACCTGTCCGAAGGCATGATCGAGGTGGGCCGCGAGCGCCACCCCGAGATCGAGTTCGTGCACGGCAATGCGATGGACCTGGACTTTGAGGACGGCTCCTTCGACGCGGTCACCATCTCGTGGGGCCTGCGCAATATTCCCGACCCGGCTCTGGCGCTGCGCGAGATGGCGCGCGTCGTGCGTCCGCGCGGCCGCCTCGTGATCCTGGAGTTCTCCACCCCGCCGTCGCGTGCCTTCCGCGGCTTGTACTCGGCCTACCAGAAGACGGTTATGCCGACGATGGCCCGCCTGGCGTCCACGAACGACGGCGCGTACGACTACCTGGTCGAGTCGATCCGCCAGTGGCCCGCGCAGGAGGAGATCGCTCGCATGGTCGCCGCGAACGGCTGGAGCGAGGTCGAGTACCGCAATCTCACCGGCGGTATCGCCTGCATGCACCGCGCAGTCAAGCCGCTGCCGTGATTTTTCGCTGACGAGGCCGGGGTCCCTACGCGGGGTCCCGGCCTTTGTCGTGGGCGGGTTGGGTGAGCGGGAGCGGCGTCCGTGAGCGTTCGCGGACGGCGAGGCCGCGGTGGGCATTTACAACAAAGAAATGTTGCGCAAATGTCGGGTGAGAGCGCGGCTATCCATGGCCTCGTGGCCCGAAAATGCGCGGAAAACTTCTGTGCCCGGCGAGGTGAGGGTGACCTAGCTAGGCTGGCGGGCGGAATGAGGTGATGTGCACACCTCGTCCGCCTTGCACACTGGCGCGGATGCACCCGCGCGCCCACATGACGGAGGAATGCCGTGGCATCCACTATGCCTAGCGACATGAGCGCTGACGTTGTCGTCGTCGGCGCGGGCCCGGGCGGGTCCTCCACCGCCTACCACCTGGCCAGAGCCGGCCTCGATGTCGTCCTCCTGGAGAAAAGCCCGTTCCCGCGCGACAAAATCTGCGGCGATGGGCTCACCCCGGCCGCCGTCCACGAGCTCATCGCGATGGGCGTGGACACCACCGGCTGGATGCGAAACCGCGGCCTGACCGTCATCGGCGGCGGCCACACCGTCCACATGGACTGGCCCGACCAGAAGTCCCTGCCCGGCTACGGCATGACCCGCGCGCGCATGGACCTCGATCACGCCCTCGCCAAGCGCGCCGTCGAGGCCGGGGCGCGCCTCTACGAAGGCGTGACCGTCACGGGTGCCCTCCAGGACGGCTCCGGCCGCGTCGTCGGCGTCGCCGCCAAGGCCGGTCGCGGCAAGAATGCGACGACGTTCGAGGTCCGGGCATCCATCACCGTCGACGCCGGGGGAGTGGCCGCGCGCCTCGCGACCAGCCTCGGCCTCGAAAAGAAGATGAACCGCCCGATGGGCGTGGCCGCCCGCGCCTACTTCCACAGCCCCCGCGGCGACGAGGAATGGATGGAATCCCACCTCGAACTGTGGAGCGGCACTCCCGGCGCCTCGGACCTGCTGCCCGGCTACGGCTGGATCTTCCCCATGGGCGAGGGCATCGTCAACGTCGGCCTCGGCTCCGTCGCCTCGCGCGCCGGCGCCACCAACCTGCCCTACCGCGAGGTCTTCAAGGCCTGGACCGCGAACCTGCCCGAAGAATGGGGCTTCACCCCCGATAACCAGATCGGTCAGCTTCGCTCCGCCGCGCTGCCCATGAGCTTCAACCGCAAGCCTCACTACACCCAGGGCCTCGTCCTCGTCGGCGACGCCGGCGGCATGGTCTCCCCCTACAACGGTGAAGGCATCGCCCCGGCCATGAAAGCCGGGCGTTACGCGGCCTCGTGCATCGCGCAGGCCCGCTCCCGCTCCCACCGCGCCGGCATCGACCGCGCCATGAGCGAATACCCCCACATGCTCCGCGACGAATACGGCGGCTACTACCAGCTCGGCCGCATCTTCGTCGCGCTCATCGAAAACCCGACGATCATGCGCACCTGCACGAACGTCGGGCTGCCCATTCCGCGCCTCATGACGCTCGTCCACAAACTCCTGTCGGACGGGTACGAGAGGAGCGGGGGCGACTTCGACGACCAACTCATCACCATGCTGACCAAGGTGGTGCGACCCGCATGACCACCACCATCGATAACCGGGAGGAACGATGACGAATCCCTACGTGCCGCTGCTCATCATGTCGGCAGCTGCCCTCGTCCTAGCCTTCGGAGGCCTGGTCGCCTCCGCGATCCTGGGCCCCACCAAGAAGTCCACAACCAAGGCCGATAACTACGAGTGTGGCATCCAGCCGACCAGCGCCCACCTCACCGAGGGTCGCTTCCCGGTGCGCTACTACCTGGTCGCGATGACCTTCATCATCTTCGACATTGAAGTTGTGTTCATGTACCCGTGGGCCGTCAGCTTCAACCAGCTGGGCCTGTTCGGGCTGGTCGTCATGATGAGCTTCCTGGTCACCCTGTGCGTCCCCTACGCCTACGAATGGCGACGCGGCGGCCTGGACTACTAATAGAGAAGTAAGGATAGACAAGTGGGACTTGAAGAATCCCTGCCCGCGGGCATCGCGCTGACCAGCGTCGAAAAAGTCCTCGGGCTCGCACGCAAGTACAGCCAGTGGCCCGTCACCATGGGCCTGGCGTGCTGCGCCATCGAGATGATGGCCGCCGGCACCCCCCGATTCGACATGGCGCGCTTCGGCCTCGAGGTCTTCCGTGCTTCGCCGCGTCACTCCGACATGATGATCGTCTCCGGCCGCGTCTCCCACAAGATGGCCCCGATTATCCGCCGCGTCTACGACTCGATGCCCGAACCCAAGTGGGTCATCTCCATGGGCGCGTGCGCGTCCTCCGGCGGCGTGTTCAACAACTACGCCGTCGTCCAGGGCTGCGACCACATCGTCCCCGTCGACGTCTACCTGCCCGGCTGCCCGCCCCGCCCCGAGGCCCTCATCCACGCGGTCCTCGTCCTGCGTGAGCAGATCGGCAAGGAACCCCTCGGCGTGCACCGCCGCGAAATCGCCCGAGCCGCCGAGAAGGCCGCCCTCGAGGCGACGCCCACCCACCAGATGAAGGGACTCCTCGCATGAGTGACGTGTCCATCCCCGAGGGCAGCGCGTCGGCCGAGGTCACCCAGGCCTCGTCCCAGCGCGGCTTCGCCCTGCCCGAGCCGATCGCCCACCGCGAGGGCCTCTTCGGCGCCGGCACCGACTCCTCCACCTCCGGTTTCTCTGGCCTGGTCTCCGATTCCTTCCTGCCCGGCGAGGCCTCCCGCCCCTACGGCTCCTGGTTCGACCAGGTCGTTGATGTCCTCGAAGAGCTCATCGTCGCTGACGGCCTGGCGGTCGCCGACGTCATCGAGAAGGTCACCATCGACCGCGGTCAGCTCGGCATCTTCATCGCCCGCGAGCACATCGCGCGCGTCGCCAAGTACCTGCGCGACGACCCGGACCTGCGCTTCGAAATGTGCCTGGGCACCAACGGCGCGCACTACCCCCTCGACAAGGGCCGCGAGCTGCACGCCATCTACCCCCTGTACTCGATCACGCACAACCGCATGATCCGCCTCGAGGTCACGTGCCCCGACGAGGACCCCCGCATCCCCTCCATCGTCTCCGTCTACCCCGGAAACGACTGGCAGGAGCGCGAAACCTGGGACCTCATCGGCATCGTCTTCACCGGGCACCCCTCGCTCACGCGCACCGCGATGCCCGACGACTGGATCGGACACCCCCAGCGCAAGGACTACCCGCTGGGCGGCATCCCCGTCGAATTCAAGGGAGCCGTCACTGCCTCCGCCGACGTTCGTAGGAGTGTGAACTGATGACCACCGCCTTCCACGCGCCCGCCGGCGCGACCGACCTGCCCATCGAGGACATCCCCGAGGTCCTCACCCAGGGCGGCGACTGGGACGACGTCCTGCACGAGATCGAGGCCATCACCTCCGAGCGCATCGTCGTGAACCTCGGCCCCGTCCACCCGGCGACCCACGGCGTTCTGCGTCTCATCCTCGAGCTCGACGGCGAAAAGGTTCGCGAGACCCGCATCGACACCGGCTACCTGCACACCGGCATCGAGAAGAACATGGAGTACCGCACGTGGACCCAGGGCGTCGCATACTGCACGCGCATGGACTACGTCGCCCCCTTCTTCCAGGAGGCCGCCTACTGCCTCGGCGTCGAAAAGCTCCTCGGCATCGAAGAGGACATTCCCGAGCGCGCATCCCTCATCCGCATCCTCATGATGGAGCTGTGCCGCATCGCCTCGCACCTGGTCGCCATCGGCTCGACCGGTAACGAAATGGGCGCCACGACGATCATGACGATCGGCTTCCGCGCCCGCGAGGAAATCCTGCGCATCTTCGAGCGCATCTCCGGCCTGCGCATGAACCACGAGTACATCCGCCCCGGCGGCGTCGTCCAGGACATCGGCGAGGGCACCACGGATTACATTCGCGACCGCCTGCGCCGGGCCCGCAAGGACATCGGCGAGCTCCAGGACATCCTCGTGGAGAACCCGATCTTCAAGAAGCGCCTGTGCGACGTGGCCGTCATGCCGCTGAGCGGCCTCATGGCCCTCGGCACCACCGGCCCCGGCGTTCGCGCCGCCGGCCTGCCCCTGGACCTGCGCAAGAGCCAGCCCTACTGCGGCTACGAGAACTTCGAATTCGACGTTCCCACCCGCGATAAGTCGGACGTGTACAACCGCACGATGGTCCGCTTCGACGAGTGCTACGAGTCGATGCGCATCATCTGGCAGGTGCTCGCCAAGCTCGACCAGTGCGAGGGCGCGCCCACGATGGTCGCCGACCCGGAGATCGGCTGGCCCGCGCGCCTGTCGGTCGCCACCGACGGCCAGGGCAACTCCTTCGAGCACGTCCGCGAGATCATGGGGGAGTCCATGGAGTCCCTCATCCACCACTTCAAGCTCGTCACCGAGGGCTTCCACGTGCCCGCCGGCCAGGTCTACCAGACCGTCGAGCACGCGAAGGGCGTCCTGGGCGTCCACCTCGTTTCCGACGGCGGCACGCGCCCCTTCCGCGCGCACTTCCGCGACCCCTCCTTCGCCAACCTGCAAGCGCTGGCCATGATGACCGAAGGCGGCCAGCTGGCCGACGTGGTCGTCGCACTGGCCGCTATCGACCCCGTTCTCGGAGGCGTTGACCGATGAGCTACACACCCGACACCCTGGCACGCCTGCAGGCGGACGCCGCGCAGATCATCGCCCGCTACCCGGACGGTCACTCGCGCTCCGGCCTGCTGCCGATGCTGCACCTGATCCAGTCCGTCGACGGCTACGTCAGCCCGGACGGCATCGACTTCATCTCCGCGACGCTGGACCTGCCTCGCGCAGAGATCAGCGCCGTCGCGACCTTCTACACGCAGTACAAGCGTCACCCCACCGGTGAGTACCTGGTGGGCGTGTGCACGAACGCGCTGTGCGCCGTCATGGGCGGCGACGAGATCTGGGAAAAGGTCTCCGAAAAGGTCGGCGTCGGAAGCGACGAGACCAGCGAAGACGGCAAGATCACGCTCGAGCGCATCGAGTGCAACGCGGCGTGCGACTACGCGCCCGTCGTCATGGTCAACTGGGAATTCTTCGACAACCAGAGCCCCTCCTCGGCCCTGGCGATGATCGAGGACATCCAGGCCGGCCGCGACATCCACCCGACGCGCGGGCCGATCGTGGCCCCCACGTTCAAGGAGAACGAGCGCGTCCTGGCTGGCTTCCTGGACGGCCACGAAAACGAAGGCCCCTCCGCCGGCCCCGCGACCCTCCTGGGCCGCGAGATCGCCGCGAAGAACGGCTGGACCGAGCCGGTGGCTGACAAGGCCGCCGACCAGGCCCCCACGAAGGCCACGAAGGCATCCACGAAGGCCACGAAGGCATCCGCGAAGGCCTCGAAGGCATCCACGAAGGCCTCGAAGGCATCCACGAAGGCCTCGAATAAGAAGGGAGTGAAGGCGAAGTGAGCACCGCATACGTGACGCCCGGGCCGCTGACCCCGATCCTCACCAACGGGTGGGGAGAGGAGCGTTCCTGGACGCTGGACTCCTACCGGTCCCGCGGCGGCTACCAGGGCCTCGAAAAAGCCCGGACTATGGAGCCCGCCGACATCGTGCAGGCCGTCAAGGACTCCGGTCTACGAGGCCGTGGTGGCGCAGGCTTCCCCTCTGGCCTCAAGTGGTCCTTCCTGCCCCCGGCCGACGGCGGCCCCCGCTACCTCGTGGTGAACGCCGACGAATCCGAGCCGGGCACCTGCAAGGACATCCCGCTCATCATGGGCAACCCCCACGTCCTCATTGAGGGCATCGCGATCACGTCGCGCGCCATCGGCTGTGACCACGCGTTCGTCTACCTGCGCGGCGAGGTCACCCACGTGTACCGCCGCCTGCTGGAGGCCGTGCGCGAGGCGACCGAGGCCGGCGTGCTCGGCGACCTGCGCATCACCGCCCACGCGGGCGCCGGCGCCTACATCTGCGGTGAGGAGACGGCCCTGCTGGACTCCCTCGAGGGACGCCGAGGCCACCCGCGCCTCAAGCCCCCCTTCCCCGCGGTCGCCGGCCTGTACGCGCGCCCCACGGTGGTCAACAACGTGGAGACCATCGCTCAGGTGGCGGGTATCTTCCGCAACTCGCCCGAGTGGTTCGCCTCGATGGGCACCGAAAAGTCCAAGGGACACGGCATCTTCTCCGTGTCGGGCCACGTGACCAACCCCGGCCAGTTCGAGGCCCCCTTCGGTATCACGATGCGCGAGCTCATCGAGATGGCGGGCGGTATCCGCAACGGCCACAAGCTGAAGTTCTGGACCCCCGGCGGTTCCTCCACCCCGATCTTCACCGAAGACGAGCTGGACACCCCCCTCGACTACGAGTCCGTGGGCGCGGCCGGTTCGATGCTGGGTACGCGTGCCCTGCAGGTGTTCGACGAGACCGTCTCGGTCGTCCGCGTCATCACCCGCTGGTCCGAGTTCTACCAGCACGAGTCCTGCGGTAAGTGCACGCCCTGTCGCGAAGGCACCTACTGGATGAAGCAAATCATGCTGCGCCTCGAGCGAGGCGAGGGGCGCCCCGGCGACGTCGACCTGCTCGACGAGATCGCACACAACATTGCGGGCCGTAGCTTCTGCCCGCTCGGCGACGCCGCAGCAACCCCGATCATGGCGGGCATCAAGCGCTTCCGCGACGAGTTCGAGGCCGGTCTCACCACGCCCGCCCGCGAGCTTTTCCCCTACGAGGCGTCCGCTAACTACGCGCGAGGAGGTGGCCGATGAGCGACGCGCCCAACATGATCGACGTCACCATCGACGACGTTCAGGTTTCTGTCCCCCAGGGCACGCTCGTGATCCGCGCGGCCGAGCAGGCCGGCATTCGGATCCCGCGTTTCTGTGACCACCCGCTGCTGGCCCCGGTGGCCGCGTGCCGCCAGTGCCTGGTTGAGGTCGGCATGCCCGACCGCAACACGGGCGAGCTTCGCTTCATGCCCAAGCCCCAGCCCTCGTGCGCGCAGACCGTCACCCCGGGCATGGTCGTCAAGACCCAGCACACCTCCGAGGTGGCCCAGCGCGCCCAGCACGGCGTCATGGAGTTCCTGCTCATTAACCACCCGCTGGACTGCCCGGTGTGCGACAAGGGCGGCGAGTGCCCCCTGCAGAACCAGGCGATGACGGATGGCCGCGGCAAGTCCCGCTTCACGGACGCCAAGCGCACCTTCAAGAAGCCCCTGCGCCTGACCTCCCAGATCCTGCTGGATCGCGAGCGCTGCATCCTGTGCCAGCGCTGCGTGCGCTTCGGCAAGGAGATCTCCGGCGACGTGTTCATGGACCTGCAGGGCCGAGGCGGTGGCACGGCTCCCACGGAGCACCACTACTTCATGGGCGAGCAGGTCGGCGGATTCGACTCGACCACCCTGGACTTCTTCGACCCCAAGGCCAAGGAGGCCTCGACCTCGTCCCTGTCGTCCCCGTTCGGCACGGACGCGATCGTCGGTTCGATCAACGAGGGTGAGCTCTCCGTCGCCGAGCGCGACGTGTCGGGCCGCGCCTTCGCGTCCTACTTCTCGGGCAACATCATCCAGATCTGCCCGGTCGGCGCCCTGACCGCCGCGTCCTACCGCTTCCGCGCGCGTCCCTTCGACCTCGTGTCGACGGCGTCTGTGACCGAGCATGACGCGTCGGGCTCCGCGATCCGCCAGGACATTCGTCGCGGCGAGGTCGTGCGTCGCATGAGCGGCAACGACCCCGAGGTCAACGAAGAGTGGATCACCGACAAGGATCGCTTCGCGTTCGAGTGGGACAAGGTTGATCGCCTGACCTACCCGCTCGTGCGTGAGGGCGGCGAGCTGGTTCCCACCTCCTGGTCCGACGCGCTTGACCGCGTCCGCGAGGGCCTCGAGCAGGCGGGTTCGTCCGTGGGCTTCCTGCCCGGCGGCCACCTCACCTTCGAGGACGCCTGGGCATGGTCGAAGTTCGCGCGCACCGTCGTCGGCTCCGATTCGATCGACTTCCGCTCGCGCCCCTCCTCGGAGGAGGAGCGCTCCTTCCTGGCGTCCCACGTGGCCGGCTCCGGCCTGGAGACGACGTACAAGGACCTGGAGAGCGCCGGGCAGGTGCTGCTGGTCGCCCTCGAGCCCGAGGACGAGTGCGGCGCCATGTTCCTGCGCCTGCGTAAGGCCACCCGCAAGTCCGGCCTGAAGGTCGCCACGGTCGCGCCCTTCACCTCCGCCGGTTCGCGCAAGATGAACGCGCGGGTCCTGCACGCGGCCCCCGGCGCCGAACCTGGCGTCGTTGACGCGATCGCGGCGGGTGGCGCTTACGCCGACCTGGCTGAGGCTCTCTCCGGTGGCATCGTCCTCGTGGGTGAGCGCGCGGCCCGGGTCCCCGGCCTGCTCTCCGCAGTCGTCGCTCTGGCCGAGCGCACGGGTGCCCGCCTCGCGTGGGTCCCGCGTCGCGCCGGTGACCGCGCCGCCATCGAGGCCGGCCTCCTCCCGGGCCTGGCTCCCTTCGGCCGCACCATTGACGAGGCCGGGGCCGCCGACCTCGGGTGGGGCGAGCTGCCCGCCCGCGGCCTTGACGCCGAGCAGATGATCGAGGCAGCCGCCGCGGGCGAGCTCAAGGCCCTGGTCGTCGGTGGTGTCGACGTGCGCGACTTCGACGATCCGGGTGCCGTTCGCGCCGCCCTGGACGAGGTTCCCTTCCTGGTCTCCCTCGAGGTTCGGGCCTCGGAGATCACCGACCGCGCGGACGTCGTCCTGCCGGTGGCCCCCGCCGTTGAAAAGAACGGCACGTTCATCAACTGGGAGGGCCGCCTGCGGCCCTTCGGCCAGGCCCGCTCTGCGACCTCCCTGACCGACCGCGACGTGCTCGTGCGCCTGACCGAGGAATTCGACGACGATCTGGGCATCACCGCCCTGGCCGACCTGTACGCCGAGGTCAACCCCCTCATGGAGTGGGACGGCACCCCGCAGGCCTTCACCCCGGCCTCGGCCCACGCCCCGGTCGCCGCGGGCAAGGGAGAGGTCCTGCTGGCCTCCCACAAGCCCATGATCGACGCCGGTCGCCTCCAGGACGGCGCCCCGTGGCTGGCCGGTTCGGCCCGCCGCCCCGTCCTCCTGGCCTCGGCCGCGACGCTGGCAGCCGCCGGCATCACCCCCGGCGCCGACGCGACGCTCGAGACCGAGCGCGGCACGCTCACCCTGCCGGCCGCCATCGCGGACCTGCCCGACTCCGTCGCGTGGGTTCCCGAGTGCTCCACCGGCTCCGTTATTCACGACAACCTCGGCGGTGTCGGCACCGTCGCGACCCTGCGCGCCACGCAGGAGGTGGCACGATGACACTCGCTCCCTTCGCAGTCCCGGAGTACACCGCCGCGGACTTCAGCCAGGAAACCTGGTGGCTCAGCCTCATCAAGGCCGTGTTCATCATCGTCTTCCTGATCGCCAACGTGCTCCTGGCCCTGTGGGTCGAGCGCCGAGGCCTGGGCCGCATGCAGACGCGTCCCGGCCCGAACGTCGCCGGCCCCCTCGGCCTGTTCCAGGCGTTCGCCGACGCCGGCAAGCTCCTCTTCAAGGAGGACATGTGGACCCGCCGGGCCGAGAGGTTCCTGTACTTCCTGGCCCCCGCAATCGCCGCGTTCGCAGCGTTTAGCGTCTACGCGGTCATCCCCATGGGCCCGAACGTGAAGATTGGCAACATCTCCACGCCGATGCAGCTGGCCGACATGCCCGTCGCCTCCCTGTACATCCTCGCGATCGCGTCGCTGGGTCTGTACGGCATCGTCCTGGGTGGCTGGTCGACTCGCTCGACCCTGCCGCTGTACGGTGCCGTGCGTTCCTCCGCGCAGGTCATCTCCTACGAACTGGCCATGGGCCTGTCCCTCGTGAGCGTGTTCCTCATGTCGGGCTCCATGTCCACCTCGCAGATCGTCGCAGCCCAGGGGCAGTTCTGGTGGGCATTCACGCTGTTCCCGGCGTTCGTCATCTACTGCATCAGCGCCGTCGGTGAAGTCAACCGTCTTCCCTTCGACCTCCCCGAGGCCGAAGGCGAGATTGTCGCCGGCCACATGACCGAGTACTCGTCGATGAAGTTCGGCTGGTACTACCTGTCCGAGTACGTCAACATGCTCAACGTCTCGGCCGTGGCCACCACGATGTTCTTCGGCGGCTGGCACGCCCCGTGGCCGCTCTCCCACGTCGAGTTCCTGAACTCCGGCTGGTGGGGCCTGCTGTGGTTCTTCCTGAAGATCTGGTTCTTCATGTTCCTGATGATCTGGACGCGTGCCACGCTGCTGCGCTTCCGCTACGACCAGTTCATGAACCTCGGTTGGAAGCGCCTCATGCCCATCGCGCTGGGCTGGCTCGTCCTCGTCGCCCTGGTGCGCGGCATCACCCAGTTCGTCCAGCTCTCTACGCCCGTTCTCTTCGGAGGCGTCGGCGGCCTGTTCCTGATCGCCCTGGTGATCATCTGGCTGACCGACAAGCCCGAGCCTGAGCCGATCCCGGCGTCCGAGCACGAATACACCGGCTTCGAAGACGGCTTCCCCGTCCCGCCGCTGCCCGGACAAACACCCGTCGCCAGCCCGCGCGCCAGGGCCACCATTGAGGGCACACTGGCCACGGCCTCGGCACTTGAGAGCCCGAAGGAGGCCACCGATGAGTGAGAAGACCACCGACGAGGAAATGCTCTTCGAGCATGACCCCAAGGGTGCGTTCGCCCAGTTCGTCGCACCCATGGCCGGCTACGGAGTCACCATGGCTTCCTTCTTCCGGCCCACCGTCACCGAGCAGTACCCGCGCGAACCAGCGCGCGTCATGCCCCGGTTCCACGGACGCCACCAGCTCAACCGCTACGACGACGGCCTGGAAAAGTGCGTCGGCTGCGAGCTGTGCGCCTGGGCGTGCCCCGCAGACGCGATCTTCGTCGAGGCCGCGTCCAACACCCCCGACGAGCAGTACTCGGCGGGCGAACGCTACGGGCGCGTCTACCAGGTCAACTACCTGCGCTGCATCTTCTGCGGCATGTGCATCGAGGCGTGCCCCACGCGCGCCCTGACGATGACGAACGACTTCGAAATCGCCAAGTACACCCGCGAGGACGACATCTACGAGAAGGGAGACCTGCTGGTCCCCCTCTCCGACGGCATGCTCGCAACGCCCCACCCCATGGTCGAGGGCAAGAACGACATCGACTACTACCGCGGGGACGTCACCGGCCCCACCGCCGCCCAGGTCGACTGGGTGGCGAGCCGCCGCCCCGACGACCCGTCCCTCAAGACGGTACGAGTCTCCGAGGAGGCACACTGATGAACCTGTCCAACGGTTGGCCCATGATGGGGTCAACGGGAGAGATCATCCTCTTCGTATGCACGGCTATTTTCATGGTCGGCTGCGCCCTGGGTGTCCTCTTCATGAAGAAGGCCGCGCACTCGGTCATCTGCATGGTCGGCGTCATGCTCGGCCTGGCAGTCCTGTACATCGCGAACAACGCGCCCTTCCTGGGTGTCGCGCAGATCGTCGTGTACACCGGCGCGATCATGATGCTGTTCCTCTTCGTCATCATGCTCATCGGCATCGGCACCTCCGACGACTACGCCCGCCAGCGCCGCGGCGCGATAGTCGCGGCGGTCCTGGGTGGCCTCGGCCTGATCGTCATCCTCACGACGGCGATCCTGAAGTCCGTGCCCGCCACCTACGCCCCCAGCGAGGTCAACCCTTACTCCGACCAGCCCGTCACCGACCTGGCAATCACGCTGTTCCAGGAGCACTGGCTGAGTATGGAACTCGCGGGCGGCCTGCTCATCACCGCCGCCGTCGGCGCGATGCTGCTGACCCACTCCGACCGCCTCGGCCCGAAGGTCAACCAGGAGCAGACGGCCCGCACCAAGATGCGCGCATTCGCCGAGAAGGGCGCTCGCATCGGCCAGCTGCCCGCCCCCGGCGTCTACGCCCAGTCGAACGCGGCCGACGTTCCCGCCCTGTCGGGCGAGACCCTGGCCCCCGTCGAGGAGTCCGTGCCCCGCGTGCTGCGCGTGCGCGGCCTGGCCCGCACGATCGGCGAGGTCACCCCCGAGGTCTCCGAGCAGCTCGCCCTCGCGCGCGCCGGTGCCTCCGAGGCCGACGAGTCGCCCTACACCATCGGGCGCACGCCCGACGTTCCGCGCTCCGGCTCCTTCGGGATGCCCGGCGCCGCCGCGCCCACCGGACTGGCCCAGCCTCGGGCCCGCAAGGCGCGCACCACCACCCCCACTGAGAAGAAGGAGGAGAGCAAGTGAGCCTCGCCTGGTACCTCATCCTCGCGGGTGTGCTGTTCGCCATCGGAGCGACCACGGTCCTCGTGCGCCGCAGCGCGGTCATCGCGCTCATGGGTGTCGAAATGATGCTCAACGCCGCGAACCTCGTCCTCGTGACGTTCTCGCGCATCAATTCCAACGTCGACGGAGAGATCATGGCGTTCTTCGTCATGGTCGTGGCGGCCGCTGAAGTCGTCGTCGGCCTGTCGATCATCGTGTCCATCTATCGTTCGCGCTCGACCACGAGCATGGACGATCTCAACCTGCTGAAGAACTGAGGGAGGACGTAACTCATGACCACCTTCATCTCCCCGCAGGCTCTCACCGTCCACGACACGGTTGCGGCCACCGGAGTCGCCGCCTACGCGTGGCTGCTCATCCTCATCCCCCTGGCCAGCGCAGGCCTGCTCCTGCTGCTGGGCCGCACCTCGGACAAGTGGGGCCACCTGCTGGCGACCCTCGCGTCCTGGTCGACTTTCGTGGTCGGCGCGCTGATCGCCGCCCAGATGTGGAACGCGCCCGTGGAGGCGCGCCGCTTCGGCCAGACGCTGTTTACCTGGATCCCCGCCGGTGACTTCACCGTCGACTTCGGTCTCCTCGTGGACCCGCTGTCCATCACCTTCGTGATCCTCGTGACCTTCGTCGGTTCGCTCATCCACGTGTACGCGATCGCCTACATGGAGCACGACGAGGCCCGCCGCCGTTTCTTCGCCTACCTGAACTTCTTCATCGCGGCGATGCTGACCCTGGTCCTCGCGGACTCCTACGCCGGCCTCTTCGCCGGTTGGGAAGGCGTGGGCCTGGCGTCCTACCTGCTGATCGGCTTCTGGAACCACGTCCCCGCGTACGCGGTGGCCGCCAAGAAGGCGTTCGTCATGAACCGTGTCGGCGACATGGGCATGCTGATCGCCATGATGGCGATGGTCGCCTCCTTCCACTCGGTGTCCTTCTCCGTCGTCTCTTCCCAGGTCGAGTCGATCCCCGCGGCATCCGCGACGGTCATCGGATTCTTCCTGCTGGTGGCAGCCTGCGGTAAGTCCGCGCAGTTCCCGCTGCAGGCGTGGCTGGGCGACGCCATGGCTGGCCCGACCCCCGTCTCCGCGCTCATCCACGCGGCCACGATGGTCACCGCCGGCGTCTACCTGATCGTCCGCTCCGGCGACGTCTTCATGGCTGCGCCCATCGCGGCGACCGCCGTCGCCATCATCGGCGCGATCACGCTCCTCTTCGGCGCGATCGTCGGTTGCGCGAAGGACGACATGAAGAAGGTCCTCGCCGCCTCCACCATGAGCCAGATCGGCTACATGATGCTGGGCGCGGGCCTGGGTCCCATCGGCTGGGCGTTCTCGATCTTCCACCTCTTCACCCACGGCTTCTTCAAGGCCCTCATGTTCCTCGGCGCCGGTTCCGTCATGCACGGCATGGGCGACCAGGTGAACATGCGCCGCTTCGGCGCCCTGCGCGGCGCCATGAAGGTCACGTGGCTGACGTTCATGATGGGCTGGCTTGCCATCCTCGGCGTTCCGCCGTTCTCCGGCTACTGGTCGAAGGACAAGATCATCGAGGCCGCCTTCAGTGCCGACAGCTTCGGCGGCACCACGGCCCTGTGGGCCGGCTGGGTCTACGGCCCCGTCGCCCTGGTCGGCGCGGGCGTGACCGCGTTCTACATGTCGCGCCTGTTCTTCATGACCTTCCACGGCAAGGCCCGCTGGACCACCGAAGCGGAAGGCGCCCCGGTGCACCCGCACGAGTCCGGCCCGCTCATGACGATCCCGATGATCATCCTCGCCATCGGCGCGGTTCTCCTCGGCGGCGCCCTCTCCGTGGGGAACACCTTCACCGACTGGCTGGTCCCCTCGATCGGCCACGTCATGCACGGCGAGCCCGTCATGAACGAGTACGTCATTCAGGGAGCCACCCTCGCCCTCGTCATCATCGGCGCGCTCATCGCGTGGATGAAGTACGGCCGCGACGAGGTCCCCACCGCCGTCCCGGCAGGCAACGCCCTGACCGAGGCCGCGCGCCGCGACCTCTACCAGGACACCGTCAACGAGACCCTGTTCATGATGCCCGCCAAGGGCCTCGTCACCGTCGCAACCGTCGGCGATGCGAGCGCCATCGACGGAGCTCTGAACGGCCTCGGCGCCGGATCCCAGCTGCTCGGACGACTCGTCGGCGTCACCCAGAACGGCCTCGTGCGCTCGTACGCCGCCTACATCCTGGGAGGCGTCATCCTCTCCCTGGTCATCGTCTTCGGATTCTGGCTGTAAGGGGTACACGACAATGGAAAGTGCAATGGTTGTTACTAACTTCCCGTGGCTGACCGTCCTCGTGGCCCTGCCGGCCGCGGGCGCGGCCCTCCTCGGCTTCGTCCCGGCCCTGCGCCGCTCCGCCGGGCGCCTGATCGCCCTGGCGGTCGCCCTGGTCGAGCTGGCCATCGGCATCTACGCGGCGGCCACCCGCTTCGACTGGGCCGCCCCGGCCTCGTACCAGCTCTACGAGTCCCGCACCTGGATCCCCCAGATCGGCGTCACCTGGTCGGTCGCCGTAACCGCCCTCGGCCTCGTCATGATCCTCCTGGCCCTCGCGCTCGTGCCGATCGTGCTCGTCGCCGGCTGGGATGAGAACGAGGACCGCGGCGCGTACCCTGCGCTGGTGCTCGCGCTCGAGGCCTTCATGGTCCTGATCTTCGCGGCCTTCGACCTGGCTGTCTTCTACGTCGCCTTCGAGGCCATGCTGATCCCGCTGTACTTCATGATCGGGCGCTACGGCGTCGGCGATGAGGAAGCGCGTCACAAGGCCGCGATGAAGTTCCTGCTGTACTCGCTGTTCGGCGGCCTCGTGATGCTCGGTGGCGTCATCTACATCTGGGCGCTCGGCTCGGCCGCGCAGACCGACATGACGGCCTTCTTCCGCATGGACATGCTGGCCGCGATGCTGCCGAACCTGGCAGTGCCCGTCCAGATGGTCGTCTTCGTGACCTTCATCGTCGCCTTCGCGATCAAGGCCCCCATGGTCCCCGTCCACACGTGGCTGCCCGACACGGCCGCCGCCGCCCGCCCCGGCACCTCCGTGCTGCTGGTCGGCGTGCTGGACAAGATCGGCACCTTCGGCATGATCACGATGTGCCTGCAGCTCACGCCCGGCGCGGCTTCCTCCGCGAAGTGGGTCATGTGCGTCCTCGCCGTCATCTCCATCCTGTGGGGCGGCCTGTCCGCCAACGGCCAGAACGACATCATGCGCCTCGTGTCCTACACCTCCGTGTCGCACTTCGGCTTCATGGTCCTGGGCATCTTCATCGGATCGCAGATCGCGCTGGTCGGCGCCATGTTCTACATGGTCGCCCACGGCGTCTCCATCGCCGCGATGTTCCTGCTGTCGGGCTGGCTGAGCGCCCGCGGCGGCACCCAGGACATGCGCGAGTACGTCGGCATGCAGCGCGTGACCCCGGTCCTGGCGGGCCTGTGGCTCATGTCGGGCCTCGCCTCGATCGCCCTGCCCGGCCTGTCCGGCTTCGTCCCCGAGTACCTGGTGCTCATGGGCACCTGGACGGTCTCCGGTCCGCTGGCGCTCTTCGCGGTGCTCGGCGTCGTTATCGCCGCCCTCTACGTGCTCATGCCCTACCAGCGCGTCTTCACGGGCGCGCCGGGCAAGGGCAAGGAAGACCTGGCTGACCTCGGGGCGCGCGAACGCTGCGTCATGACGCCCCTCGTGGTCGCGATGCTCGTCCTTGGTATCTGGTCGGCGCCCCTCGTGAGCGCCCTGACCCCGGTTGCTCAAGACCTCGGCCTGACTCACTCCCAGGTCGGCGCCACCGCTGAAGGGAGCGCACAGTGAACGTCCTACCCATGGCTAACTTCCAGGCCCCCGAGGTTCAGTGGATGAGCCTCGCGCCCATCCTCATCGTGCTCGGCGGCGCGGTCCTCGGCATCCTCGTTGAGGCCTTCGCCCCCGCCAAGGCTCGCCGTCCCATGGTGATCGGCCTGTCGATCCTGGCGACGTCCGGAGCAGCCGCCGTGCTCGGCCTGCGGTGGGTGCCCGTGCTCGAGGCCCCGGCCTCGCTCGGCGAATACATCGAGGACCCGCTGACGATCGCCGCTCAGTCGATCCTCATGATCATCGGATTCATGGCCGTCTTGGTCATGGCTGACCGCACGTCCGTCGGCGACGGCGCGTTCGCGGGCCAGCCCTCCGACCGCCCCGACTCGGCTGCCGAGGAGCTCACGGATCGCAAGGGCTACCAGCGCTCCGAGATGTTCCCGCTGACCCTGTTCTCGCTGGGCGGCATGATGATCTTCCCGGCCGCGGATAACTTCGTGACCCTCTTCGTGGCCCTCGAGGTCATGTCGCTGCCGCTGTACATCATGGCCGCGACCGCGCGTCACCGCCGTCAGCTGTCCTACGAGTCCGCGCTCAAGTACTTCGTGCTCGGTGCCTTCTCCTCGGGCTTCATGCTGATGGGTTCGGCGTTCCTCTTCGGCTTCGCCAACTCGCTGCGCATCTCCGCAGTGGGCGCCGCGATCGCGCGTGGCACCAACATGGACTGGATGGTCCTCATCGGCGTCTTCTGCGTCATGGTGGGCCTCCTGTTCAAGGTGGGCGCCGCGCCCTTCCACGCGTGGACCCCCGACGTCTACACGGGCGCCCCGACCCCGGTGACCGGCTTCATGGCCGCCGCCGTCAAGGTCGCAGCCTTCGGTGCGATGATCCGCTTCTACACGGCCGTCGCCGCGTACCTGCAGTGGGATCTCCTCTACATCTTCGCCGGCGTCGCCGTGCTGACGATCCTCGTCGGTACCTTCGCGGGCCTCGTGCAGGACAACGTCAAGCGCATGCTGGCTTACTCCTCGATCGCGCACGCGGGCTTCATCCTCATGGGCATCCTCGCTCTCCAGAAGGGCGGCACGGGCCATGTGTTGTTCTACACGCTGGGTTACGGCCTGGCCACGGTCGGCGCCTTCGGCGTGGTTGCGCTCGTGCGCGGCCGTGACGCTGAGGGCAACGTGCTAGGCGAGGCCCCGAGCCTGTCCAAGTGGGCGGGCATCGGCCGCACCAACCCGTGGATCGCGGGCTCCATGCTGGTGTTCCTGCTGTCGTTCGCGGGTATCCCGTTGACCGGCGGTTTCATCGGGAAGTTCGTCGTTTTCTCGGACGCGATCAAGGGCGGCGTCGGCTGGCTTGCGATCGTTGGCCTGGTGGCCTCGGCGATTACGGCGTTCTACTACTTCCGCCTCGTGCGCGTCATGTTCTTCACCGAACCCGGTGAGGATGCTGTCGTGGTGAAGTCGGAGGGCCTGTCGGCTCTGGCCATCGTCGTGTGCGCGGCGGGGACCATCGCCCTTGGCGTGTTCCCGGGTCCCGTGTTGAGCGTGCTTGAAAAGATCGTCATACTGATTCCGTGAGCGCTCAAACACCCGATCTTCATGTTCCCGACCTCGAGTCCCGTATCACCCCGGGGCTCGAGGTCGTCGAGCGTCGTTTGCTCGACGCCGTCTCATCCTCGCGTGACCTGACGGACGAGCTGACGCGTCACCTGGCCGTCGCCGGCGGTAAGCGGATGCGTCCGCTGCTGACCCTCGTGTGCGCCCAGCTTGGTGATCCCGAGCGCGCGCTGGGCGACCCGGTCATCACGGCTGCCGCCGCCGTCGAGCTGACGCACCTGGCGTCCCTCTACCACGACGACGTCATGGACTCCGCGCCGACGCGTCGCGGCGTGCCCTCGGCACAGCACTTGTGGGGTAACAACCGCGCGATCCTCGCCGGCGACATCCTGTTCGCCCGCGCGTCGCTGCTGGTTGCCTCGCTGGGCCCCGAGATAGTCGCCCACCACGCCCGCACGTTTGAACGCCTGTGCGAGGGGCAGCTCAACGAGACTTTCGGGCCGACGTCGGGCACCGATCGCGTTGACTTCTACCTGCAGGTCCTGGCCGACAAGACCGGTTCGCTGGTTTCCACGGCCGCCTCTTTCGGCGCGCTCCTGTCCGGCGCGGGCCAGCTGGTCGCCGACGTCGTGTCCGAGTTCGGCGAGAAGGTGGGCGTGGCCTTCCAGATCGCCGACGACGTGCTGGACCTGGCCTCGTCGGGCGAGCAGTCGGGTAAGACCCCCGGCACCGACCTGCGTGAGGGCGTCGATACCCTGCCCGTGCTCCTGCTGCGCCGCCGCGAAGCCGCCGGCATGATCGACGAGGCCGGGGCTCAGATCCTGCGAGACCTGACCGGCGACCTGTCCTCCGACGAGGCCTTGGCCTCGGTCGTGGAGCGCCTGCGCGCCCACGACGTGCTCGAGGAGACGCGTGAGCTTGCGCGTACCTGGGCGCGCGACGCGGTTGCGGCTCTGTCCGCGCTGCCCAAGGGCGAACCGAAGACCGCGCTCGAGGCGTTCGCCAACCTGATGGTGGATCGCCTGGTCTGAATCCTTGATGAGGCCGGGGTCGGCGCGCTTGTCTGCGCGGCTGGCCCCGGCCTCGCTGTATGTGCGCAGCTCGCGGCGGGGTGTGGGCGGCTGCGGCGTGGGCCGCGTGGTTCGGGCTTGGGGTTGTGGCGTGCCTGCGGCGGGCTTGGTGGCTGTGGAGTGAGCCGGGGCTATGGTCTGACGGCTGGCTGTGCTCTCGGGGCCGTGTGGTTCGGGGCGTGGCGCGCCCGCTGGACCACGGTGCCGATGTGGGGCTGGAGGACATGTTGTGGTCCCCGGGGTCGTCCCGCTGTTGGATGGCATGTCGGCCCGATGGGTGGGTACTTGGGCCCTTGGATGCGCACGTTAACCCTATGGGTGGAGCGTGGGCGGGGGTGCCC
>ERZ772935.169-NODE-169-length-26514-cov-6.053403_pt1 | contig 26514 bp, 24 predicted proteins | sample MGYA00511683_ERZ772935 | MGnify/ENA primary metagenome ERZ772935 (study PRJEB29015, sample SAMEA2738086) | human oral metagenome | biome: human oral; feature: human-associated habitat; material: saliva | place: China | collected 2228 ...
TAATTGTATCTTGATTGTCAGCGATAAGACTGTCGTTGCCGTATAACAATCGATATTTCTTATTCCCTGGCAGTTCAGCAATCACCCAGCGACCTTCAGCGACCAAGAGTTTAAGTTGCTCGAATTGCTCGGCGGCAATCGGATCGAACTTTTCTGGAGTTGGCCAAGCTTCACGCATCAAAATACCGTCGGTGTAATTGAGTGTTTGCCAAATCGTTTCCGTAACAAACGGCGCAAATGGATGAGCGATTTTCAAAGAAGTTGCCAAAACCCAAGATAGCAATGGACGATTGATCGCGGTTTTAGACGATTCAATGTACCAGTCAGCCACGTCGTCCCAGATGGTGTGATAAACAGTTTCTGATGCCTCTGAGAAGCGATATTGCTCTAATCGAACGGCGATGTTGTTGGCGGCGTCGTTCAATTGGCGAATAATCCAGTGATCGGCCGGAGTTTGTGGCTCTAAGTCGACAATTTGGTGATTATCGCCAATTTGCGCCTCGACAAATCGGGCAATATTCCATAGCTTATTACAGAAGTTGCGAGCAGCGATAACAGAGCCGCGGTTGAAGGCCTGACTTTGAGCTGGCGCTCGCCCAGAAATAATTCCCATACGTGTTGCGTCAGATCCAAATTCTGTGACCAACTCCATAGGATTTATAACATTACCCTTAGACTTGGACATTTTTTGGTTATGTTCGTCATTAACCATTCCGTGTAGATAAACTTCTTTGAACGGCAACTTCCCTGTTCGGTACAGACTGAGCATAATCATTCGTGAAACCCATGCACGCATAATATCCATACCAGTTTCCATCATGTCGGTTGGGAAATAATTGGCTAAATCGCCGCCATCTAAGTAGTCTGTAACAATATATGGCCATTGACCAGATGAGAACCAGGTGTCAAAGGTATCCTCTTCTCTAATATATGTTGTGCCATTTACAACGATGCTCTGCTCGTTGGTGCGAGTATCAAATATCCAATCCTTAGGGTCGTTTTCATTTACAAACGCAGGAATTGGTATTCCCCATGGGATTTGTCGTGAAATATTCCAGTCTTTCAATTGCTCAAGATATGCGATGAGTTCTTTGCGCTTGGATGCTGGATAAAAAGTAATTTCTTCTTTTTTAAGCGCGTCAATTGCTGGCTGTGCGAGTGATTGTGTTTTAATAAACCACTGCTCTTTAATCATTGGCTCAATTACGCTGCCACACTTATAACAATGTCCAACGGCGTGTTCAATTTCAGTTTCACCGCGGCGTAGCTCTAGCGCTTCCAACGCCTCCAAAACTCGAGCACGAGCTTCTATTGGCGTTAATCCTAAGAACTGCGCTGGCACGTTTATCATCTTCCCTTCTGGGCTGATAATTGACTCTATAGGTAAATCATGACGTTTTGCAATTTCAAAGTCGTTCGGGTCGTGCGCTGGCGTAATCTTAACCGCACCGGTACCATAGCTCATATCGACATATTCGTCCGCGATGATAGGAATTTCCTTATCGACAATCGGCAATAAAATGCGAGTTCCAACCAATTTTTTGTATCGCTCATCATCTGGATGAACTGCCACAGCGACGTCGCCGAGCATAGTTTCTGGGCGCGTAGTAGCTACGATAATCTCGCCAATTTTATCTAATGTCGGGTAAGCTATTTTCCACAACTTCCCTTTCTCGTTCTTATGTTCTACCTCGATGTCAGCAAAGCTGGTTTGGTGTTCGGTACAATAATTGACAATTCGCTCACCTCTGTAAACCAAATTGTCATCCCACATTTTCTTAAACGTGTCGTATACAGTGTTGATGACTTTATCGTCCAAAGTGAATGTCAAATGCTTCCATGACGCACTAACACCTAACGCGCGCAATTGCAGCTCCATATTGCCGCGTTTTTCTTGTACAAAATTCCAAACTTGACTATACAATTGGTCACGTGAAAAATCGAAGCGACTCTTCCCTTGCTTCGTTAATTCTCTTTCATACACAACCCAAGTTTCAAACCCAGCATGATCGGCGCCTGGAATAAATACGGCGTCGTCACCTTTCATTCGGTGATAGCGAATCAGAATATCCTTCAGGTTCATATCGAGTGCGTGCCCAATGTGAAGATTACCGTTAGCGTTAGGTGGTGGCATAATGATTGAATATGGCTTACCTACCCCTGTTGGCTCTAATGCACCACTGGTTTCCCATAGGGCGTAAATATTTGGTTCGTAATCGTTTGGTATGTATTGTTTAGCTAGCTGCATAAGTTATTCCATGGTTTTTTCATGTGAAAAAAGACAAAAGAAAACAAAGTAGCTTTTCACGTGCAAAAGCTCTTATTTGCGTAATCCTCTAATTTCTCCACATGTTTATATTACATCTTAATTATACCACAAATTTATGTGGTGCGATGGATGAAATTAAGGTTATTTTCTGATCGTTTGATATGCTCGATATAGCCAATATTGAAGTGGCTTTAGGGGAAGTTCCCAGGTTGACCCAGAGTAGACATCTTCGCCGCCGAATGATCGCTTAAACTTTGTAAAGCCAGCCCACGGATGATTTTTTGGTGCGTTTTCAGGAGCAATTCCATATAAATCGACTTTCTCCATTTGACGATGTTTTGCATCGATTATCGCTTCGGTGAGCAGGGCAGTTCCAGCGTTAAGCTTACGATATTCTGGTGTAGAATTTGCTGCCGCATGCGCGTAAATTCGAGTTGTTTTTGAGTCGAAAAATAGGGCAGTAGCAATTACTTTATTATCATATGTTGCGTACCAAAAAGAAGCATCTTTGGATGGAAGTAGGGAACCAGCTTGCTTATGAAAATATGAATCTGGATGCGGCGACATACCAGTCCGTTTGGCGACTTCGTGTATCAATTCTAAGAAATATTTAATATCGTCCGGGCTTTGAGATTGATGAATAGTTACGTCTTTTTTGTGATAATTCCTATAACAATTCCTTACAGGTTGCGCCATGCTTGCTATAATCTCTTCCTCTGGTTGCTGGAGATTGATAATATGCGTATGTTCTGGCTGCAAATGGACGTAAGTGGCTTTCTTCCAATTCTCATCAGATAACACCTTAGAAAAGGTGGGTTTAATTGGTCCGACTCTAAGGAAAGTTACGCCTAGTTTTTTACCGAGTTCTGCTAAGTCTTTTAGCGCCAATCGTAATGCTTCTTCGTTAATAGCGGTTGGACCGAAGGGGCAATATAAACGAGAATTGCCCGTGCCGCGCTCTAATATTGCGAAATATTCCCATCCTTCACCTCTGTTGTGAAAGACTTTTCGACCGAGCGATTGTTGGAATTTTTCCCAGGCTGCTGATTGTAGAAAATGTTGATTCATGTTGTAATCCTCACAACGTTATATTGCTGTCATTGATAAACTTGGCTGAACTTCCAGATCGTATGGATCTGTAGGCTCGTCAATTTGAGATCTGAAATAACCAAGGGTAGCAATCATCGCGGCGTTATCTGTACAGAGTTGGATAGGGGCGTATTCGATGTCAATTGGCAGGGCTTCGCGTAATTGACGGCGCAACTCTTGGTTAGCTGCAACTCCGCCAGCGATTACAACGGAGGCTGGCTGGAAATTGTCAAACGCCTTTTTGGTTTTATTTACGAGAGTTTTTATGGCTGTATATTGGAAACTTGCCGCCATATTACGTCGTAATTCGTCATCTACGAGCGCTGGAAGCTCATGAGAGGGAAAAGTGAAGTCTTTACCGACTTCGTGCTGAACGGCTCTCAAAACGGCTGTCTTAAGCCCAGAGAAGGAAAAATCGTATTCGCCGGATAGTTTGGCGATAGGTAAATGAAACGTGTGTGGGTCGCCAAGCTCAGCAGCTTTAGCGATAGCTGGGCCGCCAGGATATGGCAAACCGATGATTTTAGCAACTTTATCAAACGCTTCGCCAACCGCGTCGTCTTGAGTTTGTCCAATAAGCTGATAATCACCGTGATTTTTGAATAGGACAAGCTGTGAATGCCCGCCTGAAACGATCAACGAAAGCATAGGGAATGACGGCTGCTGTTTCGGCAATGTTAGAGATAAATTGTCGGATTGCTTGTTGATAAAATTGGCGTACACGTGAGCTTCTACGTGATGAATCTTAAAGAGCGGCTTATTGTGGATAATAGCGAGAGTTCTAGCGGCGAGAGTGCCGATTAATAGTGAGCCAATAAGCCCCGGCGCGTAAGTAACAGCGATAGCGTCGATATCATCCCAGGTGCAATTTGCGTCAGACAAAGCTTTTTTAATGACAGGATTTACAACTTCCAAATGACTACGCGCGGCAATTTCTGGAATAACTCCGCCGTATTCTGCGTGAATATCAATTTGAGAATTGACGACATTTGAAAGCAAGCGTTCGCCATCTTCAACTATTGACGCCGCTGTTTCGTCGCAACTGGATTCAATTCCCAAAATCCTCATTTGTTTTTATTATAGCAAATATAAGTGGTAAAATGGGTATTATGAAAAACGAGTTGGTAAAAATTGCTAGAAAAACGCTACCTCAAGGAGCTTTGGAAAAAACCGAAAACGCCTATAGAGTTGCGCGCACGAAGATGATTAGCCTAAGATATGGCAATCCAGCTCGTGGCTTGAGAATTATTGCAGTAACAGGGACGAACGGGAAAACTACGACCGCTTGTTATATCAATGAGATCTTGAAAGAGGCTGGCTTTAAGACTGCGTTATTTACGACGGCGGTGATTGAAATTGACGGTAAAGAGAAAATAAACGATTTGAACGCGACAGTGCCGACTGTGGCGAGGTTATTTAGCTTTTTCCAGACAGCTCAGCGTGAAGGCGTGGAATATGTGATTTTAGAGGCAACAAGTCACGCTCTGTCGCAGCATAAATTTGACGGCGTGCCAATTGAGGCGGCGGTGATGACTAATTTGACTCAAGACCATTTGGACTATCATAAAACGATGGAAGCTTACGCGGCGGCTAAGGCTAAATTGTTTGAGAAAAAGCCGAAATATATCGTGCTGAATCGTGATGACGAGTGGTTTGAATATTTTGATAAGTTTACGGCTTCTGGCGAGAAAATGACTTACGGGACGAATCCGGAAGCTGAAGCTCACTTAACGCACGTTAAGTTGTATAAAAAGGGAACAGAGGCGAGTTTATTGATTGATCATCAAACTCATTTGGAGTTGGCGACTAATTTGCCTGGCGAATTTAACGTGATGAATATGTCGGCTGCGGTGTCGTTGGCGTATTTGTTGGGAATAAAACTGGAAGATATCCAAGAGGGCGTGGCAAATTTGGAGGCGATTCCTGGAAGATTCGAGCGAGTAGAAAATAAGCTTGGAATTGATATTATTGTGGATTATGCTCACACGCCAGACGCGTTGGAAAAATTGCTAAAAACCACTCATAAAATTACCAAGGGGCGATTAACTTTGGTGTTTGGTGCGTGCGGTGACAGAGATAAGACAAAACGACCGATTATGGGCGAGCTGGCGGCTAATTTGGCAGATAGGATTTTCCTAACTGACGAGGAAAGCTATAACGAAAATCCAGATGAAATTCGGGCAATGATTCGTCAGGGAATTGAGCGAACGAAAAAGGCTCATAAAATGACGGAAATTGCTGATCGAAAACAGGCGATTTATCAGGCCCTGAGGTCGGCTGTTCGTGGTGATACGGTTCTGATTACAGGTATGGGTCATGAACAGTACCGAATTGTGAATGGCAAGCGAATTCCGTGGAACGATAAGAAGGTCGTTCAGGAAATTATTTCTGAGATTGAGAAAAAGAGTCGTAAAATTTCGCTTTAATCTGTTTCCAGCTTTGTGATTGGCGAACTAATTTTTCTGCATCGCTTGGATCGAGTAGTAATTCTTTCACGGCGTCTTCAAGGTAAATGCCGCCCTGCGAGCCTTTGAACAGAATTGTCGTATCTTTAATGTCGCTATTTTTCAGGAATTCTCCAGCTTCAAGCGCCGTGTCAAAAGAAATTACTTTACAGCCATTTTTTTCAGCAATTGGCGCAAGGTGTTTTTTTGACATTTTGCCAACAGTAATAAGCAACTCTAATTGGCCAGGGTCGCAAATTTTACCGATTTTTTTATGCTCTGATTCGGAAGTTTCACCCAGTTCATTCATATCGCCCAATACGGCAATTTTGTGGTTGGCAGAGATGGAATAGAGCGTTTTTAGCGAATTTTCCATGGCAATAGGGCTGGCGTTATAGGTGTCGTCCAGCAACGTACAGCCGCGTATGCCGCGTAAAATATTCATTCTTCCTGAAACTGGTCTGATTTTTGTTAAAGCCGCCGCAACTTCTTTAATATTCATTCCGCAAGCTAATCCCGCCGCCGCCGCACCGGTGATTGAGCGAATATTATGCTTGCCCAATACAGAAATATTTATGTCCTGAGAAGTTCCCTCGGAGTGTTTTAGATTGACTATACAGCCAGTATCTGTAGTTTCTTTGACCCGCAGGAAAACGTCGGCGGATTCGTCGCCGTAACTTACGCGATTTCCAACTATGAGATTATGATATTTTTCATCGATATCGTGAAGGTTGAAGATGGTTTTTTTAGCGACTTGACTAATAGATAATTCCTCATGAGCTACCGTATCCATATTTTTGAAAAACTCCATATGCTCAGAAGCAACAGAGGTAATTATGGCAATGTCGGGCTGAATATAGCGCATAAAAGTAGCCATTTCACCAGGGCAATCAATACCACATTCTTGAATAATTACATCTGGAGATTCGGGGTTTTTTATGCTGGCGTGTGCTGCGGAGAAGACTTTTAGCCAGGCTAGGGGAGATTTGGCGTTTTTTGGTCCGTCTACGCCTAAGATTTCCAGCGGCGCACTTAAGGTTGTGTTCAAATTGCCACGACTATGGCGCACGGTGAATTTTTCTGATAGAACAGTGGCGGTTGCTGATTTTACGCTGGTTTTACCAACGCTGCCGACTACGGCAATTAGTTTGGCGTCAGGATTAGATTTAAGGTATTTTTTTACGTAAGAGCCGAGAATTGTTTCTAAGAGATGTTTAAATAATTGCATGGAGTTATTATAACAGATTGAGGAACAGTAGGGAGAGTTGCATTTTTAATGATTTTATGGTATTATAGCAATTATGAATACAAGCAGATCCAATAGAGAGCGAATGAGATTGAGTGAGGTTGCTGCTGAGGTCACGAGATCTTCTGAGTATATGGAAATATGCTCAAAGTTAGGTGGGACGGCATTAAAAACGGTAGGGGCAAAGCGGCATGTTGTGTCTAAAGCTATAGATATTCAGCGTAGTAAACAAGAAAGTCAATATGAAACAGACGAAGACAGAGCTCTGAAATTAATACAAATTATGCCGTATTGGCTTGATGCTCAGGTAAAGCTTAATAATCATAAGAGTGATATGTCTCACAAAGAGATAAAAGAGTGTAAAAAAACAGTTACGACATTCAATAAAATCATACGTACTATGATAGATGAAGAGCAGTGTAGTAGTATGAAGGAAACTATGGATTCCATCAATGAGGTTATGTTAATGCTTAATTATACTCGCTCGGAGATTGAGTACGCTAGACAGTCGTTTTATGCTGTGATTCAGGGAATGCGCCATGAAATTGCTGCTGAAAGTGCCTTAAACTGGACTCCGGGAGTTGAACTTGCTGAAATGACTAGTACTGAAGATGATCTTAATGGAGGAGATATTCATATTATCTATGTTGATGATCAAGGCGAAAGGTTTGAATTTAACATTGATATAAAAGCGACTAAAATTTCTGCTTATAAGGCAAAAGAAAGGAATCGTAGACCGGGTTATTATGTAGTCTGTTCGGGATTTGATGATGATGATTTTTGTGGTAGAGTGCTTCCGGAAGACAGAATTATCAAGAGTAAATGTCCGTACTATGAGGAAAAAATTAAGGAAATAGTTGCCGCTGAAAGGCAAAGGCGTAGCAAAGCTCAAAGAACGCTGAGAAGGGCAGTCTAGGTAGGGTATGAAAGCTTATAAAGTTATTGACCCAGATACTCTTCCGAAGCTTGATGCTAAATTGCGTGCTTATCCGTTTGGCTCAGGATTTCCAATGACGATTGAGGAGAATCTTGATGGTAATGATATTGCAAAAAGAAGAGGTTTTGCTCCTAACAGAAAGGAAGTTATCTTTTCACCTACTTCTATTGATGTTGGGAAGAGCAGTGAAAATACCAGAATTATTATGATAATGGGGGAAGTTGCTATTAAGAATGATGTTTTTACGGGAAGAATCTATGCATCGGAAGAAGGTGATGATGGTGATGATAATTTCCCTGAGTTACTAATCGTATAATACTGAATAGTATCTAGATAATTAGCACTCACACTTGACGAGTGCTAAATTGGTGCGTTACAATAGATACGTTGTTAACGAAATGGAGGATAACGTGAGTACACCTATTAAGCCTCTTGGCGACCGTGTTGTAGCGGTGCGTGAAGAAGCAAAGACTCAGACAGCGAGCGGAATTTACTTGCCTGATAACGCTAAAGAAAAGCCAGTAGTTGCGGAAGTTAAAGCAGTTGGCGGCGATGTGAAGAACGTCAAAGTCGGTGATCGAATTGTCTATAAGGAATATTCGACTACGGATTTGAAAATTGACGGCACGGAATATTTGGTTGTTCGCGAAGAAGATATTTTAGCAACGGTTGTTGGATAAAAAGGGGAGTTTAATTATGGCAAAAAAAGTTTTTTATGATGACGATGCGCGAAATCGCGTGCTTGGCGGTGCTAAATCGCTATACGACGCAGTTAAGGTAACTTACGGTCCAAAGGGTCGCAATGTTGTGATTGCGAAAGGTTTTGGCGGTCCAACAGTTACTCATGACGGCGTAACTGTGGCTGAAGGAATTGAATTGCCAGAAAACGATGACGAAACGCTAGGCTATAAAGTCGGTGCCGATTTAATCAAGCAGGCCGCTAAGAATTTGAACAAGCAAGCAGGCGACGGCACGACGACTGTAACAGTGTTGACGTACTCGATTTTGAAAGAGGCAAATCGATTGATTGCGGCTGGACATAATCCGATGGAACTTAGGAAAGGCATCGAGCAAGCTGGCGCGGAAATTGTTAAAGAATTGAACAAATTGGCTGAGCCGATTGAAGGCAAGTCTGACCGCGTGGCTGAAGTTGCTACGATTTCGGCGGGAGATGCGGAAATTGGTAAATTGATTGCTGGCGTAATCGAGAAAGTCGGTAAAGACGGCGTTGTTACTGTTGAGGCTGGTCAAGGTTTGGAGTTAGAAGCCGAAGTTGTTGAAGGTTTTAGCTTGGACAAGGGTTGGGTGAGCCCGTTCTTTGTTACTGACGCGGGTCGCCAGGAAGCTGTGTACGAAAAGCCAGCAATTTTGATTACCGACAAGAAGATTTCTAGCGTGCAAGAATTCTTGCCGATGTTGGAAAAATTGGCACAAAGCGGTAAAAAGGACGTTGTTCTGATTGCCGATGAAGTTGAAGGCGAAGCTTTGAGTATTTTGGTCTTGAACAAATTGAAGGGCGTATTTAATACCGTAGCTGTTAAGGCGCCAAGTTTCGGTGATCGTCGTAAAGATATACTTCGTGATATCGCTGTGCTGACTGGCGCGACTGTGATTTCTGAAGATCACGGATTGACATTTGAAAACGCTGGCTTGGAAGTTTTGGGTTCGGCGCGCAAGGTGATTGTTGGTAAAGACGAGACGACAATTATCGAAGGTGCAGGCAAACCTTCAGGCGTGAAGGAGCGAATTGCTGAGATTAAATCGCTTTCAGAAAATGCTTCTAGCGAATATGAAAAAGAGCAATTCGACAAGCGTGCCGCAGCGCTATCTGGTAAAGTTGCGGTTATTAAGGTTGGTGGCGCGACTGAGACAGAAATTGACGAGAAGAAATTCCGCGTTGATGATGCGGTGGCGGCTACTAAAGCGGCTTTGGCTGAGGGAATTGTCGCTGGTGGTGGCGTAACTTTGGTAAATTTGGCTGGCAATCTAAAAGTTAGCGGCGCGGATAGTTTGTCGGTTGGTCGACAAATCTTGAAGGATGCCCTGAAGCAACCGTTCTTGCAGATTATGAAAAATGCTGGGTTGAATGCCGATGCGCTGCTTGCTCAAGTTGAATCTGGCAAACCTGGATTCGGCGTTAACGTTATGAAGCCAGAAGATGGTTTAATTGACGTGAAGAAGGCTGGTGTGATTGATCCAGCTCGTGTGACTAAAGAAGCTGTTCAAAATGCAGTGTCAATTGCGTCAACTGCGGCAACTATGGGCGCTTTGGTGGTTGATATTCCAGAGGCTGAGGTTGCAGCTGCTCCTGGTGGTATGCCGGGAATGGGTATGATGTAAATCTGCCCCGAGCAATAAAAATCCCGCCGAAAATGGCGGGATTTTATTTTGGAGGAATGAATTAACGAGGATTTGAGAAATAGTCGATTTCTTTAATGATATCCAGTAGAGCCTGTGCGCGGCGAGCTTCGTCAACAATAGCTATGGCAGCGTCGTGTGCTGGTGCGATCAGAGTTTTATCGTCCGTAGAGCGAAGAAGTAACAGGTAAGTATCAAACTTTTCCTCTGGAGAAACGTCTAGTTTATCGACTAATGGACGCAACTCGTTCAAGGCAGTTTGCTTAATTGTATCAAGCGCAGGATCTGCGGCTGGAGTTGGAGCTGGTGTGCTAACTGCCGGAGTTGGCGTAACTGGCTCTGGAGCGGCAGGCTTCGTTATGTCAGTAGCAGGCTCATCGTTCTGGTCTGTAGCGACAGGATCCGGTGAGATGGTTGCAGGATTAATTACAGGTGAAGCTGTAGCATTTGTTTCTTCGAATTGTAAATTATTGTCTGTACCTTGTGACACGCCAGCTAATACCTTAGCCAGTTCTTGGTCGTCACTGAATGATTGATTAGCTTGAGAATCCATTATAACCCACCTTATATATTAAATTGTTTAAGCTTATATATGTTACACTATAACATGAGTTAATCAAGGAGCGCAAGATGTTAGATGATATGAATGTGATAAAACAATATGATCCAGGCGACGTTTTAAGCGGCGTTTTGAATATTCCAGAACAAGCTCGATATGAAGTGTCGATTCACGAAGGTGCGAATCAGCGCCGAGATTTTAAGAATATCGTGATCGCAGGAATGGGCGGTTCGGCTTTAGCGGCTGATATGGTTCGAGTTTTGACCGCGGGCTGGTTGCATATTCCGCTTGAAGTGGTGAAGGGTTATGATTTGCCGGGGTTCGTGAGCGAGGAAACGTTGGTTATTGCGGTTAGTCATTCGGGCAATACCGAGGAAACTCTTAGCTGTTATCAGCAAACATTGGAGAAGAAGGCGTGCTTGGCAGCTATGTCGACTGGCGGAGCGTTGATTGAGCGAGCGAAAAATGACAATGTAACTTACGCTCAAGTTCCAGCTGGAGTGCAGCCACGAATGTCGACGGTTTACCATTTGCGAGGATTATTGAAACTATTACAACATTTTTGGGTGATTGATAATGATTTGTATGATCAGGTGAAAAATAGTGCTGATTGGTTGGCGGGCGAAATATCTAATTGGACAGCCAAAACTCCAGAAGCTGATAATTTGGCGAAGCAGATTGCGAAATTAACAATTGGCAAGACGTTGGTTGTTTTTGGCGGTGAATTGACTTGGCCGCTGGCGTATAAGTGGAAAATTAGCTGGAATGAATCGGCGAAAAACTTGGCATTTTCTAATCAATATCCAGAATTTAATCACAATGAGTTTATCGGCTGGTCGTCGCATCCAGTAGAGAAGCCGTTTACGGTTTTTGATATTCGTAGCAATTTGGAACGCGACAGGATTCGTGAGCGAATGGAACTGAGTGATCGTTTGTTGAGCGGCAAGCGACCAAAGGCGCACGTGCTGGAGCTTCGAGGAAAGACGCTTATGGAGCAATTGCTGTGGGGTTTGGTGCTGGCTGACGCAGCTAGTATTTACACAGCTATTCTTAATGGAGTCAATCCTGGTCCAGTTCAGTTGGTTGAAAAATTGAAAGCGGAACTTAGTTAATTTAATATCGTAGAGATTCGATTGGGTCGCGTCTGGTAGCGCGGGCTGCTGGATATACGCCAGAAATTACGCCGATGATTATTGATAGTCCAATTGATAAGACGGCTGTTTGCCAATAAATATAAGGCGTGAGCGGCAAATATAAGCTGGCAATATAAGCTCCCGCCAAGCCTAACCCGTAGCCCAATATTCCGCCGAGGAATCCGATGATTGCCGCCTCAATTAAGAACTGATTGATGATATCCCAGCCCGTGGCGCCGACGGCTCGTCTGACACCGACTTCACGCTGGCGCTCGGCGACATTGACAAGCATCACGTTCATAACACCTATTCCACCGATTAACAGAGAAATAATGCCGATGACAGTTAAGATTATCGAGAGAAACCTCGCGACATTAGATTTCTTTTCGTTTATCTCTTCGCCAGAAACGATTCGATAATTCTTATCGCTATCGTGATTCTTCTTCAAAATATCGTCAGCCGATTTTATGACTGAATTGAGATTTTTATGATCTTTGGTAGTTACGATAATTTGCTGAATCTGCGGCGTTCCTTGGGTGAATTTTTTAATCACAGACAATGGAATAATGGCGGCGTTATTAAAATTCACGTCCAAATAACTAGCTGGATTTTCAATATTTTTTAACACGCCAACGACGGTCAATGGTTGATTTCGTATATAAATAACATTTCCGATAGATTTTTCGGTACCGAACAAATCGACCGACAATTGCTGACCGACGACAACTCCGCCGATGTCGTTAATAAATTGCCCAGTAGCAATTTGCAAATTGGCGACGTCTTTTAGCGATTCCGTACTACCGATTAACGCGGCGTTTTGGATATCGACTTTACCTTCGCGGGCGCGCAGTTCGGCGTGCAAAAACGCGATCGGCGCAGCTTTCGTATTGGCAATTTTTTCTATATCCCTGGCGTCCGTTTCAGTCAATGTGTTGACTGTTGTCGTGTTGTCGGATTCGGTCAGTAGATTCGGGACGGCTTTTTGATTGCCAGACTTAACAATGGCGACAGGAGTGGATGATTGGTTGGAATTGTCGCCGAATAGGTGATTAAATCCGCCAGTTAGAGATAGAACCATGGTGATACTGGCAATACCAATAGCTACGCCTACAATTGTCAAAAATGTTCGTCCACGATTAGCTCGTAGTGCCTGAGTAGCGTTCTCAAAATGATTTTTTACTAATATTTTCACGATTTTTTCGCCCTCGATTTCTTTGAAGATTTTTGCTTCTTAGGTTTTTCTTCTTTTTCATCGTCTACAATTAACTTCTTAGTGAACTTGCGCTTTTCCTTATGCTCGTCAGTGTCGATTTTTCCGTCCAACATAGTGATGACGCGACTGGCATAATGAGTTAATTCTGGGTTGTGAGTAACCATAATTATGGTGTTGCCGCGACGGTGTAGGTCGGACAATTCTTCCATAATGAGATGACTCGATTTACTATCCAAATTTCCTGTCGGTTCGTCGGCTAAGATAATTGACGGACTATTAACCAACGCTCTAGCAATTGCTACGCGCTGAACCTGACCGCCAGATAATTGATGTGGCATATAATATTCACGCTGTCCCAGATGAAAAGTTTTCAGAATGCGGCTAGCTTCTTGAAGCCGTTTAACCTTTCCAAGTCCTTTATACGTTAACGGCAACGCTACGTTTTCAATTACAGTCAGGCGAGGGATAAGATTGAAATTCTGGAAAACGAAGCCGATGTGTTTGGAGCGAATTTTGGCGCGTCGTCGCGAACTCAGATTGTCGACAGCGACATCGTCCAGATAGTATTCGCCCTCTGATGGCTGGTCTAATAGTCCAAGGGTGTTTAATAAAGTAGTTTTTCCGCAACCGCTTGGTCCCATAATAGCGATAAACTCACCCTTTTTAACGGTTAAATCGACGTTATCTAAGGCGCGAATCTCAGCATCACCAAAGCCAAATTTTTTGGTGACATTAACAAGCCTAATGCGTGGTGGAATAGTTTCTTTCATCTTTGACTTATTATAGAGAATGAACACTAGTAAGTGCAACCATAAGGGGCAATAAAGTGTGGTATAATTATCAACAAGGAAGGGTGCAGGAGTGGTTGAACTGGCACGCCTGGAACGCGTGTAACGGAGCAATCTGTTCGAGGGTTCGAATCCCTCTCCTTCCGCCAAGAGATATTTTAGAGGGTATTATAGAAACAAGAAAACATTATACGTACTTAATCAATATTTTGATAGACGCATATAATGCTGGTAAGCTACCAGAGATAAAAGATATTATTGTCGAACCTGAATATGGGTATGTGGCGTCAATTGAGTATAATTCTGGAGAACACAGAGTTTTATATGGACATGATCCTGGGTTTAATTCAGGAAGTGCAGAGCAATTAGCTAATGATAAGGGGTATACAAAGTTTTTGCTTAGAGAAAATGGCATAGATTGTGCAAGAGGTTCTGAATTTCTTTTACCTTGGTGGGCGGATATGCTGCGTCAATCAGACCGTCAGCAGTTTAATCACTCTATGCGTGACACAAAAGAAGCCCTTGGCTATATTGATAAATCTTTAGGATTTCCTGTCTATGTTAAACCTAGCAGAGGTTCTCAAGGAGTTGGTGTAGCTAGAGTTGAAACCGCTGAAGAACTTGATAAGCTTCTTAATCAGTATAACGAGGAGCGTGTTAAAGTAGCTGTCATTGAAGAAGAATTAAAAATGCCTGACTATCGCATATTGGTTTTTGATGATGAGGTAGTTAATGCCTATGAGAGACGACCTTTTTCTGTTAAGGGTGATGGAGTAAGTAATTTAGAACAGCTAATTGATTTGAAACATAAGACCTTGGTAGATTCTGGTAGAGATATACATTTTGAAAGGCAGCTACCTATAATTATGAATAAATTAGGGAAAATGGGTCTGTCTATGACTGATATTATACCGGAAGGCGCAGATGTTCGTTTGATGGATATATCAAATTTATCAGCAGGAGGAACGCCAGTTGATGTCGGTGAAGTTATGCATCAGCGGTGGCGAGATCTAGCTGTCAGGGTGGCAAGAATCTTTGATTTACGAATATGTGGGGTTGATTTGGCGTGTAAGGATATTACGCAATCAGATAGCGAATACGGCGTAATAGAGGTAAATGCAACGCCTGGTGCCAAACAATTTATGGCAAGCGGTGTGGCTCAGCAGGAAAAGCTAGAAGATATTTTTGTTAAATTCTTCCGAACATTATAATGATCTACTTTGTCGCAAATTCACTCACCAAATAAAACGACCCGGTAACAACGACGTACGTATCAAGCTGCTGGGCTTTCTTGATGGCTTTTGTAAGAGCTCTGTCTGGATTGTATTCAATCTCGACTGCAGATTTCATAACACGGCGGATGACTTCTGGTGGCACGTTGCGGTGGTTTTTACCGTAATCGGCGCTGAACGTGGTGGCGTAAGTCAGCTGTGCCAAGTTGTCAATCATGGCGAGTGATTTCGCCAACGACAACTGCTTATTCTGCCCGAATGCTGCCACGAAAACAGGCTTTTTCTCTGGATATATTTTTCGTAATGAATCAATCAAGGCGCGGATTTTCTGGGGATTATGCGCAACATCAAATATGATGTTAACTCCATCAACATCGCGCTTCTCTAACCGTCCGAGAATAGTGATATGTACAGATTTTTTCAGAGCTTCTTTTGGCAGAGGCGGCTTTTTATCTAGCGCTAGCAGTTTTTCAACGGCGCGGTAAGCCAATGTCCAATTCCGCTGCTGAAAATCCGGCAGTATTTTCAGAAAATCGTCAATAATTGGCGAAGCAATAGAGAACTGTGAGTACTGCGACTCTGCATGTTGCCGAATAATCGTTTCAATCTCAGAAGCTTGTCGGTTCATCACGACCGAATCGCTTTGATGGATAATACCAGCTTTTTCTTGGGCGATCTCTGTCAGAGTATTGCCTAATAATTCCATATGGTCTAGTCCGATATCAGTGATGGCGCGTACAGTTGGCGAACGGAAAATCACGTTGGTTGTATCTAGCCGACCGCTAATCCCAACCTCAATTATGATATAATCAACGTCTATTTTCTTAAATAGCCAAAAACTAAAAATCGTCAAAAATTCAAAATATGATAGATGCAGGCTGTGTACTAGGTAAAGATTGGCAAACGCTTGAAAATAATGCAAATATTCTTGTTCAGGCAGCGGCTGCCCGTTAATGAGCGAGCGCTCGGCGACGCTGGCAATATGCGGCGACACTAATGTACCGGTGGTATAGCCAGCCCGGTTCAGTAAACTGGTAGCATAATAAGCAGTCGAACCCTTGCCGGAGGTGCCAGCGATATGGATGGCAGGAATTTGATTTTGCGGACTATCAAGGGTTTTCAAAATATGCGCTACTACATATACCAGCCGATTATGTTTTTCGGGCGGATGGGCGATTAACTCGTCCAAAAAATAAGTGGCGTTGCGCATTGAGGCAAATTTCATACCGTATCTGATTATAGCAAAAATAGGTTGTAATTTTTACTAAATAGCTTGCAAAACACTAGATATAGCGGCTATAGTTATTATTGTACGCTATATATATAGCGAGCCCATAAATAAACAAAAACACAAGCTACGAAGATAAGCTACCAGATGAGGTATTGGTGGTTTGTTTTTAAGAGGGGAAATTAAGGAGGGTATGTGAAAGAAATTAACGTAATTAAGCGAGATGGAACGAAAGAGCCGTTTGATGCTAATAAAATTAACACGGCTATTTTAAAGGCGTGTGAAGGTTTGCCGGACCAAATCTCTAAGGTCGTTCAAGTTGCGACCGAATTGCAATTGACATTATTTGATGGAATTACGACCGAACAGCTAGACGAGGCTGTCATTCAAACAGTTTTGCAAAACGTTAAAGACGACCCAGACTATGATAAAATTGCGGCACGATTATTATTGAAAACTGTCTATAAGCAGATTTTGGGCGATTACGAGACGGCGGAAGAATTGAAAAAGCTTCATGCGCGCGAATTTCCGAAGTTCGTTAAGGCGGCAGTAAAAGAAGGTTTGCTGGATAAGCGCATGGCTGACGGTCGATTTGACTTGAAAAAGCTGGCGGCGGAACTTGATCCGGCACGTGATAATTTGAGTAAATATTTGGGCGTGGTGACTAATAAAAATCGCTATGCTCTTCGTAAGCAAAACGGTTCACCAATTGAAACACCTCAGTTTACGCATATGCGAATTGCTATGGGGCTTAGTTACAACGAATCTGACCCAACAACTGCAGCGATTGAGTTTTATAATCACATGAGTAATTTGGAATATGTTCCGGGTGGCTCAACGCGAGTTAATGCTGGCGGTTCTTTTCCGCAGCTCAGTAACTGTTTCTTGCTTAATGTCGATGATGATATGGAATCAATTGCTAAGGCTGTTCGCGACACAATGTGGATTGCTAAAGGCACGGGCGGAATTGGCATTGGTTTTACAAAGCTACGCGCAGCCGGCAGTCCAGTTAAAACCACCAATACTGAATCGACTGGCCCAATTCCATTCATGAAGATGATTGATACGGCGCTTTTTGCGGTTTCTCGTAAGGGTAAAAAGGCTGGTGCGGCTGCAATTTACATGGAAAACTGGCATCTTAATTTTGATCAATTTGTTGATCTTCGTCAAAACTCTGGTGACCCATATCTAAGAACCAGATTTGCGAATACCGCGGTATTTATCTCTGACGAATTTATGAAGCGAGTAGAAAAAGACCAAGATTGGTATTTGTTTGATCCAGCGGAAACTCCAGATTTGACAGAATTATATGGCGAGGCGTTTTCGGCGCGATATAAAGAATATATCAAGATGGCAGAAGCTGGAAAATTGCGTGCGTTTGATAAAGTTCCAGCTCGTCAGCAATTTAAGCGCGTTTTGACCAGTTTGCAAGCAACTTCACATCCGTGGCTGACTTGGAAAGACACGATTAACGTGCGAGCATTGAATAACAATACGGGTACGATTCACCTCAGTAACTTGTGTACGGAAATTACATTACCGCAGGATAAAAATAATATTGCGACGTGTAATTTGGTGAGCATTAATTTGTCGGCATTTCTCAGTGAGGATAAAACTTGGGATTGGGATAGATTGAAAGAAGCGGCTCGTGCGGCGGTGCGACAATTGGACAATTTGTGCGACATCACTCAAACGCCAATTCCAGAAGCAATGCATTCGAATCAGCAAACTCGAGCAATTGGTTTGGGTATAATGGGATTTTCTGACGTGCTGGAAAAATTGGGCTATTGTTATGAATCAAAAGAAGCTTATGATTTAATTGACCAATTGACGGAATTTATTAGCTATCACGCGATTGACCAGTCGGCTGATTTGGCAAAGGAATTGGGTAGTTATTCAGCATTTGCGGGCAGTGGCTGGAGCAAGGGCCTTCTTCCGATTGATACAGTTGATAAGCTATCAAAAGATCGCGGCGTGAAGGTGAAAATAGACCAAAAGACGCGACTGGACTGGGACAGTTTGCGAAAGAAGGTGAAGAAGGGAATGCGAAATGCGACTCTTATGGCAATTGCGCCGACGGCTAATATTGGTCACGTGGCGGGAACGACTCCTGGAATTGATCCGCAATTTGCGCAGATTTTCAGTCGCTCGACTTTGAACGGTAAGTTTTTGGAAGTGAACCATAATTTAGTTCGCGATTTGAAGAAACTTAGATTGTGGGATAATTTGAAGGATGAGATTTTTGCGGCGCAAGGCGATATTCAAGATATTGACGGTATTCCTCAGAATATCAAGGATGTTTATAAAACAAGTTTCCAGCTTAGTCCGTACGCATTTATTGAGGTGGCGGCTAGGGCTCAGAAGTGGGTCGATCAGGCGATTTCTCGAAATATGTACCTGGAGACGCGAGACATTGATGAATATGTGAAGATTTATTCGGAAGCGTGGAAGCGTGGCTTGAAGACGACATATTATCTGCACGTTAAGCCACGTCATCAGTCGGAGCAGACAACAGTTTCAGTTGATAAGATTGCAGAACAAAAAGTCCGCACAAATAGTAAAGTGCGCGGATTTGGATTTGCGAAAATTAATAAATAAGGAGGAAATTAAGATGGGAATTTTAGGTTCAGGATTACGCGATGGATTGTCACTTCACCCAATTCGTTACCCTTGGGCGTATGATCTTTATAATCAAGCAGTGGCTAACACGTGGTTTCCAAACGAAGTTCAATTAGTCCAAGATTTGGCAGATTTTGAAAAATTGTCAAATGATGAAAAGCACGCATTGAAAACGGTTATTAGCTATTTGAATCCAAACGAGTTATTGATCAATAAATCATTGGCGTTCGGTATTTATCCATATGTGAACGCAGCGGAAGCTCAATTATATCTGTCAAAACAGATGTGGGAAGAAGCTAACCACTTCATGACATTTGAATACATTATTGAGACATTTCCGTTTGATCGTGAGGAAATTTACGCTGCAGGGTTTGGTAAAAAATCATTGGCTGATAAGGCTGACTTCCAGAATAAACATTTGGATGTGATGCTTGATCCGAATTTGGATATTTATTCGCTGGAAGGTAAGAAAGATTTTGTTCGTTCATTGGTAGCATATAACATCGTGCTGGAGGGAATTTGGTTCTATTCAGGCTTTATGGTTGGCATGAGCTTCCGTCAGCGTAATTTGTTGCGTAATGTTGGCTCACTACTGGACTGGATTACTCGCGACGAAAATCTTCATTTGACGTTTGGTATCAATTTGCTTTTGACAATTTTGGACGAGAATCCAGAATTGCAAACACAGGAATTTGCAGAAGAAATCCGTGGCTTGATTCTGCAGGCAGTGGAGCTTGAGAAGGCTTACAATAAGGACATGTTGCCAAAGGGAATTCTGGGATTGAATGCTGATTATGTGAACCAATACGTTATGCATATGACTGACCGTCGCTTGCAAGAATTAGGTTTTGAGCCTGAATACAATGTGCCAAATCCAGCTAAATGGATGGCAGCCGCCAATGATACGCTGGAATTGGTGAATTTCTTTGAAAGCACAAACACTAGTTACGAAGTTAATACCACGAAGTAATGGGAGTTGATGATATGAACGAATTAGCGAAAGAAATATTAGATACAGTCGAAGTTGGTGCGTTGGCAACGGTGAATGCTGATAGGACACCTCTGGTGACGCCGCTACACTTTGCGCGATTGGGTGATTCGATAGTTTGGATATCAGAGCCGACTGCGCGCCATTCAGAAAATGCATTTCGGAACGGTAAGGCAGAATTTGTGGTTTGGGATGATAAAAAGCGAGCAGTTTTCTTAAAAACTAACGTGACTGAACTTCCAGAATCTGAGAAAGAGGCGGCAATGGCAGCTTATAAAGAGAAGTTGGATGATTTTATACCACGTTGTCAAAATCCGCAAATATACGTTGCGCCAATTGGTGAATTTGATGAAAAAACTACAACGGGCAATTGGCTGCATTTTATTGCATAAGCACTATATCTAGCGTAAAATTAGTTAAGTAACTACTAAATATAGGGGAAAATGAAAATGAACGCAAATCAAATTATTACTGATGACATGACTTTGGAAGAAAAATTGAGTGCCATTGACGCAGCTCTTAAAGCGGCGCAGGAAGCGGCTGACGATCAAGCAAAGTCGAACGGCACTGTTGCGGCACCAGTTGACCCAGCAAGTTTGACTATTTGTGACGGTTGCGAATAGAGTTTCGAGCAGCGTTTTACTATTGACAGCATAGCCAATTATGTTGTATAACTAAGAGTATCATGAAAACAATTGAGACTTTTTCAGGATCTGAGGCTATGAAAGATATTAAACAGTGCGCTAAAAAGGGCGCATCTGAAGGTCTGTATGATCCAACCCCAAGAAGACTGCGCGTTCCTCTTGAGTTGGTTGCTGATTTGCTTCTTGGTAATGTGGATGTTGTTGTTGAGGGGGCTGGTAATCTTTTGGAGACAACTAAGAAAACCGAGGAGAACGAGGGTATTATATTTGCTACGAGTCACCTAACAGACGTTGATGTTTCGACTGTTGCTAGCGTAGTTTCTGGGCTTAGACATATAGGCGTGACAGTAGCCTCCACTAATATGGATCTTTGGCATCAGAGGATACCATATGAACTTGTTGGGATGGATAACTTTTTTCAGGTTCCGTATGGAAGAGATCCGTCTGCGGAAAAAGGTGCCATTGATAATAAGTACGCGTTACCGTTTAATGGTGACGATTACTTAGGTCTGCAAGAAAAAATAACAGATAGTGGACTTTCTGTTATTACTGCAGCACATAACCCGATGAGCAATATTGGGATAAAAAATGACGGTGAACTGCCAGAAAAGGCGGGTAAATTAGCTCCTCATCTAAGCTTGGCGACGGGTGCCACCATAATTCCTGTACTTATGCAGGTTGAGGGTCAGAAGAGAAATCCTAATCAACTCAATGACAATGCGATACATCTAAAATGGCTTTTGGGTAAAAAAGTTGTGCGACTGGTATTTGGTGAGACTATTAAGCCTAGTCCTGATGAAGTTGAAGCTTATGCCAATGTTTCGCATGAAGCGTCTTACTCAAAGGCGGCTCGTGAAGAGCAGTGTCGCATATTGGAGGCGTTTGGTGGGAAGGCGATATTGGGGTATATGCGTGATAAATATGATCTGGTATTGGCTGCGTAATAAGGAGAGATAGTTAAAATGACTGCAGGAATAGATAAGTTTACCCCAACCCCAGAAGAACAAAAATTGTTCGATGAAGTCTTCCATCCAGGCATCGCTGAAGAGTCTGATATTGACGTAAAAGAAACTGAGCCACAGAGAGAGGGTTTTTCTCTGTCGGTTGCGCTTGATTCTCTTAAGAAATGGGTGCGTGGTAGACGAGAAAAGCACGGCAAACCTTTTGGACTAACTAACAATTCGGCGGTAGAAAAACTTGCGGCAGCTGGAGAAGAATTGGGATTACCAGAAACAGACGTTCGGCTTTCCTCTGGACTTAAGCTGCTGATGGGCTTAATGCATGGCAAAAAGGAAGTTGAAATAATTGGCGAAGATATCTTAATTGAAGCAGCTAAAAGGGCTAAAGAAGAAGGTAAGGGAAGTGTTATAGCGCCAACGCATTTCAATGGAGAAGATGTCCCTACGGCTAGTTACTTAGCGTCTTTGTTGAACAAAATTAATATTGGTGTAGCGTCGACTAATAGAGATTGGATTAAGAAGGGTGTTGGCGGAATCAACTTAGAAGCTATACAGTATCTTGCGTTTGGCGCTAAAAACTTTTTTGGTGTGCCATATGAATGGGTAGATAAAAAGAGTAAAAAACCGGTTCACTTTTCAACAGACCATTACGAAGAAGCGGTTAAATTTGTTGAGGATGGTGGGTCTTTGGTTTTGGCTGGATATTCAGCGGATGACTCAGTAGGTCGAAAGCCTCGCAGTGAAATGGGCTCTGCAGCGATTCATACGGCATTGAAATCTGGCGCAGACTTGATATTTGTTTACGTATCGTCAGAGGATAAGAAACTTACCATCAGAGTCATGGAAGATGAGGACGGTATGTTTGCGGCGTTTAGTAACTCATATAGAAAAGCATTAGAAATGGAAGGTTCTGATGCTTCTAAGCGTCTATTGTTATCATGCAAGGAATACTTAAAAGATAGCGAAATAGGTAGGGTTATAGCAGAAGAATATAAGCGCCGATCGAACAAAAATAAAGCCAAGTAAGTGGTCGCAAGGCTCTAGTCATTGACAAAATAAAAATAATGTGATATCATTTTACTGTATAAAAAATTAAAACAAAAAGGAATAAAATGGCTGAAGAAAAAGATATTCACGGACTTACCGAAGGCGTATTGAGTCGAGACGATATGTCGGCGTTGACATATGTATTGCAACACGTGAAAGGGTCTAGTCCAAGTTCGGCGACGAAATTAAGTCTGGAACTGGAAGAGCTTGACGAAACAGCGTAGGGATTTAGCTAGATAATAATCCACCTCTGTTGTATACTGGACAGTATGGAACAGATTATTTCTCAAGTAGTGAAGCAACTTTTTGATCAAGATATATCGGTGCAATTAACGCGTCCTGATCCGAAGTTTGGTGACTTTGCTACAAATGTGGCGTTGCAATTGGCTAAGCCGCTAGGGAAGAATCCGCGTGAAATTGCGGAGATGATTGCTGAAAATCTGCGCAAGGAAGAGGAGTTTAGTGAAGTAAGCGTGGCTGGTCCAGGTTTTATCAATGTAAAACTGAGCGATCAATCCGTTCTAAATTCTTTGAAAAAAGAGCCAACGACGAAGCGCGCCGGTCAGACGGTCGTAATTGAAACCAATTGTCCGAATCCATTTAAGGCTATGCACATCGGACACGCTTTGAATGCGATTTTGGCGGACACGATGGCTAATTTGTTGGCGGTTGACGGCGCAATTGTGCATCGAGTGAGTTATCACGGTGATGTCGGAACGCATGTCGGTAAAAGTATGTGGGCGATTTTGCGTGAGATTGACGGCGATGTGAATAAATTGAACGAAATCCCAGTTGATAAACGAAATGAATTTATGAGTCGCATGTACGTCGAAGGTGCGCGTGCGACGAAAGAATCTCCAGAGGCGAAGGCAGAAATTGATGAACTAGCTAAGCAATCATTCGTCCTGGATGATCCACTATATAAACAAGTTTACGAAATCTGTAAAAGTTGGAGTTTTGACGAAATTGACTCTAATGTTGGGCGACTTGGAAATGTGCCGATTGAGCGACGTTACGTTGAGAGCGAAACTGAAGAATTGGGAAAATCTTTAATTAAAGAGAAAACTCCAGAGGTGTTTACCAAATCTGACGGCGCGTATGTTTTTAAGGGTAGCAAATACGGCGCGTTTGATAACGTGTTTATTGGATCTCATGGCAATGGTCTTTATGGCGCGCATGATATGGGATTGATTCAGTTGAAGTATAGGGATTATCCGAATTTGGACTTATCGATTACAGTAAACGCCGAGGAGCAAGCAGCATATTTCCGTGGCGTGATTGCGGCTAGTGAATTGTCGATTCCGGCTTTGAAGGGAAAATTGTTTAATTACGCGACTGGCTTTGTTAAATTGGCAACTGGAAAGATGAGTTCGCGAACGGGTGAGGTTGTTACAATTGGCTGGCTGTTCGATGAGTTTAAGAAGGCAATTGAAAATGCTGGTGGCGAGCCGACTGATGATGTGATCGCTGGCGCGCTTCGTTATCAATTCTTGAAAGTGAAGATCGGCGGCGACGTCATATTTGATATTAATGACGCGGTAAGTTTGACAGGAAACACGGGAAGCTACCTGCAATATGCTCATGCTCGAGCGCGAGGTATTTTAGCTAAATCCGATAAAGAAATTGCCTTTCCGACAGAGTTGTTTGACGAGGATAAAATGCTGGTCAGAAAATTGAGTGAGTACGTGGACGTGGTTGACCGCGCTAAGGAAAGTTTGGAGCCTCATCACATCTGTACGTATTTGTTTGAATTGGCGCAAGAATTTAATCGATATTACGAGAAAAATCAGGTTATTGGTAGTGATAAAGAGGCGCATCGTGTAGGAATCGTGGCAATTTATGCCGACATTCTTAAGGCTGGACTGGCTATTTTGGGAATTGTGGCGCCAGATCGCTTGTAAAATATACTATATTAGTATATAATATAAATTCGTGAATGAACGACCGAGTAAACAGTTAGACGAGCAACCATATACATCATTTTATGATCGATATCTATCTACTCAGCTATTAACTCCGAGAAGTGATATAGCAGAGAAAAGAGGCATTAAGCGAGAACTCTTATTAGAATCAGAAAAACTTGACAAGATAAAAAGCACATACGAAGAGTCGACTAAAACGTTTGATGATGTAGCGGAAGCAGCCAAATCTGTTGCAGAACTTGTTCGTGAAACACTTTATTTTAGGTCGACAGATAGTGGCTCGCAAGAACTTAATGAAGAGAATATCGCTAAAAATGAAGCTACTAACTGTTATGGGCATACAATTGTTGCATCTGAGTGCTTGGAAGAATTAAATATTGAGCACTTTATTAGTTACGCAAATCAACACACGTTCATCACGCTATTTGATCGTAGTAGTAATAGATCGTTTATGATAGATGTTCTGACAAAGGAATTATGTTGTGAGATGACTACGGCCGTTGGGTTTACGTCAAGCCATCCGCTTGATAAATTTTCCTGCGGCGAATTGAAATCTCAAGATAGTTTGAAAACTGATGAGTTATTAAAACAATTGCCGGCAACTGTCAACTGGGCTGAATTTATAGATAAGCGCCCATGGTTTATGTTTCCTGACAGAAGAGATTATAGAGATGGTTATGGAAAGTTTGCTCGTTTACAAATGTTAACGTTCCCATCTATTCCAGGTAGATTACTTTTACTGGATGAATATAATGCTCGAATTGATCAATTGAATGGGCGATATGAAGAGGCTGCGGATAAAATAGTAAACTTGTCTGGTATATATCTAGATACTGACCCTCGGAATAACTTGGAAGAGGCAGATAAATTATGTAGAGAATTAATAAAACAGGGCAGTGGGGATTTGGCCATTCAAGTAGCGTCCGTGGTAAATGATAGTTTGTCGCCAGAGGATTCTTCAAAGAACAGACTGTTTCTTCCTGATGTTATACGTAAAGTAGCTAAACATGATAGGGATATTAACTTATTAAATGAGGCGATTAGGTTGTACAAAGAAATTATTAATAGCAAATTATTAAATGAGGCGATTAGGTTGCACAAGGAAAATATTAATAGTAAACCTAAGTATGATAGTTTGGCTGTAGGGAAGTTAAGGGCTGCCGAAAAGCTACTGAGGTCTATGAAGACTGCTGGTGAGATTGCGTGCGATGCCACGTGTGGTAAAATTAGTGAATAAATATCTAATAAAAGGAGTTTTATGGTAGCGAAATCTACTGAGTCAAAAAAATCAACAAATAAGGGCGTAAAAGCAGCGAAAGTATCAGCTAAAAAACTAGCTCCTAAGAGCATTAAAGCTGCTAAAAAAATTGCTGCCATCAAAGAAAAGAAAATTGTAAGTGCAGCTATAAAAGATACTCATATGGGTGGGTTTGTAAACTTTATCCGTGAACAGGGTGTTGTTGGTTTGGCTGTAGGTTTGGCAATTGGTACTGCAGCTGGCGATACGGTTAAAAAGCTGGTGACGGCATTTATTGACCCGTTAGTGCAGTTGATCGTTGGCTCTCAACAAGGATTACAATCAGCTTCATTTACGGTTGAAGTTGCTGGACGTAAAGGCGAGTTTTTATACGGCGCATTCGTTAGCTCGTTAATTACGTTGATAGCTGTTGCATTTGTTGTATATGCAATTGTTCACTTCTTTAAACTTGATAAATTAGATAAGAAAAAGGACTAAACCTTAACTAATAAGTGTGCCTACTGATTCTCCGCGGGTTGCGCGGAGAATATTTCCGTCTGTAAGCAAATCACAAATTACAACTGGAATGTGTTCGTCCATTG
>ERZ772935.170-NODE-170-length-26496-cov-5.854544_pt1 | contig 26496 bp, 28 predicted proteins | sample MGYA00511683_ERZ772935 | MGnify/ENA primary metagenome ERZ772935 (study PRJEB29015, sample SAMEA2738086) | human oral metagenome | biome: human oral; feature: human-associated habitat; material: saliva | place: China | collected 2228 ...
AAGTGGTACGCGAGCTGGGTTCAGAACGTCGTGAGACAGTTCGGTTTATATCCGGTATGGACGATAGGAAACTTGAGAGGATCTACCCCTAGTACGAGAGGACCGGGGCGGACGCACCTCTGGTGTATCGATTGTGGCCACCTGCTGCATTGTCGAGTAGCTATGTGCGGACTAGATAAGCGCTGAAAGCATATTAAGCGCGAAACTAACCTCAAGATAAGGTTTCCCTATGAGGACACAGAAAGACTATCTGTTTGATAGGCGCAAGGTGGAAGTACAGTAATGCATGGAGCTAAAGCGTACTAATAGTCCCATTGCCTTTTTATGTCCTTGTCCGTGGAGTTTATGCTTGCATAAACATTGCGGATAAGGTAGACTTAACTAGTAATTGGTGCTTTTCAAAAGTACTAGTCAATTAAAAATCAATTCCGTGCTGATGTTGGACATCGAAGAAAGGGGTTTGGCCCACCGTGGAGTATATACGGAACCAAGCGTCGTAACCCCCTCCTTCGGTGCCCATGGCGAGGAGGAAACACCTGTTCTCATTCCGAACACAGAAGTTAAGCTCCCCAGCGGCGATTATACTGCGAAAGTGGGAAACTAGCACGGTGCCGAATTATAAGAAAGCCATCCTAATAGGGTGGCTTTCTTCTTTGTCTTAAAATGTTTGTGGTATGTTTTGGTCGGTGATAAAATGGTTACATGTGTATGGTATGTAGGGTGGCTTCTGGTGGTATGGCAATTGCTGTTGCTTTAACGCCAACGATTAATATGACAGCACCCAATGAGAGTAAGAGTGATGCGAAGAAGGTGATTAGTGATAAAATTTTCTCTGAAATAAAATCTCCGTCGTCGTTAGCTAGCTTTAAGGTGTCAGATATCCAGACTCCAGATTGGCACTCCGTATCTCAATCATCAAAAAAATCGAATTCTGGAATGAAAAAAGAAGTCGCATATACAATATCAACAAAGGGTAATGTCCGATCAAACTTGTCTGAATTTTCGAAACTAGTAAATGAAACCTTAAATGATAATCGAGGTTGGGCGCGTATGGGGATTGTTTTTAAAGAGGTGAAAGAGGGTGGAAGTTTCAATTTAGTTCTGTCGCAAGCTGAATTGATGTCGTCGTTCTCGTCAGGTTGTGATGCGGATTGGAGCTGTCGAGTCGGGTCTTCTGTCATTATTAATGACAATCGATGGTCTGGCGCGACTACAGCGTGGAATAAAGCGGGTGGTGATATTCGTAATTATCGACATATGGTAATCAATCATGAAGTTGGGCACTGGTTGGGGCATGGGCATTTGAATTGTTCTGGGGTTAATAATCCAGCGGCGGTTATGCAGCAGCAATCAATTGATTTACAGGGGTGTGCTTTTAATCCTTGGCCGCTTGATAGTGAATTATGGTCAACTACACTGGGGATAGAACTATGAAATTGATAAAAAATCATCGCACACTTAAATTAGCTATTGTCATAAGTTTTATAACACTGATAATGATATTGGTGTATGGATTTGTGAGCTGGAAATCTTGGGAAAATGTTCAAAGCGTAACAAAAAATACTAATGAAGTGGAGAGCTCGCTGTTTATTAATTTGCAAAAAGACAAATTATCTACTGAAAAATTGAACGAATATTTGGCTGATTTAAAAAATAAACGCCAAAGCTGCGATGTGGTATTTTTTATATCTTGGCAGAAGAACGTTAATACTAGATTTAAAAAGTATTCAGAAGAATGTAATAAATCGGTAGAGAAGATGAACCGAACTATACAGAGTATAGAGAAGATTGTCAGCTTTATGGAATTTGATAAGGGGTTGAGCGGTGAAATACGTATGGTGTCGGATAGTCTATCGAAGACCGAGCAAAATGACTTTATTGCTATGGAGAAAATATGGACTGGCGCAAAGAAGAGGCTGGAATCCAGAGAAGACGAGGTTGATTTACGTAAGTTAGTGATGAAGAGAATAGATGCTATTTTATTGGCTGTGCGTGATTTGAAGTCGGCTAACGAAAAGAAAGATAGCGACCAGTTTACTATAGCCAGGGATAAATTTACCGTGGCTATTAACGCCTGGATTGGCTTGCAAAATGAGTTAACGCAAGAATCTCAGCTTAGAATAGATAATATATTAAGAGAGTTTTAGAATAAATCTGCAATAAAAAATATCCCTCTATGTGATGGGATATTTTTCTTCTCGAATCTCGCAGAAAACGAGAATTTTTTGTGGTGGAACTCATAATTTCTAAAGCTCCAACAGGTGCCGTCAGTAACTGACTTTATTAGTATAGCTAACACGTCAGTAAAATGCAATATTTTATTCACAATAAAAACTACTTATGTAAATATTGACAAAGTATTAGTAATATGCTAGCATATAAACATAACACATACCATGTGTGATATATAAAGGTGAGGGTTTCCATTTAAATTTATGTGGAAATCTTTTTTAAAAACGGAGGAAAACCTTCCTATGGCAGGAACAAAGGCTGGCGGCTTAAAGGCTGCTCAAAAAAATCTAGCTCGCGATCCAGATTTTTACGCAAAAATCGGACGCAAGGGTGGTAAAAATGGTCGAACTGGTGGCTTTGCTGCAAATCCAGCTTTGGCTCGTATCGCTGGTGCTAAGGGCGGACGCATTTCACGCCGTACTAAGAAGACAGTACAAAAAATTGCAGAATAAGACCGCTCCAATCTCTTAAAATTAGCCTCCGTATGAGAGGCTTATTTTATTTGATATCTTTTAAGTTGGCAGGATTTCGCCTGATTTACGCGCCATTCTGAGTGGCAATTAATACATCTGTAAGATGAGGCGGTCGTCTGCAATCCAACTGCGCCGCACTGAGGGCAAAGACTACGTTTATGTAGCCAGTCCCTGTAGCTATCTAAAGAATCTTGAATATTATCGTCGTCCATACTGAGAGTTAAGCCGTATTTTGGAGCCAAAGTATCAACGGCGTACTCCCAGGCGGATCTTTCCATCTCGATTAACTGGATATCATATTGATAATTTTTATGACCAAGTTTAGCATGGGCAATTTCGTGTAAAAGTTGCGCTAAGTCTTCTTGCGAATCTAATTTTTCGTAATAAACTGTTTGCGAATTAGGATTCCAGGAAAATACTTTACCCTTCTTGAACTGCAGTTCTGGAAAATCGTGTTCAATTTGAAGCAAGCTGACTGATGGCATTGTCGTAGCATCCGTATAATACAATTTCTTCTGGGTTAGGGGCGCTGATTATTTTTGGTACTGATATGGCGGCGGGTAAGTTTTCTGCCAGAAGACCGCTTAAAATATCTGAAAAATAGGATGTGAACACTCCCACGCTCCCGCCAATAACAACGACATCTGGTTGCGTAAAGGCGATGAGGGGTTGTAATCCAGCTTTTATCCTATTGGCGACCTCTTCCCAGACTTCCAGGGGTGTGTCTGATGATAATTCGCCAAAAATTCTCTGTAAAACCCTACCTGCAGCAATTTCTTCCCAAGTGGTAATCTTGCCATTGTAGTTCAAAAACATATGTCCGCCCTCGCAGTCGCTAAGCTCTTTATGCAGATTTCCATTCAGGATTAGGGAAGTGCCAACGCCGGTCCCTAGGGTGATGTATAGACCACATCTGGGAGTTTTGGGCAATCTGAGCATACTTGCCAGTCCTGCCATATTGGCGTCATTTGCAATGAATATTGGTATATTAGGAAAATATCGGGAAAGTAGCTCACGGATAGGTTGATTTTTCCAGCCGAGGTTTTGGCACCACACTGCCACGCCGCCTTTGACTACCCCTGGCAGGGCCACAGAAATTGCGGCAATTGGCTTATCATTCGTAATCAGGTGAATTTGATCGGCGACGCGTTGAATATACTGGTCTACGTTTTTAGGGGTGGGGAACTTAATGATATGCTTAGGATTTTTTTCCTCGTCAAAGCTGGCTACTAATGTTTTGGTCCCACCTGTGTCAACCGTAATAATCATATATTTATTATATCACCAGCTTTACTTATAAGAGGTCATTATGATATAATAAAGAAAATTTGAGTGGAGATATAATATGAAGCGAGTAAATCAGACTGGATCAATTGGAGTTTTTGTAATAGTAGGTGCTATTTTAGTGGCTATATCTTTGGCTGTTCTTTACGGAATTAGGCAGAATAATTTATCACAAGATGGATCGCCGATCTCTAGCGATTTGGTAGCATCAGATAATAATAAGAATTCACAAAACAACAGCACATCTCAGCAGTCTGCAGATCAAAAAACGAATGGTCAGTCGAGTGGAAGAGGTGAGGCGCGAACCGACGTGAAGACTGAAGAGTCGAAAAAGACAACTCCTACACCTGAATCTTCTCAGTCTCAGCAGTCGCCATCATCTACAACGCCAGCTCCTTCTACTCCTTCTAAGCAATCTGACAAAGGATTGCCAAAAACTGGACCAGAAGATGTGGCTATTTCTGCAGTGGCTTTTAGTATTTTGGCGTTTTTAACGGTGGCTTATCAGCGATCTCGCTATCTGATCTAGCTTTGACTTCTATCTATCTGTTGTGATATAATTGTGATAATCTGTGGGGATATTTTTATTATGTCCCTGAAGAATAATATCAATTTTAAGGAAGGGGTCTTTAGAAGACTTATGGCAGATGCCAAAATTACAATGGATGACCTGCTGGCTCAAGCAGGCGATAATGTTAAACAACTTACTGTCGGTGAAACAGTTGACGGTACTGTTTTATCAGTAAAGAAGCACGAAATTTTAATCGATTTAGGACCTTTGGGTGTTGGCTTGGTTCCACGCCGCGAAGTTAGCCTTTCAAAGAACTACAATGTTGGCGATTCAGTAATTGCTAGCGTAATTGATACCGAATTGGAAGACGGTTATTCGTTACTTTCATTGCGCAAGGCTGCGAAAGATCGTGGTTGGGATGAAGTTATGGCTAAATTGGAATCTGGTGAAATCATCACTGTTGTGCCATACGACGCCAACCGCGGTGGACTACTAGTTGAATACGAAGGTATTCGCGGATTCTTGCCAGTATCGCAATTGTCAGCTGAACACTATCCTCGTGTAGGTTCTAGCGACAAGGACGAAATCTTGCAACGATTGAACAGCTTGGTAAAGAAGGATATTAAAGCGCGAATCTTGGATGCTGACCGAAAAGCTAACAAATTGATCTTCTCTGAAAAAGAGGCGGTTAAAGAAGGTTTGGCAGAGCGATTCCAGAAGTTGGCAATTGGTGACACAGTTACAGGTGTTGTTACGGGTGTTGTTGACTTTGGTGTATTCGTTAACGTTGAGGGTATTGAAGGTTTGATTCACATCTCAGAAATTAGCTGGGAGCGTGTTAATAACCCATCTGACTACGTAAAAGTTGGTCAAACTATCGAAGCTAAGATTATTGCAATCGACAAAGAGCGCTTGAGCTTGAGTATGAAACAATTGACCAAAGATCCATGGTTGGATGAAGTTGAGCAATTTAAGCCTGGCGAGAAAGTTGAAGGAACTGTAACTCGAATTACTCCATTTGGTGCATTCGTACAATTGAGCCCAGCGGTTGAAGCTTTGGTTCACGTGTCAGAGCTTGGCGGTGACGGTACTGATCCTGAAAAGGTATTTACATTGAACGAGCGTAAAGAATTTACAGTTTTGGATATCGATAAGGAAAATCGTAAGATTTCTCTTTCACTCGGCAAATCATCAAAGAAAAAATAATACAAATCCCCTGAAGCGTAGTTACGCCCAGAGGTGAGAGGAGCTTATTATGGCAGAAAAAATCGTCAATATTGCGGATTCGGTAACGGTTGGCGAGTTGGCCGAAACTCTGGGATTGTCAGTAACTACGCTGATTGGTGAATTGTTTAAGAACGGAATCGCTGCGACAATTAATCAGCGACTAGATTTTGAGACTGCACAGATTATTGTTGAAGAATTGGGGCTAGATGTGCAGCTGAAACGGAAGACGGTTTCTACGGAAATTCATCATCATGCACACAAATTATCAGACAAGGCAGTTCCTCGTCCGCCAATTGTGGCTGTGATGGGGCATGTTGACCACGGTAAAACGAGTTTACTAGACGCGATTCTTGATAAGAAAACAGCGGCTAGTGAAGCCGGAGGAATTACTCAGCATATTAGCGCTTATCAAGCTCAGCGTAACGGACGGACTATCACGTTATTGGATACTCCAGGTCATGAGGCTTTTGCGGCGCTAAGGCAGCACGGAGCTACATTGACTGATGTAGTGATTATCGTGGTGGCGGCGGATGATGGAGTTAAACCTCAGACTGTTGAAGCTATTCGATTTGCTAGGTCGGCTAACGCTAAAATTGTGGTGGCAATTAATAAGATTGATAAAGAAGCAGCTAATCCGCAACTGGTAAAAACTCAATTGGCGTCTGAGCATGGTTTGAATCCTGAAGAATGGGGTGGCGACACTGTGATGGTTGAGGTTAGTGCAAAAACTGGTCAGAACTTAGACAAGCTTTTGGATATGGTTTTATTGGTGGCGGATATGGAAGATTTACGTGCAGATGAAGACGTTCCGGCTGAAGGTTTGGTTATTGAGGCGCACATGGAAACTGGTCGTGGCGCCGTAGTTGGCTTGCTAGTGGAGAATGGTCATTTGAGGCCTGGTCATTATTTGGTTGCTGGGACGGCTTATGGACGAGTCCGAACGCTTCAAGATTTCCGTGGTAAAACCGTTAAAGATGCCGGTCCAAGTATGCCGGTGAATATGACTGGATTTAAGGAATTGCCACAATTCGGTGATGGATTTGAGATTGCGAAGAGCGAAAAAGAAGCTCGCAATTTGGCGCAAAAGGCTAAAATTGAACAGGAGAAAATGGCAGCCACAACCAATGTTACTGGCGCAGATATTCTTAAGATGATGAATCGAAAGCTTGATGCGGAAGAATTTAACGTAATCGTTAAGGCTGACGTTCAGGGTTCGGTAACGTCTGTGGTTGATAGTTTGAAGCTGATTGATACGAATGGCGAAGTTGAGCTTCATGTTGTTGGAACTGGTGTTGGCAATATTTCCGAGAACGATATTCATTTGGCGGTTGGTGAGAATACGGTGATTTATGGCTTTAATGTTGATTTGCCGCCAGCAGTTAAGCGATTAGCGGCGCGTGAACACGTGGAAGTGCGAATTTTTAAGGTAATTTATGAACTATTGGATGACGCTAAGGCTTCAATGGAGGCTTTGCTAGCGCCAGAAATCGTTGAAACTGAAATTGGTGAGTTGGAAATAAAGGGTGTGTTTAGGACGATGCGCGAAGAAGTGATTGCTGGCGGTGAAGTGAAGCGCGGTAAAGTTGCTAAGGACCTGCTGGCGCGCGTAAAGCGTGGCGGAGAGCAAATTGCTGAAGTGGAAGTTTCTTCTGTACAACGTCAGCAACAAGAGGCAAAAGAGGTATTTGAAGGTGAAATGTGCGGACTGAGTCTTAGGACGAAGAAAAAGATTACCTTAGAAATTGGTGACAAGCTGGAGTTCTTTACCAGGGAATTAGTGAAGAAGACACTGGGGTAGATTGCTCTAAGTATTGACTTTTTTATGTATTTATGATAGTATCTTAAGTATACATAAGTTTATTGCCATTCTGCGTGCAGAAGGCGAAAGGAAACCACCACAAAATGAGCAAAACGCCTAAAGGTCCGTCTAAGTCTAATGGAGAACAGTCTCCTGAAAAAAAAGGAGATAATTGGCTCGTAAAAGTCATGCGACAATTAGGAAAAGTGGCCGGCAGGGGTTCTGGCGAGCAGGCTAAAGATACATCCGGCGAGGCTCCCGTAAAATCGGACGACGTTATTACCACTCCTGAATATCCTGTTTATCCTGAACCTTCTTTCTCCGAACTTGTCACTACACCAGACGGTAATCGATATCCTGTAGAATCAGGCAATACACCCGCTGCTCTAATCGAGCCGTCCAAGTCTACATCTCGTGATATACATGGAGATGAGCGGCGGGGTTTTGTTGGGGGCGCGGCTGCTGAATACTTAAACTCAGTAAAGCCTAGTACCCCAGAAGAACAGGCTAGCGACAGTACTGAAGACGCTTCGGGAAGCTCTGCGGAAAAGAACATTCCTGTTTCTGAGCCGCCTGAACCTACACCTGCTGAACTAGCTATAATTAAGCAGAATGACGAGGCGATGGCTGCGGCTGCTAAAGACTCAAGCTCAGTAAAGCCTAGTACCCCAGAAAAACCAATAGACGTATCTGAAAATGAACCTAAATATTATTCTTTGGATGATATAGCTAATGGAATTGTCCCTGATGATATAGCTAATGATTTACTGAAGAATGCGTATGGAGATGCTCATGAACCACAAACTCTAGACGATCTTATATATAATCCAGGTATATCTAAAGAGGAAGCTGATAAAATATTGGATAGAGTGTATGGATCGTCTTCTGAAAAAAACGATCGAAAAGATGACGACAACTCAGCTAAAAGTGATCAAGAATCTGGCACTGTCGAGCCAGGCAAAGATGAGAAGGTGAAAGATTCAAATTCTGACACTGAAGAGACTCCAGTAAAAGAGATAAGTCCAGAAGAGCATGAAGTCGCTGCTAATCTTAAAATTGCTAGGATGAGATATGTTAAGGCTAGCGTCAAGTATGAAACGCGTTTCTTTAAGGAGAACTTTGGTGGTGAGGAGCGTCGTAAAAAACTCGATGCTGCTGCTGAGGAGCTGAAGAGGTGTGAGCTTGAATATATGCGCCTCCAATTCTCTGAAAAGATTGAGGCAGTAAAACAAGGATCAGAAGAAGATCAAGCTAAATTAGCTGAAGAGATAGCTCATGCTGTGTTTGAGGACATGCAGAGGGTGTCGAGAGAGATAAAGGAAGCATACAGTGAAAAACTAGACAGCCAATCTCCAATCAGAAAGGTACTTTCTAAGCTAGGTAAATGGATTAATAAGGGCGGAAAGATTTCTCAGACTGTAAAGCAGGGCGGTGCTGGTCTTGTAGGCGGTGCTATAGTAGGGTCTGTTGCTACATGGCCTATTACGACGGCAGTGGGTCTTGCTACAGGCGTAGGTGTCGCTAACTTGGCAAAACTGGGCGTGTTGGAAGATCGCCGCGATAAAGACGTCTTGTCTGAAATTCCTATTGAGCGTCTAAGAAAGCTGTTTAGGGATGATGTGAAGGGTGTGGGCGTTGGTGGCGTCATTGATCATACAGTGAGTGGGTCAATTGGCGAGCTTCACAATGCAAGTGTAGAAAGGCAAGATGATTTGCGTAAGCGAATGCGTTGGGCAATGGGTAGGTTTAGCGTCGGCTTTGCTCTGGGTGGTTTTGCTGGTAAATATATTGGCGACTGGGCTAACTCTGCACACGCTACTGGGGATAGTGCGTCGCAATCTGGCGGTAAAGAGCTTGATACCCATCTAAAAAACGCTGCCCCCGGGTCTGCTGATCCTGTAGGCAACTATACCCCTGGACTCGACAGTTTATACGGGTATGATCCAAGTAAGCACGAATTTCTGTGGCAATGGGCAGAGAGCGTTTATGGTGAGGGCAATGGCACGAGCGGTATAATGCATACAGTAGATGTGCTTAGAGATAATGGCTATATAGTGGACATAATTAACAATCCCAACGGTTCGTTCTCTGTTGTAGTAGATGGAGTTAGTGATACGAAGGGGCTGGTAGAAATATTTAGTCAATTCGTTAATTAAATTAAAATAAAATAAACAAGGAGATAAAAAATGTTTGAAATTACTGACGAATTCTTAGCACAGGCTGGTTTTGGATCATTGCCAACAGATAAAAAAGAGCAAATGAGAAAAGATGTCACTGACAGTGTTCAATCTAAGATTACAAGGAAGATTTTACTGGCTGTTGGCGAAGCGAGGCTGGATGAGTTTATGAAATTACTGGATGGCGACGATGTTTCTGCGGTATTGAATTGGTGCGCAAATAATGGTGTTAATTTAATGGAAATTGTTCAAGCCTCGATGAATGAGACTATGATTGAGCTACAAAAATTATACAATGACGCGCTGAATATGATTCGCGGATAGTAATATTAAACAGTTACTGGTATAATTTAACTTAATCATATAGACGAAAGAAAAGGAGGACTATGTTCCAACTGAATGAAGAATTTCTTAAAGAATTGGGGCTGGACCAGCTGCCGGAAGATCAGCAAAAATCGTTGTTGCAGCATATTTATAGCGAGTTAGAGCTTCGAGTTGGCGAACGATTAAGCCAGGGAATGAGCGATGCTCAGCTGGAGGAATTTGCGGGAATTATCGATAAAACTCCTGGTGCTGTGGATGATTTTCTGATGAAACACGCACCTAATTATCAACAGGAACCAATGTTGCAGAAAATGTCACAAGCTTCAGGTTTGCCAGTTGACGATCCGCGTCTGAAGGATGAATTTGCAGCTACTAAGTGGCTAGAGGTCAATCGACCAGATTATCGTGACGTTGTGGCTGCGGTTATGGCTGATCTTAAGAAGGAAATTATAGCGAATAAAGATGCTATTTTGGGTTCAGTCCAAGCGTAATTTTATGCGGACAATAAAATAACCCCTTATGTGGGGTTATTTTTTATTTGTAGCCTCTTAGGTAATCTTCAGCGGTCATTGTTTTTCCGCTGGGCGCGATGAGCTCGTCGATAATTAAATAGTTGCCGTCGGCAAATTTTTTATCAAGATGAGAATTCGGAGTTTTGTCGCAATGAGATTTCGTGATGATGATATCTCGATCGTCAATTGTCATTCGGCTACGCGGAAATCCGAGGTGTGCGCGGACGTGAGCTTCAGCCTCAGCGGCGGTCATACGTTCCGTATCGAGCCACGAATCGTCCTTGCTTAATAATTGACAATATGAAGCCTGAGAATTGTCCTGTGGTGTTGGCTGAAGATTTCCATTGATGATGTTTGGCAAGTTTTTTATTAGCAGAGAAGTGCCGTCGTGAAATAGTTTGTCGTACAGCTCGGACTTTGATTCTTTTCTAGTGAGGGGTTGTCGAGTTTGGGCGTATATAGGGCCGGCATCCATTTTACTATCAAGTTGCATTATTGATACGCCAGTTTCGGCATCTCTATTGGCTATAGCTGATTCAATGGGTGAGGGTCCTCGATATTTTGGTAGTAGAGAAGGGTGGACGTTGATAATTCCCGGTGTAAATAAGTCGATAATTGACTGGGGAATGATTTTTCCGTATGCAACCAAAACTCCCGTTACTGGCTGAAGTTGTTTTATATAGTCGGTAATTTCACTGACTTTGCTTGGCTGCAAAACTGGAATATTGTGAGACTTAGCGAATGTTTTTACTGGAGGTTCAGTAAGTTTGTGTCCGCGACCGCGCTTGGTGTCAGGTTTGGTAATGACGCAAACAATGTTAAATCCCTCTTCAACGAGAGCTTCTAAAGTAATTAGACTGTAATTTTCAGTCCCAAAGAATACTATTTTCGGCGATATCTTTGTCATAATCTAACGGTTGCAACTCGCCTTTCTTATCGAGCGTATAAAAAGCGTCTTTTTTATCCTTAATATGGTCTATAAAAACTAATCCGTTGCAGTGGTCTATCTCATGCTGTAATACGCGCGCCAAAAATCCTTCGGCTTTAATTCGCACTTCTTCGCCATCTAAATTCATGGCTTTTACGCGAATTTTACTATAGCGGGGGACTTTTCCGTAAATGCTTTTAACGCTTAAGCATCCCTCGAAATCTTCGACAATTTCACCTTCATATTTCACGATTTCTGGATTGATAAGAGTGATAAATTCGCGAGTTGATTTTCTTTCAAAGTCAGCTCGAACAATCACGACACGCTCTAATTTGTCGACTTGCACAGCAGCCAGGGCGGCGCTAATTTCGTGAGGTCTGGAATCTTCCCAATCCAGTGCGGCTGCGGTCATTTCGTCTGCCAGTTTTACAACATCATTAGTAACAACGTGGATTTTCGATGATTTTTGGCGAAGATGTGGATTTGGTAATGTGATAATATCGTCTTTTGTCATTGCTATAATTATACCAGAAATTACAGTAGACTTACAGGGTCAAGCTCGTACCGCCAGTGTGATGACGGCAGGAAATTTAAGGCGTCAAGAAGCTCTTGTCGTTTGGGGCTTTTTACTACGATTTGCCATCGATATGTATCGCGGACGCGCTCATAAAAAGCGGGCGTTGGTCCAAAAACTTCAATGTTATCAAAATTGGATTTTAATAGTTCGGACAATTTTTTAGCGTTCCTTATGGCGGCGGCTTCGGTTTTATAAACGCAAGTTAGTTTTAATAAGTAAGTAAAAGGTGGAAAGTTGGTTTTTTGTCGTTGAGATATGGTTCTTTGATAAAATTCTGTATAGTTTTGAGATAGTCCGTTTGTGATGGATGGGTGACTTGGCTGGTATGATTGGACAACAACTTCTGTTGGTGTGCTTGACCTGCCGACGCGGCCGACGACTTGGGCGAGCAATTGAAATGTTCGTTCGGGCGATGAATAGTCAGGGAGGGAAAGTCCGGTGTCGGCTTGAATGACTCCGACGACTGTTAAATGTGGCAAATCTAGTCCTTTGGCGATAACTTGCGTGCCGATAATTATATCTATTTCGCCATTTTTCAGTTCATCATAACGCTCGTCTACGGTAGCCTTCAAATTGGTGTCTTTATCAAAACGAGCAATTTTTTTGTTCGGGAATAACCTCTGTAATTCGTCTTCAATTCGCTTAGTTCCAATACCTTTATGAATGATGTCGGCGTTTTTACATTCAGGGCAACTAGTAGGAACTTTGATCGAAAAACCGCAAATGTGACATGACAATTTATGGCTATCCGCGTGCAGAGTGAGCGGAATAAAACAGCGTGGGCAGCCAGCCTGCCAGCCGCAGTTATCGCATAATGTGATTGATGCTGTGCCGCGCCGATTGTGAAAAATAAGAACTTGCTCATTTTTTGATAATGCTGTGTTTATAGATTTCAGAAGCGGGTCGGAGAAGAATTGATGTTGAGTAAAATTGTTGCGCTTTGTCATGTCGACTAGCGTCACGTTGGGGCGAACGGTGTCTGGTCTTGCCGGTTTTGTCATTGTAATGATTGGCGTGTTTGATTTTTTTGCAACGTAATAGTCGGCAACTGCTGGAGTGGCGCTACCTAGAATTAGCTTGCCGCGATGTTGATTTGTAAGAACTGAGGCGACGCGGAGGGCTGAATATCGAGGGGATTGCTCTTGCTTGAAGCTCGGTTCATGACATTCATCAATTACCACAAGTCCAAGTTGTTGCACGGGCGCAAAAAGGGCAGACCGTGGGCCAATTATTACTATCGGGTCATTTGAGCTAATAACCCTTTTCCAGATTGCATATCGTTGAGCTTCGGTTTGTTTAGAATGGGTAACTATGACATTTGGTAGATGAGCGGAAAACTCGGCAACCAGTTGCGAGGTTAGGGCGATTTCGGGAACCAAAATTATTGACGATCGCTCTTCTTTTAAGGTTTGTTTTGCGGCTTCTATATACACTAGGGTTTTTCCTGAGCCAGTTACGCCGTGTAAAAGTACCGTTCCGGAATGGAGATTTTCGATGGTCTGGAGGGCTGATTTTTGCTCATCTGTGAATACATTTTTTGTTCGATTTTCTGCTGGATTAACTGAGGTGGACTGGCTAATTGAGCGACGTTTTTTAGATAATCCGCTAGGTAAAATTGCTTGCCAGACGGTCGCTTGGTGTGTGGCATAATATTTGCTCATCCATATAGCAGTTTGAACGAGTTCGATTGGCAAGGGATATTCTTCAATGATTTTACTAATTGGCTTGACTTCAAAATCCGGTTGGCGAACTTCTTGTAGAACTACACCAATAGCATTGATCTTGCCGATTTCTATAGTAACAATCATTCCGGTCGGCAGTCTTTCCTCTGAAGAATACGTAAACGAACTCGCGTCGGCGCGGACGATTCTTGTTGGCGAAACCAAATAGTAATGCATGTTCATATTATATCGCGAAAAAAATGCTAAAATAAGCATATGTATTTTGAGAGTCGTTCGCAGGCTGGGGCAATTCTGGCTGATCAAGTACTGGAAAAGTATCGCTATGAAAACTGCGCGGTGGTTGCAATTGGTGAAGGTGGCGTGTTGGTTGGTGAGCAGATTGCAGTGAAGCTTCACTGTGTTCTTATGATGCTGCTTAGCGAGGGGATTGATATTCCTGGGGAAAGTTTAAGCATTGGGGCGATGTCGCAGTCTGGGCAATTTACCTACAATAGCCAATTTTCTGACGGCGAGATTAATGAATATACTAGTGAATTTCACGGTTATCTGGAAGAGAAAAAGCGCGAGGCTCATCAGAAAATGAATAGGCTTTTGGGTGATGGTGGAATCATCGATAAGGATATGCTGAAGGATCGGGTGGTGATTTTGGCGAGTGATGGTTTTGGTGATGATTTGTCGGTTTTGGACGTGGCTTTGAGTTTTCTGAAGTCTGTTCGGATTGAGAAATTGGTGATTGCGGTGCCGTTTTGTGGCGTGGCGGCGGTGGATAAATTGCACATGACGGTTGATGAAATGCATATCTTGGACGTGAAGGAGAATTTTATGGGATTAAATCATTATTATGAGGATAATATATTGCCGTCCAAAGAGGAAACGATAGCGAAAATTAATCAGGTTATTTTGAATTGGAAGTAAAAAACTTGTCGGGTGTTGTAAAATTGTGATAAACTTTAATTAAGAAAGATGCGTTAGGGAGGTTATGTTAGACGTTTTTATTACATCTAGGGTGCGGCGAAAAATTGTAGTAGTATACGCTAAGTATCCTGATTTTCACACACATGTTCGCGGATTAGCAAAGCTAATTAAGGAAGATCCTGGAAATATTCAACGAGAATTGAAGCGACTAGAAAAGGTTGGATTTTTGCAGAGTGAAAAGCAAGGTAACTCACGTACGTATTTCACTAATAAACAATTCCCAATTTTTAAGGAATTGCAAAGTATGGTGATTAAATCTCAGCAATATTCAGCGCGATCAAAGCGCGGCATGGCTGATAAAGACTAATGACATTATTTGAGAAAATTTTAGCGGCTCGAGGCTTGACTACGCGTGCGGCGCGTGAGGAATTTTTGCATCCAAATTATGCGTCAGTAAAGCACGATCCGTTTTTACTGCCAGATATGAGAAAAGCGGTGGATCGCTTGAAAAAGGCGCACACCGAGGGTGAGAAAATTGTTATTTATGGCGATTACGATATTGACGGGCTGAGTGCAACGGCAATTTTGCTGGACGCGTTTGGCAAGTTTGGCTTTAAGGAAGTTGGCGCATTTATTCCGAATCGGTTTGTTGAGGGTTACGGAATGACGATGGGCGCCGTTGATAAGGTGCGGAATATGGGCGCGGATTTGATTGTCACGGTTGATACGGGAAGTTTGTGTCATGCGGAAATTGAATATGCGTCGAGTTTGGGGATTGATACGGTGGTGACTGATCACCATAATGTTGCTGAGACTCCGCCGCCGAGTGTTGCCGCGGTTAATCCGAAATTTCCTGGTCATAAATATCCGTTCCGCGATTTATGCGGCGCGGGTGTGGCGTTTAAATTGGTTCAGGCTCTACAAACCGAACTGGACGGGTTGCCAGATGGTTACGAGAAGTGGCTATTGGATCTGGTGGCGCTGGGGACGGTTTGCGACATAGTTACGCTGGCGGATGAAAATAGGGCGAATGTCTATTGGGGTTTGGAGGTTTTGAAAAAGCAGAAGCGTCCTGGTTTGAAGGCATTGATGTCGGTGGCGGGAATTGAGCCGGAGAAGGTTAATGCTAGGCATTTGGGATTTGGTCTGGGTCCGCGAATGAATGCGGCGGGCAGATTGGAGACGGCGCAATATGCTCTGGATATGCTGACGGCGAGTGATGGTTTGGAAGCATTGGAAGCTAGCGAAAAGCTGGAAGAATTGAACATTAAGCGTCGCAGTATTCAGGACGAGATTTTTGACGAAGCTTGCCAGCAGGCGGACAATATGACTGATGATCGAGTTTTGGTGGTGAATAGCGGCAATTGGAATCACGGAGTTATCGGCATCGTGGCGTCAAAGTTGGTTGAGAAATACAAGAAGCCAGTTTTTATAATTGGCGAGCGTGGCGATGAGGCTACGGGTTCGGCGCGAAGTTTTGGTGACTTTTCCGCGGCTGACGCGGTTCGTGCGGCTGACGACATTATTATTAAAGGTGGCGGTCACGGAGCGGCGGCGGGCGTGACACTGGCGACCGAGAGAATTGACGATTTTAGGCGACGAGTGAATGAGTTTTACGATTCGCTGCAATTAAAAAACCAGGAATTATATTTGTTGCCGAGGGCTGATGTTGAGATTGACGATTTTTCGGAAATTAATGAGGAGCTGATTGATAATTTGGCGAAGATGGAGCCATTCGGCAATGGTAATGCGGAGCCTATATTGAAAATAGCCAAAGCGACGGTTTTGAGCGTGAGGAGAATGGGCGCGGATGGGCAGCATGTGAAATTGACTTTGCGTGATAAGAATGACGTTGCGTTGCAGATGCTGGCTTTTAATGCGCCAGAAGAATTTTTCCGTGAAGTGGGCGACGAAGTGTCTGTCTGGTTCCAGCCAACCATAAATGAGTGGCAGGGAATGCGGTCTGTCGAGGGGCGATTATTGCATTTGGCCGAGGTGTAATAGTTGCGTTACTTAGATATATATTGTATAATAAATACAATAGTTTAAATTTATTTGGAGTGAAGTTCTTGTGAAATCGGAAAAACTTTGGACGCCGTCATCTAAACCTACAGATTATGGCTTTGAGAATGGTCTACAGGTCGCCAAGATTGATAGTGGCTTAAGACAGGGAAAGACTATACAACTTGCTACGCAGGAAGATATGCGTCGCTTGGCTGAGGAATCTTACAATTCAAACCACATGAATAAGACTGTTGAACAACTGAAAGATCCGCGCTATATTCGCGTATTTAGTGGACTGGGTAGAGTTGGGATTGAAGTCGCGATATTTGGTAATGAAAATGCGAATAAGATTCAGGCTGTTTTGTATGGATGGGGAGGAAATTTCCGTCATCCAAACGCAATTCGAGAAGCCGCCGTTCTGGCGTGCGAGAATCCGAATACAGCTATTATGGTTGTGAATATGCCGGGAGTGGGTAATTCTGGGATGCTGCCCGAGTCTGTTCGTAAGGAGATACGAAAGACTGGTAGCTACGATAGCTTAGGGGAATATTTTGGTCCAGTAATTGACCATGTCGCGGAAGATTTCGACGAGGTTAGTGTTGGTGGACATTCTTTGGGTGGTCGTGCTGCGACGTCGTCAGTTGCTCGCATGGAATCTAAGGTTAATGAGCTACGACTATTCGATCCGGTGGGGTCGCGTAATATGGGACTTGTTGCTTTGGCGGCAAATTTCATAGGAAAAGAAGGCGTGGAATTGACGCGTTACGGCAAGAAATCATTGAGTCCAAGCGCAAAAGAACTGGGCTTGAAGTTCTTGCAGAGAGAAGATCCTAGAGTTATTGAGGAGGTTGGTAAACTCTCAGGAGAGTCAAGTGTCGAGTTTACTCCACCGAAACAAGGTTGGCGCCAGCAATTCCTTACTGATCCTTTTGCCTTAAGTAATGATGGCTTATTAGAAGATTTATTGAAAGCCGCGCCAAATGTCCGAAACAATATTATTATATTTGTACCCGAAGGTAGTCATTTGACTAATATGCGTGACATGGCTCGCATTGTCGGTATTGTGAATGGTGAGCCTAAGTCGACAAGTGCTGAAGTCGGACTATATGGAATTTTAAACAACCACACTCACAATGTCATGAACGACCCTACTGCGTTAGCGATTGTGTATGGCGCTGATCGCCTAAAGCTTGCAGGGTGATTACTACATTTAGCTTAGGTGTAATAGTTGCGTTACTTGTAGAGTAGATGTATTGTTATAATGTATTAATATTTTTGGGTGGGAGAATTTTTTAGGAGGTTTGGTATATATGGAGTTTTCTAATAGCGGCAGAGGGGAAATTATATATCAGAAAGATACACATTCTAGCCTGGGGGAGGTAGCACTAAAGCTACTGGTTGATTTCCCCGAAGGTGGTAATTTTACATGCGCGGAGGAGCTGTCTGGTGGCGAAGCCTTAGCTTACCTTAAAGAAGAGTACGATGTCGCAGCGGGTGCATATGATAGACTAGCTAGACGTTTGTATATAGATTCTAACCAGGGTTCTTTAGGACTAAAACAGGCGCGTAGATTATGGATGTCAAAAAATAAGTCTGATCCTAAGGCGGTAGTGATAATAGAGGAGGCTTTTGGTCGCTTAAATTCCCTAAAGGATAGAATGGATGAGATAAATAATGGCGTTCGATTGTCTTTATCTGGTGGTGATGCGAATGGAGAAGCTCCTGGTGATTTGGCTTGGCTAGAAAATATTCCTCGTGACTTTGCCGGAGTTGAAGTTTCCAAAAATAATGATGGTACGTATACTGTCAAGATCCCTGTTACAGAATACAAATCTGACTGTACTGGGTATTGGGCTGATTCGATCACTTATACTATTACGCTTACTTCTGATGATGAGGTATTAAATATCACGTCAGAGAGGGTGAAGTGATAATCTAGTTGGCAAATAGTTTCTTATCTGTTATAATGTTTGCAGTATGGTACAAGTAACACGTAAAGATCAGAAGGAAGCGAACGAAAATATCATTCGTCGCTTCAACCGCAGGGTTTTGCAAAGCGGTGTTTTGGCTCGCGCTAAGAGCGTTATGCGTTTTGAAAAACCAATTTCAAAGACCGAGCGTCGTAAAAAAGCTATTATTCGCCGCGAGCGACGAGCTGAAAAAACGGCAAAAATGCGCCTAGGGGTGCGTTAATGTCTGCGCTAAAAGAGCGCATTACTAGTGAAATGAAAGCCGCTCTATTGAGCGGCGATCGTTTTCGTGGTGATGTTTTGCGTAATCTAAAGGCAGCAATCTTAAACGAAGAAGTTTCTTTGGGCAAGCGAGAAGATGGCTTGGATGATACTGAAATTGAAAAAGTCGTTGCTCGAGAAGTGAAAAAGCGCGTCGAAAGTGCGGATTTATATCGAAAGAATGACCGTGCTGAGTTGGCGGAACCTGAAGAAAAAGAAGCGGAAATTTTACGAGAATTTTTGCCAGAGCAACTTGGCGAGGCAGAAATCTCAAAGATTGTAGAAGAAGTTATTGCGGGTATGGACGATGTCTCAATTCAGAAAATGGGACAAGTTATTGGCGCGGTAAAAAGTAAGGCTGGCAATGCTGCGGATGGCGCGTTGGTGGCAAAAATTGTTAAAGAAAAACTCACAAAATAGGAGGAAAAAATGATTGTATTTTTTGGGCCGGCGGGTGCTGGTAAGAGTGTGCAGGGGCAGATTTTAGCGGCGCGTCATGGTTGGCGTTGGCTTAGTGCCGGACAGTTATTGCGCGATACTCACGATGGCGAATTGATTCATCGCATGCAATCTGGCGAACTGGTGCCGATGGAAACTATCAACGGTTTGATGGGCGAGGCTCTTAATAAAGCTAAGGATATTAATGGCGTAATTCTGGACGGCTATCCAAGGCAATTAGAACAGGCTAAATGGCTGATTGAGTCGCGTTCACATCATGGAAAAGACGTTAAGTTGGTGATTGTGCTGGAAGTTCCGCGTGACGAAATTCTGGAGCGTTTGAGGGTTCGCGGTCGAGTTGACGACACGCCTGAAGCAATCGACAAGCGACTCAGTATTTATCGAGGTGAAATTTACCCAATTTTGGATTATCTAAATGAAAACGGTGTTCCAATTGTACACATGAGCGGCGTTGGAACTGTCGGGCAAGTTCATGATGAAATCGAGAGAGAGCTGGTTAGCCGCGGCATTGTTGAGGGTGTAAAATGAGTCAATTGATCACCGGAGAAAAAACGCCGCAACAGATGAAAGATATGCGTGAGTGCGGCAAAATGCTTGCGACAATTTATGATGAATTGAAAAAATCCGTAACGGCTGGAATGAGTGAACTGGACGCTAATGATTTTGTAGCCAAGCGAATTAAAGATTTTGGTGCAGAGGCGACTTATCTTACGGATGAAGTGAAATTTCCGGGAGTGATTTGTATATCGACAAACGAGCAATTGGTGCATTCTTTGCCGACCGAATATGTTTTTGAAAAGGGCGACGTGGTCAGTTTCGATTTGGTAATTGGCTATCGTGGAATGAAGACGGATAGCGCTTTTACTATGGTTGTCGATGAAGAGCCTAAGGGCGCGAAGAAGCATTTATTGCACGCAACAGAACAGAGTTTATATGCTGGAATTGACGCGATAACTGGCGATGGAACGCGAGTTGGCGATATTTCAGCGGGAGTGGAAGCTGTGTTGAAAAAGGCTAAACTTGGTATAATCCGTGAACTAGTTGGTCATGGCGTGGGGCTGAGTATGCATATGGAGCCAGAAATTCCGAATTACGGCAGACGAGGAACTGGTCCGATGTTGCACACTGGCGACACAATTGCAATTGAACCGATGGCGAGCTTGGGTGGCGAGAAGATTATTACTGATACTGATGGATGGACAATTAGTATGAAAGACGGCAGTCTGGGTGCGCATTTTGAGCATACGGTATTGATTACCGAAACTGGCGCTGAAATTCTGACGAAGCTTTAATTATTAATCTGAATCTAGCGATTCGTTATCGAAATCTATCTCGGCAACTATATATCGGGGCTGGATGGTAAGATCACCGCCACCCCATCCGCCAGCATAACGAGTTACGCCGTGCTCAGCCTGCCAATCTAGATCTGTTTTTTCACTGCATTTTAGATCGTCCATCTTTTTGCGCATCTGTTTTTGCTCGATTCCGTCATTATATACTTCAATGTAGAAAAATACTTTATTTTTGCCACACTCTCTGTATCCAATATTATTTTTTAGCGAAGTGTCTTTTGTTGGGCCATTTTTTAGGGTATTTAATAAGTTGTCTGGAAGGTAATTGGCCTGATGCATAGCGCGACCAATACCGCCGCCGTCAAACACTCTTACGCCTAAATCAGTATATCCTCCACCAGGACTATCATAGAATCCAAGCGGTTTATAATGCCTTAAAGGAACTTTATTTCCACCGGCTACGTATGATTTAAAAGCAGTTTCAACTTGATGCAATGTCTCTTTTGCGGCCGCGTCATACGCGTTCTCTCTGAACTTAGAATATGATATGGTGGCAATTCCCGTAAGAATACCGATAACGCAAATGCCTATAATAAGCTCGACAAGAGTAAAACCGTTTATGTTTTTCATTGTGAGGATATTGTAGCAGAAATATTTTTTGGCAGCAACAAGGTAATTCACTTGCCAAATTATAGACATAACCTGTATAATAGAACTTATGCAGGAGCAATCTCGATATGTGGTAGGAATTGATATTGGCACGAAAAACGTGCGCTGTGTCGTTGGTTATATTGACGCAGAAAATGGTGCGCCAAAAATTGTTGGCGTCGGTGAAGCGCCGAATAGCGGAATGCGAAAGGGAACCGTAACGAATCTGAGTGGTCCAGCTGAGGCTATTGATAAGGCCTTGGAACCAGCTGAGCGAATGAGTGGTCATCAGATTAACGCAGCCACATTGAGTATTAACGGATCTCATTTATTGAGTACAAAAGCCGACGGAATGATTACCGTTGGAACCGTTAATAATGAAGTCACTCATGATGATATATTAAGGCTGGAGGAAGTTGCTACAACTGGAAAAGTGCCACAGAATAGAGAAATTTTAGATATTATTGCGCACGCGTATAGGCTGGATGGTCAGGATAATATTAAAGATCCAATTGGTATGACTGGCGCGCGTCTGGAAATTAGGGCGAATGTCGTGTCTGGTTTGGTTCCACACATTACTAATTTACAGAAGTCGGCGGAAATGGCTAAGGTTGAGGCTGTGTCCGTTGTTCCATCGGTTTTGGCGGCAGCTCAATCCGTTCTTACGGAAAGTCAGCGTGAAAATGGCGTTGCGGTTATTGATTTTGGTGCGGCAACTACAGGAATTGCTATTTACGAAGAGGGCGATTTGCAACATTTGGCAGTTGTTCCAATGGGTGGTCAGAATGTAACGAACGATTTGGCTATTGGACTTAGGACGGATCCGGAAATTGCGGAAGTTGTTAAATTGGCGCATGCTCGATTTGGTGGCGAGACTCTGGGTGAAGTTGAGACGAAGATTGAAAAGCAGACATATAAGTTTAATCAAGAAGAAATTGACGAGATTGTTCAAGCGCGATACGAAGAGATTTTTGAGGCAATTGCTAAAGAGCTGAAGCGAGCTGGACGATTAGGAAAGCTGCCGAGCGGCGTTGTGCTGGTTGGTGGTGCGGCGAAAGTCAAGGGTATGGTGGAGTTCACGAAAGATCAATTGAGCGTGGCGGCACGCTTGGGTGTTCCGGCTGGCTATAGCGGAGTTAGCGATGAAGTGAAAGGCGCGGAATTTTCGGCTGCGGTTGGTCTGATGTTGATCGACTCTATGGGTATTTTGCAGCAGGTAAAACCGATAGTTGGCGCAAATGATGTCACTAAAAAAGCTGGCGGTTTACTCAAAAATATTTTCGCTAGATTTAAATAAATGATATACTTTATGTAAGGATTAAGAGAGGGAATATATGCCGCAAATACAACCAAGTGAAGTTCAAACATTTGCCAGCATAAAAGTCGTCGGTGTCGGCGGCGCTGGTGGTTCAGCTATTAACCGAATGAAAGACGCTGGTCTGACTGGCGTTCAATTTATCGCTATGAATACGGACGCCCAGGCGTTGCATAATTCGAAGGCTGACATAAAAATTCATCTTGGTCGTGATGCAACTAATGGTTTGGGTGCTGGCGCTGACCCTACTGTTGGTGAGGCTGCAGCTAATGAATCTCGTGACGAAATCAGGGAAGCGCTAGAAGGCGCGGATATGGTGTTTGTGACAATTGGTGCTGGTGGCGGAACTGGTTCTGGTGCTGGTTATGTTGTGGCAGAAGTGGCACGCGAGCTTGGTATTTTAGTAGTTGGCGTGGCAACTCGACCGTTTAGCTTTGAGGGTGAAAAGCGTCGAGTTAACGCGGATTGGGCGATTTCTCACTTGGGGCGCGAGGTTGATACCTTGATTACTATTCCAAATGACAGATTATTGCAAACGATTGATCGCCGAACGCCGCTACTGGAAACATTTAAGATTGCTGACGATGTTTTAAGGCAGGGTGTTCAGGGTATTTCTGAACTGATTACTGAGCATGGTTTGATTAACCTTGACTTTGCTGACGTTAAGGCGATTATGAGTAATGCCGGTTCGGCTTTGATGGGAATTGGGCGAGCGAGTGGTGATGACCGAGCGGTTCAGGCGGCGCAACAAGCTATTGAAAGTCCTCTAATTGAGGTGTCGATTGATGGCGCCAAGGGTGTGCTGTTCAATGTAACTGGCGGCTACGATATGAGCATGGCGGAAATTCAGGAAGCCGCAGAAATTATTACTAGCGCTGTTAGTCCGAACGCCAACATTATTTTTGGTGCGACTTTGAAGCCGGAAATGGAAGACGAGCTGGTTATTACGGTGATTGCGACAGGATTTGATAGCGATACATTTCGCCAGCAGGAAGTTAGCTTGACTGTGGGTGACGATACAAAACCTGCAGAAACAGAAGTTGATGACGAAATGGTTAAAAATATTGACCTAGAGTTGGATAAGGAAGAATCTGCTGAAAGTTTTGCGGCTGAGCCAGAGACTAATATTTGGGAAAATCCAACCGTTGAAGCTGACGATGATGAGGATGATACGCCGGCATTTCTGAGGCGACGAAAGAAGAACAAGGAGTAGATAAAATGGTGTTTAATATCGGCAATAGTCGCGTTATTGAATCACGCGAAGTTTCTGATGGTGCCGCAATTCGACGTCGCAGAGAAACTCCAGATGGCAAGCGATTTACTACGTATGAGCGAGTTGAAAAACCGAATCTGGCGGTGATAAAGAAAAATGGCGATCGCGAGCTGTTTGACCGGGTGAAATTGGCGAATTCGACGCGCCGTTCGGTCGGAAAATTCTTTAAGTCTGACGAGGAAGTCGATAATATCATTACGGCGGTTGAAGACTCTTTATACGCGCTGGGTGAATCGGAAGTTACATCAAAACAGATTGGCGATCAAGTTTTGGACGAGCTAGAAAAGTGCAACGAAGTGGCGTATGTTCGTTTTGCTAGCGTTTTTTATGAGTTTAAGACTTTGGATGATTTTGTGGAGATTTTAGCGAAGCGACGCAGTAAGGGCGAGCGGGAATTGTAATGCGAGTAGTTGTGATTTATCGTTCGGAAAGCGATTATGCGCGCCAAGTTGCAGACTTTTTGCGTGATTTTAGCCGACAAACTGGTCATGTTTTAGAGGAGATGAGTCCTGATTCTGCAGAAGGTAATAATTTTTGCGAAGTGTATGATATTGTGGAATATCCAACAATTATTGCGCTGAGTGATAGCGGTCAGCTGCAGAACCTTTGGCGTGGCTTGCCGCTACCGACAATTAGCGAAGTGAGTTTTTATGTTTAGTAAAATCAAAAACTGGTTATTTCACGAAGATTTGAAAAAGCAAAATCTGGCGGCGTTTATGATGTTTCTCGGTAGTGGATTAGGGTTGTTGGCGTCATTTGTGTTGTCTATTGAAGCCTTGGAATTAGCAAAAAACTCTCACGCTGTATTAAGTTGCGATTTTAGCTCAGCCTTAAGCTGTTCGGCAGTGGCGAATCATTGGTCGGCGGCTATTTTGGGGTTTCCGAATAGCTTCATTGGTGTGATGACTTTGCCTGTTATGGTGACAATTGCAGTGGCGTTGTTGGCGGGAACAAAGTTTCCAAGGTGGTTTATGTTTGCGGCGCAGATTGGCGTCAGTGTTGGGTTTATTTTTGCGTTATGGATGTTCTATATGAGTTTTGCGGAAATCGGGGTGCTGTGTCCTTGGTGTCTAACACTTGATGTTGGCATGTTGCTAATTTTTGGTGGCATGACAAGATACAATATCCTAACTGGGGTTATCACTGGAAAAAAAGTAAAAAAATTTGTTCAAAATGATTATGACATAGTGCTGCTGATGATAATCATCACTTTGGCTGTTGTTATGATTTTGGCAAAATTTGGTGAGCAATTATTATAAGAATTTTTATGTTATATTAAAAAACTTATGCTATAATGATAACCACAAGTTAATTATTAATAAAAATAGTAGAAGTCGAAGGTGCATCTTAATACGATGATGTCGGAAATGAATAAAAACCAAAGATTAATGATCAATCAGCGGCGATTTGCTGGTCCTCGGCTTGTTTTGTTTGCCAGCCTCATGATCTGTGTGGTCGTTGGCATATTCTTTATGGTTGGAAATCTATTGACTCGTCAGAGTAGTGCGACGGTGATGGGAGATATGGAATGGTCATTTAGCCAAATTACTATTGGTTACTCCCACACCTGCGCCCTCACCAACGAAGGCAAAGCCTACTGCTGGGGATGGAACAACCAAGGGCAACTGGGCAACAACTCCACCACCAATTCGTCAATCCCAGTCGCCGTCCAAATGCCAGCCGGCGTCAGCTTCCAGTCCATTGCTGTCGGCTATTACAACACCTGCGCCCTCACCGCCGGAGGCAAAGCCTACTGCTGGGGATGGAATCAATATGGTCAACTAGGCAACAACTCGACCACTGATTCGTCAATCCCGTTGGCAGTTCGTTCAGTTGGCGTTAATGTGCCAGTTGAGCAATCAGCTAGTCGGTTATATAAATGGAACAATGCCGTTCAGCCAGGAACGCCATTGGCTGCAACCAATACGGTGGCCACTTTACCAGAAGTTGGCAGTTCGTTCCGGATTAGGGTGGGTCTGACGGCGGACGGCAATAAAACTCTTCAGAACACCACAGTTCCTCCTGGCAACATGAAACTTCGCGCTCAATATGCCAAGAAAACTGCCGCCAGTTGTAGTGCTGTGCCGTCTGGTGATTGGCAAAATATTACTACAAACTCCAGTCTGCGTTATGCTGTCACCGGCCCAGCGCATCAAACAGCCATTAGTGCTATCTCTGACAATCCAGTGCTGCCCACCAACAGTCACAATTACGCCCACCAATCGATTGTTCGTCCAACAACTGATTCATCATTAACTTTTACTAATTATCAAGGCATTGAGTCAGGGCAGACTGGTTTATGGGACCTTGTCTTGGCAGACAATGGCTTGGAACAAAACACCAGCTATTGTGTCCGTGTGGTAACCGACACGACTGCCGCTCCTGGATCTAGTATTGACAGCTACACAATGTATCCAGAATTTAAGACCGCTCCTGGATCGTTAGATATTCGTTTTAGGGATAATGCTGGCGCTACGGTCGCGAATCCTGTCACGAATTTTGATAATTCCATAATGAGTAGCAGCAGCGTAACTACCAGCGCTCTCTTGTCCAACTCAAGCTCGAAGCAAATTGAAGTGACGAATACACAGACCAGCTCTGGGTGGAGCGTTGTGTTGTCAGCGTCTGACGGTG
>ERZ772935.171-NODE-171-length-26381-cov-7.242460_pt1 | contig 26381 bp, 21 predicted proteins | sample MGYA00511683_ERZ772935 | MGnify/ENA primary metagenome ERZ772935 (study PRJEB29015, sample SAMEA2738086) | human oral metagenome | biome: human oral; feature: human-associated habitat; material: saliva | place: China | collected 2228 ...
ACCAAAAATCCCAACTCAACCTCGGCCACATCGTCGACTCAAGTCGGGAAAAACGCGGAGAGAACGGCGAAGGCTTCGAACTCAGAACCGACGGCTGGGGCGCAGTACGGGCGGGGAAAGGCATACTCGTCAGCTCGGATACTCAGGGAGGTGCAAAAGGCGAAGTTCTGGAGATGGGCAAAGCGATACGACGCATGCGAAAAGCATTGGTTGCTGCCAAATTACTGGATACTGCTGCCAAACGTGCGGGCAATACTGCAACAGAAAGCATTGCTCAAGCAAACCACATCAACAGCAACTTAAAGAAACTGAAAAAATCGGGAATAGTCATTTCCGCTCCCGACGGTCTGGCCGCCAGCACCAAACAAAGCATATTGAATACAGCACAAGGACATATCCACTGGGTCAGCATGCAGGACAGTAATATCAGCGCCGGCAAGAACTTTACTGCACATGCGCTGAAAAGCATCAACCTGTTCGCACAAAATAAAGCCGTTAAAATCCATGCAGCTCAAGGCAAGATTGAAATACAGGCAAAAAATAACAAGATGCAAATTGATGCCAAAAAAGACCTTGAGCTGACCAGCAGTACTGCCAAAGTAATGATCGTCGGCAAGGACGAAGTGATGATTAGCGGTGGTGGAGGCAGCTACATTAAATTGAAAAACGGTGAAATCATTCTTGCATCGCCTAAAATCGTTCGCGTCAAAGCACCAGCAATGCCGGTGGGCGGTTCCGATAGCTTTTTCTTTAATGGCTTTGCAAAAACTGATAAAACCTGTATCCCTTGCAAGATTGCCGAATTAATTGGTCGTCCTGTCAATCCTATTTCAGGCATAAAAGTTTTACCGGATGAAACTGATTTTGCTTTTGATGGATTGGTGCCGTTTGTATGGAGTCGCAGCTATTTTTCTGATTTGGAAGAAAGTTGGCTGGGTAGTGGCTGGCGCACCACATTGAGCGCCAAGCTAGAGCGCAAAGACGGTCGTTTTACCTATACCGATAATCAGGGACGTACATTTGATCTGCCAGAATTGGAGGAAGATGAAGGACAGGCTCTGTTTGAAGCAGAACAAATCATCTTCGAACGAATCGATAATGGCAGCTATCAAATCAGTAATCTGGACGGTAGCAGCAGACATAGATTTTCACCCCTACACTTGAATGACACCGATCGTAGTGGCAGCAGTAATGGCACTTACGCCCTAACACAGGTAAGCGACCGCCATGGCAACGGCTATCGCATTGTTTACAATGAAGATACCGGCTTGCCTCATACCGTTATTGACGAACTGGGACGTGAGATATGGTTTGAGTTTGACAATCTCAGCCCTTTAACGCAGATCCCCGTTTACCGCCTTACCAGTATGGGTAGCTATAACGATAATCTACCTGAAGGTCGGGAACTTCTTGTCCGTTACCGTTATGACGACAACGGCGATCTTGTCGCGGTAGAAGATGCCGAAGGTTTCGTTCACCGACGTTTCGGCTACCACCGCCACATGATGATTCGTCACCAAACTACAGCCGGATTAAATACCTACTATCAATACGACCACTACAATCCCCAAGGTCGGGTATTGCGCAGCCATACCGACAACGGTGAAGAGTGGCGCTTTGCCTATGCCGACGGACATACCCAAATCACTGACGCATTAGGGCGTAGTGAACACCTTTATTACGACCATCATGGCGAAGTCGTCAAAAAAGTATTTGCGGATGGCAGTAGTGTCTTGACAGAACGCGATGCTTTGGGCCGACCCATTAAAATTACTGATGAAATGGGCCGTGAAACCCGCTACCGTTATAACGAATGCGGGCTGCTGACCTTTGTTGGTGGAGAAGGAGGACAAAACCAGCACATCCGTTACGACCAAGAACGCCGACCGGTAGAGATTACCCTCCCGCACAATCAAAAGACCCTGATTGAGTACAACGAACAAGGGTTACCTGCAACCCAAAGCGATAGCAAAGGCAATACAACCCGTTACCGTTACAACGAAAATGGGCAAATTACCCAAATTACCGATGCAAAAAACAATACTTATACTTTCGAATATGACCAGCACCACCGCCTGAGCACTCAAACCGACTGTTCCGGCCAGCAAACCCGCTATACCTATAACGAAGAGGGCAAACTCGAAAGTATTACCGATGCAGCCGGCCACACCACACACTACCATTACCAAAATAGGAAACCATTGCGTACCGACTATCCGGATGGCAGTAGCGAACACTTCAGCTACGATCATGCTGGCCGACTGAGTGTTCTGACTGATGCCGAAGGCAACCGTACCGCCTACGATTACGACAATGACAGCAAACCAACCGTCCGCTACAACGCGCTGGGTGGTGCATTCCAATACCGTTACGACACCGTAGGTCGTCTGAAAACCCTCGTCAACGAAAACGGCGACAGCTATACCTTCGAATACGATGAACGCGACCGCCTGATCCGCGAGACCGGCTTTGACGGCAAAATGACACGTTACACCTACAACCCTGCCGGCGAACTCATACGCGAAGAAGAATTCGCGTCTGGGAACATCGACGTGCGTACCCGCCCGCTACGGACGATTACCTACCACCGCGACCGTATCGGCCGCATCCGTCAGAAAGACAGTCATCTGGACGGCGGAGAAATCCTGAGCACTCACTACCGCTATGACAAACTTAACCGTCTGATCCAAGCACACAACGCCCATAGCGAGCTTCGCTTCGGCTATGATCACAACGGACTGGTTAAAGAACAGCTCATCCACTTGGATAGCCCCCTTGCGTCCGGTACCAGCCGTTCACAATCCAAAGATGTCGCTGCACAGATTACCGAACACCGTTACGACGTACTGGGTAACCGCACCCAAACCATCCTGCCGACAGGTGAAGTTTTAAACCGCCTGTATTACGGCAGCGGACACCTGCACCACATTAACCTCGACGGCACCACCCTTGCCGACATCGAGCGTGATACTCTGCATCGCCCGATCGAGCGGACTATCGGCAAGTTGAATACCCAATTTCAACTTGACCCATTAGGTCGTCTGAAACAACAAATCGCCCAACCGAACAGCCACAACAAAGCAGATCCTACCGTCCTTATCGGTCGCCGTTACCAATACGACACTATCGGCAACCTCGTCCGTACCGAAGACCAAACCAGCGGCAGCAGGGATTACACCTATGACGCACTGGGCAGAATTACCCAAACCGCGGACGAGCACTATCGCTACGACCCCGCCCACAATCTTACCGATGGAAGCAGAATCAGTGGCAACCGCCTTACCCAATACAAAGGTACCAGTTACCGCTACGACCCATTGGGCAACTTGATCGAAAAACAGCAGCATGACGGCGAAATCCAACATTACCGCTACAATGCCGATAATCAACTGGCCGAAGCCGAAATCCATCGCCCCGGTCAAAACGCTGTCTTATACCGCTACCGCTACGACCCCATAGGCCGCCGCATAGCCAAAGTCCATCCAGACGGCAGCGAAATCCAATACCTGTGGGACGGCAGCCGCTTATTACAGGAATACCGCAAAGACTGCACCTACACCTATGTTTATACCGAAGATCGAAACTATGAACCTCTTGCCCAAATCACCACTTACAATGGCTCAGATAAGGCACGAGAAATCCTGTATTACCACAACGATCAAATCGGCATCCCGCGAGAGATGACCGATGAGGAAGGCAATATTGTGTGGAGCGGTGACTATAGCGGCTGGGGCAAACTGACCCAAGAAGGTCGTCTGAAACTGGATATACATCAACCCTTCCGTCTGCAGAATCAGCATTATGATGAAGAAACCGGACTGCATTACAACTTCTTCCGCTACTATGATCCGGAGATTGGGCGGTTTACGCAGCAGGATCCAATTGGATTAATGGGTGGAGATAATCTTTATCAGTTTTTACCAAACCCACAAAATTGGACAGATAGGTTAGGTTTATCTCCTGATGATGATATAGATCAGTATGGTGATTATTATGGTTTCACAAAAAAAATGCTTAAGAACCGAAAAGATTTTTCAATTCCGCCTTCTAAAGAAAAATCTGTTTTTGGTCAAGTGGATGGAAGTGTTGCAGCTGGTCTTGATATTTCTCTTGCTGGTGCTGTAGGAACATCTACAAATGCAAAAGGACAACGGAACAAATGTGGATACATTCAACTTTGTGGAGGCGGAGGACTAAAAGCAGGAGCAGCAGCTTCAGGGCAGATGGTGTATAGCCCTCAATCCTCCCCCCCTGGATGGACTGGCTCTGTTTCGGGTTGTGGTAATGCAACAGCCTCTGGAGGAGTTGGCGCAACGACTTCCGTATGTCAAAGTATTAGTTCCACTAATAAAGCTATAGATTTAGGTACACAAACAATTTCTGCAGGGCCTGCAGTCGGAGCTAAAGCTGGGACTTCTGCTACTGGTTGTGTGCAACTAATGTATTGCACCCAATTTAAATAAAGGTTATTTACATGATAGATATCAAACAACCTCTATCCATCTTATTATTCTGTACAACGCTTTTAGGCTGTACAGGATCAAATTTTGATAAAAATTCGGACAAACCTACCCCAAAAAAACTATTAGTAGCACAAGAGTGTGAATATGTGACGATTGAAGATATCCCAAAATTGAACTCATGCGCAGAACAAGGCAATGCTTATGCGCAAATGGTGTTAGGTGTTCATTATATGAAAGGCGAGGGGGTTCCGTTAGATTTTGAGAAATCGGCACAACTTACTCGTATGGCAGCTGATCAGGGCAATATTAATGCACAATTCAATTTAGGGACGCTATACGAGAATGGAATAGGTGTTTCACAATCACCAGAACAGGCTTTTTATTGGACCAATCTTGCTGCCAATAATGGGTATCCTGAGGCCATGAATAATTTGGGGAAATATTACCGTTTAGGTTTTGGAGTTCAGCAAGACAACAGTAAAGCTTATGAGTGGTATTTGAAAGCTGCCCAGCTGGGAGTAGCAGTAGCTCAAGTGAATTTAAGCAGGATGTATTATTATGGGCTAGGCGTTAAGATTGACCGCTTGATGGCAATACAACTTGCCGAACTGGGCGCAAAAAGCGGCGTGTTGCTTGGGATGACTCAGTTGGGTTTTTATCATATCGAAACCGGCAATTTAAAAGAAGGAATATTTTGGACACAAAAAGCCGCTAACTTAGGCGAACCACATGCGCAAGCTAATCTCGCTTTTCTGTATTTGCAAGGGAGAGGAGTAAAAAAAGATACAGAAAAAGCCAAACAGCTACTGATAAGTGCCGCTGAAAAGCAGTCTCCTCATGCTATGTTTATCTTGGCTACTCTTTATGAGAAAGGAGATGTATTTGAAAAGGATAATACAAAAGCCCACGAATATTATCTGAAAGCCGCAAAATTGGGAGATATGGATGCACAACATAATATTGGCATACAGCTTTGGCATGGTACTTACATCAAGCAAAATAAGAAAGAAGCTGTGATATGGTTTGAAAAAGCTGCAAACAGCGGACAAATACAATCAATGAAAGTGTTGGCAGAAATTTATAGAACTGGCTTTAAGGATTTTCCAAAAGATGAAGAGAAGGAAAAATATTTTCGAGATAGAATAGCCGAATATCAGCATTTATAAAGAAGAACCTTGTAAACAAAGTTCCTTTAAAGGATTTTTCGTCAACTCCCCCGACAGCAAGCGTAGGTTGGATTGAAAACCCAACTTTCACAAAGGTCGTCTGAAAAACTTTCAGACGACCTAAAACACATTCTCTGACACTGAAAAGCAAAGATAACTAATTATCTAGATTACAGCCTATAAAGAATCTCAACGCCACAAGAAAGAACAATAAATGAAAAACTTATTTTATTGGCTATTGACACTTCTTTTCCCCTATTTGATTATATATTTGGCATTCGGAGACAACATTTATCTTTTTCTGAAAGCCGGGTATATCGGATTGCCATATTGCTTCCCCTATATTTTTAAAACAGGCATACTACAAGGGGTATTATTTCTCATATTTTTCTTAGGCTTAATAGCCTTTTTATTTGCTAAAGGATTAAATTTGAGAAAGAAAATCTTAGGGAAAGTATTCGTTTCCGCATCCCTATTCTTATGGTTTCTTTTAGGGTTTATATGCCTAGGGATTCATATGTGAATTTATTGAAATGATCAACTCAATTGAAAATTGGAAGGTATCTGCACCGGGCTATGCCTAAGACTTTTAACCACGAAAACCTGAGTTTTATTCCAATCTAAATGATTCCCGTAAAATGTAATTCAGCAGCAACTACATCCCTTCTAATACCGTTCACAATGTGGGCTACTGCTCTGGTAATAACGCCTGCAACAAATCGTTTCGATGTATTATTTAGCTCGTACGAGTTTAGTGGCTTTTCATTATAGTAATAAGTCTGCTTTGAACTGAATTTTCTTAGTTATCCGTGACAGTCCTTTGATTAAAACTGCAATTCGCCTTAAAAAGGTGCATCCATGAAGAAATTTATTAAATTGGCTTTAATATCTTTAGGCATAATATCTGCAATTATATTTATACCATTGCTGATATTAATGTTCAGCTATGATCAACATGCTGATCATTATTACAAAACTCCTGATGAGTTTTTAAATTCCAAGTCATTTTCTTGGTACATTGATATTTTTCCCAAAAGCAGTCGCAATATATTCTTGAGGACTTTTGTTGAAACAAATGGAATGATCGTTATTTTTGAAGCAAATAAAGCGGATGAAATACCTCTTTCTCAACTTTATCCTATAACTTCTAAAGGAATAGACTATTTAAACGACTTCAATATTCCTGCTTCCCAAAAACAACCTTTTTTGGATAATGGTAAATTATATTGTTATTTTTATTCAAACAACTCTCCTTATTTGGTCAGTAAATACTATTCAAACAATCCTGATCTAGTACATTATATGTTTACATCACTCCGATCCAAGGAAGCTTTAGAGCTTTGTCCTTTAAATACTGTTAAAACACATTAGACTACTTCGGATCCAAGTCTCATCTCAGGTTTATTATGCAAAAAAATCATTATATTTTCTACACATACTGAAAAATGGACATCAATTCTCTTATTAATATCTACTTGCCAAGTATTGCTTTATTCATTCTTTTTATTTTTCTTGTTATTGAGTGGAAAAACGACGTAGAACTGAGAAAAAGAATGAAAGATATGAATTTCTTCGAAAGAAATTTTATATTCCGTAATTATTTTTATATATATACTGCAATATGGACAATAACTCTATTAATGCTACTTATTCATGAACCATTTTTTTATTTTATGTTTTTATTTTGTTTATTATTCTCTGGAGGATTTATTCATACCGAAAGAAAAACAAGTCAATTGAGGAGTTTCATGTATGGAATGTATTACGGAACCTTATTTGTTCTCATAATCTGGTTGATTAATTTAAAACTGAATATAATTTCTTTACCTGATTAACAGGTAAAGGGGCTGGGAGCCTAACATTTTTAGGTAATTTGATGACCTTGTTGAATGACACTCCAATCTGCTTATTTGTTATGAGAATATACCTAAATAAAAATCGTAACGTTTTAATGTAAAGCCCCATCCTGATAGTAAAAAGCTGGGACAGGCATTACGGATAAAATTTAAAGTAGAATTTCTAAGAATATTATGCATCCTATTGGCTATAAAAGTTTTAAGATTTATACACATGGATTTTGGGGATTTATCGATAGCCTGGGAAGCACTAGTGATCTTTACAATCAGTTAAAGAAACATGATGGAGTTAAATAATATGACTAAATATTTCAATACGGAAAGCTATTATAAAATATTATTATTACAAATAATATTTACAATACCAGCCTTGATAATATTTATACAATTTATCACTTCAAAACTTATTTTAGGAATATATGGCATATTTTTTTTATATTTTATAGAAATACTAAGCGGAATAATTGGATTATTTTGTTGCATCCTCATCTTATTTTGCAAGAGAAAAAATATTATTGTTATACTAACAAGCATAATTATATGCGATTTCAATATATTTTCCATTCTAAGGTTTAATCCTAATGGTATATATAATTATTATTGTCATATATGTGAATATATATTTCAAATTGCATCCTAAGAAAATCCTAAAATTATTTACAATAATTCATTTGAAAAAGGTCGTCTGAAACCCAATCTTGGGTTTCAGACGACCTTTTTTCTTAAAAGCCTCCCTTACTTCAACGCTGCCAGACATTCCTTCACTAATGCCGGACCTTTATAAATCATGCCGCTGTACACTTGGACGGCGGTTGCGCCGAGGCGGATTTTTTCTGCGGCGTCCTTACCGTTCATGATGCCGCCTACGCCGATAATCGGCAGCTTGCCGTCGATGTGTTCCGCCAATATTTTCAGCACTTGGTTGCTTTTTTCGCGCACGGGCAGACCGCTTAAACCGCCCTGCTCATTTGCGAGCGGATGGCTGCCGAGGCTTGATTTGTCGATGGTGGTATTGGTGGCGATGATGCCGTCCATTTCGACGGATTGGACAACGTGGGCGATGTCTTCGATTTGTGCTTCATCTAAATCGGGAGCGATTTTGACGGCGAGTGGGACGTATTTTCCGTGTGCGGTGGCAAGCTGTGCCTGTTTATTTTTCAGGGATTCGAGCAGCGCGCTCAGTTCGTCGCCGCCTTGCAGTGCGCGGAGGTTTTTGGTGTTGGGCGAAGAAATATTAACGGTAATGTAACTTGCGTGTGCGTAGGCTTTTTCGAGGCAGATTAAATAGTCGTCGGCGGCGTTTTCGATGGGGGTTACGGCGTTTTTGCCGATGTTGATGCCCAACACGCCTTGATAACGGCTTTTTTCGATGTTTTGAATCATGGCATCTATGCCGTGGTTGTTGAAGCCCATACGGTTGATGATGCCTTGGTGTTCGGGAACGCGGAAGAGGCGCGGCTGCGGATTGCCAGGCTGCGGCTTGGGCGTTACCGTACCGATTTCGAGGAAGCCGAAGCCGAGCGCGCCCAATGCGTCTATGTATTCGCCGTTTTTGTCGAGTCCGGCAGCAAGTCCGACGGGGTTGGGTAGGGTGATGCCCATGAGTTTGACGGGCTTGGTTCGGTTGTCGAAAATCGGAAGCAAACCGAGTTTGTACACTTTGTTGAGCGCGTCGAGAGTGAAATAGTGGGCTTTTTCGGCATCGAGTTTGAACAACAGGCTGCGGGCTAGGGAATACATGGGATTCTTTCGGATGATTGGCAAACTGCCGTATTTTACCCGAAACTGTTATAGTGGATTAACTTTAAACCAGTACGGCGTTGCCTCGCCTTGCCGTACTATCTGTACTGTCTGCGGCTTCGTCGCCTTGTCCTGATTTAAAGTTAATCCACTATACTTGCCTGCGAAAAGGTCGTCTGAAACCTGATTTCCGGTTTCAGACGACCTTTTCTGCTTTATCCCTGCAAGCGTTTTGTTCAACTCAAGAGCATTTCCTGCATCAGCTTCATGCCCCATTGCCAGCCGCCGAGTGCGCCGTTGAGCGTGCCAGAGTGTGGCGACAGGAGGAGGCGGGCGTTCCACAGGTTTGCTCGTTCTTCCGCCCAGTTACGCGGTGTGCCGTTTTGTTCGGCGATTACAAGTGCTGTGCGGCAGGGGCAACGGGCGCGCCGGAAGGTGTGTATTTCATCGTCGGGGAAGGCTTCGGGGCGCGGCGAGACGAGGATGATGTTGACGATTTTTTTCTGCGTCAGGATGTCGGTTTGGTAGAGCCACGCCAGAAAAGCGGATACGCCTGCGCCGTGTGCGACGACGGCGATGTGTTCGCCGCTGATGCCTTCAAACGCCATCTGAATATTTGCCTGCCATTGGGCGATGCTTTGGTCGGAGGAAGCCGCGGCGGTTTGGACGACGGGATAGCTGACCGCCCAGCGGTCTATCCACATTTCTGCTTCGTCCGCGTCGCGTATCAAGAAAAGCGTCAGGTCTTCGAGTTCGAAAGTTCGCATTTCAGACGACCTATTTGAGCAAATCGTTGAGCGTATAGGTAATCAAGATCGCGGCTGGGACACTTAAAACGGCGCAGGTGGCGAGGCAGATCAGGATGTTGGCAATCAACCGCCAGCCTTTCCAGCCGAAACACTTGGCGGCAATCAGAAGACAGGGCAGCGAAAACAGCAGCCACACCAACGCCCAAAGCGGATTTGCGCGGGTCATTTCAACCCAGCCGGACATCCGCGCCAGCATGAATATCGTCCACACCAGCATAGGCAGTACAAACGCGGCAACCACCCATGCCGCACCTATGCCGGTTTTACCGTTCACATTCCAATCGTATTTGCCGAAAACTTTATTGGGCAGCATAGTCGTACTCCACGACCAAAGGGGCATGGTCGGAAAATTTCTCGTCTTTATAAACATGCGCGGATACCGCTTTGGCAGCGAGTTCGGGCGTAACCATCTGATAATCGATGCGCCACCCGACATCTTTCGCATACGCCTGTCCGCGGTTGCTCCACCAAGTGTAGCCCGGATTGTCGGGATAGAGCGTGCGCCACATATCCGTCCAGCCGAGCGTATGGATGACTTTGCCTATCCATTCGCGCTCTTCAGGCAGGAAGCCTGAATTTCTCTGGTTGCCTTTCCAGTTTTTCAGGTCGATGTTTTGGTGGGCGATGTTCCAGTCGCCGCAGACGACAATGTCGCGCCCTTCCGCCTTCATGGCTTCAAGCATGGGATAGAACGCGTCTAAAAAACGGTATTTCAATTCCTGCCGCTCCGGCGCGCTGGTGCCGCTGGGCAGGTAAAGCGAAATCACCGACAACTTGCCGAAATCGCAGCGCACAAACCGCCCTTCCCTGTCGAATTCTTCAATGCCCATACCGATTTGCACATTGTCAGGTGCGCGTTTGCTGTACACCGCTACGCCGCTGTAACCGCGTTTTTCAGCGCAATGCCAATGGCCGTGCATCCCGTGCGGATTTTTCATTTCGTCGGACAAATCGGCTTCCTGCGCTTTGAGTTCCTGCACGCAGACAATGTCCGCACCCGATGCGGCGATGTATTCGTAAAATCCTTTTTTGTAGGCCGAGCGGATGCCGTTGACGTTGGCAGAGATGATTTTCAGCATATTTTGTAAGGTTTGGTAAATAAGAAAGGCGGCATTGTAACCGATGCTGAGGCCGCAAATAAGGGAGGCCGTCTGAAAAACCGAAACGACGGTTTCAGACGGCCTTCGGCACAATCCCGCTTTATTTCTGCAGCTGTGCGACCAATTGCCTTAAAGCGGAAATTTCCTGATCCTTCTGCACCAGCAGTAAATCCTTGTGGGCCAACAGTTCGCGGCTGTGTTCCAGGCTTAATTTCAACTTCTCCACCTCGGCGGCAATCCCTTCGTTCGCCCCGTAATAATTTGAATTCTGCCCTCTGTTTTCACCAATCAGGCAAATTAAGCCCTTTCCGTCCGAGGCCACCAATTCCCCGATATCGATTTTAAACACTGCTGCCAATTTTTCCAGTTTTGCCAAATCAAGCCTGCTTTCATCCCGTTCTAAACGAGAATAACTGCTTTTTGACATATTCAGCCGCTCCGCCATGTCTTCCTGAGACCAGTTGTTTAACTCACGCAAAGCACGGATTTTGTTATTTACGGACATTCGAAATGCCTCCTCATGGGCAAAATGTAAATTATTTTGAATAAATATCCCGATAATCGGCATTTAAATCTGATAATCGGTATTGATAGGCAGTATGCGGCAAAGATATTATCCCGCACTGTATTCCTTTGCAAATTTATTACCGGAATCGGCAAGCAACTACCCGAAAATATCGGATACGGGCATTATTCAAAAATGTTGGGATTGTTTTAAATACAAGCAACGGTAGTTTCTTAAATTAATCCAGAACTAAACCATTTAACAAGGATAACAGATGAAAAATACATTATTTATATCTATTTTGACCTTACTCACGCTTTCCGGTTGTGCAGGCCTTACTGCCGTCCACATACCTGGTCATTGGCATCAGGAAGGAATTTCGAAAAAAGATACGCAAACCCGTTTTGCCAAATGTACATATGATGTAGGTATGAATAAAGTCAATTCTGTGCAAGAAAGCCGCCTAATCAATGCCTGTATGGAAGGGGAAGGTTTTCGCTGGATTCCTCCTCGTATAGAATACCGTTAACTATATGAATTATTTTATGTTTTGTTTTGTCTTTGCGGCATAGTCGCAATAACGGCAGTATCAGGGACTTGTCTAATATAAAGAGGCGTACTCCGCGCGATACTGACGAATTTTATAAATCTCATCAATTTTGCAGAATTTTTATTAAAGGAAATGAAAGATCATGAAAGCAAAACTACTCTTCATCCCTATGCTTTGCATACCTTTTATTGCTTTGGCGAAACCTTCAGACTTGGTTTGCAAAAAGCGTGTTGATTTGGAAATGGGGTATGAACAGCATTGTGTTTATTCAGGTTCACTATCACAGGCATTCTATGCCTTAGGTGCGAGAGTAGAGCTTTGGAAACCGTTTTTAAAGTACGGCTTACTTAAGAAAGATAGTGATTTTAGGGGCTATCTTGCCCGAGAAGGACGGAAGGACGAAATACTATATGGGGTTGAATGGAAGGGGGAGAATAGGGTTTCTGTTTCTGCTTGTTGGAATGAGACGGACAACTGCTCCATGGCTACATTCCAACAATCTAATGGCAAGGTATTGATTAAATTATATGAATCGCCTTAATCGGTTTGAATCGGCGAATAATCGCAAGTTGCTCAAATGCCGATAAATCAATATTGTGTTCGTTTTTCCAAAAAAGGCCGTCTGAAAAGTGCAAAACCTTTCAGACGGCCTGCCCATTACCGCCATCATCCTTTATAATCCCCGCTTTAAATTTGGCAACCGAAAGCACGACAATGTCCGATTTCCGTCAAGAATTCCTGACCTTCGCCCTAAAACAGAACGTATTGAAATTCGGCGAATTCACCACCAAGGCCGGCCGGCAGTCACCGTATTTTTTCAACGCCGGATTGTTCAACGACGGCGCTTCCACGCTGCAACTGGCCAAATTCTACGCACAAGCCATCATCGAAAGCGGCATCAAATTCGACATGCTGTTCGGCCCTGCCTACAAAGGCATCATCTTGGCTGCCGCCACGGCCATGATGCTGGCGGAAAAAGGCGTGAACGTGCCGTTTGCCTACAACCGCAAAGAAGCGAAAGACCACGGAGAAGGCGGCGTATTGGTCGGTGCGCCGCTCAAAGGCCGCGTATTGATTATCGACGACGTGATTTCTGCGGGAACATCTGTGCGCGAATCGGTCAAATTGATTGAGGCAGAAGGCGCAACGCCCGCCGCCGTCGCCATCGCGCTCGACCGCATGGAAAAAGGTACGGGCGAATTGTCCGCCGTTCAGGAAGTGGAAAAACAATACGGCCTGCCCGTTGTCGCCATTGCCAATCTGAACGACTTGTTCACGCTCCTGCAAAACAATGCGGAATTCGGCGGCTTCCTCGAGCCGGTCAGAGCCTACCGCGAACGCTACGGCGTTGCCTAAAATACGATAAACAAAAGGTCGTCTGAAAACGGGCAAACCCTTTTTCAGACGACCCACCCCAATCAAACACACATTAAAACAACACATTCCACACTTTACACGGAAAACCCCTATGCCCGCCTGTATCTGCCCACACTGCAAAACCTCACTTTGGGTCAAAGACACCCAGCTCAACGTCGCACAAGGCTTTGTCGTTTGCAATAAATGCGAAGGCCTGTTCAAAGCCAAAGACAGCCTGGCGCCGTCTTCCGCCCCCGCCAATCCCGACACGCTGCCCAACGCCGTTACCGACGTCCGTCTCGTACACGACATGGGCGGCAACATCCGCAACCGCAAACAACTCTCCCGCCACGAAATCGCCAGCCTGCTCGACAGCGCCGAACGTGCCAAAAAAGCCAAAGAAGAGGCGGCACGGCGCACCGAAGAGGAAAAGCGACGGGCAGAAGAAGAAAAACGGCGGACTGAAGAATTCCAAGCCCTGATGGCGGCAGCCGCTGCCAAACCCGCCAAATCCGAAGAAGGCTTCAACTGGACGCTGGCGGTACTGGTTGCGCTGACCGTCCTCATCATGCAGCTTTTCTATCTGGTCTTGCTATGAACACATCTCCGGGCTTTGTCGCCGATTTTCGCGAAGCCGCGCCCTATATCCACTACCTGCGCGGCAAAACACTGGTTATCGGCATCACCGACAGCCTGCTCGAAGGCGACACCCTGAACCGGCTTGCCGCCGATTTCCACCTGCTCGCCGGCTTGGGCGTGCGGCTCGTGTTGGTACACGGTACGCGCCATTTCCTCAACCGCCTCGCTGCCGACAGACAATTCGTTCCGCAATACTACCGCAACCGCCGCATTACTGACGACGCCACCCTGCGCGACGCCAAGCAGGCGGTCGGCATGATACGCAGCGACATCGAAGCCGCCCTGTGCAGCAGCGCATCCGCCCCCTTGCGCAACAAACCGATTCCCACCGCTTCGGGCAATTTCCTCACCGCCCGTCCGCTCGGCGTCATTGACGGCATAGACATGGGCTACACCGGCATCGTCCGCAAAACCGACACCGACTCCATCAACCGCCGCCTCGACGATGGCGCCATCGTCCTCATCAGCCCGCTCGGACACTCCTACGGCGGCAAAACCTTCAACCTCAGCATGAGCGAAGCCGCCGAAGCCGTCGCCGTCGCCCTTCAAGCCGAAAAACTCGTGTACCTGACCGAAGAAGCCGGCATTTGCAACGCCGACGGCGTCCTCATGTCCACCCTATCCTCAGGCGAAGTCCGCCACCTGATAGAAACCGCAAACAACGTTCCCGTGCGCCTGCTCCAAGCCGCCGTCAACGCCGTCGAAAACGGCGTCAGCCGCGTTCAAATCCTTAGCGGGCGCGAAGACGGCGGACTGTTGCGCGAACTCTTCACCCGCGAAGGCTGCGGCACCGCCATCGCCCGCGACTCCTTCGTCTCCATCCGCCAAGCCCACAGCCGCGACATCCCCCGCATCATCGCCCTGATACGCCCGCTGGAAGAACAAGGCATCCTGTTGCACCGCAGCCGCGAATATCTCGAAAACCACATCTCCGGCTTCTCCGTCCTCGAACACGACCGCAACATCTACGGCTGCGTCGCCCTCAAAACTTTCGACGACCCCGAAATCGGCGAACTCGCCTGCCTCGTCGTCTCCCCCGAAGCCCGCGACGGCGGCTATGGCGAAATGCTGCTCGACCACCTCTTCCAAAAAGCCCGCGCCATGGGCATCCGCCGCCTGTTCGCCCTCTCCACCCACACAGGCGAATGGTTTGCCGAACGCGGTTTTCAGACGACCTCTCCCGACGCATTACCCGAAGAACGCCGCCGCGACTACCTCGCCAACGGCCGCAATTCGCAAGTGTTCGTCCGAGAGTTGGCTTAAGTGGGATTCAAACCCAAGGTCGTCTGAAAACTGCCGACGACCTTGTTTAACGCGCCCAAACATCAAACATGACTTTAAAACAAGCCTGACGGTTTGCCGCCCTCTTTCATGAAGAGAAGATGACAAACCGTCAGGCTTACGTTTTGAAAAACTATAGTGGATTAACTTTAAACCCGTACGACGTTGCCTCGCCTTGCCGTACTATCTGTACTGTCTGCGGCTTCGTCGCCTTGTCCTAATTTAAATTTAATCCACTATAAAAAGAAAACGCTATTGCAACAGCGTTTTCAGGCGACTCATGTTCACAAAAAATCAATATTCCTCAACAGCCATTCCTCACTCAAAGGCGCGACAATTTCAAACGTCTGACCTTGATAGTCGAATTTGATTTTCCATGCATGGAGGAACATCCGCGATGCAGGCTTCCCGCCGTAGAGCGTATCGCCCAAAATCGGACTGCCCAAGCTTTTCATGGCGACACGGAGTTGGTGGGTTTTGCCCGTATGCGGATGCAGGACGAACAGGCGCAGGCCGGGTTCTAAACTGTGGCTGCCAAATTCGGTTACGGCGGGATTTTCCATGCCGCGCGTCAGTTTCCATGTGCCGCGCCGCGATTTTTCCATATCGCCTTTGATCCAACCTTGCTTCTTAGACGGCTTGTCCGTTGCCAGCGCCAAATAAGTTTTACGCATGGTTTTGGCGGCAAACTGCTGCGCCAACGCCGACGCGCTTTGCGGGTTCAGGGCAAACAGCAGCACGCCGCTAGTCAGCTTGTCCAATCGGTGCAGCAGCCAAACCTGCTCAAGGCCGAGTTGCGCCGCCAGCGTCTGCGTCAGACTGACTTCGCCCTCTTCCTGATGTACGGATACGCCGCAAGGTTTGTTGACGGCGACAAAATCCGAATGTCTGAATAAGATTTCCCACATTTCAGACGACCTATTTCAACATAATGCCGTCGCCCGCCAAAGTGATGACGCCCAATACGCAAAACAGTACGCAGGCGGAAATCCGCACGGCTTTGGCGGGGATTTTTTTCATGAGCATATCGCCCAGATAAACCACGGGGACAGTTGCCAACATCAATCCGGCAACGCTGCCGAGTACGACCATGGATAAGGATTGGTATTTTGCCGCCAGCAAGACCGTGGCGATTTGGGTTTTGTCGCCGATTTCCGCCATGAAAAACAGAAAAACCGTCGCCCCGAACGCGCCGTATTTAAGCCAACGGCTGTCGGGATTTTCATCTTTATCGGGCAGGAGCAGCCACAAACCGACCGCGATGAAGCTGATGCCGACCGCCCATTTGACGGTATCGGGGGAAACAGTTTCCGCCAGCCAGACGCCGACAAATGCGGAGACCAAATGATTCAGTAAAGTGGCAATGAAGATGCCGGAGACTACCGCGTTTTTCTGGGCGAAACGTGCGGCAAGGAAAAGGGCGAGCAGTTGCGTTTTATCGCCGATTTCGGCAATGGCAACGCCCAGTATTGAAGAGAAAAATGCTTCCATAAGATACTCAACCGAAGCGGGCAAAAACAAAAAGCGTTGCACATACCGCCCGCAAGGGTATGGACAACGCTTACGTCTTGCCTGTCTTCCTGTTGTCAGGAAGATGCCGCCACCATGACCGATCTTTGTCGAACTCGGTCAATTATGTTGATAACGGCTCTGATTGTCAGTGAAAATCAGATGGCTACTCCCGTAAGAGTGTGCGCATTATAAAGAGGTTGGCACGTAAAGACAATCATAAAGGTCGTCTGAAACGGCTTTCATTTTCCAGAAGCTATTTTTACCTGCTTCGCAAAAATGCGTTTCAGACGACCTTTAGTGTCGGACTCAGCCATCATCAATACAATAATTTGCTGGGTTTGTGTTCGGCTTCGGACAGCTCTACCGCGTTGAGCAGGCTCAAATCCAAAGATGTTTCGGAGATACAGGTTTCGCCGAACACATTGCAATACGTCATGACAAGCTTCATGATGCCGCCGAATTTTTTCTCCGGCAGACTTGCCGACAGCTCGCGGATATCGCCAAATACGCTGCCGTACACTTCTCCCGAAGCCAGCATATCCAAGCCGTCGCCAACGATGACCAATTTGCTGACTGCTTCAACGATAGCGCGTTCCGCCGCTTTATCGGACACGGACGACACTTGCAGGCGGATGTTTTTCGCCATGCCTTTGCCGTGGTTGCGGATAGTCAATGCCAGCATCTCCGGCTGCTCTTCCACGCTTTGAAGGGAAGCATGCAAGACGGGATGGACTTTTTCCTGCTGTATCAACTTTTCCCTGCGCAGCCATTCGTTCTTTTTCCGCGCAATGACTGAAACCGCCGTCCATGCCAACCACACCAGCGCAACGGCGCAAACCGCGGCAACAACGGGCGCCAAATCAGCAAGATAGTCTTTGGGGTTAAACCAAAGGCAGGCGGTCAGAAAGCCCGCAAAAAATATTACGACGTATAAAATCGGCGCGAAACGGCTTTGAATCGTAGCATGCATAGATTTTCCTGTTTGTGGCACAAAGGTCGTCTGAAACCGGACTGCCGCGTTTATCGCCATACAGCCGGAATTTCGGATGGCATTCTAACGTAAACCGTATTTTTCGGCGCAATTGAATAACAAGCGGTAACAGTTGGGAAATATACGGCACTTTGCACCCGGTTCCGAGACAGGCCCAACCCGTTTTCAGACGACCTCTTTCAGGCATTTGTCCGCTTCGTACAGGAAAGCGGATCCGGCCTCACCCGCCCCCAATCAAGGATTTTAATTATTGAATATCAATCAATTAGATACATTATTTCACGCCGATATAAAACTTTTTCAATTTGTTGACAGTCTGTTACAATGCACTACTTCCGAACGGCGGCAAACCGTCCGTCATTCAAACTCAGAAAGGTTTTTATGGATAACAACTTTACCGAATCGCTGCACCAATTGGTTCAGAAAATCAATGATCCGATGTGGACAGGGCTGGTGTATGTCCTGTTGGGTGCAGGGCTGTTTTTCACAGTTGCCACCGGTTTCGTACAATTCCGCCTGCTCGGACGCAGTATCAAAGAGATGCTCGGCGGGCGCCAACAAGGCGATGATCCGCACGGTATTACGCCGTTTCAGGCTTTCGTTACCGGACTTGCCAGCCGCGTAGGCGTGGGCAACATCGCGGGCGTAGCGATTGCCATCAGCAGCGGCGGTCCGGGCGCGGTATTTTGGATGTGGATCACCGCATTGATCGGTATGAGTTCGGCTTTTGTCGAATCTTCACTGGCGCAGTTGTTCAAAATCCGCGATTACGACAACCATCATTTTCGCGGCGGTCCAGCTTACTATATTACCCAAGGCTTGGGTCAAAAATGGTTGGGCATCGTATTTGCATTGAGCCTGATTTTCTGCTTCGGATTCGTTTATGAAGCCGTTCAAACCAACACCATCGCCGTAACCGCCAAAGCCGCGTGGGGCTGGGACGAACATGCGGTCGGCGTCGCATTGGTCATCATGACTGCGCCGATTATTTTCGGCGGTATCCGCCGCGTTTCCCGCTTTGCCGAAATGCTTGTTCCGCTGATGGCGACTTTATATCTGCTGATGGCGCTCTACATCATCGTCACCAACATCAGCCTGATTCCGCACGTCTTCGGTCAGATTTTTGACAGCGCATTCAACTTTAAAGCAGCCGGCGGCGGCCTGCTCGGCGGTTTGATTTCGCAAACCATGATGATCGGTATCAAACGCGGCCTGTATTCCAATGAAGCAGGTCAAGGTTCTGCACCTAACGCCGCAGCGGCAGCCGAAGTCAAACACCCTGTTTCCCAAGGCATGATTCAAATGCTGGGCGTATTCGTCGATACGATTATCGTATGTTCCTGCACGGCGTTTATCGTTTTGGTTTACCAACAACCTTACGGCGATTTGAGCGGCGCAGAGCTGACCCAAGCAGCGATTATCAGCCAAGTCGGCGCATGGGGCGCAGACTTCTTGGCAATCATCCTGTTTATGTTTGCCTTCTCTACCGTCATCGGCAACTATGCCTATGCCGAGTCCAATGTGCAGTTCATCAAAAACCATTGGCTGTTGACCGCCCTTTTCCGTATGCTCGTCTTGGGCTGGGTATATTTCGGCGCAGTCGCCAACGTCCCGCTGATTTGGGATATGGCGGATATGGCGATGGGTACGATGGCATGGATTAACCTGGTCGCCATCCTGATCCTCTCTCCGCTTGCCTTCCTGCTGTTGAGGGACTACACGGCGAAACTGAAAATGGGCAAAGACCCCGTCTTCAAACTTTCCGAACATCCGGGCTTGAAACGCAAAATCAAATCCGATATTTGGTAAACCCATAGCCCGGTTAAAAAGGTCGTCTGAAACACCATACAGCGTTTCAGACGACCTTTTGCCTTTTACCGAATCTCCCCAAACCAATCCGTTTCAGCCCTGCCGAAAATCCTTTATTCAGAAACCTGTATCTCCCTATCGATTCCCGTTACAATACCGCCCGATAAACCCAAAAATCTCAACAAGATAGCCCCAATCATGAACGCCTCACAACGCGAACGCTTCGTCAAACGCTGGCTCAACTCCTACGAACGCTACCGCTACCGCCGCCACATACACGCCGTCCGGCTCGGACTTGCCGTACTGTTTGCCACCCTGCTCGCCAAACTCCTCCACCTCCAACACGGCGAATGGATAGGCATGACCGTGTTCGTCGTACTCGGCATGCTCCAATTTCAAGGCGCGATTTACTCCAAAGCCGTCGAACGCATGCTCGGTACCGTCATCGGTTTGGGCGCAGGCCTGACCCTGTTGTGGCTCAACCAGCACTACTTCCACGGCGGCATTCTCTTTTACCTGACCGTCGGCACCGCCAGCGCAGCCGCAGGTTGGGCGGCGGTCGGCAAAAACGGCTACGTCCCCATGCTTGCCGGACTGACCATGTGCATGCTCATCGGCGACAACAGCAACAACTGGCTCGACAGCGGGCTTATGCGCGCCATGAACGTCCTGATCGGCGCCGCCATCGCCATTGTCGCCGCCAAACTCCTTCCCCTGCGCTCCACGCTCATGTGGCGGTTTATGCTTGCCGACAACCTGACCGAATGCGGCAAAATGATTGCCGAAATCAGCAACGGCAAACGCATGACCCGCGAGCGGCTGGAGCAAAACATGGTCAAAATGCGCCAAATCAACGCCCGCATGGTCAAAAGCCGCAGCCACCTCGCCGCCACCTCGGGCGAAAGCCATATCAGCTCTGCCATGATGGAAGCCATGCAGCACGCCCACCGCAAAATCGTCAACACCACCGAGCTGCTCCTCACCACCGCCGCCAAGCTGCAAGCCCCCACCCTCAACGAACACGAAATCCGCCTCCTCGACCGCCATTTCAACCGTCTCCAACGCGACCTGCGCCTGACCGTCCGCCTCATCAAAGGCCACTACGCCCGCCGCATCCGCATCGACACCTCCATCAATCCCGAGCTGGGCAAACTCGCCGCCCGCCTCCATTACGAATGGCAGGGCTTCCTCTGGCTCAGCACCAATATGCGCAACGAAATCTCCGCACTCGTCATCCTCCTGCAACGCAGCCGCCGCAAGTGGCTGGACAAACACGAACTCCAACGCCTGCGCGAACACCTGCGCGAAACCCGCGAAGGCGATTTGGAAGAAGAGGTCGTCTGAAAACAAATCCTTTCAAAGAACCCGCCATATCAAAGAAAAACAGAAAACAGATTCAGCCAGACAACCCGCCAAGATTTTTCGAGAAGCTCTGCACCCACATTTAGGATGAAAATGTTTCCGCTAAAAAACCAGCGCGGCGAAAGGGAAGCAGAACAAAGACCAAGATTTCAGACGACCCCAAACCCTGCCATCTCCTGCAAAAAGGAAAAACGTATGGACTACCCCGCCCTGCTCGCCGTCCTGCAACAACACGCCAACCCCGAACGCGCCGTGCCGATGCAGGCATACATGAAACACCGCTTTACCTATTTCGGCATCGGCAAACCCCAGCTTGCCCACCTGTGCAGCCCGTTTTTCAAAGGCGCCGCCAAACAGCCGGTCGATTGGGATTTCGTGCGCCGCTGCTGGGACGACCCGCACCGCGAATTGCAATACGCCGCGCTCGAATACCTGAAAAAAATGCAGCAGCACCTGACCCCGCAAGACATCCCGCGTTTGCAAACGCTGATTACCGAAAAATCATGGTGGGACAGCGCCGACGTACTCGATCGTATTGTCGGCGACATTGCCCTGCGCTACACCGAAGTCAACACCGTCCTATTGGCATGGAGTACGGACGACAACATCTGGCTGCGCCGCGTCGCCATCGACCACCAACTGCTCCGCAAACAGCACACCGACACCGCGCTGCTGGAAAAAATCATCTGCAACAATCTGGGACAAAAAGAATTTTTCATCAACAAAGCCATCGGCTGGGCATTGCGCGATTACAGCAAAACCAATCCCGCATGGGTACAAGGCTTTATCAACCGCTACCGGCGCAAAATGGCCAAACTAAGCCTGCGTGAAGCGGGGAAATACCTGCCGCCGAAGGTCGTCTGAAAACAAACGCTTCAACAAAACAAAGTTCCTGCGGGGCTAAAGTCTAAAAAACAGCCTGCACTTGCGTCTATCAAGTGCAGGCTGCTTTTGCTTTAATTTCATTTGATGATACTAAAACATCATTCTAGCTTCGCTGAAAATTCGCTTTGTGCAAACTTGCGCTTACCCGTTAAATTTCAGCATTTGCAGCTTTTCTTTAATCTCTTTTTCCAATTCGGCAGATTCCGTGAAGAGTTTGTCCAAATCCACCGAAAATCCCGCCATTTTCTGCGCAAATTCGTCGGCAGAAATATCCACATAATCAATCTTTACTTCGAAATACTGCCCTGCCGACAGGCTGTAGTTTTTGGCTTTGATTTCATCGTAGCTGACCACCACGCTGAAATCTTCCACTGCCTGTTTGTGCGTGAAGGTATTGCAGATTTTTTGTTCCTCTGCGCGGGAGAGTACGGTTTTTTGGTTTTTGCCGTCTTTGATTTTTTCGCCCAAGCCCGATGCGTCGATTAACACCACTTTGTCTTTATTGGCTTTATCGATAAACAGGATGGAAACGTTGGTTCCCGTCGTGGCGAAAATATTGGAAGGCATGGACACCACGCCGGCGAGCATTTTGTTTTCCACCAAATATTCGCGGATTTTTTTGTCGATGCCCGATTGGGCAGTGATAAAGCCCGTCGGCAATACAATTGCCGCTTTGCCGTTTTCTTTCAGGCTGAACAAAATATGCTGGATAAAAAGCTGATAGATTTCCATCTTATCCGTATCTTTCGCCTTGATTTTCGGGATACCGGCAAAAAAGCGTTCGCGGTTTTCATCGCCTTCCAATTGGTCGCGAAAATCGCTGAAATCCAATTTAAACGGCGGATTGGAAACGATGAAATCAAATTTTTTCAGACGGCCTGAAGCGTCTTTATGGGCGGGCGACAAAATCGTATTGCCATGAACCACATTATTCAAAGAATGCACCAAATTGTTCAAAATCAGATTCAGCCGCAAAAGATTGGACGATTTTTGCGAAATATCCTGCGCATAAATCATGCATTTGTCTTCGCCGATGGCATGGGCAACGTTCATCAACAGTGTTCCCGAACCGGCCGACGGGTCGTAAACGTCCACGCTGCGGATTTGCCCGCGCACCGCCTCCGGCACCAAAATATCCGCCATAATCCGCGCCACCGCATGCGGCGTGTAGTATTCGGCGTATTTGCCGCCTGAATTACTGTTGTAGTCTTTAATCAGATATTCAAAAATCGTAGCAAAAAAATCAAATTTTTGCGCAAAAATCGCCTCGAAACTAAAACCTGCCAGCTTAGAAATCAGTGCACGGCAAAACTCATCGCGTTTTCCTTCGTCAGTAATGTGCTTGCTGATACTATCGAACAACACGATTTTCGCCCCGCCTTCGGTTTTCACCGAAAACAGCTCCGCATTACAGGCGGCAATATCGGTGAGCGTATCGTCAAAGAGTTTGGCAAAGTCCGCGCCGTTTTGCCGCTCTGATAAATACTTGATGGAATGTTCAGGCTTTAAAACGGCTGTTTTTCCCTCAATATCCATATTGACGAACTCGATTGGCTCATCGGGATTTTCTTTGCGAATTTTTTTTACTTCAAAATCGTATTTATCGTTTAGGAATTTATACAAAAACATCTGAATGATGATTTTAAAATCGTCGCCGCTATTGGCCAAGCCTTTGTCGGCACAGATGGTTTTTAAGCTGTCAATCAAGGCTTTGGTTTGTTCGGTAAAGTGTTGTTCGGTCATTTTTTATCTCGTTTGTTTTATTTTGTAGGTCTGATTCTCGAATTTGGCTTATTCCGCCACGGATACCTGCCCGTTCATCAGCATGGGAAGTAGGAAATCACGTAGCTGGGTTAGTTGGAGGTTTTGTTTTTCTCTTGTAATAACAGATTTGATTAACGGCATAATCTTAATACTGTATCTTTCAATTAATTTTAAGTTTGGCATAGCAAATTTATATTCTGCTAAGCCATTAACCCAGTTTACATAGGGCTGTTGTGTTCCAATAGAAACTTTTGAAGCAAAATTTATTGTTTTCTCTTCATTACACAGTTGATATAAAAAAGGCAGATGATTTTGTTTTTTGGGCTTTAAAACTATCGTAGTAGAACGAGTTATTCCATCAAATGGTGCTATACAAACACGATGGAAATAGACCCGCATTGCTCCAATAAGAATATCGTTAAAGCTGTAACGAATTAGACTTGTTCTAGCATTTTCTATTTTTTGGAAATCTGAAAAAGTCATCTTACGCATAGGCAAACTATCAATAGGTGTATAGGGCATATTTGATGTTAAATCTTCTGATTTGATGTTATCAGAACGATTCACGAGAACATCTTTTAAACTTTTCACCTCCCATCCCTTCGGAATTTCCCGTTTCAAGGTTTCATCAAACACCATTTCGCCGCCTGAGGATTTGTAGGGTTTGCCGTTGGCGTCGGGGAAGTCGAACTGCACGAACCAGTAGTCGTACAGGGTTTTCGCCATCTCTTCCAAGCGCGCGTTGATTTGTTTGTTCAGGGCGATTTTTTTGTCCAAAGCGGATAGGACGGCGGCAATAGTTTTCTGTTCATTTATTAAAATACTAGAAAAATGTATATTTTGTAGTATTGGTAAAGTAAGAAATTTTGTTTGTGATCCTTGTGATTTCTCTTTTAGCCTTTTAAGTTCTAGTTTTAAACTATAAAAAATGAAATCAATATCAAAGTTTTCCTTTGATGTTAATACGTAAGTCCTTTGGTAAGCATTAAATTTTCCTTTATAGCGATTAACATGAAAATTTCCTCTAGCATTATTCCCTGCAACTAAAACAGCATCACAATCAAAAGCATAGGTATTAATCGCATCCGGAAATTCTGCACAAGTAAAAAATGGGTAAATACCATTTTTTATAGATTGATTAGCATCTAATTTTCCTGTTGCAATATAACAGGCATCTTTGAGAGTATAACTTTTCATATTAACTTCATCTCTAAACATTATTTAAAGACCGTCTGAAAAAACATTTCAAAATCTGGCCGCACTTTTTTAAGCAGCCTGCATTGATGCCTGCTATTTTTTCAGTTTCAACAATTCGGCAATATGGCGTTCGCCTTCCTGTTCTTTTTCCAGTCTGCGTGCGGCGGCAAATTTTTCGTATTCGATGCGGGCTTTTTCGTCTGCCTGAGTTTTGCTGATTGTCCCTGCCGTTTGTAAAACTTGGCGGTCATTGAAGGCGAGGAAGGCATCCAGTTTTTCTGTCCAGTCTTGCAGGAATATCTGTTTTTTCATGCTTGCTTGGTCTTCGGCAAAATCCAGCCACATGGAAACGATGCGGTTGAGAGCGTCGATTTCTGCCTCGTTCAGGTAATTTTTGGCAACGGTTACATCGGCTTTGGCAATTTCTTTGCCCCGCCAATGGGTCAGCCCCATATTGGGCTTCCCCGCATCCGCCCTTTGGTAAATAATTTCAGGAGCGGTATGACGGGTGCAGGCGTAATGAAGTTTGTTTTGTATGATTTTGAAAAAATGGGTGGTTTCTTTGAAGCTGGGCTGGTAATCCGCCGCCATGGCGAATATTTCGCGCACACGCAGATACATCCGTCGTTCGCTGCTGCGGATGTCCCTGATGCGGTTGAGCAACTGTTCAAACTGATCTTCGGCACGGTTTGTCCCGACAGGCGGGTTTTTCAGCCGGTCGTCGTTTAATATGAAGCCCTTGCTGATGTATTCGCCCAATGTTCGTGTTGCCCATTGGCGGAATTGTGTACCGCGTGTGGAGCGGACGCGGTAGCCGACGGCGATGATTAGGGAGAGGGGATAAAGCCCCATGCGGTAGTTCTTGCCGTCTGCAGCAGTTGTAAACTGAAAGTTTACAACTGAATCGTCCAGTTCTTGTTCTGCAAATATGACTTTGATGTGTTTACCGATGTTTTGTTTGCTGGTTTGGTAGAGTTCGGCAATTTCTTTTTGGGTAAGCCATAGTTCGCCGTCAAGCTCGCGCAGGGTAAATTCGGATAGTCCGTCTTCCGTGGTGTAGATGATGATGTCGTTGTTGTGCATAGCTTCCCTGTATTTATAAATGGTTAAGGCTGCCTGAAAATCTACTCCTCAAATCCGCCCGCTTTCTTTTAAATATTCCCGCACCAACAGGCGGTTGATGGCTTGGATGTCTGCGGGTTGAACGGGGAATTTTTGCTCCGTTCTAAAGCGTTTTAATACGATGCCCTGCATTTGTTTTTCAAAGTAATTTTGGTTGTCCAAAATCTGCTCCATATCCAGCACTTTTTGGTCGGCATCGGTTTTTACACCGTTCAGTGCGTTGAAGACTTTGAGCTTGTCGCCGTAGAGGGCGGGGTTTTCCATGAGCCGCTTG
>ERZ772935.180-NODE-180-length-25591-cov-5.157816_pt1 | contig 25591 bp, 25 predicted proteins | sample MGYA00511683_ERZ772935 | MGnify/ENA primary metagenome ERZ772935 (study PRJEB29015, sample SAMEA2738086) | human oral metagenome | biome: human oral; feature: human-associated habitat; material: saliva | place: China | collected 2228 ...
CGAATTTGACGATTCCTTCCCTCGCTCATTTCCACTATCCAGCGATAATCATCGCCTTCGTGCTGCCTTTCTAGCGTCAATTGACTGCGTCCGTCAGGAAGCTGCACGCCAAAATCGTTAATCATTTGGCGATGTAGCGGTTGCAATGGCTGGTCGATTGTAACGAGATATCGCTTAATCTTATAAAACGACGGATGTGTCATGCTGTGAGCAAAATCGCCGTCGTTCGTCATGAGAATCAGCCCGGAGCTATCTTTATCCAGGCGGCCAACAGGTTTTAAGTGGTGAAGGTTTTTTGGTAGCAATTTGTAGATTGTCGGAACGCCGCCCTGAGAAGCGCGCGAACAAAGATATCCAGTTGGCTTGTGTAGGATAATGAGCTGTTTGGATTGTAATTCTAGCAATTTGCCGTTATAGGAAATTTTATTTGCGTCAGAAATTTGTTGACCCAATCTGGCGGGCTGACCGTCAATAGTAATCTTCCCTTTTTCTATCAATTCGTCGGCTTTTCGGCGAGAAATACCCAAGCATAGCGCCACGAATTTATTGAGGCGCCAAGATTCTTGCTTTGTGTCTGTGTTTGTCATTGTTGTGGATTTATCGGTGGAAATTGTGTCGGCTGAGGCGTTTCTGATGGTTGATGTGGAATGCTTTGCTCTTGAGTTTGTGTTTGGGCGAGAGACATTGAGTTAACCTGTTCGATAGGATTTGGTGCTGGCTGAGGCGTCGGAATTGGTTGCGGCGCTGGAGTCTGCACTGGTTGAGGCTCTGGAGTTGGTTGAGAAATTCTCTGTGTATTGTCTAATTCTTCTGCCATAAGTTTAGAGATGTCTACCGAATTCTGAGAATCGTCAGCTGGTAAAGGTTGAATAATGCGATCACCAAGCCCTGAAGGTCGCGGCGCAGGTGATGAAAATGGCGCCATGGGTTGCGGCAGAGTTGTTGTTTGAGGCTGAGGTGCTGGAATTGGTTGTGGCGCTGGGGCTGGTTGAGGTAGCGGTTGGAGTGCCGGAGCGAATGCCTGTTGTGGATGTTGTTGTATAAGCGGATTTACTGCAGGAGTCGTTGGCGTTGCAGCGGGGGCAGCTGGTTGCGGCGACAATGAAGAAATATCAGGTCTAGTAACTGGCTGCGGCGCTGCTGGAGTTGATTGAGACGTTGGGGCGACTGGCTCATATGTGTGAGCTGGCTGTGAAACTGGCACTGGATTTGTGCCGACTCCCGGAAGGTCGCCCAGGGCTTCGTGGACTGCTCTCACGACGTCCTCTATTCCTACCTGAGACTTCACCAAGTATTTATCAGCGCCAAGTTGCTCACCGCGTTTTCGCTGATCTTCTGATGACAGTGCGGTCATGATAATCACCTTAACGTCTTTTGTTTCTGTCGTCGAGCGTAGAATATCCAACATATCAAATCCGGAAATCTTCGGCATCATCACGTCGCTTAAAATTAATCGCGGACGTTCTTTAATTGCCATGGCCAGAGCTTCTTCGCCGTCGCCCGCCGAAACGATATCGTAGCCCTCCGCCAAAAGTCGTACGCCGTAAATTTCGCGTAAGCTTTTGTCGTCCTCAACCAATAAAATTTTTGTCATATGTTTATACTATACTGAAGTTTTGACAAAAAATCCATAGTTCTTATGGCTATTATTCGCGACCAGGAATTGACAATTGCTGGCGTTTTCTTTGCAATTCTTCCTCAATTTCAGCCAGCGTCGGCTCGGAAGAATTTCTGGCTGGTTGTGGAATTTCTGGCTGGGTCGTCGGGATTGCGGGTGTGGTTGGATCTGGATTCTCTGAAGTTGCGATTGCGGCTGGATTTGAATCGACAATTTCGCTACTATTTTCAATTGCAACATCTTCTGTCTTCTCTTCTGTGGCAATTTCAATTTTTTTTGAAGCCAGAGAATCTGGATTTTTATCTTCGGGCTTTTCAACTTCCGCAGATTCCAAGCGTTGTTTTGCGTCCGAACTGCTCATGCGAGGAATTTCCAAATAGAACGTACTTCCCTCTTTATATTTGCTTTCAACTCGCAAGTTTCCAGACATCGCCTCGGCCAAGCGACGGCTCAAATATAGCCCCAAGCCAGTTCCGCCAATTTCTCGCGTGTCAGAATTATCCACCCGATAAAATTTCTGGAATAAATGCGGAATATCTTCGGCTGGAATGCCAATGCCGCTATCTTTCACGCTTACAGAAATCTGCTTATCGTCGCCGGTAACATTGACGACAACTTCGCCCGATGGTGTGTATTTGATGGCATTTTCAATCAAATTACTGACGACTTCCCGAAAATGATCAGGGTCAATATTGGCATAAAAAATCGGCTGCAATGACTTCTCTTTGCCTTCATAAATTATGTCTGGCATGAAGATATAATTGAGCTGCTTTTCGTTAGCTTTTGTCGCTAAACCATCAAAAATATCCTTCAAAAATTCGTTTACGTTGATGATCTTCGGGTTATTTTTCATTCGTCCGTCTTCGACCTTACTGATGTCAAGAAGATCTTGGAACAATCGTCCCAGATGTTGCGCTGATTCGTGGGCTTTGGTGATGAAGTCGCGGGCTTTCTCGTCGATGTGAGCGGTGGCTGGATTTAATGCCAGACCCAAATAGCCCTCAATTGACGCAACTGGCGTGCGCATCTCGTGGCTGGCGGTGGAGATGAACTCGGCTTGCTCGCGTTCCTCGGCTTTTTCTTTGGTGATGTCGCGGAAAACTACGATAACTCCTTCGCCCTCAGTGCCGACTGGAGAGCTGACAATTGAAACTAAAATTCGCTTTTCAGAGCTGGTTAATAGGAATAATTTATCGTTATGAGTTGGTTGGTTTTTTGATAAAGATTGGGCTATTGGATTCTCGAGGTCTTCTACGTCTTTTCCATCTGAGGTAACGAGTTTTAAGACGCTTTTCCAGTTGAGTCCGAGTGCGTCGCCTTGGTCCCAGCCAATGATTTGTTGGGCGGATGGATTTATCAGTTCGATGTTGCCGTCTTTGGAAATGGCCAGAACGCCGTCGTCGATGGCATTAATCACCACATCAGACTTACTTTCAACGGCGGAAAGTTTATTCTCCAAGCTGGATGTGTTGTCATCGGTTTTTTGGCGGCGAATCCATAAAACAAGGCTGAAAATCAAAGGTAAAAATCCGAAGAAGAGGTAGCCGATGATGAATTGTATGTTTATTCCCTGTTGAACGCTGGTGGCTATAATCTGCAGAATAACCAAAAGTCCCATTATTCCTGAGATTATTGCGCCGAAAAATCCTGCGAAAATTGCCACGATAATCCACATAACCAGGAATGGTGAAACGACTCCGCCGCTGGTAATTATGGTGGTTGTGGCGACGGCGACGGTTAACAGATATACGAAAATTCCGATTTCAGTTTCGTGTTTTCTGGGAAGCCAAAAGCATAAGATTAGCACAATTAAGCTGCCAATTCCTGCTACGCCAGCCGCCAAATCTGAGACAGATAATCCGATTGGCAATTGATAGCCGGTCGGTATAAATCGCGCCCATGCATATAAAAGAATAATTGTAAAACAACTTAGTAATGCAACTTCACACAACCGTCTTAACCAAAATCTGGAAATCGCGTGAGGCTTAAAGTAAATCCCGCCCTTTTTCATAGTTTTATTATGGCGAATTTTCAGGAAAATCTCAAGAGTTATGTGGTATAGTAATTGCATGAATAATTATTTGGATCGGAATCAAAATAATAATCTCACAAATAATGAATCGTCCACCCTGCCTAATGCTGAAAATGTAAAAGATCAACAAACTTCTATGGAATCCTCAGTAGCCATGGGTCCTTCGTTTGATAAGAGTATGGATAAGAATAAAGCATTTAAGTATGCAGTATTTTATGTGATTGTTTCTGTGATTGCGATATTTGCGGGGGTTTATATTTTTGCACAGGGGTTAAGTAATCGTGGTAATAATTTTGGGAATTATAGCGTTTTCTTAGCTACTGAATTTTTGTCCATTGGTGTTATATATAGCTCTCTATTTTTGGCTGGATCTGTACTCGTACAATATAAAAAAGGGCGTTACCATTTCATCGACCGGGCGGTGAAGAATAGTCCCAAGGCTGCTTTTTATGCTGCAATAGCTGTAGTGATATTCTTAACGTTGCTCTGGGGGTATGATAGACCTATGACAATATTCACGCTTCTTCTCTCTCCTGTCGCTGCTTTTACTTCCGCTCTGGAGATTATTAATGAAGCGTCAGTGCGACGATATGCCATTAATATGACGATTATTGATGGAAAAATAGAGAAAAAACATGCCCTTTTATACACCATAATTTACATAATTCTCTGTCTTCTTGTGCCGGTGTTTTTTGCCATTGTTGTATTTGATAGTCGTGATGTACTATATGCTGGATTAGCGTCGCTTGTTGAAGCTATATTTCCTATTGCAGCTATGATTACAGGGATACTTATCTGTATTTCGATTTATTGGTATGAATCTGGGCGCTATTGGATCGCGAATTATCTAGTAAAAAACGGCAAAGTAGTTAACTTATTTTTTACCGCTATAATTTTTTACACGATTATGTCTTTCTTGAGCCCGTCAGCTGATATGGAAGATAAATATTCAATAATGTGGCTTCCTGTATCTTTGATGTTCTGGAGTTTAAAACTTATCGTCTTAGTTAGCCCGCTGGTGGCGTTAGCGTATGTCTCTTGGATTACAGTGTCGTGCTACGCAGGAAGTCGCCGCACAAAGCCCGTCGAAGAGAGTATGGAAAAACGTCAGCCAGATTATACGGAGTATTATACGAATCAACCACTTTCATATAAGTGGATCAAGCCTATGATCGTTGCCATTATTGTGATTATCGTCTTGATTGCAATACTGATTCCTTTATTAATTGCGATAGGATAATAATTTGAAAATATAATAGTCAGGAGAATAATTCTATGAATAATGATCAATATAATAATCAAAGTAACCTTACAGATAACGCGCCTATTACTTCACCTGAAGTTAAAGATGTGAAGCAACAATGGGCTTTTACGGAGACTCCGATGATGAAACCTCTAGTGGCTGAAAATATCGAGAAAAAGAAGGCCTTTAGATGGACTGTAATTTTTGTGATAATTTGTCTCGTCTCGGTAAATTTTTTTGGCACTACATCTGATGTATTCAGACCATTCATTGGCTCTTTGGGGGATATTTTAGTAATATATGCGTTCATACTTGCTTGTGTGTCAGTCTATTGGTATAAAACTGGACGATATTGGATTACTGATAAAGTTTCAAAAGTCTTGACTGCCGTTGGATGTGCGACGGTCATATTTTATGTATTAGTCATCTTTTTACGATTCGGGCTATTTTTCCTCATTGCCAATAAAGACGCACTTATCGTAAAAGTCTTATCGGCTATTGGTATGATCAATTTATATTTCTCTCCTATTGTTATTTCTCTGGTCGTTTTAATATATAGCTCTTGGGCTATGCTGTCTTATCATAAAAAGTCGACGTCTAACATAGAGAAAAAGTAGACAAGCCTTCCCTTTCCATGGTATAATCCATGGAGTTACGGCCCTATCGTCTAGCGGTTAGGACACCAGGTTCTCATCCTGGCAACCCGGGTTCGATTCCCGGTGGGGTCACCAAAAATAGTTAACTTATTAAAAAACATCTATATGAAGGTGTTTTTTTTAAATTTGTGAACCAGAGGATAGAAGTATCATATTTATCCTAGCAAATTACTTTTTCTCGCACTACACCATAGAGGAGTCTGTAAACAGCTGTTGCTTCAGTGATGATACATTTTAATTGCCATGGCAAGAAGTTGTCTCGTGTTTTTGTGGGTGAGGAGTTGAAAAGCTTTTGGTAAGCTGACCCACAAGGGGCGTATATTTTCTCCTGGCTGAAGCTGTTGTTCTTGTCGAGGTACTGAACTATTAATAGACATAGCATAGTATGAAACCTCTTTTACTACGTGGCCATCACCTGTTGAGAACTCATATATTAGAGTATCAATAAATCCTAGGATCGTTGCGTGGTATCCAGTTTCCTCGAGTACCTCTCGCACTGCAGTGTCACGGCTATGTTCTCCGGGTTCTATAGAGCCTTTAGGGAAAGAATATTCCTTGGCTGGCTGTAGTGATTCGATTATAAGAACCTCATTATCTTTAACGATAACCCCTCCCGAACTATAATGGTGAATAATATTTTTTGAAGCCATGTGTACCTAAGTATAGCATAGGATTGTTAGTACTTTCTTAAACACAGTATAAATTTCACGAGGTACTTTTAATAACTTACACTTAGGCGTTTATTCGGGCAATATTTTGACATTTGACCAAAAATCTGCTCTATTTACCTAGAGGTCATTATTAATACACATCTCTGGAGGGCATCTCCAGAGATATTTTATATCAGCCATTCTGCGCCAAATATACATTTACATCAATGGGAGGTAACCATGACAAAAACTACTGCATCCAAAAATCAGTACGCCGATTCGCGCGATTTCATGACAAGCTTGCTGTTTCGTAAATGGACGATTGCAATTATTCTTTCTCTTGGGGTTGAGACTAAGCGCTATTCTGCACTGCACCGCTCTCTTCCGGGGGCGTCAGTAGCATTATCCTCTGCTCTCCTTTCGCTAATCAGATTATCTAAGTCGGATCCTGGAGTAATATACAGGAAGTTTTGAGGGGGGCGGAAATCGTGCAAGCGATCCCTTATATCAAGTAGACTTATAGGTGAGCTGTACTTGATAGGCGATGTGACTTCAAGAGCACTACATAATAAGCTTCGTGTTGCATAGTATGCCGTAAACCAACTAACCGCGTCAGGGTCGTCTTCATATCCTGTTATGGACATTAACTCCTCGAGAGAACACCTTGCTATACGTCCAGCGCGAAATTCTCCCACGATAGCTTTATCTTCCTGCGATGAATATATAACCACGTCAAGCGTATCGGAGTGCTCGAGTTTTGGGATTGATTTGCGAAATTCCCATTTTTTGCTGCCGTCCAGAATCTTGTCGGCATACTTAGTCTTAATTGACATTAAAATCTTTTTTTCAGACATATCTATATATTCTCCAGCTCTTCTAGAATAGTATTCACAATATCATGTTCTGATTGGTGGTATTTTGTGGCAAATATCGTCTTTGCTGACCCATACTCGCTCGCATGAGCAAATCCCAATTCCCATACAATCCCAGAGTCTACATCAGCTCCATCTACTATAGCTACAACTACATCCGCAACTTTTATCTCATCTCTGCGTTGCTGACTTCCGTTTTTGTTACGTTTACGAGCGTCATATTTAAAATGCTCAAGACCATATATTGTTTTATTGTATTTAGTGTATATGTCTGGACTCTCGAATGAATGCCAACCGCTTAACACCCTTTCTGCTTCATTCAGACTCAAACCTAGCGGAGAGTATTCTAAGTAAGAAGACTTGTTGTCGTGGTGTAGACATTTTCTACGAATATCCTCAGCTTCATTTTTCATTGCGTCAAAATATTTTTAGTCGTCGCTACTCATCTGCTTAACGACTTCTATCAAATTCCGCGGTGTAATGTCGGCTTTAATTAGATATCCATCGACGCGACTCATGACAGATTTACGCGAAGCCTCGTCCTGCTCAAAATTGGTCATAATTAAAATCTTACTATTCGGAACCAAATCGACATTGTTGTTTCTCAGTGCGTCTAAAATCTGGTCACCACGCTGCTCTGGTAGCATCAAATCTAAGATTATCAAGTCAAAGTTCTGGTTGCGCGCCGCCACTAGCCCGTCATTTCCATCAACCACCCACGTCACGTCATACCCCGCTTTTTGCAAGCTTCTGACGTACATTTCGCCAATAAATCGGTCATCTTCCACGCACAAAATTGTCTTTATCATAATTCCTCCTAGCCCTTATACATAGCGTGATTTTTTATCCAGCCGCCGCCCTTTCGTATCAATTGATTATTTAGTTGGCCGTCTTCCAACAATTTATCTTTAACTGTAGCATAAATTGGCAAAGTGAACGAGAAAACCGAGCCTTCGTTTTCGCGGGATCGAGCGATTATCGAGCCGCCGTGAGATTCGACAAAGGCTTTGCAAATGTAAAGCCCGATTCCCGTCCCAGCGACAGCCTCGCGTGATCTGTGCGATCGATAGAACTTGTGAAACAGATTATCTACGACATTCGCCGGCATACCAATTCCATTATCAGCGACAGACACTTCCACGAAGTCACCCTTTTGTTCGGCGGAAACCGTAACTGACCCGCCCTCAAAACTGTACTTAATGGCATTGTCAATTAGATTACCAATCACTTCCCCGATACTTCCGTGATCAGCGGCTACTGTCGGCAGATCATCTGGAATATTGACGCTGAGCATTCTGTGTTGAGTCGAGGCGCGAAGCTGCATATCATCGGCGATCGAGGCGTAAATATTAGCGACGGTATCTTCCAGCAGATAAACCTTCAAGTGGTGTCTATCATATCTGGCAACGTTAAGAATGTTGTCAATGTAGCTAGACAAGCGGTTGGACGAAACGACCAGTCTATCAAGAAGCTGCCTTTCGTCGCCCTGCAAGCGTCCAGAAAACTCTTCGTTGATAATGTCCAGATAGCCACGAATAACTGTAATCGGTCCGCGGAGTTCGTGAGCGGCAAATGAGATGAAATTGAGATCTTCTTCTTCTGGTAAATATCCTTTAGACTTGTCGATGAGGAAAATGACAGTTTCGGCAGTAGCACCCTTCTCAAACGATACGATGATGTCAAAAATCCGCGTTTTTTGGATGACGTCAGGGTTGGTGCTAATGCGTTGCCAGCGATGTTCTGCCTTAATTTTCTCATTGGAGATTTCGTGAAGCCAATCGGAAATGCTCGGTTCGTTTAGAAAATCAAGCGCCAGAAAATCCTCGCCTTTTGCGTTCCTGGAAATCGGGGCGGCGGAATTGGCGAAGATAATCTTCTGATTGGAATTAAGAATTACTACGCCAGTGCTGGCTTGATTTAGAGCCTGAGTGAGCGGAATTTTTGGCTTGTCGTTGTCGCTAGCTGGTTTTTGCTCTGGCTGATAATCGCCATAAATTGCCTGAAGCGCCGTCTTAAATCCAGTTTTTTCGTAGCGTTTATCGTTAGGATTTGGCGGAGTGTCGGTGGTCAGTTCGCCAATTTTATGAGAAAGTGCCGCCAGAATTTTATTAAGCGGCGCAGCGATGATTTTAACTATAGAAATTGAAAATAGGATTTGCAAGATAGCGGTAATTAAAATGATAATCCAAAAATTTAGCTGGAATATGGAAATTGCCGTGAAGTGGAGCACGATTCCCAGACCTAATATGATGCAGGCGCTCGCTGATAATAGGACTAATATGACTTTTCGGTAATAATATTGTTTGTACTCGCGCAGGGTTTTAGATGCCGGATCTATTGCCATGAAACACTTCCCCTTCCTGGCGTGAAGGCTGCAATCCATGTTTGTCCGCGATTTAAGGCGATGTCTTTTCCGGATTCGTCTGTCAATTTAAGCGGCGAATTTATGTCTGCTTTTGACCAAGTGGCGGTGGCGACTGTGCCGTTTTGGAAAATGTAAGCTTTGCCGGATCCTGTCGTTTTGACGTCTTCGTAGCCATCGTAATTTTGAGCCCGAGCCTCAACGCCCACTTCCATAGCTACAACAGTATTTGGAGCAATTTGCCCATCTTCCCTATCTGTATGTGGCGCGCCAGCCATGCTCCTGAGGTAAGAATTCGACGCCTTGTCATAAGCGTATGAAGTGTTGTAGAGTGAGCCGCTGAGGTTTATATTTACAGATGTGGCGTTTGGCGATTCGACGGACTTGCCGTCTACTCGCGCGAAGCTGGTGAATTCGGAATTGTTATAACCTTTTGCGTTGTTCAATTGGTCAAGTTTTTCTCCTGAAGTATAGACGTTGTGTGGCGCGTAGCGGTCGCGAGATCGCCAATACGATCCGTCGTTAAAGAACTGGTCGATGTCGCGATAATTGCCGTTTCTGACTTGAGATAAAGCGTTGGGGCTTCCGCCAACGTGTGCGATTGACGCCTGATACGGCGCCGCCCAGCTCAGATAGTACAATCTTAAGCTTCGCACTGGACCAATTAGCGCCGGCTTTTCTCCCTGGTACAGAGCCAAAAACCTAGTGATTCCGCCCTCCGCCACAGCCTCGTAAACCACGCCAGCTTTCTTTAGTCCTGACTGTGGTCTGGCGGCTGGACTATTCTCAATCATCACGCCAGTTACAGGCAGCTTCGCGGTGGCTTCGTTCGCGATTTCCATTCCGGTTAGTGGCGAATAAAACTTTTTCGGTGCGGGTTTTTTAGTTGGCAATTTCAGTTCCACGCTAGCGGTCTGCTCGTATTTTATGGAGTGAATTGCAATTATGAAAACTCCAGCAATAACCGCCGCGCTCACCACGAGCACAATTGCCAGAATATGCTTTTTTACCCATTCTTTGAACGACTCCCAGCGAGCGTTCTTTTTTTGTCCTGATTTATCTATTTTTTCAACATTCATGCTTATGCTTAGTATAGCATTTTCGGCGCACGAATAAACTATTTTTGTAGATAATTATCGATTCTTTGCAGAGTTTTTTCCTTGCCAATTAGCGCCAGCGTGTCGTTAAGTTGCGGACTAAACGGCGCCCACGTCGTCACAATTCTCACCAGACTAAACAAAATTCCCGGCTTCTGTCCTGTCATTTCCAGCAATTGATTAAGGCAATTCTGAATTGTTTCTGGCGTCCAATCTGTAATTTTCTCGAATTCTTGGCGAGCAATTGTCAATAAACCTCGTCGTTCGTCGTCGGTCAATTTGCGAAGTTGCTTATTTCCGTCAATCAATTCCGTGTCAATTTCAGGCTCGACGAAGAAATAACTTGTTAATTTTGGCAAATCCTGCAATGTCTTCAAGCGATCTTGTGCTAATTCCAGAACGCGCTTTTTATACGATTCATCAGCGTTTTTGGCTTCTTCGCCCCAGAATGATTGGCAGCGAGAATAAAGATCGTCCAAGCTAAGCGAGCGGATCCATTGACCATTCAGCCAAATGAGTCGTTGTTCGTCAAATCGCGCGCCAGATTTTTGAACGCGGTCGAGTGAGAACTTTTCAATCAGTTCGGCTTTACTGAAAATTTCCTGCTCTGTGCCGTCGTTCCATCCAAGTTGCGCTAAGAAATTAAGCATCGCTTCTGGCAAAATTCCCTCTGATCGATACTCAGTTACGCTTTTAGCGCCGTCCCGTTTGCCAAGTTTTTTATTTCCCGATGGCGCCATAATATGTGGCACGTGCGCCAGAATTGGTGGCGTAATTTTAAGCGCCTCGTAAAGCGATAGATATTTAGGCGTACTGGCAATATATTCCGAGCCGCGAATCGCATGTGTGACTTGCATCTCAAAATCGTCAATGATATGCGCAAAATTATAGGTTGGAAGGCCATCCGCTTTGATCAGAATGAAATCGTCCAGAGCTTCTGGGCCAGCTGACAACTCGCCCATAACGGCGTCCGTCCAAGAATACCGCTTAATTTCCGGAACTTTGAAGCGTAGCGGCATTCCAAGTTGCCACTCTGGCGGATTTTCTGGACGATGGTCGCGATATAAAAATGCTCGCTTTTCAGCCTTAGCTTTGTCGCGGAAAACTTGCACTTCTTCAGGCGTGTACGGATCGGCGTAAGCTAGCCCTTCGCTAATCATTTTCTTTGCCCACTTTATGTAAATATCACGGCGATCTGTTTGGTGATATGGGCCAAAATTGCCAGACTCTTCTTTTGGATTGTTAAGAGTTGGTCCCTCGTCCCAATTTAGTCCTAGCCAATTTAAGGTTTCCAAAATCATTTCTTCCGCGCCTTCAACGAACCGAGCTTGGTCTGTGTCTTCAATACGTAAGATGAAATCTCCCTGATACGCTCTAGCAACAAGGTATGTGTATAGCGCGGTACGAACGTTGCCTAAGTGAATATAGCCAGTCGGACTTGGCGCAAAACGAGTTCTAATAGTCATGAGTAAATTATAGCACGTTACCTGGTGAGTTACAGACTAGTAGCGATTTTTTCAATTTGGCTACTTGAGAGGTTTGCGTCGCCGCTGATTTGATATAGGATTCCGCCGTTTACCCAAGCCGCTTCTTTTCCGCCACTGTAAATTGTCAATCCGTCGATCATCGTGGTGTTTGGATTCTTGTGCTTTTCAGAGAAAAATTCTTTCACCGCTGATGAATTCCAGCCGCTTTTTTGCTGGGTTATGGTGTACTCTGAGCTTCCGTCGGCGTAGGCATATTTCATAGAGACTTCGCCTGATTTGAATTTGATAGGGCCGTTTAGAGCGTAGCCGTCTGGCTTGTAACCTGGATATTTGGCATCAATTCCTGATTGAACTGCTGCCATTTTTATGGAGATATTTGGCATACTCAGATATGTTAAATAGCCACCGAGTAGCATCACCGCAAAACCAACAGAAAACGTATTCAACCAACGTAATGTGCCGCCCTTTTTCTGGCGTCGACGTGCTTTTTTATTGCTAATAATTTCATTCGACAAAGCTTTCTCAATTGCTTCATTTTTCAATTGATGAGCGGTTTTTGCAACTGGTTTTTCTACTTTTTGCGGAGCGACGGCGACAATCGGATTGCTATTTATAGCCAGAGGTTGGCGCTCTTTTCGCAATTTAGTGTCAACGCTAAGAGGTCTTTGCTGAGCGCGACGAGTAACGGGGTGAGCTTCGGCTGGGCGGTTAATGGCAATTTTCTGAGGAGCTGGCTTGCTGACAATTGGCGTAGAAAACTTCTTCACGGCGATATGTTGTTTCACGTCGACGCGAGCTTTCTGGGGTTTGGCAGCCAATGGCGTACGCTGCGGCATTTTAACGTGCCGACGATTCAATGTGCTGGATTTCTGAACGTGTGCGGCGTGAATATTTGATACAGACGTACCACGCTTACTGATTGATTGTTCTTTTTCTATTTCAGATTTTTCAATCTTAATGTCATCCATCACCATTCCAGTGACAGTATTGTAAGCTCGTCCATTGATAACCACGTAGTTTTTACTTGCCATTAATCCCCCTAATGTTTATTCCTGTATATTATATTACAAATCGCCTAAGGTTTTTTCAAGTGTAAAAATATGTTATAATTTCCGTAATTATGTACCAGAAAAAGAATCGCACTAAAGAGCTCGCGCGGCGGACCTTTGTGTACACGCTGATGACATTATCACTTATAATTCTTCTTACGTTTTTGACGTTTAGAATGCTCGGCTATACGTTTGATCCAAACACGAAAGAATTGCAACAAACTGGACTTGTCCAATATGAATCACATCCTGGCGGGGCGCTGGTTTATGTTGACGATATGGAGCTGCGCCGCACTCCGACGAAAAGCACCGTTCTTCCCGGTAAACACACTTTTTCGATGAAATTGGATAAATACGAACCGTGGCAAAAGACGTTGAATATCAAATCTGATACCGTTACGAATTTGAATTACGCTAGATTGATTCCGACAAAACGCGAAACTACCGAGGTAAAAACGTTCGACTCATTACAATCCGTTTCTTTGTCGCCAGCTGGTAATTTCTTGATGGGATTTGGCGTTAAAGATAAAACTCCGATTCTGACAATTGGCGACATTCGCGACACGAACAAAGATAAGGAAAAGTTCACGGAGCATGCATTAAGCACGAGCGTTTTGGCTGGCTATTCCCTGCCTTCTGACAATCATACGTTTACCGTGTCGGAGTGGGACCGCGATTCTCGTTACGCGCTAGTGAAGCATTCGTATCCAGCGGAAAATAACACTACTGGCGTGCAGTGGTTGGTTTTTGATAGAGAAAATCCAGAGAAAATTACCGACGTAACGGCGATGACTGGTTTTGCAATTAAGCAAATCAGCTTTGCAGGGACTGGCGCGCACACGGTTTACGCTTTGCAGGAAACTGGCGAATTGAGGCGAGTTGATCTTGATAGCTCGACAATTTCCAGCCCAATTTTAGTTGGCGTCGAATCTTTCAAACTTTACGGCGACGATCGTTTGTCCTACCTGGCTGTTATTGACGGTAAAAAAGTGGCAGGAATTTGGAAGCGAGATTGGAAAGAGCCGTTTGTGATCGGCACTTTTGCTACTGATTCTACCCCGGTAATTCGAATTTCTCGCTATTTTAATAAAGACACCGTGGTCTTGACTGATGGCAAAAATATGACAATTTATAGAGGCGACATTTCGGATTCTAAGGACCGCCAAAAAGAGTTCTTAAAAACGGCAAAGACCATTAAAACTGACAATGCGACTGCGAACGTGATGATGGACAATGCTGGGCGATTTATCGTGGCGCAAAACGGCGCTATGCTGCAGACTTATGATTTGGAGCGTAAAGAATTGTCGAGCGCGTTTAATATTGGCGTGGCGCAGGAAGTAAAGTGGCTGGACAATTTCTATCTTCGTAGTATTTCTGCGTCGGGAAAAATGGAGATTCGTGAGTTTGACGGCACAAACGCTCATACGTTGATAGACGTTAAGCCTGGTTTGGATTCTGTTTTGTCCTCGAATCAGCGATACGTTTATGGATTGACGACCAACGCTTCTGGAAAAATTGTCCTAAGTAAGATGAATATGGACAATGGATCTGTCGGGTTCTTTAATTAAATAGCTAGTTTATCGACCGCCGAATAATTTCTCAAGCAAAGTCGGCTCGGGCTTTCCTGGGATATTTGATTTGTTGCTTTGCTGCTGATTTGAGCTGGATTCTGAAGTCGCAGTGGCTTTGCTTGGGTCTGGGCTGATTTGTTCTGCGAAGATAAGAAGTCGTTTTTCTGCGGTTCCTAAAGGCACGCAACTTACAAGCGTCAGCATTGGTTTATCCGTGTTAATCTGAACTTTTGAAACTTCGGTTGGCATAACAACTTCTGTTGATGTTATTTTATAAGTGTAGCGTTTCCCGTTGTAATTCATGTAGATAATGTCGCCCTTGACCAACTTTTCATTCTGAGCAAAGACGAATTTATAATCGCCACCAGCAAAAGCGTCGTTACTGGAGTGTGCGGCAAATACGGCATTTCCGACTTCGCCTGGCACGGCGCTGGCGCCAGGAATTGAAAAGTGAGCCACTCCCTTCTCCATGGCTTTTGATTGCGATTTTGTGTCACTAGCGGCGCCGTAAATAACTGGCGCGTCAACGTTAATCTTTGGGATGATGATCCTAGGTTCTGGTCCGACAGTTACGTCGGTGGAGGCATCAACGATGATGTTTTGCGGGTTAATTGCACCGGGTGTCGTGTAGGCTGCGACCGCGCCGAAAATAATGCGGTTATACTGCAGGAACATAAAAATTAATAGCACCGATAATCCAGCAATCGCCGGAACGAAATGCCGAGATTTTTTCACTTTATTTGCGGAGTCGCGAACCTTTTGCTGAATTTGACTGCGGAGTTCTTTTATGGCTGCTTTTTGTGGGTCCAGAGGCTCGTCTTCGCTGACTACTGGCGTGATATTCTGATTTTCCTTCGTCAATCGAGAAATTTCACGGTTTTTTGCCGCGATGTCGCCAGCATAGTAACGCTCGTAATACATCTGATAATACTTCTGCCAAGCACTGTGGTATTGCTTCCATTGGTCGGCTGAAACTTGAGTGTGGATGGTTGAATTTTGAGTTTGAGTGGTTTGGCTTGCGGGAGCGGAATTGCTAATTTGCGGCTTTGTCTGAATCTGGGTTTGGGCAATTGGCGCCGTCCGCATAGCGTGATTAGCAGAGTCTTTTTTTAGTTCTGGTTGTGGCGTTGTTGAAGTTTGCTGAGGTTTGGGTATTTGCGCTTTGGATTGTTCCGATCGGACTTCGGGTTTTGATTGCAATTGAGCGGAAAATGGTTGCGTCTGAGTTTTTTCTGGCGCAGGATTTTGCTCTTCTGTTCTGGAATAAATAGCGTCAAGTTGCCCACGAATAACATCAGCAGCGGCATTTCGTGAGGCTGCTGAGTCGCGAGTTGGCGGCGTGAGAGATCGGCGCTGATCTGATACCGGCATGCCCACTCGACCGTTTGATTGATCATCCGTCGGATACATAACTTCTTTCATTATACGTCAAATTGATATCAAATAAAAGTCGTGCTTGTGAGAAATCGCTGGTTGTGTTACAATCATACGGTAGCTTGGAGCGTTCTCTTGTGCCGCGGTGGCGGAATTGGTAGACGCGCTAGACTCAAAATCTGGTGAGCAATAGCTCGTGCCGGTTCAAGTCCGGCCCGCGGTACCAGAGGCAGCTTCAGGTGATAATCGTCCATTTTGGGCGATTTTTTTATGCAAAGAAAACAGCCCGCAGAAAGGCGCTACGCCGAGGCTTTACGCCTTCCAGGCGAGCTGTTTTCTGTGGGCTTTACCGCAGCCCCTTTCCCTTTTCCCCATTTAGCCCCGCATTCAGTAGGAATGCTAGGCTGGCACAGAATCCACCTAGCGCTCCAATGAGCGCTGTGGGGGTGACGTCTATGGAGAACATGAATGAGATTAGCGTCCCGACTACCGCTCCGGCCAGGGTGGGGATGATGATGATCATAGCGATTGCCACGATCATGATGAGCAGATGTCCAATTCGCATGATAAAATCACTTCTTAAGAAATGCTTCACTCGCGACCAAGGGCTACTTTCGCCCTTTGATAAATCGCGAAAGCTTGGTAGTATAATACAACTAATTGTACGTAATGTCAATCAGATATTTATAAGAATCTACATTTTGCAAATAGCGGTGCTGATTGCTGCTAGCGGCGCTTTCGGCGACCAAATCAAGTAGCTTGCGGCGCGGGCGCCGACGGTTCCTCGCCAAATTGCCATTGGTGCGTCCCATTTTTGGGTGACGACTTCTCCGCTGTGGGCGATTATTAAATTGTCGGCATGAAAAACGCAAATTGTTACGGGATATGTGATGGTGAATTTGTGAAGCGTTTCGACGAGTTGCGACAATTGAATGCTGAACGTAATCATTTTTGGATAAAAAATTGCGCGGAATATTTTCTGAACTTGCGCCAGACTTGCTATGAAAACCACGTGCGGATTGTCCAGAATTTCCTGAAAACTATTTTGCACGAGGTCAATCGCATCTCGCGTCAGCACGACGGGAATTTCTGACTTTTTGATCAATTCTTCGTAGACAATTGCCGTCTGACTATTTCGCCCAGCGTCGCCGCATAATAGCAATACATCTGCCCATCTTTCCAGCGCCAAAGTTTCAATGAGCGCTTCGTTTGCCAGGCTTCCCGATTGGTTTGTCGGTGCGAATAGCACGTCGGTCATATTCGCGGGAACATTTTTTTTCAAGGCGTCAGGCAGTAAAACACGAGCCTCACCTACGCCAACCCTGAGCGCCTCTTGATAACTTTCTGCCACCGCTAAAAAGCCTAATTTGTTACCGCCGATGATTCCCACTTTTCCCGCTTGGTCGCGCCGTTCTGGCTTGTTCCATTCGACATCTGGAAAAAGTGGCTTCCCTGGTTCTTGTTTTTGCCAAAATTTCATATCCATTACAAATTTACCTCAATACTCACCGGACAATGATCGCTGCCCATTTGTTCTGGATGAATTTGCGGATTAGTAACGCGATTTGCAATTTCACGCGACACTAGCCAATAGTCAATCCGCCAACCAACATTTCGCGCTCTGGCATTTGCCCAGTGTGTCCACCAAGTATAAGCGCCAGTTTTTTCGGGGAAAGCCGCCCGGAAAGTGTCAACAAATCCAGCGTCCAAATAGTTCTGAAAACCTTCCCTCTCCTCATCAGTGAAGCCGTGTTTGCCGACGTTAGGTTTCGGATTTGCCAGGTCAATTTCCTGATGCGCCACGTTCATGTCGCCGCAATAAAGGACTGGCTTTGACAATTCCAGTTCCTCCAGATAAGCCAACACTGCCTTATCCCATTTTTTATATCGCAAATCCAATCGACTTAGATCCCCCTTTGAATTCGGAGTATAGCAATTGACGACCCAAAAATCGTCAAATTCAGCGGTGATAATTCGCCCTTCGTCGGCTGGATTGCCGTATTCGTCGCCCGTTAAATCAAACCTTTCAATGATGTTCGGCGGAAAACCGTCGCGCCAATTTAGAGGCGGGATTTTAGAGAAAATCGCCGTGCCAGAGTAGCCTTTTTTGGCGGCGGAATAGAAATGTTCGTGATAATTTGGCAGGTCAATTTCAACTTGATCTCGTGTGGCTTTGGTTTCTTGTAGGCACAGAATATCTGGATCGTACGTGTCGATGAACTTCGCGAATTCACCCTTATTTATAACTGCGCGAATACCGTTTACGTTCCAAGAGAAAAGCTTCATAAGCTAATTATATCTCATTATGATATAATCCATCCATAAGGAAAGGAAAATAGGCTTCTGCTATGCTTAGTCTCTTGAAAAAAATTGAACGACCAATACTTACAAAAAAACGAAAACGAGGATTAATTATTTTTGGCTGTATAGTTGTAGCCTTGGGGATTATTGGCTATGTGGGTGGCTTAATGGAGCAGTCTAGACTTGAGAGAGATAATGTGTCGATAGTAGTTTCTGAGATAGATGACGACATTAAGCTTGATTATCACACGACTAAGCGTGAGATTTCCGCTAAAATTTCTGGCATTAGCGTTTTTGCTGAGGTGAAGGTTGCTGGAGATAGGACTAGTGTACATAATCGTAAAGATACGAGCGGCTTCATTAAGTATGAGATTGAAAATATCAAAGAAGGTGACAGCGATGTAAATATTTCTATTGTTGATGGTAAGCGTCGTGGCGATAAGACAATTAAAATCCATCGCCAAACAAAGGATGATTATGATAAGCAGGAGCTTGAGAAAGCTCTTAGTGAAACCGAAGAAATAGTTAAGAAAGCAGAAGAAGATTCTTCTGATGAAAATATTTCTCGTGCCAAATCAGAGATTGATAAATTGCCAGAAGATAAACGCAGACAATTTTCTGAGCGTATTGCTAAATTAGAAAAAGTCAAGCAGGAAGAAAAAGAACGTGCCGAGAAAGCTAAGAAAGAGGCAGAAGAAAAGAAGAAGCAGGAAGAAGCGGCGGCGGCTGCTCGGGCGCGCCAGCAGCAGATTCGCCAGCAGCAGATTAATACTCAGCAACAGAATATTAGATCTCAGCCTACACCACACCAGGCTGCTCCTGCCCCGCAGCCATCTCCTCGGGGTCCACATTTTCGTAGCTGCAAGGAGGCTCGTGCCGCTGGATATAGCCACATGCGTCGTGGCGAGCCTGGATATTCACCCCACCTTGACGGCGACAATGACGGTATTGCTTGCGATAAGCACAAATAGCCTATATCCATGAGTAACGAAAATCTTTTGCTATACTGTAGATATGAGTAAGAAAGATGATAAAAAACTAATTGTTAATATGATTTCTGAGAGTGAATTTACCGTTCAGGGTCACGGTGTGCATACGGCTTATAAGGAGATTACGGACGCGCTTCTTAAAAGAAAAGATATTGATATTGAAGTGAATTCTGATCGTCCTGCTGACATTATTCATATTCAGACTATGGGTTTGTACTCGTTCCGTCATTTGATGAAAAAAAGTGGCAAAAAAGTTGTTTCTGCTCACATTGTGCCGGATAGTTTTATCGGTTCGATTAAAGGCGCGAAATATTGGAAGCCTTTAGGTCGAGCGTGGCTGAAATTCTTTTACAAAAAGGCTGATTTGGTTTTGGCTTGCTCTGGCATGGTTGCTGATGAATTGATAAATGATATGCACGTGCCAAAGACGAAAGTTCTTTACAATACGATAAATATGTCGAGATATAAGCATTCTGCTGCGGAGAAAAAGTCGGCTCGGAAGAAGCTTGGTTTGAAGGATGATGATTTTGTGGTTATGGGAAATGGTCAAGTCCAGCCGCGAAAACGTTTGGATATTTTAATAAAAGCTGCTAAAGAAATGCCAGATGTAAAGTTTTTCTGGGTGGGAGGAATTCCGTTTAAGAATTTGGGCGCGGATTATAACGCCATGCAAAATATGATAAAAAATGCGCCGAATAATCTCACTGTAACTGGTGTGATACCTCTGGAAAATGTTCGTGACTATTATGTCGCTGCCGACGTTTTTGTTCTGCCAGCTATGCAGGAAAATCATCCTATGTGCGTTTTGGAGGCGGCTGGCGCTGGTTTGCCGATCATTCTGCGCGACATTCCGCAATATAACGACACATTTAAGGGCGACGCTGTTATGGCGAAAACGGACGATGAGTTCTTGGAGCTGATTAGTAAATTGCGCAAAGATAAGAAAGCTTATAAGAAAGCGCAACTTGGTGCTGAGAAAATTGCTGAGCGTTTTGATAGTAGTGCCGGCGCCGAGCGATTAGTCGAATTTTATCGATCGCTGATATAAATGGTATAATGGGGCTATTATGAGGATAGGACTTTTTACGGACAGTTACAGGCCGTCCATTAACGGTATCGTTTACGTTGTTGAATCATTAAAGCGCGAGCTGGAAGCTTTGGGGCATGAGGTTTATGTTTTTTGTCCAGCAAAGTCTATTAGTCCGTCCAAGCAAGCCGAACTTCTTCACGAAGATGAAAATAGTCGAATAATTCGTTTCCGTTCAATTACGGGCGCATTCTTTGATGATTACGACACGTCGGTGTTCTTCCCTCCTGTGGTGCAGCGCCAAATTGCTAATATGCATCTGGACGTTGTTCATATTTTTACGCCGTCGCAGATTGGGCTATTGGGTGTGAAGGTAGCGAAGAAAAATAATATTCCTTTGATTATCCAACATTGTACGGATCTATATGAATTCGTCGATCATTATCCTGCGGTTTTGCCAGGAGTTTTGGCGTTGGCGGGAGTGGTTTTTCCGTTGTCGGTGAAGCTGAATGGACAGGATTTGCTGGAAGTTGCCAAATTATATCGTCCGCGTAATGGCGTAACGAAATGGAATAAAGATATTATTGAGCGCATTATAACTATTTTATACAGCAAGGCGGATGCGGTGATTGCCCTGTCGCGTAAAAGCCGTGATCAATTGAAATCTTGGCAGACTGAAGATTACACGTACGATGTTACTTTAATGCCAAATGGCGTAAATGCTCTTCCTCGGGCGAGCGCGAAGCGAGTTGCGGAATTTCGTGAGCAATGGAATCTTGATGAAAAAGATGAAGTGTTTGGATTTGTTGGACGTTTGGGTGAGGAGAAGAATTTGCCAATTTTGATTCAGGCATTTAGTGAGTTTATTGCCGAAGATCGTCCGAAATCGAAGCTATTGTTTATCGGTGATTTTGAATATCGAAAGACTTTGGAAAAAATGGCAGCCGAGACGGATTTTGCGGATAGGATTATATTTACTGGCGCTATGCCACGAGAAGATTTGGGCGTGGCTTATAAAGTGATGAATGTGTTTACTTTTCCTTCGCTTAAAGATACGCAAGGCTGGGTTCTTCACGAAGCTGCTCACGCTGGAAAGCCGATTGTTATTATTGACAAGGAAGTTTCAGAGGTCGTGAAAGACGGAGTCAATGGCTATTTTGCAGAAAATAATCCAGAAAGCGTAGCGGAAAAAGTAATTGCAATTCTAAAAAGTCCGAAAAAACAAGCAGAATTTAGTGCTGAAAGTAAAAAATTAGCCAATAAGTTTACGGAGCGAAGTCAAGTGAAGAAACTTGAAAAGCTTTATAAAAATCTGATTAAAGCGCGCGAAAATCAATAAATTCTGAGCCTGGTTCGTAGTCAATGCGATTATCTATTAGAGATGAGTCGCCTGGTTTCTCGGTCTTGGTCGCGGCGTTTGATGGTTTGGCGCTTGTCGTAATTTTTCTTACCCTTTCCAAGCGCAATTACAACTTTAATGAATTTTCCATTGGTCAACAATTTGGTCGGGACAATTGTCATTCCCTGTTTTTTGGCTTCTGTAAAATTGGACAATTGTTTTTTACTTACCAATAATTTCCGCGCCGAAGTATCGATTGAGCGACTATTCGCTTCTCCGCGAACGTTTAATCGCAGTGAAAAGCTGGCGTTATTTAGCCACAATTCGCCGTTTCTTAAGCTAACAAATGAGCCTTTAAGTTGGACGTGGCCTTCTCTGGCGGCTCGTACTTCCATTCCAGTTAAAACCAAGCCAGCTACAATTTCTTCGCCAAGTTCATAATCAAACCGTGCGCGACGGTTGACAATATTCTGCGTAGCTGGTTTTTTGGCTTTTGGCTTCGACATGAATTATATTATAGCAAAACTTAACGCGACAGTATATTTAGGCTAGTTTGGTGCGGCTGAAATATGACTTATGTTACAATATCTCAAGCATGATAGCCGACATTCACATTACTGAAAAAAGTTTTGGCGATAAGACGTTAATGAAAGACGTCAAGTTTAGTGTGGACGACGGCGAGAAAGTCGGCGTGGTTGGTCGTAACGGCGTTGGTAAGTCGACGCTGTTTGGAATATTGAGCGGAAAAGATACTGATTATATGGGCGAGGTTATTTTTCGGCGCGGCATTACGGTTGCGACTACCGCTCAGGAACATCATGGATTGGGCGATCAAACGGTTATGTCGTATATTCTTGACGGGCTTCCAGAATATTCCAAGCTAAAGAAAATTATCGATGAATATCCGCTGACTATGGGCGACAATATGCGAAAAATTGAGGAATATACGCAAGCCTTGGAGCGATTTGACCAAAAAGGATTTTATCAAGTTGAAGAGAAAATTGAACGAGAGCTAAGCAATTTTCAGCTTGAAGGTTTTGGTGGTCGGAAGATTTCTTCCCTGTCTGGTGGGCAGAAAAGATTAGTTGAGATTGTTAAAATTATGCACTCGGAGGCGCATTTGGCGCTGATTGACGAGCCGACCAACCACATGGATTACGTTGCGAAACAGCAGTTTATTGACTGGATGAATTCTCAGCCACATCAAGCGATGCTGATCATTACGCATGATCGCGATGTTCTTGGTCAAGTTGATCGAATAGTTGAGATTAAGGACGGTCAAGCCGTGAGTTATCGTGGAAATTATGATGCGTATTTGAAGCAGAACGCCCAAGCGACGACAGCTGGAATGAACAATTTTGAGCAGATTGAGAAGCGAATTGTTAACCTGAAGCAAAAAGTTTTGGACTATCAAAGGCTCAAGGAAAAATCGCGAAATCCTGGCACGATTCAGAAATTTAAGCGGTTGGAGAACGAGGCGCGATCGGAGCTGGCAGAATTGTCAGAAATGGAAAAGCCGACGTTTTGGATTGACAAAGAATCTGCTAGTCAATTGGATTATAAATCGGCCGAGCGTTACGGAAAGTTCAAATCGCGTAATATTCGCCTGAGTATGAAAGACGCTTCCAGTCGCAGTCAGCATGTGTTGGTTCGAGCGGAAAATGTGGCGGTTGGGATTGGTGAGCGGATATTGTTTGAAGATGTGAATATTGATTTGCGTGAAGGTGAAGCGATTGAAATTAGAGGTCGCAATGGCGCTGGTAAGACTACGTTGATTCGGATGATTTTGGCATCGGGCAAGAGTTTTGACTGCGGCCCTGTTCTTTATTCTGGCGATATTTTCCTTGATCCGCAGGTTCGAATTGGCGTTTATGAGCAAGAAATTGACGAAAAGTATCTGGCTGATCCGCTAGAAAAAGCGATTGAAAAATTGTATATGAGCCGCGATTTGTCGATTTCTGATACGAAAATTCGGCAACTTTTGGCAGATTATTTGTTCACGGACGCTGATCGGATGACGCCGCTGGCTCGTCTGTCTGGCGGTCAAAAGGCACGTTTTCAGATTATTGCTATGCTGGCGAACGACCCGCAACTACTGATTTTAGACGAGCCGACGAACCACTTAGATTTGCCGAGTATTGAAGAATTGGAAACAGCGTTGGCCAAATATTCCGGCGCGATTCTTTACGTCAGCCACGATAATTATTTCCGCGAAAAACTTGGCGGAAAAGTTGTGCAAATTGGCGCAGAATAAAAATTTTCCGCCAGAATTTGACGGAAAATCTTAAGTCTATTTTCAAGAAATTAGTCAGCTAGTAAGCCGTTTTTTCGTAGTAAATCTTGTAGTTTTGGTCGATCAAAACCAAGTACTAATTCCCCGTTAATATCCGTTACTGGCACGCCTTGGAAATTGCCACCATTTTTATTTAGCAACTCCTCTTTTGCGCCAGGATCAGCCTCGATATCTTTGGAAACAAAATCAATTCCCAGCTTCTTCAGCCATTCCATTTCCGTGTGGCAAAACGCACACCAGCTAGTGTTGTACACGACAACTTTTGTGTCTTGATGGTTGTTCGTTGTGTCTTCGCTCATATATTCCCCTATTTAATAACACTTCCAATTATAACATAACGGTTACGTCTATTTAGAATTCTTCGACGTCAAATGCCAATTTTTGCACCACTCGCAGTGATATATATCAATCGACAAATTCGGGCTTGCTAATTCTTGGATTTCTGCTGCTTGGCGCGCTTTTATCTCTGTTGAGAAACGACGTTTTTTCTGGCAATTGGCCAACCCTGAAATTGACATCAATGATGTTTTTTGGCTTTTTTGACTATTTTTTGAATAATTTCGTCGTGGCATCTTGCAAAATAGTATAACAGATTGATATAGTGGAAAGTAATGGTAAAAGAAACTGACATTTCGGCTAATGATACAGGCAATTCTGGCGCGATGATGATTTTAGCAAGGACGATGATTGGTACAATGTGGCGAATGTTTTTGCCAACAATTGGCTTAACTTTGTTAGGATTGTGGCTGGATAATGTCAGCGGAATGAAGATGAGATGGTTGCTTGCTGGAATTATTTCTGGTGCGATTATCTCAGTGATTCTCGTAGCTTTGCAAATTGCTAAAATTAAACAGCAGGAGTTGAAGAAATGATCGATTATATGGCAAGCGCTGGTCCGCATATTTCAGTAAAGGTTGACGAAGTTCTCAACATTGCTGGCGTGTCTATTACGAATTCACACTTGATGGGATTCTTGGGATTGATCGTACTGGTGTGGGTAATGTTCCGTACTCGTGCGGCGGTTTTAGGTAAAAAGAAGCATAATTTTATAACAAGGCTAATTCAGTGGACGTTCGACGGACTTTATAATACAGTTTGCCAAGTCATTCCAGACCAAAAATGGGCGCATAAGGTTGCTCCGCTCTGTATTACGTTGTTTTTCTTTATCGTTGCTCAGTATTGGCTGGGACTTTTACCGATCGTTGGTCCAATTACAATCGGCGAGCATCACACTCCGCTGTTCCGCGGTGGCGTGGCGGATCTTAATATGACATTTGGTCTGGCAATTGTAACGATTGTTGCGGCGCAGGTTTACGCGTTTAAATACCTGGGCCTTAAGGGTAATCTGGGGCGATATTTTGTTAATCCACTGCGCGACCCTATTATGTCATTTGTCGGCATTTTGGAATTGGTGGCTGAATTTTCGCGAATGCTGGGACTTAGTTTCCGTCTGTTTGGTAACGTTTTGGCTGGTGAAATTCTCTTGGCAATCATCGCTTATATGACGAAGTTTTTGTCGCCCGTAGCTCTGCAACCATTCTATTTCTTTGAGTTATTTATCGGCGGTATTCAGGCGTATATTTTCTTTATGCTATCAACTGTGTTTATTTCCCTGGGGCTGGCTCACCATG
>ERZ772935.181-NODE-181-length-25366-cov-13.685789_pt1 | contig 25366 bp, 18 predicted proteins | sample MGYA00511683_ERZ772935 | MGnify/ENA primary metagenome ERZ772935 (study PRJEB29015, sample SAMEA2738086) | human oral metagenome | biome: human oral; feature: human-associated habitat; material: saliva | place: China | collected 2228 ...
CAGAGCATCCGACTGTTAATCGGACGGTTACTGGTTCGAATCCAGTCGCAGGAGCAGACGCCCCGAGTCCTCACGGACTCGGGGCTTTTTGTTGATATGCGTGAGTGATGAGATCGGGGGCGCTAGGCATGCCGGAGTGGCTGGGGACCCTTGTCATGGGGTTGTTGATTATCGCGTGCCTTTTCGCTTACGGCGCTCACGTCCTCACGCGCCCGGATGCGGGCAAGAGGCCCGACGTGAGGCCGCGCGGCATCGAGCCTCCCGACGAGGCGCGCACCGCGGCGCTCCAGGAGCGTTACAGCACGCTCGCACAGGCGTGGAGGCGCTGGCAGGAGACGCCTCGCGGCCCCCGGGACCGGGATCGGCTTGTGACGGTGGAGCAGCTGTGGGGCAGCCCCGATCCCGGTGAGCCCTTCCCACCGCGTTTCACAGCCCGCCACCTCGGCAAGGTCACGCTCGAACGGCGGCGCTATCTGAGCCTCGAAGAGGAGATGACAAACGGCCCGGAGGTCGTCTGGGCCGCGTCGCCGCGTGCGTGGGCGTCGCGCCGCCTGGACGTGTGGGCGGTTCATTCGCGTGGCTGGCGCAGGCCTCGTCTCATGCGCGTGTGGTTCAATGACGAGCGTGCCCTGGTCGAGCTGCACACCAACCGCTCCGTGAAGGTCGACGAGATCCTCCCCAGCGAGATCGTTGGCTTTGTGCGCGGGTACACGCGGCTGGGGCCGCGCGCGGGCGTGGTGGACGGGCTGCGGTGGCTGCCGGAGAAGGCGATGCTGATGGGGCAGCGGCCGCTGACGCGCACGTTCCGCGAGCTCATGGACCTGTCCGTGGTCTCCCCGGTCGGATCGCCCCTGGGAGACGCGTTGCGCGCGGGGGATTTCCACGCGTTGACCTTTTCGTGTTCGCGTGAGAGCGCCGGCTGGGACGCCGCGGACTCGGAGCTGAGGGTGCTCGACGTCGCGGGCATGACCTATCAGGTCGGCAACGCGCTCGGGGTGCCGACGGTGGGGGAGCCCGCCGCTCCCCGGGACGAGGCCGTGGCCGACTTCTCTGGATCGGATTCCTCGGCCGAAGGGCCGGACGCTGGCTTCGATCGGATTGAGCCCACGGACCTGGCGGTTGTGCCGGTGGACCCCAAGGCGGTGCTGTGGGCGGTGGCGAAGATGATTGAACTGCCGGACGATCCGCGCGCCTGATTGCCCAACCCGGGTGCGCCTCGGCAATGAGGCGAGATGGCGCGCATCTGTCAAGACGCAATCGGCGTCAGGCTGGGACCTGACAAACGACTCGGGCCTATAATTCACTGTCGTTTCCAGGTGCGTTGATGCTCCGGCGGTCCGGGTGTTCGCTTCGGTCAAGGCCGGGCGAGCCGCTAGCTGGAACCGGCCTGGCAGATGCGCCAACAATTCGAAAGGAAAGCACGCATGGCACACGAATCGATCAGCGACGTCACGATGGGGACTGAGACGGCGGTGGATCAGGAGGTGGATGCCCTCGGCCCGCACTATGTCAAAAGGCTCCTGGCCGGTCGCCCGTTCTACATTGCCCACAGAATGGGTGGGACGGAGTTTCCCGAGAACACGCGCCAGGGGCTGGATGCGTCGTTGCGCGCGGGTTTCAAGGCGTTGGAGGTCTCGGTGCGCCGCTGCGCCTCCGGCGAGTTCGTGGCGATCCACGATTGGAAGACGACGCGCACCGTGCCGGGGACGGACTATCAGATTTGGAACACTCCGTGGTCGACGCTCAGTAAGCTGCGTCAGGCCTCGGGCCCGTTCTTGCGCCTGAGCGACATCGTGGAGCGAATTCCCTCCAACGTGGTGCTCGCGATCGACCATAAGACGACGTCGTCCCAGGACCAGAAGAACAAGGGGGACTTGGCCGCGGAGGCCGAGCTCTTCGAGTACCTGCACCGGGCGTTCGGCGGTCACCCTGAGCGTCGCGTCCTGTGGAAGACGTTCGCGAAGGGTACGAGCTCGGCGCGCGCGAAGGCCCGCGGGTATATGACGATGGCGATGCTCTACCCCAACGAGCTGGCGTCGGTGACGCTCTCGCAGTGGGATGTGCTGGGGATGGAGTGGAACGCGCGCCCGGAGGTGTGGAGCGCGCTCAAGGCGGCCAAGCGCCCGACGATCGCGCACATCATCACGAATCCTGGGCAGGCCAAGCAGGCGCTCGCGGCCGGTGCGACCGGCCTGATGGTGTCCTCGCCGTCGAAGGTTCACCCCTAGGTGCGTGCTCCGGGCGCGCCTGCCGTGGGTGCGCCCGGGCCCGGGGGACGAGGCCGTGGCTGCGTTGTCGGGATCGGCGCGAGAGGAGAGGGGTTGTGCGCGAGGAACTGGTTGAGGCGGTGCTGCGCGTTGTGGAGGAGATTCCGCCGGGCCGGGTGGCGACCTACGGGATGATCGTGCGCGCGGTGGGGACCGGCCCGCGCGTTGTCGGCCGCATCATGCATGACTGGGGCGGTGGCGTTCCGTGGTGGCGGGTCGTGAACGTTCACGGAACTTTTCCGACAACCGTACGTGGTGAGGGTATTGATGGGTGGGAGCGGGAGGGTATCCCTCACGATCGTGAGCGGGCAAAAGTGGCGCTGAACACGTGCGTTGTTGATCAGGGCTGGCTCGACGGTGTCGCGCAAGCCGTGGTTGCAGAGCTGGGGAAAAGCGCGGAATTGTCAGGAATATCGACTGTCGATTAAATTTCGATTCGGTTACGTGAGTCATCATTTGACTCGCAAAAAGTCATCAGATCACTTACTCTTAAGGGGACGCCGAAGAGGGCGTTCTCTCGGACCCGTTACCGTTAGCGTTAACGACGCCGGGGGAGCAAACTCCAGAAACAGAGAAGTTACTGGTACCCAAGGGGTGAGAAGTGACGAACTTACTAGAGCTAAAGGGGATCTCAAAGACGTTCCCCGGCGTGAAGGCGCTGTCCGACGTGGACCTCGACCTTCGCCCCGGTGAAGTCTTGGGTCTCTGCGGTGAGAACGGAGCGGGCAAGTCCACGCTCATGAAGGTACTCACCGGTATCCACAAGGCGGACCCGGGCGGAGAAATCTGGCTGCAGGGCGAGCAAGTTGACATCCAGTCGCCGGATCATGCCCGCGATCTGGGTCTGTCGATTATCCACCAGGAACTCAACATCGTTCCCGACCTGACGGTCGCCCAGAACCTGTACCTCGGCCGTCCGGGTTCTTCGAAGTGGTCCTACATCGATGATCGCAAGATGGTGCGCGACGCATACGAGCTGTTCGAGCGCCTCAACATGAAGATCGACCCGACCGCCCACTGCCGCGACCTGCCGGTCGCCCGCCTGCAGATGGTCGAGATCGCCCGCGCCCTCTCCTTCAACTCGAAGATCCTGGTCATGGACGAGCCCACGGCTCCTCTGACCACGACCGAGACCGAGTCGCTGTTTGAGCTGGTGCGAGACTTCGTCTGCCCGACGACGGGTCTGATCTTCATCACGCACCGCATGCCCGAGCTCACCGAGCTGACGAACCGCATCTCGGTGCTGCGCGACGGCAAGTACGTCGGCACGGTCGACACGGCCACCACGCCCATGCGCGAGGTCGTCAAGCTGATGGTCGGCCGCGAGGTTCCCGCCGACGCGCGCCCCACCACCAAGCCGCTGTCGGACGAGCCCGTCCTGCGCGTCGAGCATCTCTCGACCGTCAAGGCCGTTCACGACGTCTCCTTCGAGGTGAAGAAGGGCGAGATCTTCGGTTTTGCTGGCCTGGTTGGCGCCGGCCGCACCGAGGTTGCCCGCGCGCTGTTTGGCGCGGACCCTCACACGGAAGGCGAGGTCTACGTCCACGGCAAGAAGGTGTCGATCAAGAGCGCGTCGGATGCGGTCAAGAACGGCATTGGCTACCTGTCCGAGGACCGCAAGCAGTTCGGCCTGCTCCTGGACAAGGACATCTCCTTCAACACGGGCCTGGCCGCTATGAGCCACTTCACGAAGGCGTCGGTCGTCGCAACCAACAAGCTGCGCGCAGTCGCCCAGGACTACGTGGCGAAGCTGCGCACGCGCACCCCGAGCGTTGACGTCGAGGTCCGCAGCCTGTCGGGCGGTAACCAGCAGAAGGTCGTCGTGGCCAAGTGGCTTGAGCGCGACACGGACATTCTGATCTTCGACGAGCCCACCCGCGGCATCGACGTGGGCGCGAAGGACGAGATCTACACCCTGCTGGAAAACCTGGCCAAGGAGGGCAAGGCGATCATCGTCATCTCCTCGGAGCTGCCCGAGGTCCTGCGTCTGGCGAACCGCATCGCCGTCATGGCCCACGGCCGCATCATTGGCACCCTCGACAATGAGGAAGCCACCCAAGAAAACATCATGGAACTGGCCACCGTCGGCCAGGAAGAAGCGAACGGAGTAAACGCGTGAGCACCGTCGTCGACAACAAGGGCCTCGAGGCGCCGTCGCCTGTCGCGGCCTTCCTGAAGAGGAACATGCAGCTGCTGCTCGTCACAGTTGCCCTGTTCGTGGTCCTGGCATTCTTCAGTGTCGCAGTGCCGAAATTTGCTTTTGCAACCGTCAACGTCTACCTGGACATCGTCCTGCAGTCGGCGTTCACGGGCGTCATGGCGCTCGGCGCGACCTTCGTCATCGCGACCTCGGGCATTGACCTGTCCGTCGGTACGGGCCTGAGCCTCGTCGCCGTCATGGCGGGCGTCTTCCTGGCGGGCGACAGGATGAACCTGCCGCTGGGCCTTGGCCTTCTCCTGACGCTTCTTGTCGGCATGGCGATCGGCCTGATCAACGGCTTGAACGTGTCGATCCTGGGCCTGCCTCCCTTCATCGCGACGCTGGCCATGATGATGGTCGCCCGAGGCCTCGCGCTGATCATCTCGAACAAGTCCTCCATCACGATCGCCAACCCCGGCTACAAGTTCATCGCTGCCGGCAAGGTGATCCCCGGCGTGGCCAACTCGATCGTCATCTTCCTGGTCCTGACGGTCCTGGCGACCTTCCTCATGAACAAGACACTGCTGGGCCGCTACGCCCTTGCGATCGGTTCCAACGAGGAAGCCACGCGCCTGTCGGGCGTCAACGTGCGCATGTGGAAGATCATCATCTATGTCGTTGCAGGCGCCTTCATGGCCGTCGGCGCGGTCCTCTACTCGGCCCGTGGTGGCCTCGTGCAGCCCGCTGAGGGCGTGGGCATGGAGCTCAACGTCATCGCCGCGGCCGTCATCGGCGGTACATCCCTGTCGGGTGGCCGCGCCTCGATCCCCGGCGCGCTGGTCGGCGCGATCCTCATGGAAACCCTGAAGAAGGGTCTGACCATGATGAGCATCGCCGCCGAATGGCAGTTCGTCGTCACCGGTATCGTCCTCCTCCTGGCGGTCGTTATCGACAACCTGCGCCGCATCCGCGAAAACGCAGCCTGATTCTTATTCCATCTCATATACAACCCGTGAACCGATGTCGGTTCACTCCCCAGTAGGCGGGACCCTCCCGCCGCCCCACGAAAGGAACACCAATGCGCCCCATCGGACGTATCGTCGCCGCCGCCGCCGTCGGCACCCTTGCCCTGGGCATGGCAGCTTGCTCGACCTCAACGGATGCCACCGGAGGCTCCTCCGGCTCCTCCACCAAGACCGAGTCGTCGGGTGCCTCCAAGGTTGACACCTCCGGCGAGATGCAGGACTGGGAGAAGGCCGCTGTCAAGGGCGATGGCACCCAGACCATCTACCTGGTCTCCAAGGGCTTCCAGCACCGCTTCTGGCAGGCCGTGAAGGAAGGCGCCGAGCAGGCAGGCGACGAGCTTGGCTACAAGGTCAGCTTCGTCGGCCCGCAGGACGAGACCAAGGTCACCGAGCAGACCGACCAGCTCAAGTCCGCCCTGGATTCCGGCCCGGCCGCCATCGGCTTCGCGGCGCTGGACTCGGCCGCCGCCGCTGACCTCCTGAACGAGATCCACGGCAAGGGCATCCCGGTCGTCGCCTTCGACTCCGGCGTTGACTCCTCGATCCCGGTGACCACGGTTCAGACCAACAACACCAAGGCCGCCGAAGAGGCCGCCCAGCACATGATCGAGCTGCTCAAGGGCAAGTCGGGCACGGTCGGCATGGTCTGCCACGACTCCACCTCCACCACGGGCAAGCAGCGTTGCGATGGCTTCAAGAAGTACTTCACGGCCAACGCCCCCTCCGACCTGAAGCTGCTGGAAGAGCAGATCGCCGGTGAGGTCACCAAGGCCGCCGACACCTCCAAGTCCATCATCCAGGCCAACAGCGACATTGTCGGCATGTACGGCTCCAACGAGGCCGCGGCCTCGGGCATCGTCCAGGGCGTTGCTGAGACCGGCAAGGACGTCACCGTCGTCGGCTTCGACTCGGGCAAGACCCAGATCGACGCCATCAAGGCCGGCTCCGAGGCTGGCGCCGTGACCCAGTCGCCCGTCAAGATCGGCTACTACACGGTCAAGGCCGCTGTCGCCGCGATCAACGGCGCTGAGCTGCCCGACGTCATCGACTCCGGTTTCGCCTGGTACGACAAGTCGAACATCGATTCCGACGAGATCAAGGCCAACCTGTACGAGTGAGCTGATAGCTCGATAGGGCATGAGGCCGGGCCGGGGATGACACACTGAACCGGTGGCCCGCCGCAGGTCCCGCTCCGAATGGTCGGGGCGGGACCTGCGGACCCGGCACTGTCACCATCAATGGATCCGAGGGGGCCGGCGCCCCCGCGCTCCGACATCGACGTCTTCATGAGGGATGAAGGAAAAATGACAAACCACCCCCGTATCGGTATCCGCCCCACCATTGACGGTCGCCGCAAGGGCGTTCGCGAGGCCCTTGAAGAGCAGACCATGAACATGGCGAAGTCCGTCGCCGACCTGTTCACCGAGAACCTGCGTTACCCGGACGGCAGCCCCGTCGAGGTCGTCATCGCTGACACCACGATCGGCCGCGTCCACGAAGCACAGGCCTGCGCCGCGAAGTTCCGCGCGAACAACGTTGGCCTGACCCTGACGGTCACCCCCTGCTGGTGCTACGGCACCGAGACCACCGACATGGACCCCGCCATGCCTCACGCTATCTGGGGCTTCAACGGCACCGAGCGCCCCGGCGCCGTGTACCTGGCCGCCGCCCTGGCTGGCCACGCCCAGATCGGCATCCCCGCCTTCGGCATCTACGGCGAGCACGTGCAGGACGCTGACGACACCTCCATCCCCGAGGACGTGCGCACCCGCCTCCTCGACTACGCGACCGCCGGCCTGGCCGTCGCGCAGATGAAGGGCGAGGCCTACCTGTCCATGGGCTCCGTCTCCATGGGTATCGCCGGCTCCGTTGTCGACCCCGACTTCTTCGGCTCCTACCTCGGCATGCGTAACGAGTACATCGACATGACCGAGTTCACCCGCCGCATTGAAGAGGGCATCTACGACCACGACGAGTACGAGAAGGCGTACCAGTGGATCCGCGAGAACTTCAAGCAGGGCAAGGACTGGAACCCGCCGGAGTGGCAGTACCCCGAGAAGCACGAGGATTGGTGGAAGTTCGTCACCAAGATGACGCTCATTGCCCGCGACCTCATGCACGGCAACCCGCGCCTGGCTGAGCTCGGCTTCGAGGAAGAGGCTGGTGGCCACGGCGCCCTTGCCGCCGGCTTCCAGGGCCAGCGTCAGTGGACCGACCACTTCCCCAACGGCGACGTGCTCGAGACGATCCTCAACACGAACTTCGACTGGACCGGCATCCGCCAGCCCTCCGTCGTGGCCACCGAGAACGATTCGCTCAACGGCGCCTCGATGCTGTTCGGCTACCTGCTGACCAACACGCCGCAGATCTTCTCCGACGTGCGCACCTACTGGAGCCCCGAGTCGATCGAGAAGGCCACCGGCTGGAAGCCCGAGGGCCGCGCGGCCGCCGGCCTGCTCGACCTGCGTAACTCCGGCTCCACCACGCTGGACGGCGCCGGCAAGGCTGTGCGCGACGGCAAGAACGTCATCAAGCCCTGGTACGAGTTCACCGAGGAGGACCGCGAGGCCACGCTCGAGGCGACGACCTTCCACCCGGCCTCGACCGGCTACTTCCGTGGCGGCGGTTTCTCCACGCACTTCCGTACCTCGGGCGAGATGCCCGTGACGATGTGCCGCATCAACCTGGTCCGAGGCCTGGGCCCGGTCCTGCAGATCGCCGAGGGTTACACGGTCGAGCTGCCCGACGAGGTTGCCTTCACGATCGAAGAGCGCACCAACATCGAGTGGCCCACCACCTGGTTCGTCCCCAACCTCACTGGTGAGGGCGCATTCAAGAGCGTCTACGACGTCATGAACAACTGGGGCGCCAACCACGGTGCAATCTCCTACGGCCACATCGGCGGCCAGCTGATCACGCTGGCGTCGATGCTACGCATCCCGGTCAACATGCACAACGTTCCCGAGGAGCGGGTCTTCCGCCCGAAGGCGTGGTCGCTGTTCGGCACCGATTCCCTGGAGGCGGCTGACTTCCGCGCCTGCCAGACCTTCGGTCCGATGTACCGCTGATGCACACTGTCCGTTCGGGCTCGGGTTCCTCTCTCCCCGAGCCCGAACGGGCCCCCTTACCGGGTAGACCCGGTCCCGGGATGTGGCCCCGGCCTCGCCGATGAGGAAAACCGCACTACCATCCCAATGACGGGACACGCCGAGCGAGGGCGTTTGACCAGGAGACCTTCAATGACCACCGTACTTGCTGTTGACCTTGGATCCGCTTCCGGACGAGTCCTTGCCGGAACACTGACCGACGGACGCCTCGACGTCACGGATATTCACCGCTTCAAGCACGAGGCCCGCCGTCGCGCCGACGGCACGCTCACGTGGGACGTGGCGACGATGGAGGCCGAGACGATCATCGGCCTGAAGAAGGCCCTCGAACAGTTCCCCGACGCCAAGACCGTCTCGATTGACACGTGGGGCGTGGACTGGGCACCCCTTGACGACAACGGCGAACTTGTCGGGGACGTCATCGCCTACCGAGACGAGCGAACCTCGCGCACCCTGGACGCTTTCCGCGACCGCATCGCCGACCGCGAGTTCTTCGACCTGACCGGTAACCAGCCGGCGACCATCAACACGGCGAACCAGCTGTTCGCCTTCCTGCGCGAGGACCCCGAGGGCGCGGCCCGCGTGCGCACCGTTCTCTTCCTGCCCGACTACTTCGCCTACCGCCTCACCGGCGTGGTGGGGTGGTCGCGCTCGATCGCCTCGACCTCGGGCCTGCTGACCCCGGGCGGCACCGACTTCAACGACGAGGTCTTCGCTCGCCTGGAGATTCCGCGCTCCTGGTTCGGCGAGCTGTGCGCCGACCGGACCGTCGTCGGCCCCTGCACGGTCCCCGGCCTCGAGACCCTCACGGTCGTGCGCGGTGGCGCACACGATTCGGCCTGCGCCGTTCACGGCCTGCCCATCGCCGAGGGCAAGCGAGCCTACTTCCTGTCCTGTGGCTCCTGGTCGGTGCTCGGCGCCATCGAGGACGAGCCCCTCATGAACGACGTCGCTTTCGACATGGGCATCACCAACGAGGGACGCACCGACGGGGGAGTGCGCCCCCTCTTCAACATCACCGGCATGTGGATCCTTCAGGAGATCCAGCGCCAGTGGGAGCGCGAGGGCACGCCCACCGACACCGACGAGCTGGTCGCTCAGGCGCGCGAACTGCCCCCTGCCCCCGGCGTCTTCGACCCGGACGGTGAGGCATTCGCCACCCCCGGCGAGATGCAGCGCAAGATCGACGAGGCCCTGGAAGCCCAGGGGGTCGCCCGTCCCGATTCGATGGCCGCGTATGTGCGCGTCATCATCGAGTCCTTTGCCCGCCGCTACGCGCGCGCCATCGGCGAACTCACCGAGGCGACGGGACGCGCCCCCGACCAGCTCAACCTCGTGGGCGGCGGCGCCCGCAACCGCCTCCTGTGCGACCTGACCGCACAGATCTCGGGCGTGACCGTTGTTCGCGGACCCATCGAGGCCTCGACCTTCGGCTCCCTGCTGGCCCAGCTCGAAACCATTGGCGCCCTGGCCGAGGCCGACCGCGCCTCCGTCATCGCAGCAAGCGCATCAACCTATGTCCACACACCGGCGAGCGCCTAAGAAGGTATCGCTGGCCGACATCGCGCGCACGGCCGGCGTGTCCACCAACACCGTCTCGCGCGTCGTGCGCGGCGACCCCGAGGTCTCCGAAAAGACGCGGGCGAGGATCTCCAAGCTTGTCGAGGAGCTGGGGTACGTGCCCAACTATGCGGCGCGTGCGCTGGCTGCCAAGCGCACGAACGTGCTCCAGGTCGTCCTGGCCGCGCCCATGTTCCACGGGCACGGCACGGTGCTGCTGTCGATCCTCAACGCGTCCGCGCAAGCGGGCTACCACGTGTCCCTGTCCTACGCCTACGGGGCCGACGGGCAGCTGCGCAACGACTTCACGCCCTTCGACGTCGATGGCGTCATCATTTTGGGCGGCCAGGATCCGACGATTGACGTCGCGATCGAGTCGGGTAAGCGTTTCCCGACCGTTCTTATGCTGACGAGTGAAAAGGGCCTGGACGGTATCTCGACGGTCGCGGTGGACAACGTGCGAGGGGCCCGCCTGGCGGCCGAACACCTGCTTGCCCAGGGGCTCACCGACGTGATCCATATCGCGGGTCCGTCGGGATGGTCGGATGCGCAGATGCGCCGACTGGGCTACGAGCAGGCGTGCGCGGGCTACGGCATTGAGCCGCTCATCCTGGCACCGGACTCGTGGGACTCTCGCGACGGCTACGACGTGATGCGCGCGGCGGGGCGCCTGCCTCAGGGCGTGCAGGCTGCGAACGATCAGCTGGCCCTCGGCGCGATGCGTTACATCCACGAGTGTGGGGGAGTGGTACCCCGCGACGTTCGGGTCGTTGGGTTTGACGACATCGATGGTGCCGATTCGTACGCGCCGCCGCTGACGACAATCCACCAGCCCTTCGACCGCTTGGGACGAACGGCCGTGCGCCTCGTGCGCTCGCTCATGGGCGGCGATCCCTCCCAAGACATCGTCATCGATCCCGAACTGGTCATCCGGGCCAGTTCTCATCTCTAACGAAAGGTATGTGTATGCTCTACGGTCCTATGACTCATCCCCAGTTCCTGCGTGCTCTGGCCGCCGCTGGCCACGGCTCGAAGATCCTGCTGGCGGACGCGAACTACCCGCACACGACGGGCGTGAACCCGCGCTGCGAGCTGATTTCGCTCAACCTTGCTCCGGGCCTGCTCGATGTCAGCCAGGTGCTCGACGTTCTCAAGCGCACGATCCCGATCGAGCGCGCCGAGATCATGACCCCGGCCGCGGATGCCGATCCGGTGGAGATTCCGATCCACGACGAGTTCCGCGCGGCGCTGCCGGGAGTGGAGTTCGGCGAGCTGTCGCGCTGGGACTTCTACGAGGCTGCGCGCGACGAGAACGTCGGCATCATCGTTGCGACCGGTGAGCAGCGCCTCTACGGCAACCTGCTGCTGACGGTCGGCGTGAGGATGCCGGGGGAGTAAAACTCTTCCGACGCGCGAGGCCTGGGCTTCTTTGGGCGGCGATCTGCGCTTTCGTTTCGTTTTCGTTTCGTCCCGTGTTTCGAGTGCCAAGACTCCCTGAGTCCGCCGGTGGGCGGGCGGTCCGATGAGGACCGCCCGCCTGCTTGTTTATCCGCATCATGGTGCGGCAACGGGCCTTTGGTCCGCCGGGTGATTGGATGTTTGTTCTGTGAGGGTGAACAGGTGGCCACCGCGCGTGCGTGATGTTGCGTACTTTCGTTTAAATGACTATTCTTTCCTTAATGAAAGCGAAAGCGACAGAAGGTTGTCGCGAATGTATCGAGAGGTGGGACCATGGGACGTGCAGAAGAACGCACGAAATACATCCTGGATCGCCTCGCCCGCGAGGGTGAGGTGAGCGTCGCTCAGCTTGCCTCCGACCTGGGCGTGTCGCCCGTCACCGTGCGAGCCTCCCTCAAGACGCTCGACGAGCAGGGCTACCTCGTGCGCACCCACGGCGGTGCGCGCCCCACCACCTTCCGCAACATTCACCTACGCCAAAACGATCGCGTGGACCAGAAGGAGCGCATTGCTCGGGCGGCCGCCGACATGATCCACGACGACGACCGGATCATGATCGAGGCCGGCACGACCTGCGCCCTCATCGTCAAGTACCTCACCGGCAAGCGCGGAGTCCAGGTCCTGACCAACTCCGTCCTCGTTTTCGCCAACGCCCGCTCCAACCCGAACCTGAACATCACGCTCACGGGTGGGCACTTCCGCGCCGAGTCCGAGTCCCTCGTGGGCCCGGTCGCCGAGCGCGCCATCAATGACTTCAACGCGCGCGTTGCGTTCCTTGGAACCGACGGATTCAGCGTTGATCGCGGCCTGACCACCCAACTTGTGGAGGGTGGACAGGTTGGCTCCATCATGCGCACACGCGCACAAGAGACGTGGCTGCTCGCAGACTCTTCCAAGTATGGGAAAGCCGGCTTCGTCACCTTCATGGGGATCGACCAGGTCACCGGAATCATCACCGACGATGAGATCCCCGAAGAATCCATCAAGGAATTGGCCGAGCGCACGAAGCTGCGCATCGTCTAGGAGGAAACACATGGCCACCATCGTGGTGATGCCCCAGCTGGGCAACTCTGTTGAGTCATGCATCATCGTCGAGTGGATGATTGCCGAAGGCGACACCGTCGCCGTCGACCAGACCCTCGCGTCCATCGAAACGGACAAGTCGACGATGGAGGTCCCCTCCACCGCCGAGGGCACCGTCCTGAAGCTCCTGTGGGAGGAAGGCGACGAGGTCCCCGTCAAGGACCCCCTCATCATCGTCGGCGCCCCCGGCGAGGACATCTCCGGCCTCGTGTCCGGCGGCGATGCCCCGGCCGAGGAAGCCCCCGTCGAGCAGGCCGCCCCCGAGCAGGCCGCCGCCCCCGCCTTTGCCACCGAGCGAGCCACCGGCGCTGTCTCCCCACGCGCCCGCGCCCTGGCCGCTTCTGCAGGCGTCGACGCCTCGGCAATCTCTGAGGGCTCCGGCCCCCACGGCCGCGTCATCGAGCGCGACGTCGCCGCCGCGATCGCTGCCGGTCCGGTCCTGACCTCCGCCGCGCGCACCGCCGGCGTCGAGGCCACCGAAGGAACCGGTATCGGCGGACGCGTCAGCGTCGCCGACGCGGGCCGTGTCGCCCAGGCCGCCGAGGCCTCGGCCCCCGCCGCGGCTCTCGCAGCCCCCGCCGGTGCCGAGTACCCCGGCGCCTCGACCTCCGCCCCGCTCAAGGGCGTTCGCAAGGTCGTCGCCAAGCGCATGATGGAGTCCCTGACCTCCACCGCGCAGCTGACCCTCAACACGACGGCCAACGCCGCCGGCATCCTCGCGATGCGCAAGAAGGTCAAGAACGCCGACGGCTCCCTGGGCCTGAACAAGATCACGCTCAACGACCTGGTCTGCTTCGCCGTCTCGCGCACCCTGCCCAAGTACCCCGTGTTCAACGCCCACCTCGAAGACGGCGTCCTGACCGAGTTCGAGCAGGTTCACCTCGGCTTCGCGTGCGACACCCCGCGCGGCCTCTTCGTTCCCGTCATCCGCTCCGCGCAGGCCCTGGGCCTCAAGGCGTTCTCTGACGAGGCCAAGCGCCTCGCCAGCAGCGCGATCGACGGCACCATTGCCCCCGACTTCCTGTCCGGCGGCACCTTCACGGTCTCCAACATCGGGTCCTTCGGCATCGAGACCTTCACCCCCGTTATCAACCTGCCCCAGACGGCCATCCTCGGCGTTGGCGCGATCACCCCGCGCCCGGTCGTCGCCGCCGACGGCTCGATCGGCGTCGAGCAGCGCCTCAACCTGTCGCTGACGATCGACCACCAGGTCATCGACGGCGCGGACGGCGCGCGCTTCCTGCGCGACCTGGTCGCCGCCATCGAAAACATCGACGTGACCGTTTTGGCCTGAGGAAAGAGGAACACTCATGAGTGACACGCATTTTGACGTCATCGTCCTCGGCGCGGGCCCCGGCGGCTACCTGGCCGCCGAGCGCCTCGGACACGCGGGCAAGAAGGTCGCCCTCGTCGAGGAGCAGTACCTGGGCGGCACCTGCCTGAACGTGGGGTGCATCCCCACCAAGACCCTGCTCAACGGTGCAAAGAACTACCTGCACGCCAAGGAAGCCAGCCAGTTCGGCGTGGACGCGCAGGGCGTGGCCGTCAACTGGCAGCAGATGCAGGCCTGGAAGGATCAGGTCGTCAAGGGCCTGGTCGCTGGCGTCGCCGCCACCGAGCGCAAGGCGGGCGTGACCGTCATCAACGGACGAGGCCACCTCGACGCCCCCGGTCGCGTGACCGTTGAGGGCACGACCTACACCTCCGACCATGTCATCATCGCCACGGGCTCCGTGCCGGCCATGCCCCCGCTGCCCGGCACCCAGGACAACCCGGCGCTGGTCGACTCCACGGGCATCCTGTCCCTGCCCGAGGTCCCCTCCCGCCTCGCGATCATCGGCGGCGGCGTCATCGGCGTCGAGTTCGCCTCCCTGTACGCAACCCTCGGCTCCCAGGTGACCGTCATCGAGATGGCCCCCGAGATCCTGCCCTTCATGGACGACGACCTGGCTGCCAAGGCCCGCGCCGCCATGAAGGACGTGACCTTCGAGCTGGGCTGCCGCGTCGAGTCCCTCGACGGAGGCACCGTCCACTACTCCAAGGGCGCGGAGAAGCTGAGCGTCGAGGCCGACGTGGTCCTCATGGCGGTGGGCCGCCGTCCCGCGACGGAGGGCTGGGGCGCCAAGGAGGCCGGCCTCGAGATCAACCGCGGCATCGTCGTCGACGACACGATGCGCACCAACCTACCGAATGTGTGGGCCATCGGCGACGTCACCGGACGTTCCCTGCTGGCGCACGCCGCCTACCGCATGGCTGAGATCGCCTCGGCGAACATCCTGGACCCCTCCGCTAAGAAGCGCGGCGAGGTCATGCGCTGGCACACCGTCCCGTGGGCCGTTTTCTCGATTCCCGAGGCCGCCGGCGTGGGCCTGACCGAGTCCGCCGCCAAGCGCGAGGGCCGCGACGTCCTCGTCGCTAAGGTTCCCGCCCTCATGTCGGGCCGCTTCATCGCGGAGAACGGCTTCAAGGCCCCCGGCGAGGCGAAGATCCTCGTTGACCCCAAGACCCACCAGGTGCTCGGGATCCACGTGCTGGGCGCGTACGCCGCCGAAATGATCTGGGGCGCGCAGGCCGTCCTCGAGATGGAACTGACCGTCGAGGACCTGCGTCAGGTCGTCTTCCCGCACCCCACGGTGTCCGAGGTCATCCGCGAAGCCGCGTGGGCCGTCAAGCTCTAACGAACAACTACGTCAAGGAAGAGTAGAACAATGACTCAGTCTCTTATCATCGACCCCAATGAGGTGCGTCGCCCCGGGTACGTGAAGTTCCCCGAGGTGCCGATCAACCAGTACACCTTCGACCGTGACACCGAGATCGCCCGCTACGGCGAAAAGGGCATGGTCCAGATGCTCCACGACATGATCGTCGTGCGTACCTTCGAGTCGATGCTCGACTCCATCAAGAAGACCGGCGCCTGGGAAGGCGTCGAGTACAACCACCCCGGCCCCGCCCACCTGGGTATCGGCCAGGAGTCCGCCTACGTCGGCCAGAGCTACGTGCTGTCGCCCGATGACTTCATTTTCGGCTCGCACCGCTCCCACGGCGAGATCCTCGCCAAGTGCTACTCGGCCATGCACCAGATGGACGAGGGCCAGCTCGAGGGCATCATGAAGGGCTTCCTCGGCGGCGAGACGCTGTCCTACGCCGAGAAGATCGACTACAAGGACACGAAGGACCTCACCGAGAACTTCATCCTCTTCGGTGCCCTCGCCGAGATCTTCGCCCGCAAGTCCGGCTTCAACCGCGGCCTGGGCGGCTCGATGCACACCTTCTTCCTGCCCTTCGGTTCCTACCCGAACAACGCGATCGTCGGTGGCTCCGCCCCCATCGCGAACGGTGCGGCCCTCTTCAAGCGCATCAACCGCAAGCCCGGCATCGTCATCTCCAACATCGGTGACGCCGCCATGGCCTGTGGCCCCGTGTGGGAGGCCATGAACTTCGCGTCGATGGACCAGTTCCGCTCGCTGTGGCGCGAGGAGGACGGTGGCAACCCGCCGATCCTGTTCAACTTCTTCAACAACTTCTACGGCATGGGCGGCCAGACCTTCGGCGAGACCATGGGCTACGAGGTCCTCGCCCGCGTGGGTGCGGCCCTCAACCCCGAGGCCATGCATGCCGAGCGCGTCGACGGCCTCAACCCGCTGGCCGTCGCGGATGCGACCACCCGCAAGAAGAAGATCCTCGAGGAGGGCCGCGGCCCCGTCCTCATGGACACCATCACCTACCGCTTCTCCGGCCACTCGCCGTCGGACGCCTCCTCGTACCGCACGAAGGAAGAGGTCGAGCTGTGGGAGCAGGTGGACTGCATCAAGGAGTACTCCAACCTGCTCATCTCCAACGGCCTGACCACGCAGGACGAGATCGACGGCTACGCGGCCTCGTTGACCGAGAAGCTCGTCAAGGTCCTCAAGCTCTCGATCGATGACGAGGCAACCCCGCGCGTCGCCGACGGCTACATCGACTCCGTCATGTTCTCCAACGAGAAGGTCGAGGCCTTCGACGACGCGACCCCCGAGATCGACCTCGAGGACAACCCGCGCGTCAAGGCGCTGGCCAAGAAGGTGCGCACCTCCGTCGACGAGAATGGCAAGCCCGTCTCCAAGATGCGCATGTACCAATTCCGTGACGGCCTGTTCGAGGCCATGCTGCACCGCTTCAAGACCGACCCGACGATGGCCGCATGGGGCGAGGAAAACCGCGACTGGGGTGGCGCCTTCGCCGTCTACCGTGGCCTGACCGAGGCCCTGCCCTACCGTCGCCTCTTCAACTCGCCCATCGCCGAGGCCTCGATCGTGGGCGCCGGCGTCGGCTACGCGATGGCCGGTGGCCGCGCGGTCGTCGAGCTCATGTACTGCGACTTCCTGGGCCGCTCCGGCGACGAGGTCTTCAACCAGATGGCCAAGTGGCAGTCGATGAGCGCCGGCCTGCTCAAGATGCCTCTCGTCCTGCGCGTGTCTGTGGGCGCGAAGTACGGTGCCCAGCACTCCCAGGACTGGAGCGCGCTCGTCGCTCACATCCCGGGCCTGAAGGTCTACTTCCCGACCACCCCGACCGACGCCAAGGGCATGCTCAACCTGGCACTCGCCGGCACCGACCCGGTCGTGTTCCTCGAGAGCCAGAAGCTCTACGACAAGGGCGAGGACTTCGAGCCCGGCGGCGTGCCCGAGGGCTACTACGAGACCGAAGAGGGCGAGCCGGCGATCCGCCGCGAGGGCACCGACATCACGATCGCCGCCTACGGCGCGACCGTGTACAAGGCCCTGGAGGCCGCGGACGTCCTGGCTGAGAAGTACGGCCTGAGCGCCGAGGTCATCGACCTGCGCTTCGTCGCCCCGCTCAACTACGATAAGCTCATCGCGTCTGTGAAGAAGACCGGTCGCCTCGTCCTGACCTCGGACGCGGTCGAGCGTGGCTCCTTCCTCAACACGGTCGCCGCCAACGTGCAGACCCTGGCCTTCGACGCGCTCGACGCGCCGATCGCCGTCGTCGCCTCGCGCAACGGCATCACGCCCGGACCCGAGATGGAGTCGTTCTTCTTCCCGCAGGTCTCCTGGATCCTCGACGCGATTCATGAGCGCATCCTCCCGCTGCCCGGCCACGTGCCCACTACGAAGCACGCGACCGAGGCCGAGATCGCTCGCCTGAACCGCGCGGGTCTGTAAAGCACTGGGGGCGGGCCGTTCCCCCTTTCCAGCCCGCCCCCATCCGAGGCTCGCATTCCCTGGTGCGAGCCGCGCGAGGCCGGGGCAATCTCCTCCTCACCTGTGCCCCGGCCTCGCGTCCCCCTCAACATCCCCTTTCACTTCTCCACCCAACGAAGAGATGGCAGAACCCATGGACATCACCAACGACCCGGCAGCCACCCCGGCCCAGCGCATCGACGCGCTGCGCGTCGTCGCCGCCACCGAGCAGTTCCCCGAATGGGTGCCCGAGTCGAACAACCACATTCACACCTGCTTCTCGTTCAGCCCCTACACGCCCACCCACGCGGCCCTGCTTGCGCGCCGGGCTGGCCTGCGCGTCGTCGGCTCCGTCGACCACGACTCGATCGGTGCCGCCGCTGAGATGAGCGAGGCCACCTCCATCCTGGGAATGGGTTCCGTCACCGGCTTCGAGATCCGCGCCCGCTTCGGCGAGGGAACGCCGCTCGCGCAGCGCAAGCTCAACAACCCCGACTCCGAGGGCGTCGCCTACATGACGGTGCAGGGCGTGCCCGCCCCGGCCCGCGAGAAGGTCGCGGCCTGGCTGGCCCCCAAGCGCGCCGCCCGCCTCGAGCGCACCCTCGCCATGGCCGAGCGCGCCAACACGATCCTCACCGACCTGGGCCTGGAGCCCTTCGACCCGCAGACCGACATGGTCGGCATCTCGCAGTACGAAAACGGCGGCGGGATCACCGAGCGTCACCTGCTGGCCGCCATGGCCTCGGCCCTCATCCGCGGCTTTGGCCGCGGCCCCGCCCTGACCGAGGGACTGGCGCAGATGGGCGTCGAGATCCCTCCGTCCCTGGCCGCCGTCCTGTCCGACGCGGACAACCCCCACCTCATGTACGACCTGCTGGGCGTCCTCAAGGCCAACTACCTGGACCGCATCTACATCCAGCCCACCGACGAGCTGCCCAGCGCGGCCGAGGTCGTGGAGTTCGCCGACTCGGTCGGCGCGATTGCCACCTACGCCTACCTGGGCGACGTGTCCGCCTCCCCTACGGGGGACAAGAAGGCCGAAAAGTTCGAGGACGACTTCCTCGACGAGCTCTTCGAACACATGGAGGCCATCGGCCTGCGCGCCGTCACCTACATGCCCCCGCGCAACACCCCCGAGCAGCTGGCGCGCATCCACGCGCTCGCGGCCGCCCACGGCATGCTCGAAATCTCGGGCGTGGACATCAACCAGCCCCGCCAGCGCTTCACGTGCGAGGAGCTGCGCCGCCCCGAGTTCGCGGACCTCAACGAGGCCACGTGGGCCCTCGTCGCGCACGAGGCACTGTCCTCCGTGGACCCCTCCCTGCACCTGCTGGGCCGCACGGGTCGCCTGACCCCCGAGGCCCTCGCCGAGCGCATCAGCCAGTACGCACCCCTGGGGCGCGCGATTGCCGACGGCGAGGACGCCGCCGCTGTTGCCGCCCGAGCCACATCGATTAACTGACGATCACCGTCAAGAAAGAGAGACATCATGAGTAACGCCCCCGAGGTACGCGGCCTGTTCCTCAAGGCGCTGCGCCGCCCCGTCATCGTGGCCCCCAGCTCGGCCGAGCCGACCGTCACCTTCGACGGCCCGCTCACCGAGGTGTGCCCCTGCTCCCTGAAGGACACCGAGCTGCCCGTCGTCGTGCGCGTCGGCGAGGAGACCTACGAGGTCCGCGCCACCGCCACGGGTGAGCGCGCCATCAACGGCCGCGTCGCCCTGGTCACGGGCGGCGCCCAGGGCTTCGGCGCGGAGATCGCGCGCGGCCTGGTGGACGCCGGCTGCTTCGTCTACGTCGCCGACCTGAACGGCGAGGGGGCGGCAGCCAAGGCGGCCGAGCTCGGCGGCGAAGGCGTCGCCCACCCGATCACCGTCAACGTCGCCGACGAGGACTCCGTGGCCGCGATGGCCGCCGAGATCGAGCGCGTCACCGGCGGCCTCGACCTGGTCGTCTCCAACGCGGGCATCGTGCGCGCCGGCTCCGTCCTCGAGCAGGACGCCTCGGCATTCCGCCTGTCCACGGACATCAACTACGTGGCCTTCTTCCTGGTCACCAAGCACCTGGGACAGCTCCTGGCCCGCCAGCACTCCACCGCCCCCGAGTGGCTCACTGACATCATCCAGATCAACTCCAAGTCCGGTCTGGTTGGCTCGAACAAGAACGCCGCCTACGCGGGTTCCAAGTTCGGCGGCATCGGCCTGGTCCAGTCCTTCGCCCTCGAGATGGTCGCCCACGGCGTCAAGGTCAACGCGATCTGCCCCGGCAACTTCTACGACGGCCCCCTCTGGTCCGACCCGGACCGCGGCCTCTTCGTCCAGTACCTGAACTCCGGCAAGGTCCCCGGCGCCAAGACGGTCGCCGACGTCAAGGAGTTCTACGAGGCCAAGGTCCCCATGCGCCGAGGCGCCCAGGGCATCGACGTCCTGCGCGCAATCTTCTACATCGTCGAGCAAGAGTACGAAACCGGTCAGGCCGTGCCCGTCACGGGCGGCCAGGTCATGCTCTCCTGACACCGTCTCGAGGCCGGGGCCCCAGGGTGGTCACGGTCCCCTCCACGGGTGCCCCGGCCTCGTCCCCCTTCATCCCACGTCCAGTCGTTTTTAGTCAAGGAGTCAGTCATGACCCAGATTCCCTCCACCCAGTACGCGATTCAGATCGTCGGCAAGGAGGAGTTCGTCCTTAACCCGGTGAAGCCCGTTGACCCCGTTGGCCCGACGCAGATCTTGCTCGAGGTTGAAGCCTGCGGCATCTGCTTCTCCGATACGAAGCTGCTCCACCAGTTCGATGGCCACCCGCGCAAGTCCGACGTGGTCGGCGGCATCGACCTGGATGCCCTCAAGGACATCCCGTCCTACCACCCGAACCAGGAGGCTGTGACTCCCGGCCACGAGCCCGTGGTGCGCGTCGTGCAGGTCGGCGAGAAGGTCACGCACTACAAGGTCGGCGACCGTCTGCTGGTTCAGGCCGACTGGAAGCACCTGCGTACCGCCAAGTCGAACGGCGCCTTCGGCTACAACTTTGACGGTGCCCTCGAAGAGTACGTCGTCGTCGACGAGCGCTGCGTCGTGTCCCCGGATGGCGAAGAGTACCTGATTCACGTGTCGGAGGGCCCCTCGGCCGCCGCCGTGGGCCTCATCGAGCCGTGGGCGACCGTTGAGGGCTCCTACGCGTGGGCTGAGCGCAACCATGTCGCTGACGGCGGACGCCTGCTCGTCGTTGGCGAGGGCGACATCGATGCGCTGACCGCCGAGCACAAGCCCGCCGAGGTCGTGCGCGTCGCCGCCGACGCCATCGAGGGCGTCGACGGCGAGTTCGACGACGTCGTCTTCTTCGGCGCGGACGCCGACGCCATCGAGAAGGCCGCGCTGCACATCGGCACCCGCGGCACCATGTGCGTCGTCCTGGGCGGCGAGACGATCTCCCGCAAGGTATCCCTGGACATCGGCCGCGTGCACTACGACTTCATTCGCTTCTGCGGCACGACCGGCTCGGACCCGCGCGAGGGCTACGCCTGGATCCCCGCTAACGGCGATCTTCGCGAGAACGACCGTTGCGTCTTTGTCGGCGCCGCCGGCCCGATGGGCGTCATGCACACGATGCGCGCCGTCACCTCGGGTGTCCCCGGCATCTCCGTGGTCGGCACCGACCTGTCGGACGAGCGCCTGGCGAACCTCGCGGCCGTCGTCGGCCCGACCGCCGAGAAGAACGGCGTGCCGCTGGACATCATCAACACCGCCTCGACGCCCCTCGCGCACGGCTACACCTACGCGACGTGCCTCGTACCCGTTCCCGCGCTGGTCTCCCAGGCCGTCGACCTGCTGGCCCAGGGCGGCATCCTCAACGCGTTCGCTGGCATCCCGGCCGGCACGTTCGGCGACTTCGACCTGCAGGGCATCATCGAACGCCAGATCTTCATGCTGGGCACCTCCGGCTCGGACGTCTCCGACATGCGCACGGTCCTGCGCAAGATCGAAGCCGGAATCATCGACACCACGATCTCCCTGTGGGCGATCACCGGCATGGCGGGCTTCGGCGACGCCATCAACTCGGTCATCAACCGCACGTCGGGCGGCAAGATCATGGTCTTCCCGATGATGCACGACCTGGGCCTGACCCCCGTGTCCGAGCTCGCCGAGAAGCTGCCGACGGTTGCCGCGAAGCTCGACGCCGCCGGCCTGTGGACCAAGGAAGCTGAGGAGGCGCTGCTCGCCACCCGCTGAGCGCCCCGCCTAGGCCGTCGCCCCGGCCTCGTCTGTTTCGATGAGGCCGGGGCGACGGCCTCGTTCATGTTCCTGGGACGAGGCCGGGGCCCCCTTGTGCCTCGTGCGCCGCGCGCCGGTGGGTGCGTTTGCGGGCGGAGGAGGTGACGGCGCTGTTGGCGGGGCTGCCGCGGTCTTGGCAGTGGCGGTAGCTGCTGTTGCGCCGCCCGTTTTGCAGGAAGTCTCTCGCGAAAAGGGCCCGCGGCGGTCGACTGTCTGTCATCATGGGTGTCACAAGCGTTGCAGGGTAGAACGAGGAGGTTCCCATGACAGTCAACGATCGCGCCTCGCAGGAGCGCTACGTGGCATTGCAGGCGTGGCTGTGCGGGCAAATGTCCCCGCGCGCGCCTCACGCGGCGGACCTCTTTGCGCAGGACAGGGAGTGCCTCTACGCCGCCTTCCTCTCCGTGCTCGTTGGTACGAGGCTGGGGTTCGCGGACTACGACGATAATCAAGCCCATCACGGGCTCTACGCCTTCGATTTCTTCGTCGGCGACCTCGAGGCGCCGTCTTGTCGTGCGGGAGTAGATGGAGCGAGGGGATCCGGAGTAGCAGGGGAGTCTGCCGCGGCAGCCGCCGCCCCGGCGATGTGCCACGCCATCGTCGACACGTGGCTCGGGGACACGAGCGCACGTATCCCGTTCGTGGCATCTGTGATTGCCTCCGTTGCCACCCTCGAGCTCGTCGCCGATGTGCGCGTCGACGAGTGTGTCTTTGAGTGTGAGCTGCCGCGGGAGTATGCGCGCTTCACCGCGAACATGCCGTTCGAGGACGGGAGCCTGCCGATCGGCTCGCTGGATTTGTCCCTGGTTGCCCCTGGTCCGCTCATTCACCTCGAGGCGCGCCCGCGCTACAAGGGACAGGCCCTGTCCCCCTCGGGCTTTACCGAGGCCTTGGCATCGGCCGTGCAGATGGGGCTCGCCGTGGAGTCGTCCTCTGCGTTCGCCTTCGGGGCCGCCGCCACTCTGCGCGCCCCGAACGATCGGCCCGAGATGCTCGGGTGGGCCGCCGACGCGGTGGCTCGCGCGCTGTCCGCGTGCGGGCACACCGGGGGAGTGCGGATCCGAACGCGCTTCGCTCACGCGCCGGCGTAGTATCCGATCGCCGCGCATGCGCGCATAAACTTGCCCCGGCCTCGTCCGTTCAATCAGACGAGGCCGGGGGCTGGTTGCTGGGGGAGAGAACCCTTACGCGTTGGTCTTCTCGGCGGTGACGGGGGCGTCATCCTGCCAGTAATCCAGCTCGGAGGGGTCCAAGCCAATCGAGGAGGCCCGGAACTTCGGGTCGAGGCCCGCCTTACGCTGCGCCGTGTAGTCGTTAGCGCAGTCGACGGCGATCTTGCCGAGGAACACGATGACGGGCAGGTTGATGAGCGCCATGAGGCCCATCAGGATGTCGCCCAGGTTCCACGCGACCTCAAACTTCAGGAGCGCGCCGCAGAAGACGAGGCCGGCGGCCACGAGACGGAAGGCCGTGAGCATCCAGCGCTTGATCTCGATCTTGCTCAGCAGGAAGCGGAAGTTGACCTCGGCGTAGTAGAAGTTGCCGACCAGCGTGGTGAACGCGAAGAGGAACAGTGCAACCGAGATGAATACCTGCGCGACCGGCTGACCGAGAACGGTGGCCATCGCGTCCTTGACGAGGGGAGCACCCGTGACTCCACCGTCGGCGCCGACGCCCGAGGACAGGACGACGAACGCGGTGAAGGTACAGATGATCATCGTGTCGATGAAGACCGACAGCATCTGGACGAGGCCCTGCTTGGCGGGGTGCGACACGGAGGCGGAGGCTGCGGCGTTCGGCGCGGAACCGACACCGGCCTCGTTCGAGTAGAGGCCTCGCTTGATGCCGTACATCATGGCCGATCCCGCGAAACCGCCGAAGATGGCGTCGAAGTCGAAGGCGCCGTGGAAAATCGCTGAGAACATCGCGGGAATGTTCTGGTAGTTGACGGCGATGACGACCGCGCCCACACCCAGGTAAATAATCGCCATGATCGGGACCATGTAGCCCGTCACGTCGGTGAGGCGGCGAGTGCCGCCCAGAATCGACACGGCCATGAGGACCGCGAGGATCTCGCCGACGATCCACGGCGTCCAGGCATTCGCCCAGCTGTAGTGCATGAAGGTGTCAGCCACGTTGTAGGAGGCCAGCAAGTTGAAGCCACCCATGTAGGTCAGAATCAAGACGATTGCGAAGAGGTAGGCAAGCCAGCTCGCCTTCAAAGCAGTCTGGATGTAGTAGGCCGGGCCACCGTAGGAGTGGTGGGGGCCCCGCTTCTTGTAGATCTGCGCGAGCGTCGACTCGATGAAGGCCGAGGCGCCGCCGAGCGTGGCAATGACCCACATCCAGAAAACAGAGCCGGCACCGCCGAGAGTCACGGCAGTGGCGACGCCCGCGATGTTACCGACGCCGACGCGCGAGGCCGTGGAAACCATCAGCGCGCGGAAGGAGGACACGCCGCCTTCCTTCTTCGGGGGCTCCATGACGACGCGGAGCGCTTCGATAAACATGCGCAGCGGAAGCGCGCGAGTGAAGAGGAAGAAGAAGAGGCCAACCGCGATCAGAAGCGCGACGAGCAGGTACGTATACATGAAGCCTGAAATCGTATCCAGGGTCCCGGCGAGATCAAAGTCCGGGGGCAGGAGTCCATTCATCGTTGTTCCTTGCATTGTCGGAGGCGGCGAGGCCGCTTGGATGAAGCGAGTATAGCCTCAAGGTCAACAGGCGGTAAAGTTTTGGGCAAAAAATGTGATGGTCATGCTATAAGTCCAGGTAGAAGGCATGTAGCGCCCGGTTCGAAGCGCGTCGTGGCGCACATTTTGTTCGACATTCTGTGTTCTGGCACATGAAAATCGTCGAAAATTGGTCTGATCTGGCACTGAATTCTGCGGAAAACCGCGGAATGTTGCGGAAGTGTGTGTTGAGGGGGCTGGAGCGCCTCGATTTGACGATGGGCAAGCAAGTGCGTAAAGTTCTTCTTGTTGCGCCGAACGGCAGCGAACGAAGCGAGACGCTCGGTCGTGGGAACTTGGCGCGAAACGCCTTTCGAAAGTATGCAGATTCTTCTGTGTCTTTGATTGTGTGGGTGTTGTTTGTGAACTCGATAGTGTGTTTGTTTGTTTTTGTTTTATGCCTGTTTTTTGTTTTTGAGTGTTTTTGGTTGGGATTGCTGGCTGGCTTTGTTTGGTTGGTTGGTTTTTCTGGGCTTTAACGTTTTTGTTTTTGTTCGGAGAGTTTGATCCTGGCTCAGGACGAACGCTGGCGGCGTGCTTAACACATGCA
>ERZ772935.183-NODE-183-length-25230-cov-4.187051_pt1 | contig 25230 bp, 22 predicted proteins | sample MGYA00511683_ERZ772935 | MGnify/ENA primary metagenome ERZ772935 (study PRJEB29015, sample SAMEA2738086) | human oral metagenome | biome: human oral; feature: human-associated habitat; material: saliva | place: China | collected 2228 ...
TTTTGTAACTGCTTGATTTCTTCTTCTGCCATTAAAATTTTTTCATCTATGTTTTTCATTTTCTGTTTTCCTTTCTTTCTGTTTTTTTGGCAAAGAAAAAACAGTAAACCTTTTTTGATTTACTGTTTTGGTGATTAGCGATAATCCTCTGGTACAAATAGCTCATTACTATTTGCCTCTGTGTTTTTGTTTGCGTTTTTCTTGTTTTAATTCAAATTTTCTTTGTTTCTCCAACTCTCTTCTTTGTCTAATTTTGGTTTTTCTTTCCAATTTCATTTCTTCTCTTTGTTGCTGCAATGCCAATTGAGATTTTGTACCTATCCCTACTTGTTTACTTTGTTTTCTTGCCTCTCTTTGCAATCTTTTAGGATTAGCATTTCCTTTTTTAACCTCAACTTCTATACTTGAACTAAATTTTAAATTACTATAATTTTTCAAAATAAAATCGTATACTTCATAATCTTTAGGTTCTGCTCCAAACACCACTCTGCATACCGATAATTCATTTTCTTCTATACGCTCAAAAACACCTACCCAAAAAGGATTATCAAAAAAAACCGTTAATTGCCCTGTTATTTTTTCCATAACAGACCCTCCTTAATGCTCTATCAAAGAATGGACAACCCGGAGGGGAAGGTTACTTACCTAAGGAAATAATTACTTAGACGACTGGGCTACCTACCAGTTCTAATACATTTTACATAATGTATATTGCGTTTTTATCTTTGAACTGAATTTATTACTTATTATATCACTTTTCAGCTTGATTTTATAGTTCTAATTCATTCCTCTTTACCTGTGTTAGTCCTCTGTTTTCTTGTTGCAATTTATCTATACAGTTCCTGACACTTTCAGCCTGTTCAACCTCTTTTCGTATATCTATGATTTGAGAATACAGACTATCTTTTTCTTTCTTCAAGGCTGTTACCTCCGATTCCCATTTAGATATTCATAATGTTTAGAAATGGGGTAAAGTCGCTTTCTGCTTGTTTCTCACTGTCTATTCCGTTATTGATGGCAATAAATCTTACACCCTTTTCTTTGAAAAGTATTTCGGTATAAAAACCTACTTTGAGGTAATCTCTACCAAACCTACTCATATCTTTTAATATCACAGTAGACACTTTGTTTTCTTCTATTGCTTTTATCATCTTTTGAAATCCCTCTCTATCAAAGGTTGTTCCGCTTACTCCGTCATCGGTATAGTGATAGATATTTACAAAGCCGTTTCTTTTGGCATAGCTTTCAAGTAGTTGCTTTTGATTGGTGATGTAATTGCTTTCTCCTTGCATTTCATCATCACGACTTAAACGCTCATAAAGGGCTGCTTGTCATGTTCTTTTCGTATTTGACATGAGAATTACCTCCTTTCCAAGTTTTATAATCAGGATTTTAATCAAAACAAACGGCTGAATGCAACAATTTTCATTGCACTCAGCCGTTTTATATTGATACTATATTTGCTCTTGCTCGATGTCATATCTGACTCTAAATTCTAATAGCTCAACTACGTAAGCTGGCGGATTTCGTTTCTCTGTTTCCCAATCCTGAATAGTTCTCACTGGAATATTGTACTTCTTTCCAAAGTTTGCTTGTGAAAGTCCCGTAAGCGCTCTTATTTCCTTTATTTCCATTTACCTTCTCCTGTCTAGATTTCAATACTTATTCTCTTAGGTGTGCATGTGCTCGTTATTTTTTTCAATGTCCTTTTTTAATAAAGAAATACCTTTTAATACTACATCTATTTTACTTATCGAGAGTTTCTCCATGCAGTATTCTATGTCTTCCATTTCCGACTTTGCAATTCTCAGCGACAACCTCATGTCTCTCGGATTGCTTGTAGGTCTCCCCATTTTCTTATTTTTGATAATGCACCTCTTTTCTGTTCTTGCCTTTCTGTATCCCATATGATATATTGAAATCGGATAAGGTGTACGGGCAAGTCGCACACCTTGAGGTTTGAGAAGATTTGATTATTTTATCAAGTCTTCTATTTTTTTAATCGTTTCAGGCTTTACATTGTCATCTTTTAATATCTGGATAATCATTTTTAGTACTACCTGAAATTGTTCATTTGTCATTCCTTGTTCCATTTTTTCTCCTTTCTAGCACTTCCCACCTTATTTATCAAGCATCTCTTGATGAAGTACAATCAATATATTTGCTCAAATATTTTAAGTCGACAAGAACATTTCCAAAATCAAAATTTGCACGTGCACCACAGTTGCTACAAGTGAAACCGTGATTTAATTCAGCATCAGGATTGCATGGGACCCAGATACCCTTACCACAAGAGTTACAAATAACATGATCTGAAATTTTGGTTTTTGGACTCAATTTAATGTCATTCTGGGCACTATAATTTTTTAACGAAATCAAATTGTTCATAATTTCCATAATCTCCTTTTTCCAATTATACTCTGAGGTAATTATCTATCGCAAGTTTTTCATGTGTTCCCATTCATTTAACATCAAATAATCTCTTCTCTCAAGGTGCATTTTTTTACATTGCGAAACATATCGCTTATGCGTTCTGACAATGTACTATGGCAAATTGATAGTGCGCGTACATCTTAATTTTTTGAGTCTTTAAATCTACCATAAAATCGTGGTAGTTTTTTTCGTATGTTGTCACAGTGGGTGTCACATCTAATAGGTCAATTTAGGTCAATATAGGTCAATAAATATTTCGATAATACATTAATTTTGAAAACAAAAAGAGCCCTGCATTGCCTGAAATTCATGCAATTGCAAGGCTTTTTCTTTTGGAGCTCCCGAGCGGGATCGAACCGCTGACCTGCGCGTTACGAATGCGCTGCTCTACCAACTGAGCCACGGAAGCGTGTAAAAGTAATATGGCAATCCCTTGAAACTAGCGATTTGCCACATTACCTTAATCATTTTACTACATCATAAGAGCATCCGTCAAATGCTAAATCGAATCTACAAATTCCACGATATTCGCAATATGTACACGGAATCTCTTCTCCGGATTTCTTCGGCCTTATGTCGATATTTCCACCTACCAAATCCTCACATAGCTTATCAGTTACCGCCTTAACCTGACCTTGCAGCTCCTCAAACTCAGATTCACTCAAAAGGGCCTCTGTCTTCCTGAACTCTCCGTCCTTCTTCTTTGATAGAGCAATGACTTCAGAGCTTTCCTCAAACTCACCTGCTATGTTCTTGATAACCTCTGGCTCGTCGACGAGGATTCCCTTGAGCTTAAACTCACCCTTGAGCTCCTTAGCAATCATATCTGGGATTCCCGAAGCCCTCTGTCCGCTAACATCTATCTTAGGGTCTGATATTAAGAAATAGAATACTCCTGCGGGCTTTCTGCTCTTGCCCTGTGCAGCTGCAAGGTAAAGCATTAGCTGAAGTCTATATCCCGTTCTCGCCTCAGTCTTATCGAAGCTCTCGCGCCCCGTCTTATAGTCTATAATCTTTACGCGGTTTCCTGGAAGAAGATCCACTCGGTCTATCTTACCCTCTATAAACACCTTGCCAGCCTCAGTCTCAACCTCAATTGGTGGGAACTGTCCTCGTCTGCCAAAGCGCTCTTCGTAGTAGCTCTTTTCTATCTTTCCAACTCTAGCTTGCTCAACAAGCTGCTTACATACCTCAAAGCAAGCGGTTTTCGCTCTCTCTAGCCAGTATTTTTCGCGATTTGAGTTCTCAAAGATACCCTCTCTATACTTGTGAGACACAGTCTCTATGTAGTCATATACAAGATCTCTGAGCTCGCCATTTCCTATAGTTGTCCAGCAGTCCTCGTCGCTTAGATGCCTAGTCACATGCATTATCGTCTCATGGTACAGATCACCGATTTCGCGAGCAGACACTGCAAATTCGCGCCTTTCCTCAGGTCTTAGACCATAGCTAACAAAATGAGAGAACGGACACTTGCTGAATTTTTCTATGCGAGAAGGACTGAGCGAGTAGCTAGCACCTGATACATCAAAGCTCGTAATCTCATCATTTCTGCGCTCGCTATATAGTCTTTCTACAATCTTAGCAGGAAGCTTGCTCTGCACATTCTCAAATTCAAGGCCTTCTTCGATGCGCTTATATAGCTCGGCTTCATTTTGCTTTAGCCACTCAGAAACGAGACTCCACCTACTATCAATCTTACCCTCGTACTTAAAATCCTTAAGTGCCTCTGTAAAGTGCCTTACCGTATTTGTCTTTCCACCTAGAATCGAAACTAGCCTTCCACTGGTAACGACATCCTCTTCTTCTCTAATTTCCGGGAACATCGTTAATAGGCGTTCTACGATTTCTGACCTTCTTATCTCTGCACCATCGGCATCTGCCATTGAGTAACCGACCCAAAGATATTCCTCAGGCTTGGAGAAGTTTCTATAGATTGCAAGAGTCTCCTCCATCTGACGCACATCCTCGCTGCTGTTTTTTATCTCTGCAGCACAAGTTATGTGCTTAAGCTCACTGTCGCTGAAGAGCTGGCTCTCATTAGCTTCTAGTGGTAATATGCCCTCGTTAGCGCCAAATACCAGCATGGCCTTAACATCACCACACCTTGTTCTCTGCATAGTTCCAAGCAAAATTTCATCTGAAACAGGGGGTACGACACCGACCTCCATCTGCAAAAGTCCTGCCGTCAAAATAGCAGCAAAGGTCTTGCCACTGAATCTCTCATTACCCATGAGCTCAATAATCTGCTCAAATGCAGAAATTAGCATAGGCCAGGTCTGTGTAGTCTCATCCGCCTTGCTCTGCATGGAGTGCGAGCTGAGGCTTTCGACAAGCTCATCAATGCGAGCTCCAATCTCCGCCTTATTTATCAAAAAGTCAACGTAGGCCTCTATGAATTCCTTGTTTGTCTTACTGTTCTTATATATCTTCCTAAATCCATCAAAGACTACTGCAATCTGCTCTCTGATCTCATTAAGCCTTGCAAGTCCATCTTCTCCGTATTCAAAAGCACCCTTTGTAAAAGGTGAATACCACTGGTTTGCACGCACCTTATACTTTATCGCATAGTTTTCTAGGAAATCAACGTCATCTTCATCTATTCCAATAAAGCCTGTCTTTATCACCCTGAATACATCATGAGTTTTCATACTACCGCTAACAGCCTCTATCAAAGATACTACAAAGACCGCTATCGGTGATGATGCAATAGATCTCTTTTTGTCTGTAAAGATTCCTATACCGTACTCCTGAAATACTCGCTTGAGGACCTCAGCACGCTTGGTTTCATTACAAATTACGACTATATCCTTATATCTAAGCTTCTTCTCCTCAAGCAAATCGAGAACAAAGGAAGCCGCAGATTCAGCCTCGCTGTAGATATTGTTTGCTCTGACAATCTTGATGCCCTTAGCCTCTACACCCTCTTCATTAAATGGTGAAAACAAAGACTTCTCTATCGCCTTAATTCCTGGTGCCCTCTCGCAAAGCTTCGCGCAAGGACTGTCCTTGCCGAGATTATGAACCTTAAACTCAACATTGGATTCCTTGCAAAGTTCAATGAGCCTATCGCTCATATTCCCAGTTATCTCAAAGATCTCCTCATCCTTACAGTGCTCATCGTAGGTGAAGAATATATTGACCTCCTCAGCCTGCCTGATTATGGCTGCAAGCATCTCCAGATTTCGATTTGTAAAGCTATCAAAACCATAGATCCATACAGTCTTTTTCTTTAGACTTTCGGCCATATCTATTCCGGCCGTGTAGAGCCTTAAAAGGTCTTCTGCATCCGTATATTTATCCCTTATGCTGTTCTCGTATTCATCAAATATAAGCTTGATATCCGAAAGCTTTCTTCTCGTCAGCTCATCGACTTCAGAAGCTTCATCCTCCATAGACTCGATTACAGTCTGAATATCTAGGTTTGCCTGCTTTGCCTTTGATATGAAGTCATTAATGGACTCCAAAAATCCTTGTTTTTGGACAACTCCGCCAAATACCTCAAGCTTATCCTTTTGCTCCGAGAGAATCTTATATAAAAGCATATATCTTCCATACTCGTCGATATACGTGTGCGGACTTCTGCCCGTCTCTTCGAGCACATTGCTACCAAACTTGGAAATTGCGCTTATTTCAACATCTAGAAGAACATCAGTACCCATGCGGCTCATGGCCTGCTGCTCGGCAACTAGAGTGTACTGGTCAGGCACGATAACTAGAGTCTCCTTACGAGACTCCTTTATCTTTCCGTATATAAAGCTTTCCTTATCAAGCGATTCTCTGCTTCGATAGATATTTAGCATATCTTCTCCTTAATCAAAGGCTAAAAACTATAGTTTCATTGTGAGAGAAACCTTGCCTCTCTCCTTATCTATTCCGATTATACGAACCTTAACTGTATCACCAACAGAAACGACGTCCATCGGGTGTTTTACAAACTTATCGCTTAATTGCGATACATGTACGAGACCATCATTCTTAACACCGATATCAACAAAGGCGCCAAAGTCTACGACATTACGTACAGTGCCGCTCATCTCCATGCCTTCCTTTAGGTCCTCGAAGCTTCTAACATCATTTCTGAAAACAACTGGTGGTGCATCTTCTCTAGGGTCTCTGCCTGGCTTACGAAGCTCAGCAATGATATCCTTGATCGTGAACTCACCTATTCCAATGTCTTCAGCCATCTTGCGCACACTCTCCTTCTCGGTCTTGGCAGGGTAGGCCGACTTGATCTTATCATCTATAACCTGCACTCCGCCCTTAATGTCGCTTTCGGAGATGCCGATTTTCTTCATCAAAATTCTGCTAACCTCATACGACTCAGGGTGCACTGATGTTGAATCAAGCACCTCTTTGCCATCGCTAATGCGAAGGAAGCCTGCACACTGCTCATATGCCTTATGACCTAGCTTTGCAACCTTAAGAAGCTGCTTTCTGTCTGTAAACTTGCCGTTTTCTTCTCTATATGCAACGATGTTCTTTGCCACGCTGCTGCTGATTCCTGCAACATAGGAAAGAAGTGATGGCGATGCTGTGTTTAGGTCAACTCCAACTCTATTTACGCAATCCTCGACTACTGCACCAAGCGCTTCGCTCAGGTTCTTCTGGTTCATATCGTGCTGGTACTGACCTACTCCTATGTGCTTAGGGTCTATCTTAACCAGCTCTGCGAGCGGATCCTGAAGTCTTCTTCCAAGTGACATCGCGCCTCTTGTCGTCACGTCAAGGTCAGGGTATTCCTCGCTTGCGAGCTTTGATGCGGAATATACGGAGGCTCCACCTTCGTTAACAATAGTGTACTGAATCTGGTAGCTGTTCTTCTTTAGGAAGTTTGCAACTACTTCTTCAGTTTCTCTCGAAGCCGTTCCGTTTCCTATTACGATTACGTCAATCTTGTATTTATCAATGATTTTCTTGAGCGTTCGCTCAGTACCTGCAACATCGCACTTAGGCTCAGTAGGATAGATTGTCGTGTAAGCAAGAAGCTTTCCGGTCTCGTCTATTACCGCAACCTTACAGCCTGTTCTAAAGCCTGGGTCTATGCTGATGATTCTCTTGCCACGCACCGGCGGAACCATAAGCAGCTTTTCGGTGTTGCCAGCAAAGACCTTGATTGCCTCAGCTTCAGCTCTTTCGGTCAAAAGATTCCTCATCTCTCGCTCTACAGACGGTGCAATCAGCCTCTTATATGCGTCTTCTATGGTCTCGACAAGTAATGGCTTAAAGATAGAATCCTGCCTGATTACCTCCTTCTCGAGCAAACGGAGTATAGAGTCTGCATCTATGCTCACCTTAACCTTGAGCTTACCCTCCTTCTCACCACGGTTTACTGCAAGAACTCTATGGTTTGGAATCTTGCATATTGCCTCATGCTTACCATAGTACATATCATAAACGGTCTTCTCCTCAGCATTGACTGCCTCGGTCTCTATAAGTCCGTGCTTATAGTATCTGTCACGAACCTCGCTAATCAAATCGGCATTATCTGCAATCATCTCAGCGATGATATCGCAAGCGCCCTGAATAGCCTCTTCTGCTGTCTCGACTTCCTTCTCGGGATCAACAAAGGGTTCAGCTACCTTTAGCACATCACCGCTCTTATTCTGCTGCATGTAAATTATAAGTGCAAGTGGCTCAAGCCCCTTAGCCTTGGCTTTTCCTGCTCTCGTGGTCTTCTTTTGCTTAAAAGGCTTATACAGATCCTCAACCCTCTGCAAAATCTCGGCTTTCTCAATCTCTGCCTTTAGCTCATCTGTAAGCTTACCCTGCTCCTCAATACTGCGAAGAACCTCCTGTTTACGCTCCTCAAGCCCTCTTAGGTATCTGAGCCTTTCGTCGATAGCACGAAGCTGCTCATCATTTAGTCCTCCCGTAACATCCTTTCGGTATCTTGCGATAAAAGGCACCGTATTACCCTCATCAATCAGCTTAACCGCCTGCTCAATCTGTACCTTCTTGACACCGAATTCCTCGGTAAGTTTTACAATAATATCCATATAAATCCTTTTCTCTATTGATTTTGCAAGGTGCTGTAGAGCGCGATACAAGTCCCCTACGCTCGCACCAAGCAGATTTTACTAACTACCCATATATTATACTAGAATCAAAGCCATTTGTGGCAAACTTTCCATTTCCCCATACTAAAAAACGACCGGGATTTACATCCCAAGTCGTCTTCTGAAGTTGGATTTACTTTAAAAAGCTTGAAACGAAGGCCTTTGTTCTTTCGTTTTGTGGGTTTGTAAAGATCTGCTCTGCAGTTCCTTCCTCGACGATTTTTCCATCGGTCATAAATATAACCTGATCAGAAATCTCACGAGCAAATCCCATCTCATGTGTAACGATAAGCATAGTCATTCCGGAGGAAGCGAGCTTTTTCATTACATCTAAAACCTCTCCGACCATCTCTGGGTCAAGCGCAGATGTTGGCTCATCAAAGAGAATAATATCCGGTTCCATCGCGAGCGCGCGTGCTATTGCAACCCTCTGCTTTTGACCACCTGACAGACTCTTAGGATAAGCATCCTTCTTGTCAGCAAGTCCTACGATTTGGAGAAGCTGCATCGCCTTCTTATTTGCTTCCACTTTGCTCATTCCTTTGACATTAATAGGTGCTGCTGTGATGTTCTTTAGCACCGTCAAATTATTGAACAGGTTGAAGTTCTGAAAGACCATAGCGGTCTTAGTTCTAACAGCTCTTAGGTTATTTTCTGTGACAAGCTCGCCATCGATGTAGATTTCACCAGAATCCTTTTTTTCCAAACCATTTATGCAGCGGAGCGTCGTGCTCTTTCCGGAACCAGATGAGCCGATAATAGAGGTGACCTTGCCCTCCTGAACGGAGAAGCTAACGTCATCTACGGCCATTGCACCGCCAAAGCTTTTAGTTAAATTTTTTACCTCAATCATCTAATCTGCCTCACATTTTCTTCCAATTGTTTTCTAATGCACCAACCAGCTTTGATAGCGGAATGGTCATCAAAAGGTATACGAGCGCAACACCTATATACGCCTCAAAAGTGTTGTAAGTTGAAGCATTCCACAGCTGTGCACTTCTTAGAATCTCTATAACACCAACATAGGAAAGTACTGCAGTCTCCTTAATCATGGTTACAAATTCATTACCAAATGAAGGTATAACTATTCTTAACGCCTGCGGAAGCACAATTAGTCTGTTTGCTTGAGCCTTTGTCATTCCAATTGATAGAGCCGCTTCAAGTTGACCCTTATCAACAGCCTGTATTCCTCCACGAATAACCTCGGCCATATATGCAGCACTGTTTAAACCGCAAACTATGAAGGCTGGAATTAGAAGCACGCTCCACTTGAAATCTACATTGTGTTGTTGTAGAAAGTATGGGATTCCGTATGCTAAAACTAGCGCCTGAACTATCAGCGGAGTTCCCCTTACAATCTCAATATATATTCCGGAAATTACCTTTAAGGGCTTTTTTTCCGAAGTCCTCATCAGCGCCAGTACTAGTCCAAGGAGTACGCCTATAACTAGTGCAAAGAAACTCACACTAAGCGTTATTGGCAAGCCTTTCAGCGCAACTAGAAAGCCCTCAACATATAAACCCATACTTATTTTCCCTCAAACCACTTCTTGTATAGCTTCTCGTATGTTCCATCCTTTTTGATGTTTTCAAGACCCTTATTGATTTTTTCGAGAAGTTCTTTGTCGCCCTTTGCTACTGCAAAAGCATATGACTCAGCGTCTAGAGTCTCTCCAACCGTCTTGAATGCCTTGTTTGCCTTAACTGCGCGGTCTGCAACTGGCTTATCGATTATCAAAGCATCTACGTCGCCATTTTTAACCTGAAGAAGACATGTATCTACGCCGTCGTTAACCTTAACATCTTTGATTTTGCCCTGTTCCTTTAGCTCGTTTGCCTTATCTGCACCTGTTGTACCAATCTGAACTGCAACAGTCATATCTGGAGTAAGGTCATCGATTCCCTTGATAGTTGTGTTGTCTGATTTTACTAGAACTGCATTTCCGCTGTCATAGTATGTGTTTGAGAAATCAACCTTTTTAACACGATCTTCGTTTGCAGTCATGCCAGCTGCGATAACATCACAGTTTTTAGCATTTACCGCTGGGATGAGAGCATCAAAGCCAAATGACTTAAACTCAACTTCAAATCCCTGATCCTTTCCAATTGCCTTCATAAGGTCCATATCAAAGCCTACGATATTTCCATCTGCATCTGTTGTATCAAATGGTGCAAAGGTCGGCTCAGTACCAACAACATAGGTTTTCTTTTCCTTATTATCATAATTCTTCTTTTTCCCACACGCTGTCACTCCGACTACCATTGCTAGAGCGACTGTAAGCACTACCGTTTTCTTAAGTAAATTCTTTCCTTTCATTTCGCTTTCCCCTCTCAAATAATTTTATACTTATTCCTTAAATAGAATTTTTATCATAGCGTAATTATACATTATCATTTATATTTATGCAAGTATTAATTTATATTTTTCCTTTTTTTGTATAAAGTTTTTAAAAAACATTGCCATTTCAGCGCTTTACAAGTATAAAGCACAAATAATTATTAAAAACATTGTTATTTTCTACTTATATTAATAGTTTGAATCTATGCGTTTTGAATAATTAGAAACAAGGTGGATTAGTTAGTCTCATCTATGTTATAATGCATACTAATAGATAAAGGAGATGATTTATATGAAAGACAGAATTCTAGAGGTTCTAACGAAGCTTGTCGCCTGCGAAAGCATAAGTAGCACGCCAAAAGAACCGTCGGCCTCAGTATATGTCAATGATTTTATCAAGCAGATACCTTATTTTCAGGAACATCCTGAACTATGCGGTGCATATGAGATACCAAACGATCCCTTCGGACGCACGGTCCCATACGCACTTGTTTTAGGTAAGAGCCCAAATACTGTTATTCTTTCAGGGCATATAGATGTAGTTTCTACAGAAGTTTATGGTGATGCAGAGCCACTTGCGTTCACACTAGGTCCTGAACTAGAAGCTAAGCTTGCTACTAAGGATTTAAACGAGGTTCAGAGAAAAGACCTCGAGTCAGGCGAATGGCTTTGGGGTCGCGGAGCGGCTGATATGAAGGGCGGTATAGCAATCGCCATGGTTCTCCTAGAGAAATATGCAAAGCTCGCCCAAGAAGGTAAACTAGAAGGCTCCTACCTCTTCTCTGCAGTTGCAGACGAGGAATGCTACTCAGCAGGAATGAGAGCCATAATGCCAAAGTATCTAGAGCTTAAGAATAAGTATTCACTAAACTTTAAGCTTTTGATAGATCCAGAGCCAGCATCTGAGGATGGACCTGCACAGGTTCTCTCGCTAGGTTCAATCGGAAAGACCATGCCAGTTATTATGACTCAGGGAGCTGTTGCTCACATCGGTCACTGCTATAACGGCATGTCATCACTCAACATGCTAGCTGGAATATACCAAAGGACTGGAGGTAGCCTAGAGTTCGTAGATGTCTATAAAGATGAGTCCTCAATGCCGCTAAACTGGCAATATATGAGAGATATCAAAGAGACCTACGACGTTTCCCTACCGTTCCGCTCAAGCGGATATATGACAGTTTTGAGCTTCAAGACAACAATTTCTGAGACACTTGCAAAGCTAAAGAAAATCTGCGTTGAAGTTTTTGATGAAGAGGTTAATAAGCTTAACGCTCAGTATCAGGAGTTCAAGAAGCACAACCGCTTCGAGACCAAGGAGAAAATCTACTATCCAAACTGCGTCTACACGGTTTCTGAGCTATGCGACAAACTGCGTGAAAAGGACGGCGCTGCCTTTGATGAGTTCTACAATAAGCTCTACGATCAGGCTAAGGATATGGTTGCCAAGGGAAAGAGTTATCCAGATGCTACCATCTACCTTATGGATAAGCTTTTGAGCTATGCGGACATAAAGCAGCCAGTCGTTTTGATAGGTATGGCTCCACCATATTATCCTGCAACTCACAGCGACCAGATTGAAGGTCGCGAGGGCTACGGAAGCAAGGTTTTCGAGTTCGCTAAGAAGCTTTCAGAGGAGAAGTTTGGACAAGCTTTGACATCGGAGCACTACTTCACCGGAATCTCCGATAACAGCTACACATCAATTCCAGACCTAGACTTTGATGAGATAACAGCTAACTACCCTATGTGGGGAAGCGCATACAGCCTTGACTTTGAGGCGATCAAAGAAATCTCGGTGCCTTCTATCCTATACGGACCTATCGGCAGAGAATATCACCAGTGGTCGGAACGCGTTAATAAACGCAGCCTCTTTGAGGTTATGCCAGAGATGATTCAGAGCGTTATCGAGTTTGCTTGGGAGAACTAAAGCTCGCTTTGATGTAAGAAGCCAATCGGCGTTTGGGCAGGCCAGTGCTTGCCAGTAAGATATTGTTTTTAAGAGTCAAATTAGGGCTCTTGAATATATGCATTTAAACAATGGGAGGAAAAAAATGAACGAATATGTAAGAAAGCGTATTGAGGAAATGTCCATCGACTTTACTTCAGTGCAGAGCGTTGTCGACACAGAGGGTGAAATCGTTATGGCGGAAAAGATCTACGACACCATGAGCGAGATTGACTATTATAAGAAAAACCCTGAGAAGCTTTACTACATCGACCTTAAGGACGATTTAATCGGCAGAAAGATTGTTGTTGCAGAGCTTAACGGTGAGAAGAAGCCTTCTGATAAGACCATCGTTCTCATCGGACACTTTGATACAGTTGGTATTTCTGACTACGGCCCACTTAAGGAGTACTCAACTCAGCCAGCAGAGCTAATTGAGAGATTCCGTGAGCTAAAGCTTCCTGAGGAAGTAAGAGAAGACCTCGAGTCCGGAAAGTACATGTTCGGTCGCGGACTCTTTGATATGAAGTCTGGTGATGCTATCATCATCGCTATTATGGAAGAAATCAGCAAGGACCTAGCAAACTTTGAAGGAAACCTAATCTATGCTGCAGTTTGCGACGAAGAAGGAAACTCAGGCGGAATGCTTAACTTTGTTCCTCACCTTGTTAACCTCAAGAAGGAAAAGGGCTATGACTACATAGCTATGATAGATACAGACTACATGGCACCTGCATTCCCAGGCGACCCAATGAAGTACATCTATGTAGGAACAGTTGGAAAGATCATGCCTACATTCTACATCGTAGGTAAGGAAACTCACGTAGGTGAGTCATTTGATGGACTTGACCCTAACCAGATTGCATCACAGCTAACACAGAGAATCAACCTAAATCCTGAGTTCAGCGATACAGTTGACGGAGAGGTAACACTTCCTCCTATCACACTAAAGCAGAGAGACCTCAAGACAGAGTACTCTGTGCAGATTGCTAACAAGGCTGTTTTGATGCTCAACTACGCAACTCACGATTCAACACCTGACCAGGTTCTAACAAAGATGAAGAACGCAGGCCACGAGTGCTTCCAGCAGGTTGTTGACACACTAAATGAAAGATATGCTATGTACTGCGACATGGTAGGCAGAGAGTTCAGAAAGCAGCCATGGGTTGCAAGAACCTTCACTTACGACGAGCTATACAAGGCAGTTAAGGCAGAGCTTGGAGACGAGCTAGATGCAAAGGTTGCAGCTTACATCGAGGAGCTAAAGAAGGATACTACTATTGACGTTAGAGACAAATCACTTAAGATTGTTGACTTCGTTCACGATCTATGGTCAGATAAGGACCCTATCCTAGTAGTTTACTTCACACCACCTTACTATCCACACATCCATGTTGATGATTCTACAGCAAAGGGCAAGGCTCTTATCGATGCAGTAAACGGTGCAGTTGCAAGCGTTAAGGCTGATCCAGCATTCGATTATCAGCTAATCAGCAAGAAGTTCCTACCTTGCATTTCAGACCTAAGCTACGGTGCAGCTCCTAAGGATCCAGCAGTAATTGAGAGATTCGAGCTAAACACACCTGGCTACGGCGAAGGAAAGATTTATTCACTTCCACTAGCTGATATGCAGGTTCTTGACCTACCAGTAGTAGACATCGGAACTGTAGGAAAGGACGCTCACAAGTACACAGAGAGAATCGAGACAAGATTTACATTCGAGTACACACCTGAGCTAGTTTATCAGACAATACTTAACCTACTAAAATAGGATAAACCAAAAATTTTGAGGAGATCAAAATGAGAGCTCACGCAGACAAACTTTTTATAAACGGAAAAATCTATTCGATGGAGGCAGAGGGCTTATGCTATGAAGCCCTAGCTATCAAAGATGGCAAAATCGCCTTCATCGGTGATAATAGGAGCGCGCAGGCTGACTTTGATGCAGATGAAGTCATCGACCTTGGCGGCAAAGTAATGCTTCCTGGACTTGGCGATGCTCATCTACACTTCTTTGCCTACTGCCAGACCTTCACAACAGTGGATCTTGGCGGAGTTAAATCAAAGGCAGAGGCCCTAGAGCGCCTCAAGGCGAAGGCGGCTGAAACACCTGAGGGCGAGTGGATTAGAGGAAATAACTTTGATCAGTCAAAATGGAACGACTGCGAGGATGAGATTCCAACAAGACACTGGCTCGACGAAGCGAGCAAAAAGCATCCTATTATGATAAAGAGAGTTTGCCTGCACACTGGAGTCGCAAACACACTTGCCCTAGAAAAGGCAGATATAGGCAAGGGCTATGACTTTGGTGAAGGCGGTGTTGTAGAGCTAGAAGCAGACGGACATCCAAACGGAATCCTAAGAGAGCAGGCAACAAAGATATTTGATGACCTAATCCCTGATCCAACAAAGATTCCAGAGGTCAAAACCAAGCTTATGGATAGAGCCTTGGCAGAAGCCTCTTCAGTCGGACTCACTGCAATCCATACATATGCAGCCGATATTTGGAAGTACACCGAAAGCTTTGATGACTACCTAAAGCTCGATCACGAAGGAAAGCTCCCTCTCAGAGTTAGCATCTACCTCGACACATTGTATAACAAGCCATATCTGACCAAGAGAGAAATGGAAGATCCATACCTCAAGGTTAGATATGGTGGATATAAGATTTTTTCTGACGGTTCACTCGGTTCTCGCTCAGCCAAGCTTTTTGAACCTTACAGCGATGCTGCTGATACTGATGGACTTCTCGTTCAGACTCAGGAAGAGCTAAACGAAAAGATGCTCATTGCATATGAGATGGGACTTCAGCCAGCGGTCCACTGCATCGGAGACAAAGGACTTGACTGTGTTCTGACTGGTGTCGAATATGCCCTTGCAAAGAGCAGAGAGCATGGAATGACAGAGGAAGAACAGGCAAATCGAGATCCGTTCAGAATTATTCATGCGCAGATGGCAAATCCAGATTTGATTGAGCGTATGAGCAAGCTTCCTATAATAGTTGACATTCAGCCAATCTTCCTGGCCACTGACCTCCACTGGATTGAGGAGAGAGTAGGAGCCGAAAGAGCAGCACACAGCTATCAGTGGAAGACTTACATAGAAAAAGGACTAAGACTTTTAGGCGGCTCAGATTGCCCTGTCGAGAGCTTTTCTCCATGGCACGGAATCTACGCAGCTGTTACCCGCAAGGATCTAGAGGGATATCCAGAAGCAGGCTATCACCCAGAGGAAAAGATTTCTGTATACGATGCGCTCTGCATGTTTACTAAGAATGTTCCTTATGGAACTGGTCAAGAGGACTACCTCGGAACGCTAGAGATAGGAAAATTCGCTGATATGGTCGTTATTGACCGCAATATCTTTGAGATTCCTGAGGATGAGATAGCAGATATCAAGGTTGAATATACCTACCTTGCAGGTGAAGAGGTTTATAGAAGAAATTAAATTAGATTTTTTCTGTGGTGAAGAAACACAAATCGCTTAACTACAGATGAAATACACTATGCGCAAGTTATATCAACATTTACTTATTAAGAAAGGAGAAGCATATGTTTATAATCAATGCTTTAATTGCCTTTGGTAACTGGTTTTGGGGAATTCCAATTCTAATTTTACTTGGATGCGGTGGTCTTTATGTAACAATCAGAGTAGGATTTCTGCAGTTCCGTCACTTCGGATATATCTGCTCACAGACATTTGGTAAAATGTTTGCAAAGCCAGAGACCGATGATGGCGTATCACCATTTGCCGCTGCTTGTACAGCTCTAGCATCTTCAATCGGTGCTTCAAATATCGTCGGTGTTCCAGTAGCTATTGCTCTTGGTGGCCCTGGTGCAGTATTCTGGATCTGGGTTATGGCATTCATCGGAATGGCTACAAAGTACACCGAAGTAACTCTTGGCCTAATGTACAGAGAAAAGAATGAAGCTGGCGATTTTGTCGGTGGTCCTTACTACTACTGCAGAGGACTTGGCAAGAGTGGTATCGCAAAGAAAATTGGTATCTTCTTCGGAACATTTTACGCTTTCGGACTTATGATAGAACTTATTCCATCAATTGCTTCACAGGCTGCATCTGTAACAAAGCAGGGTATCTCACTAGGAATTCCTGAACTTCCTATCGCTATCGCTGTAGCAATTATTACAATCATTGTTTGCATAGGTGGCGTAAAGAGAATCGGTGATGTTTGCGATAAGCTCGTTCCAGTGATGGCTATCGTTTACATGCTAGGTGCGTTAGTAATCATCGTTAAGAACTTTAACCAGATTCCTAACGCATTTGCAGAAATCTTCGGATCAGCATTCACAGGAAGAGCTGCTTTCGGTGGATTCGCAGGAGCATCTCTAGGTGCTGCACTAAGATGGGGATTTGCTCGTGGATGCTATTCAAACGAAGCTGGTATGGGTACTGCTCCTCAGGGACACGCTGCTGCTAACGTAGATCACCCTGTAAGACAGGGACTCTGGGGCGTATTCGAAGTTACTGTTGATACAATCATCGTTTGCACAGTAACAGCTCTAGCAGTTTTGGTTTCAGGCGTTTGGACAGAAAAGGGAATCGATGCAGGTGCTCTAGCGCAGGCTGCATTCAGCAAGAACTTCAACCCAACATTTGCTAACTACTTTGTAGCTATCTGCGTATTCCTATTCGTACTTTCAACAATCATCGTTGTTACATTCTACGGACAGAGACAGGCAGAGTTCCTATTTGGTATCGGATTCAGCAAAATCTGGGTTTGGGTTTACATCATAGCAACTATAGTAGGTGGACTAGGAATCGATCTAGGCGTACTATACTCACTAACAGACGCGTTCCTAGGACTCATTATCATTCCAAATATGATTGCTGTAGTTCTAATGGTTCCACAGGTAAAGAAGGCTCAGGACGAGTTCTTCAACACTCCTGGAAAATACTATCTAGCAGATAAGGCTGCAAAAGCAGCAAAGAAAGCTGCTAAATAGTAGGCTACAAGATCAAAATATTTTAAAAACCTTCTTTTGAGGTTCACTAATCAGTATATACTTGCGCAATAAGGCGGGAACGCGTTCAGCGTTCCCGTTATTCAATCTTTAGTTATTATTCTTTAGGAGAACGCTTATGTTTATACTTAGAGCTATTATCTTAGTACTCGCACTTTTTATGGGTGTATTTTTCACCGTCTTTGTACTTACAGCAATCGAGGCGAAGTCACCAAAATTTGAGGGTCTCTCCCGTCGCATCCACAAAGCACTTCCAGAAAAACTCTGGTTAGCATTTTTTATAGGCTCACTCGCAATCTTTTTGTTCGTATTTTACAAACTCACAGGCCTAGAATATGTGCGAATCGGGATATTTACAGGTTTAATATCGGGAATATTCCTCTACTTCCGTGCAGGCCCTAATATTAATAGGGAAGAGATGGAAAGAGACGCGCAGAGAAAAGGAGCAAATCCAACAGGATTCCTGAACTTTTTTCAGGGTCCTGATAAGAGTAGCTATCAAAACAAGAAGCCCGCGAAAAACAATCCTTACAAGAGTAAGAAGAACAAAAATAGAAAATAATTTAAACTACAAAGGACTCAGAAAGCATGCTCTCTGAGTCCTTTTGATTTATCTCTGATATATTAGATATCGTCTCTGTTGATTGGGCAAGACATGCAGCGTGGACCACCTCTTCCTCTTGAAATCTCAGCTCCTGGTATAGCAAGAACCTTGACGCCCTTCTTGTCGAGAAGCTCATTTGTAACATAGTTTCTCTCGTATGTTACAACAGTTCCTGGCGCTATGCAAAGCGTATTTGAACCGTCGTTCCATTGCTCTCTCTGCGCAGCCATCTTATCGTCTCCACCGCATCTGATTAGCTCTACCGCTGGAAGGTTTAGAATAGACTTTAGAATGTTTGTCAGAGTGTCTGTAACTGAGCTATATTTAACCTCGCCGTCTCTATCAAGCTCCATTTCAAATAGCTGAAGTGGTGCCTCAATCTCAGGATGTATGGTGAACTTATCGTAGTCTACCATTGTAAATACCGTATCGAGGTGCATGAAAGCACGAGTCTTAGGTATATCGAATACGATGACACGCTTGAATTCAGAGTTTCCTAGCAGGTTGCGAGCAAAGCGCTCTATAGCTGCTGCTGTAGTTCTCTGGCTTAGTCCAACTGCTACAGTTTCTTTGTTCAAAACTAGGATGTCTCCACCCTCGATAGCATAGTCTTGATCGTAGTCGTACCATAATCTATTTTCTCCGCCTGAGAAGTCCTCATTATACTGGTACATGTACTTGAGAAGTAGTGCTTCTCTACGTCTTGTACCTGTGCTCATGTGGTGAATACTCAGTCCGTTTCCTATGCATGCGCCTGGGTCACGAGTGAAGTAAAGGTTTGGCATAGGGTCTAGGTAGAACGGATAAGATGAAGAAATGAATTCAGCAAATGAATTCGACTTGAAGCTTGGAACTTCATCCTTCTTAACGCCACTGATGATCTTTGCAACCATCTCCTTAGTTGGCATCTCGTTCAAATAATGGAAAACCGCCTCACTAGCAAACTTGCTGTTCATATGGCTATCTGCGATGAACTCCTTCAAAAATTCAGACTTAATCTCTGGATTTGCAAGGGCCTTAGCAGTCTCGTCTACGTAGTATACCACTTCTACGCCGTTGTCTCTTAGCACCTGAGCAAAAGCATCGTGCTCCTGCTGTGCAATCTTTAGGTATGGTATATCATCAAAAAGCAATCTTGCAAAGTTTTCTGGAACTAGGCCCTCAACCTCATAGCCAATTCTATGAAGAAGAACCTTGTTCAACTTTCCAATCTCAGAATAATTGTGTATTCCGGGTCTCATAAATTCCTCTCTTTTCTCTATATCAATATCTTATATAACTAAGATTGTAACATTGTTAAAAAATTCGTCAAGCTATTCATTTTAATATGCAGCTTTGATGTGGTATACTTTTATCAAAGAAAGATATATTGAGGATGACTTATGAAGAAAATCTTACTCATTGCAACAGGTGGAACGATTGCTTCTGTTCAAACCGAAAACGGGCTAAAGCCTGCGATTTCACCAGAGATGTTGCTCTCATACATTCCTAATGCCTGCAGTAAATGCGACATTGATGTAAAACAGATTTTTAATATAGATAGCACCAATATCCAGCCCGAGCACTGGATGCTCATAGTTAGGGAAATTGAGGCGAGCTATAACAGCTACGATGGCTTTTTGATAACGCACGGAACGGACACCATGGCATACACAGCCTCTGCTCTTTCCTACCTGATACAAGGAGCATCTAAGCCTATAGTTTTAACAGGTGCTCAGAAGCCGATTTCAGACGAATTTACCGATGCAAGACGCAATCTTAGCGACAGTATCAACTTTATACTTAACGGCGGTCTTAACGGCATTTTTATCGTCTTTGACGGTAAGGCAATCTTGGGAACGAGAGCCCGCAAGGTCAGAAGCAAAAGCTTTGCTGCTTTTGATAGCATAGGCTACCCTATCGCAGCTTTCATAGATGATAACAGGATAATCAAATACCTTGAGGCACCAGCTGTCTCAGGAGATGTGCGCTTTGCCACTTCCATATCCGATTCGGTCTTCTTGCTTAAGCTGATTCCAGGAATTAGACCTGAGATTCTCGCTTATCTAGGGGAGCACTACGACATCATTGTGATTGAAAGCTATGGAGTTGGTGGTATACCATTCTATGACAAAAGAAATTTCCTAAACGAGCTTCAGGCTTTGACTGAGAAAGGTAAAATCATCGTTATCGCAACTCAGGTCATGCTAGAGGGAAGCGATGCCGAAAAATATGAGGTCGGTGCGCTTGCACTAGACAGATACAATGTTTTGCAGTCCTTTGATATGACTGTAGAATCCGCTGTGACAAAGCTCATGTGGCTATGTGCAGAGCATGAAGGCTACGAGGAAATTCGTGATGGTTTTTACAAATGTATTAACCACGACCTGCTCTACGACCCTAAGAACTAGACAGGTATTTGAAAGCTAATAACTTAGACAGACGCCTGACACACTTTTACGTCCATGTAGAATAAATTGGAGGAAACAATGGAATTAAGTCAAGTAAAAGAAAAACTACTTAAATTGCAGAGCCGCCTTAGCGCATACGCACACGCTATGGAAAGCATCAGCTACGACGGACAGACCGTTGCCCCAAAGGGCACAGCCGAAAACCGCGCGCACGCTCTTGCTGTGCTCAGCGAGGAGGAATATCTAATCAAAACAGGAAGCGAAACTGTTGCTCTCCTCGAGCTTCTAGATAACAACAAAGCTGTTTTGACCGAAGAGGAAAACCGCATGGTTCAGCTCATGCTAAAGGACATCCGCCGCATGCAGAGCATTCCTATGGACGAGTACATCGCCTATCAGGAGCTTGTTGTAAAAGCTGAGGATGTTTGGGAGGATGCTAAGAGAAACAATGATTTTGCTTCCTTTGCACCATACCTAAAGGAGATCTTTGATACAAATATTAAGTTTGCAAAGTACTGCGCGCCAGACAAGGCACCTTATGACTACTGGCTCGGAGAGTACGAGGACGGCCTCACCATGGAGGTCTGCGATGAGTTCTTCTCCAAGCTAAGGGAGAGAATCGTTCCACTAATCAAGCACATATCAGCAAGTGAGCAGGTTGATGCATCATTCCTAATTGGTGATTTCCCAATTGCTAAACAGGAAGAGCTCTCTTACTACCTAATGAAGCTCTTAGGACTTGACCTAGCGCACTGCGGACTTTCAACAAGCGAGCATCCTTTCACAACAAGCCTAGGCTCACATCTAGATGAGCGAATTACAACTCACTATATGGAAGACGGCTTCGTTTACTCTATGTACAGTGTAATCCACGAAAGCGGACATGCTCTCTACGATACAGGAGTTGATGACAAGTATCTATATACACTTCTTGATGCTGGAGTTTCCATGGGTATCCACGAAAGCCAGAGCAGATTCTACGAAAACCTCCTAGGCAGAAGCAAGGAGTTCATAGAGCTTGTACTTCCTAAGCTAAAGGAACTTTTCCCTTCACTAAAGGACGTCACAGCAGATGCGCTTTATCGTGCAATTAACAAGGTTGAGCCTTCTTTGATCAGAACAGAGGCAGATGAGGTAACATATTGCCTCCATGTCTTGGTAAGATACGAGCTTGAGAAAAAGCTTATGGCTTGCGAAATTACTGTTGACGAGCTACCTGAGCAGTGGAACAGGCTATACAAGGAGTATCTAGGAGTTGATGTTCCTAGCGACAAGCTAGGCGTTCTTCAGGACAGTCACTGGGCTGGTGGTGCAATAGGCTATTTCCCATCATACGCCCTTGGATCTGCCTACGGTGCTCAGCTTCTATCAAAAATGGCTGCCGAAGTTGACGTCAAAGACGCTCTATCAAAGGGAGACTTCTCAGAGATAAACGCGTGGAACAGAGAGCACATCTGGAAGCACGGAAGCCTCTATCGCTCAGATGAGCTACTTGAAAAGGCGCTTGGCGAGAAGTTCTCAGCCGATGACTATATCGACTACCTAGAGAAGAAATTTAAGGAAATATATAAATAGAAAGGACGGCAAAAGCCGTATAGGAGAGAAATCATGTTTTGCTTTAATCATTTTAATTTCAATGTTTTAGATCTACAGCGCAGCCTTGAGTTCTACGACAAGGCACTTGGCCTAAAGCCTGTTCGCGAAAAGCACGGAGAGGACTTCACTCTAGTCTATCTCGGTGATGAAAAGACCGGCTTTCAGCTAGAGCTTACATACATGCACGACCGTAAGGAGCCATATGACCTGGGGGAAATCGAGTATCATCTTGCTATGGCTACTGATGATATGGAAGCATCTAGAAAGCTTCACGAGGAGCTTGGATGCATTTGCTTTGTTAATGAGGATATGGGAATCTATTTTATAGAAGATCCGGATGGATACTGGATTGAAATCGTTCCCCAGAAATAATAGCTAATAAATTATAATTCATTGATTGGAGAAAAAATGAGAATTAAAAAACCCAAAAATCATATACTAAACCCATTATTCCAATTTCTTGCCATTACATTCGGTGCTGTTCTCTTTGCGATAAACCTCCGCACCTTTATCCCTGCTGGAGGCCTTTATCCGAGTGGCTTTTCTGGAATTGCAATTCTTATTCAAAGGATTTGTGACAAGTACTTTGGGTTTGGCATCCCATTCACAGCCCTATACATTCCGATAAACCTTATCCCTATCTACATAGGCTTTAAGTATATCGGCAAAAGGTTTACACTTTACAGCCTCTATGTAATCACACTAACCAGTATTTTGACCGATACCATTCCAAAGTTTGTCATTACAAATGATATGCTTTTAATCTCAGTATTCGGTGGTATTCTAAATGGACTTGCAGTTGTCGTTACACTTCTCGCTGGTGCAAGTGGTGGCGGTATGGACTTCATATCGATATTTATGTCAGAGCGTAAGGGCAAGGATGCATGGAATTTGATACTGCTTACAAACTCAATGATTCTGCTAACTGCAGGCTTCCTTTTCGGCTTCGAAAAGGCACTTTACTCAATTATATTCCAGTACTGCAACACGCAAATCATCAAGTTTTTCTACAGACATTATCAAAAGCATACACTGCTCATTATCACCGATAAAACCCAGGAGATTTACGAGCAGATCCGCATCATGACACACCACGATGCAACCCTATTTGTCGGTACGGGATGCTACGAGGGCGCCGAAAGAAAGATGCTTTACTCGGTTGTAAGTAGCGATCAGGTTTCAACTGTAATTAACATCATAAAGGAAATAGATCCTAAGGCCTTCATAAACTCTCTCAAGACTGAGGAGCTAAGTGGCAGGTTCTATAAACAAAAGAAGAGATAGGTAAAAGACGAGGGCCAGTGGTTCTCGTCTTTTTGCTTGTATTGCCTTAGCAGTGGTTCATCAAGCGATAGAGAGATGAACAATTAACCACCGGCTAAGCCGGTGGTTATGATTTGATGGAAATTATATATATTATTAAATTTAGGCTTGATTCTCCCCCACGAAGAGTTATTATATAATTAAGAATAATTAAATACGGTTCTTGGATGTGATTTTATGTATGCGAGGTAATTGTCATGAACACGGAAAAAATCGTAAAATACATGTTTTATTCACTATCAGCAGTGATAATGGTTGCAATTATACTTTCTATAATTGTACTTATAACCGGACATACCTTGTCTATCAGTGGCTCATCACTTAATTACATTGTCTATATACTGATATTTTACTTGTCCGTTTCACCCGTACATTTTATATACCGCTATCGAAAATACAAACCTGAGCAAAATCTAAATACCTATATTTCTGCAAGAAAAGCCTTGGTTATAACTTCTCTAATTGCACTGGAATTAAGTGTATTTACACTTGCATTTGTTCTATATGCCTTTTGTCACCCTGAGTTCTCGCTTCCGATACCTTTTGACCCTAACATTTTGTTCATATCGTGTTTTATCTCTATAATAGCCTGGGGCATTTCTTTAGTCACGGTTATATGTAGTTATTTTATAGTAATTATGAGAGGCTAATTATAAGTATATAGTTATATTCATCAATATATTTACCATATTACTATATACTATTTCTATATTTTGTCTTTAATTCTAAAATACGTTTATATACGCGATCCATACGAGATTGCTAATATAAATAGTCAGGTAGGTGATTCCAGTGTACAAATAACATAAATTTAAAACTAAATCATTCCGATATTTGAGAGTTGACGTTATGATTAACAATATGCTAAAGTCAATGAAAATTATCTTTTCTTGTATTCTAATAATTGTGATGTTTACTTTTATCACCATACCATTCACATTTGCTGGCGAAAATCAAAATTCAGATTTATTTCTGCCTAATGCGAGTGTAAATAGTTATTGCGAAAAACCTTTTCATGAAACCACTGAAAAGGAAATAGAAAAATTAAAAAATGTTATATACGATCAATACTTATGGCCGATTGATTTTTATGAATCAGGATCAAACGAACTAAACGAAAAACGCCTAGATGTATTCATTAGATATGAATCTGATAGTAAAACTGAAATTTTTTATATTATAGGATACGATGGGGATTGTAATGCTTCCGAACCAAGTAATATAGAAATCTTTTTACGTCAAGTAATTGTATAGATACGAGGAGCTTGTCATGAACACAGAGAAAGTCGTAAAATACATGTTTTATTCACTGTCAGCAGTGATATTAAGCATGCTGATATTATCATACTCTATAATCGAGCTACATCTTGCGTATTTATGGATTGGGGATATTCTGGAATTCATATATAAGCATTGTTTCGTTTATATATCAATATTTTATATGTTCATCTTATCAATGCATTTTATATACCGCTATCGAAAATACAAGACTATGGAAAATATAAATACCTATATTTCTGCAAGAAAAGCCTTGGTTATAACTTCTCTAATTGCACT
>ERZ772935.187-NODE-187-length-25102-cov-8.522697_pt1 | contig 25102 bp, 27 predicted proteins | sample MGYA00511683_ERZ772935 | MGnify/ENA primary metagenome ERZ772935 (study PRJEB29015, sample SAMEA2738086) | human oral metagenome | biome: human oral; feature: human-associated habitat; material: saliva | place: China | collected 2228 ...
ATTGACTACTATCGTGCTCCAGAAAATGGACAGTTAGATCAGATTTTTGGAGATTTTAAGATCAAGGATTTGGATAAGACAGCAGAAAATAAAAAGTTGGTTCGCCGTTTCTTGACAGAAATTTTCCAAAATGGGGAGCTAGAGCAGTGGAGTGATTATGTGGCAGACGATTTGATTCAGCATAATCATGAGATTGGCCAAGGAAGTGCTGCTTATAAAAACTATGTGGCTGAACACGGGGTTACTTTTGACTTTGTTTTCCAGCTTTTGGGACAAGGAAACTATGTGGTTAGCTATGGTCAGACTCAGATTGATGGCATTGCCTATGCTCAGTATGATATCTTCCGTCTAGAAAATGGGAAAATTGTGGAGCATTGGGACAATAAAGAAGTCATGCCTAAGGTAGAAGAATTGACCAATAGAGGGAAGTTTTAAAAGGAGATACTAAGATGAACGCTGTGCTTGTCAAGGAAGCTGGAGGACCAGAAGTTCTGCAGGTTGTGGAAGTTCCAAAACCGACTGTTAAAGAAGGTTGGACCTTGGTCAAGGTGCAAGGATTTGGGATCAACCATAGCGAGATTTTTACTCGTCAAGGACTATCGCCCTCCGTTCAATTTCCACGGATTTTAGGAATTGAATGTGTGGGACTTGTAGAGGAGTCCAATCGCCCCGATTTGCAGGTCGGGCAGCAAGTCATCTCCATCATGGGAGAAATGGGGCGTGCTTTTGATGGTGGTTATGCTGAGTATGTTTTGCTACCAGATGAACAGGTTTATCCTGTGAGGACAAAGCTTGCTTTGGAAAGTTTAATCGCTCTGCCTGAAACCTACTACACAGCATTTGGCTCTTATCTCAATCTCAAGATTGAGGAGGGAGACCGAGTTCTGGTTCGGGCGGCGACTAGTGGTGTTGGGATTGCTTTTTCAAAACTTCTCAAGGGGCAATTTTCAAATGTCTATCTAGCTGGAAGTAGCCGTAGTCTGGGCAAGGAAGAGCAGCTAAAAGAGGCAGGATTTGACCAGGTGATTTTGGACAAGGATGGTGTCTTGCAAACGGAAGAGCAGTTTGACAAGGTCTTGGATCTTGTCGGTCCGAGTGCCATTCTTGATACATTTGCTCGGACGGCAGATGGTGGTATGATCTGTTCTTGTGGCTTGCTGGGCGGTCTGTGGACTATTCCAGACTTTGACCCTATTGAAATGCTTTACCGCAATCTCTACTTGACTACCTTTGCTTCTGGTAATGTGTCTCAAGACAAGCTACAAGCTTTGGTGGACTTTGTGGAGCGTTATCAGATAGATGTGCGACCTGAAAAAGTATTTTCTATTGAGCAAATCCAGGACGCTCATGCTTATCTGGAAAGTAGCCAGTCTTTTGGCAAGGTTATCGTAATAAATAAGGAGAAGAAATGATTGAATATAAAAATGTAGCGCTACGCTATACAGAAAAAGATGTCTTGAGAGATGTCAACTTAAGGATTGAGAATGGAGAGTTTATGGTTTTAGTTGGGCCTTCTGGGTCCGGTAAGACGACCATGATTAAGATGATTAACCGTCTCTTGGAACCTACAGATGGCGATGTTTACATGGATGGCAAGCGCATCAAGGACTATGATGAGCGTGAACTCCGCCTTTCTACTGGTTATGTCTTACAGGCTATTGCTCTCTTTCCAAATCTAACGGTTGCAGAAAATATTGCTCTCATTCCTGAGATGAAGGGGTGGAGCAAAGCAGATATTCAGCAGAAGACCGATGAATTGCTAGACTTAGTCGGCTTACCTGCTGAAGACTATGCTCAGCGTATGCCGAGTGAGCTGTCTGGTGGTGAGCAGCAGCGGGTGGGCATTGTCCGTGCCATTATCGCCCAACCCAAAATCCTGCTGATGGATGAGCCTTTTTCAGCTCTTGATGCCATCTCGCGTAAGCAATTGCAGAGCTTGACCAAGAGTATTCATAACCAGTTTGGGATGACGACAATCTTTGTGACCCATGATACGGATGAGGCTTTAAAGTTGGGGAATCGGATTGCTGTTTTGCAGGACGGGGAGATTCGTCAAGTGGCGACACCTGAGGAAATCTTATCTGCACCTGCAACCAGCTTCGTAGCAGATTTATTTGGAGGTGTTCAACATGGCTAATTTGATTTCTACCTTTCAGGAGCGCTTTGGTGATTGGGTAACAGCCCTTGGTCAGCACCTCCAGCTGTCTCTTCTGACCTTACTTGTGGCCATCTTCCTGACTATTCCGCTCGCTATCTATCTCAATAGTCATAAAAAAGCAGCCAATTGGGTGCTGCAAATTGCAGGAATCTTTCAAACCATTCCTTCAATGGCCTTGCTGGGACTATTTATCCCCCTCATGGGGATTGGCACACTGCCGGCACTGACTGCCCTGGTGATCTACGCTATTTTCCCGATTTTAGAAAATACTGTCACGGCTTTGAATGGGATTGATCCTAGTTTAGAAGAAGCTGGAATCGCCTTTGGGATGACCAAGTGGGAGCGGCTCAAAAAGTTTGAACTGCCTCTAGCTATGCCCGTCATCGTATCAGGAGTTCGGACGGCAACAGTTATGATTATCGGAACAGCAACTCTAGCAGCCCTCGTCGGAGCTGGTGGATTAGGTTCTTTTATCCTTCTAGGAATTGATCGTCGCAATGCCAGTCTAATCTTGATTGGAGCAATTTCATCCGCAGTTTTGGCTATTCTTTTCAACAGTCTCCTTAAATGGATGGAAAAGGCTAATCTTCGGACGGTATTTACAGCTTTTGCGGTCTTAATCCTCGGACTAGGCGCTTCTTACACGCCAAGCTTGCTACCAAAACAAAGCAAGGATCATCTGGTTATTGCTGGGAAATTAGGTCCTGAGCCAGAAATTCTTATGAATATGTACAAGCTTCTCATCGAGGAAAATACGGATATGACTGTGACAGTCAAACCTAATTTTGGGAAGACTGACTTCCTTTATCAAGCACTGAAAAAAGGTGATATTGATATCTATCCTGAGTTTACCGGTACGATTACTGGAACTCTCTTGCAACCTGCTCCAAAGGTCAGCAATGATGCTGAAGAAGTCTTTGAAGTGGCGCGTGATGGCATTAAGAAACAGGACAATCTAGTCTTGCTCAATCACATGGCTTATCAAAATACATATGCCATCGCAGTACCTAAGAGTGTCGCCAAAGAATACAATCTTAAAACCATCTCTGATCTTAAAGCAGTCCAAGACAAGCTCAAGGCAGGTTTTACCCTAGAGTTTAACGACCGTGAAGATGGGAATAAGGGGCTTCAGTCGGTCTATGGACTGAATCTCAATGTATCAACTATGGAGCCAGCCCTTCGCTATGATGCGATTAAATCAGGTGATATTCAGATTATGGAAGTCTACTCAACTGACCCTGAAATTGAGCGCTATCAACTTCAGATTTTAGAAGACGATAAACATCTTTTCCCTCCTTATCAAGGAGCGCCTCTCATGAAGGCTGAACTGCTAGAAAAAAAACCTGAATTGGAAGGTATTCTCAATAAGCTGGCTGGTAAAATTACAGAAAGCCAGATGAGCCAGATGAATTATCAAGTCGGCATTGAAGGCAAAAAAGCGGAAGCTGTCGCGCGTGATTATCTGGTCAAGGAAGGACTTTTAAAAAAATAAGAAGTAAAAGAGTTAGACTTGTTAGGTCTAGCTTTTTTGCTTACCCGAGGATAGACAGACTACGGATTGAAGAAGATACATCAGCAATCTTCATCCATTTTTGGTATAATAAAGTATCAATGCATAGAGGTGTTCCGATGGTATCTAGTCAAGAATATTTGGATTTTATCCTGAAGCAGCTGCAAGGCTTAGGCCAAGAAATCAGCTTTCGCAAGATGATGGGGGAATATTTGCTCTATTATCGAGGTCGCTTATTTGGCGGGATTTATGACAATCGCTTGCTGCTCAAGCCAGTCCAGCCTGCTCTGACTCTCTTAGAAAATCCAGTCTATGAACTCCCTTATCCAGGTGCAAAACCGATGCTTCATATAGAAGAAACAGAAGATGCTGCCTTTCTCTGTAGTTTGATTGAGGCTGTCTATCCTGTCTTGCCAGCACCTAAAAAGAAAAAATAGTCTTTCCGTTCTAATGGATATTTCTAAAATTTTCCGTTGTAATAGACATTTTAGAAATTTTCCATTATAATGGACTTAGAGGAGGCTTGATCAGCTATGCTTTATATTGCTCTTATTGGAGATTTGATCGAATCTAAACAGCTAAAAAACCGCAAGCGGGCGCAGCAAGAGCTGCAGGAATTGATGGCAGTCTTGAACCAAGACTACCAGGATTATCTGGTGTCGCCTTTTACCATTACGACAGGAGATGAGTTTCAGGCTCTGTTGCGTCCTAATCCTGAAGTCATGCAGCTCATTGATCAGATTGCATTAGGATTTCCCCACCCGATTCGCTTTGGCCTTGGTCTGGGTGAGATTGTGACCGAAATCAATCGCGAGCAAAGTATTGGTTCGGACGGCCCAGCCTACTGGAGGGCACGCGCAGCTATTAACGCAGTCCACGAAAAAAATGATTATGGCAGCAGTCGCATAGCTGTATCCTTAGGAGATGAAGAGCTCAGTCAGGCGGTCAATACGGTGCTGGCGGCTGCGTCCTTTATCCAGAGCAAGTGGAACACCAGTCAGAGAGAGGTTCTGGAGCGGATGCTCACAGAATATATCTATGATGAGAATTTTTCTCATGGAGAAATAGCAGAGCTGCTGCAGATTAGTCCCAGTGCGCTTAGTAAGAGGCTCAAGTCATCTGGTTTAAAGGTCTATCTGAGAAATCGCCGTTTAGCTATGAGAATGATTCTACAGGCAGCAAAGGAGGCTGAACAATGACAAATTTTATGGGATTTTCAGAATTTTTCATGCAGAATCCGATTCTTGTATTGACTTTGCTGGCTCATGTACTAGCTGATTTTCAGCTTCAAAGTCAGAAGATGGCTGACCTTAAAAGCCGGCGGTTGAATTTCTTAATTCTCCACTTGGGAATCGTTCTGTTACCATTGTTGTTCTTAGGTTTGCTCTTACCTCAACGTCTTGTGTTTTTCGCCTTGGTCTGGCTCAGCCATGCGCTTATTGACCTCTTGAAGAATAAGCTGAATTCTTTGATTGTCCGTCGCCATGCTCAAAAGTCAGCCTTTTTACTGGATCAGATCTTGCATCTGATGAGCATTTTTGCTCTTTATTTTCTCTTAGGACAGCAGCAAATTTCAGCTCCTAATTGGCTGTCTGAGCGCTATCTCATGTTGCAGGCTTTCTTTTTCTTTGCCCTCACTGGCAAGCCAGTCAATATTCTCTTTAAACTTTTCTTCAGCAAGTATCAGGCAGGGGAAGACAGCGGAGAGACTATTGCGGGGGCTGGTGCCATGATTGGGATTTTGGAGCGCTTAATTATGGGACTGTCTCTTATTTTCGGGCAATTTACAGCGATTGGTCTAGTCTTCACGGCTAAGTCTATTGCTCGTTATAATAAAATTTCTGAAAGCCAGTCTTTTGCTGAATACTATCTGATTGGCTCACTATTTAGCATGATCAGCGTTTTACTGACTTATGGCTTGCTTTATTGGTAATAAAAACTGGGGCTGGGATATGATTCCCAGTCTTTACTTTAATTCTTATTTTCTATAAAGAAAGGAGAAGGCACATGGCCGAAAACTTAGAAGATATGTCTTTAGAAGAATTATGGCAGCTGTTCCCAATTTTCTTAGAGGAGCACAATAAGGACTGGCCAGCTTGGTATAAGGAGGAAAGCAGAAGAATACAAAGTTTTTTGCCAGCAAATCAGTTGTATGAAATGCACCATATTGGCTCCACATCTATTGAGGGGATATGGGCTAAGCCGATTATTGACATTCTTTTAGAAATTCCTCGAAGTGAGGATATGGGGAGCATCAAGAGAGAATTGCTGGAGCATGGCTACCTGCTTATGTCAGAGTCAGAAGGCCGCATGTCTTTTAATAAGGGCTATACACTGCAAGGTTTTGCGGAGCGCGTTTTCCACTTGCATCTGCGCTACCATGGAGACCATGATGAACTCTATTTCCGAGACTATCTGAAAGATCATCCAGCTGTCGCTAAAGACTACGAGCAGTTAAAATTAATCTTACGGAAAAAGCACGAGCACAATCGTGATGCCTATACAGAAGCTAAAACTGATTTCATCAGGCAGTACACGCAAAAAGCTCAAAAGCTTTATGAGGGAAGGTATGACGACAAGCTGACCTAACCAGGAAGTCCTGCAAATCCACTATATTTCGTTTTAATTAGAGTAAAGAACTCGGATAGTTGCCTTGATTCGTTATAATACGTATTTATAATCACAAGTTTCAATTTAAATAATATGATATGGTTTAAATTGAAATATAAGTCCTTTATTTGTCTACAAATACCAGAAATGTTATAATACTAATCTATACAAGAGAGGAGGTGGAAAATGAATAAACGATCTATCATCGCACTCTCAACTTTTCTGTTTATTGTTCTTGTTACTTTATTTCTAGTGTCCAAGCTACAAACAAGAGAGTTAAATAGTAGTGACTATATTCAGTCAAGGACTCCGACCTTATTTTTCCATGGTTATGGCTCAAGTGCTAATGCTGAAAAGCATATGGCAGAAGCGGCCAGAAAAGCTGGAGTTACTCAAACCATCATCACAGCTACAGTTGATAGTCATGCTCAAGTAACCTTTAAAGGAGATATACCAAAAGATGCTATCAATCCAATTGTCATGGTTGAGTTCGCGGACAATCGAAATGCCAACTATGCTCAGGATGGAGAGTATGCGGCAGCAGTTGTTAGAGAGTTGCAAGTAAGGTATGGCTTTAAAAAGATGAATTTTGTTGCACATTCTATGGGAAATATGTCTATTTTATTTTACCTATTGGAGCACGCTCAAAATGAAGAACTTCCACAACTACAAAAGCAGGTAAATATTGCCAATCATGTCAATGGTTTGGAGGGCATGGATTTGCCGGCTAATTTGACCATTCTAGATTCCAAAACAGGGGAACCTAGCGCCATGAGTGATAGCTATCAAAAACTTCTGGGCTTGCGCGAAATTTATCCGCAAGATCAAGTGGATGTGCTTAATATCTATGGAGATTTTAAAAATCAATCAGATGGTTCCGTCTTAAACGTTTCTTCTCGCAGTCTCAAGTATCTTGTAATTGACAATGCCAAGTCCTATCAGGAAAAAAGAGTGACTGGCCCTCTGGCTCAGCATAGCCAGCTGCATGAAAATCCAGAAGTCGATAGATTATTGATTGATTTTCTTTGGGGCAAATGTTTTTAAGAAATGTAGGCTATTCTTTGTCTATAAGAAAACTTTAAGCATTTTATACTATTTTGTTCTATGGAAAGTTTTCCTTTCCTAATTTAATGTGACAGCGCAATCCGCTGATTATAATCGAAGCTTCTCTAAAACCTTATTGTTTAGAGATAGATTGAGGAGTAAAATGAAATTTAAGAAAACATTACTAACGGCAGGAACTTTTCTAGCTACGCTCTTTACCGTATCCACAGCAACTGCTGACACGAACGTTCAAAAAGTCATTGACGAAACCTATGTTCAGCCTGAGTATGTCTTGGGCTATTCCTTGGATGACAGCCAAAAAGAGCAAACGCTTCAGCTCTTAGGCTACAATGCATCGAGTGATTCTAAACCTCTGAGGACAATGACACCTGATGTCTATTCAAAGATTATGAATGTGGCAAATGATCCTAGTTTACAGCTATATTCTTCTGTTAAGATTAAGAAGTTGGGTAACAAGAAACCACTTCAAGTTAAGATTGTTACGCCGCAAAACATCACCAAGGTTACAGAGGATATGTATCGCAATGCGGCAGTCACCTTGGGCGTACAGCATGCAGAAATCACAGTAGCAGCACCGATCCCTGTAACTGGAGAAAGCGCCCTAGCTGGTATTTATTACTCGCTAGAGGAAAATGGAGCAAGCGTCCCTCAGGAAAATAAAGATCTGGCTCAGGAAGAATTAGCCGCACTTTCAAATATCAACGCTGAGAACCAAGGCAAGGAAGGTTACGATGCTGATAAGCTGAATGTGGCCCTGACAGATATTAAAACAGCTGTTGCCAATGCTAAAAAGAATAACAGCAACTTGACAGAAGCTGATGTCCGTAAAATCGTTGAAGAAACACTGAAAAACTACGGTCTCAGTAGTTCAGTCACAGCTGACCAAATCAATCTGATTATTAACTTTGCGCTTAATCTTTCAAATAGCGGGGTCATAACAAACTCTGATTTCACAAAGACGCTCACCGACCTGAAAAATAGTATTGTCTCAAAGGCTGGTGACACATTCAATAATATCAACCTTAACTTTGATGCAAACGGACTTCTTGAAGATGGCGGAAATTTCTTTAGTAATATCTGGAATGCAATCGTCAATTTCTTTAAGGGCCTGCTAGGTCAATAAGACTGTCTTTAAAATATAACTAAAAACCAGCTAGATTTTAGCTGGTTTTTGCATATTTTTATTCCCACTCGATAATTATAAAGACGTTCCGTGTGGTTGATTTACTAATAAGTAATACAGAGTCTAGCAGGGAACTTGGCAGGGAATTTTAAAAGGAGGACAAGTGCTTCATGGATCAAAAATTAATAGCGATAGATTATCTATCTAAGCATGTTGAAGAGAATATTGAATTTGACAATATAAGTTACGAGAGCAATGTTTTTGACTATATAGAATTAGATGAAGAACTACTTCCTAGTGAGTATCAAAAAGTCTTTAAAGGAAACATGGTCAAAGTAGATATCTACATGTATGATGCAGTATATATTTACTTCATAAGTTTAGTAGATTCTCCTCAAATAGGAAGTTTACTGGGAGTGGCAAAGGAACGCCAGTTGTTAGAATATAAATTTCTTAAAGAAAGGTAAGTGAGATGTTTGGTTTAATCTTAGTTTTAGAAGTAATAGCTTTAGTAGCTAAATCTGTTTCGAATGAGTTAAAGAGAAAAAAGTAATCTGTCTAAAATAGGTGTATCTATAATTGACTATGACAAGTAGGATGAGTTACTTATCTGCGTTGTAAAAAATACATGACAAAAAAAGGGGCAAGCGATGAAAATAGGATACATTAGAGCATCAACTAAAGATCAAAACCTAGCTAGGCAGATTGAAATGATGAAACAAGAGGGCGTTAATAAGGTATTCAGTGAAAAAGTAAGCGGTAAAGATATGAACCGTAAAGAACTGAAAGCTCTATTAAAGTTTGCAAGGGAAGGAGATGAAATTATAGTATCTTCTCTCGATAGATTAGGTAGAGACTATCAAGATATAAAAGAGATTGTGAGGCAATTACAACAAAGGTGCATCAAGCTAACTATAATTGATGCGCCCTTTTTAAATTTTAATACAGGAAACAATACACTGGACACTGCTATGTTTGATATGTTTCTATCATTGTTAGGTTATATAGCGCAAAATGAACGTGAAAAAATCTTAGAAAGACAGCGCCAAGGTATCAAGTTAGCTAAACAGCGTGGTGTTTATAAAGGGTGTCCTATACAGTATCATGAACACGCTAAAAATGCTAAAGACAGATTAATCTATCACAATGTTAAACGAATGCTTGAAGAACATCTTCCAGTTACACAAATTGCCAAGGAAAACGGGATCTCTAGACAGACGGTATATATTATTCGAAAAAGACTTGAATGACGGAATGCTTCCGAATTGTGAAGTCCAGACTAGTTCTCTGATTTTGTCTAGGTCATTTGACAGTTGATTTGTCCTGAAAAGGATAGTTAAATTTATTGTAGAGGAGAATATTAATAATGGCGTTAGAACAAACACAACCTAGTGATTGGAATAAGATTTATATGGAGTTAGCTACATTGATTGGAAAAGAAAATGCTATGCTTTTGTACACCCATTATAGAGGAGCATATATTAATTTCCCCATGAGATTGTTATCAAAGGAGGGATTACAGAGAATAGTATGTGCAGAATTCAACGGAAATAATTCAGGAGAAATTGCAAAAAAATATGGCTATTCAGTTAGACATATTAATAGAGTGGCACAAGAAAAAAATCACATTAAATAAGTTAAGGAGATTAATAAATGTATTGTAGAACATGCGGAAAAGAAGTAAATCAAAAAGCTGAATTTTGTTTAAACTGTGGAGTAAATCCACAGAGCGGAAATGCTCACTGTCATAACTGTGGAGTAAATACAAATCCAGAACAAGTTGTTTGTTTAGCATGCGGAGTCAATCTTGAACAAAGGAATGTATCAAATGGATACAACAGTGCAGAAAGCTCTAAAGCTTTCTGTAAAAGTTGTGGAAGTAAAGTTAATGAGAAAGCTGAGATATGTATGACTTGTGGTATTAATCCATTAAATGGTCATAATTATTGTCAAAATTGTGGAGCTCCAACCAAAGCTGAGCAAGAAATTTGTACTTCATGTGGTGTAAGAGTTAGCGGTGTGAGAATTAATAGTAGAGCAAGAGGTAGAGAATCATTTGGCTCTACTATGGGAAGTTTCTCATATGGATCATACTCCGAATACTATCAAAATGAATTTTCTGCTATAGAAAGAAGTAATGAAGAATATCAAGGAAAGTTTAATTGGTTGGCATTTTTGTTCACACCAATTTGGTTACTTACAAAAGGTATGTGGCAACTAGTGTTAATAGTTTCTGTCATTTATTTCTTTCCCCTTGTTGGAGTCCTGGTTGCTCTAGTTTTCTGTTTCTTAATTGGACGTAAGGCAAACTATCTGTACTATAGAAAAGAGAAATATGGAGAGCAATTACCGAAATATTGGAGTATATTCTTCGATTTTATTAATCAGAAATAGCAGTACATAATTCTAACAATAAAAAGACACAGTACTCTTTTTTAAAAGGTGTTGTGTCTTTTTTTTTTTTATAATGAGTTACTCTGTAAGTGATATTTTGTCGTAACAATACGCCGAAAAAGATTATGTTAATATATAATTAAATTGAGGTAAATGAAGATGGGCAGAGAAAGCACCATATTGATAACCCATCAATATTTAAACTCTTAAAATTAAGTTAAAAAGTGGAGGAATTCAATGGTCAAGAAACAGTCAAATGTTTGTATCAAAATAGAGATTATAGAATCTAGTAATAGACACCATCGCTATGTTCTCTCCAAACAATGGAGTAATAAACCTATGGTAACAGTTCTAACTCTGTACCCCAGTTCTAGTAATTTAGTAGAGGATGATATGACTATGATGTTGATTACAAACAATGTCTATAAATTAGGGTATGGTGGTTTCTATAGTGTTAATTTGTTTTCTAAATATGAGATTGATAGAAAAAACTATTTGAAAGCAACTAATGTTGACAATGACGACCACATATTGGAATGCGCGAAAAAATCATGTAAAATAATATTTGCTTATGGTTCATTGCCTCTAAAAAATAAACAAGTGGCACACCGTCTTAATGAATTATATCATTTGCTTTTAAATAATCAATTAGATGATAAAATAACATACTTAACAGATAAACAGGAAGAATTATGTTTTCATCCATTGGCTAGTCAAGTAAGGAAAAAGTGGTATAATATTAGTAAAAAAAAGGAGTAAGATAGATGGCGAATAATAATAAAAATATAACTATAGGAGTCATAAAAGAAAATATCTTTTATGTAAATATTAAAAATCAACAAAAAATAAAGGAGGGTTCAGAAAATAAATTAGTTAAAAAAGTAACAGTAGGGTGTTTTGATACTAAAATTGATAAGTATTTTTATAAAAGATTATTAGCATGTATGATTATCTTGAAAAATTCTAAAAAGTTTCAAGAGGATTATCCAAATCTATTTGATGATATTATTGAAAGAAAAGACGATTTTGCTAACTTTCCCGATTCATTAGAAGATTTAACGAAAATAGATAAATATATAAAATATAAGAAAAATCGCATTGACAATATAGAAGTTTCTAAACCGGTAGCCTATCTTTTATTTATGCTCATTTCATTCTATAATCTAAATGGACTATTAAATGATTTTTACCTAATGTTTAATCGCACCTTTGCTTATGAAAAGGAACACCGAGTCAATCAAAACTGGGATAGCCTGTTAAAAGATGATTTTTTATTATCAATGCTTATTTTCGGACTTGATGAACTGGGATTATCTGAGGATTCTTCCGAATACTTTGAATCACTTCAAGCAAAATATATAGAAAAAAGTAATTTTTACCAAAAAGTAATTCAAGAGAAAGAACTTATAGTATCTGAATCTTTTAAAAAATCAGTTAATACAAAAGAATTTCTTATTGAAGATGACGATAAAATCCGCCTAAGGGAAAATGAAGTATTTGAAAATCTAAAGAATATGACACCAAAGGAAAGGGCACAGACCGAGGAACTCATTTTAAGTTTATTTGTATTTAGCATTTCACCAAAGCTACGACAGGAAATTGAGGAGAAACCCTACCTAAGTAGTCAAATCTCACGCAAATCACTTTCATTAGAAGAAGCTATTCAAAAAACACATTTAAGAAAAGACCTCGAGGAATATCAATGGATTCAACCTTTAGAGCAAGCCTATCGATATATAGATAATGATATCGCAGCCTTATTTGCAAATAAAGATATTTCTTGTAAACTAATACCATTCTTTCAATAACATAAAAATCAAATATTGTCAACCCTCTCCCTGCAACCTTGGGAGAGGCTTTTTTTATGATAACTATGTCTTATAATCTATGTATCTTTTGAAAAAAAGAAATAAAATTATAAGAGGTATTTAACATGATAGCTAATAAGATTGCTACCAATTGCATGCGCCAAGTGCGTCAAAATGAAATATCGAAAGATATGGTTATATCAGAAGTTCAAAAAACTATAGATGTATTAAACGCTTATGGTATTCATAGAATTAATTTACGTTTATTAGGTGGGAGAAAAACTGAAAATCAAGTGTGTCAAATTGATGATATTGATGTGCCTACAGTTGTGTCAAATGATAGAAAGACTGCTTACTATACAACATTCAATGAGATTAATGATGACTGTGAAACAGGAAATATAGCAATCAAGGATAGCAATATTTCCTCCTATCGCTTTTTGTTGATTGATGTAGACCCAGAACGACCAAGTGGCACCTGCGCTACAGAGGCCGAAAAGCAATCAGCTATCACGAAGACTGATAATATTTTAGAATGGTTTGAGAATAATGGCTTTGCACAAGAAAATATCATTATTGCAGATTCGGGAAATGGTATGCATTTATTAGTTCCATTAAACTTTATACCAGCAAACAGTGCAAAAGATACGGTAAAGGCGTTTTTAAACCTATAATCTAAAAAATTCTCAGACAAAGACTCTAAAATTGATACTACAGTATATAATCCTAGTCGTATTACTCGTCTATATGGAACAATAAACTGTAAGGGTGAGAACACCTCTGAAAGACCACACCGGCAAAGTAAACTAATGAGAATCCCAAGTGAAGTATTAGCTGGTTTAACGGAAGAAGATTTAAAAACACTAACTGTAAAGTTAGAAGATTCACTTACTGAGAAAGTGAACAAAACAGTACTTGAAAGTATAGAAGCGTCGGATGTTAAACCTTATATACTAGCAAAAGGAGAAGAATGGCTAAAACATTATAATTTAGAGTTTCATTCATATAAAGAAGATGAACATGGCACTAAATTATATCCATTCAAAACTTGTCCAATGAAAGAGCATTCAAATACTGATAGTGGAGCATGTTTCACCATAACCAAATATGGAAGATGTAGGTTTAAGTGTCTCCATGCTAGTTGCTCAAGTAAAACTATTAATGATTTCATATCTAAATATCCATGCCCCGAGGAATTCTTATTAAAAGAATCTTCGACAAGTAGGAAAGAGATACCAACACTAGAGGATTTAATAAATGGGAAGAAATACAACTTTGGAGATTACGAAGTTAGTAAATCTGGTATATATAAATTCTCTGATAAAAATACTGAAATCATATCATCCACTCCATTCTTTATTTCTAAAAGCTTCTTCAATATTGACACAAACCACTTTCAATATGAATTACAGTATCTCAATAAAGATAGGAAAGTTACTCATAAAATATCAGCTAGTATTCTATCGCCTTATAAAATATCTGATTTGTCAAATTATGGAATTATTTTCGTATCGGCGCCACAAAAAGTAATTAAATATTTGAATTATCAGATAAAGTGTGCGCCAATTCAAAATACACATTCCTATATAGGATGGCAGAAAAACCAGCTAGATAAACTAATATTTCGACTGAATAGAAGCTATGGTGATAGCGAATTAAGTCTATTAGCGGAAGATTCATTTTTTAAAACTTCAACCAAAGGGGTATTTGAAGAGTGGAAACAAATGGTAGTAGATAACGTATTAGATAGTAATCTAGAGATTGCTTTATGCGTAGGTTTCAGTTCCATCATTTTAGGGTATCTATCGGTTACAGATAAGCCAGATATAGGTAGTTTAATTGTCAATTTCTATGGTCAATCTACGAGTGGTAAAACAACAGCCCTTCATTTAATCAACAGTATCTACGCTAACCCAGTGAACACTATGTTTTCTTTTAGTGCTACTCAGAATGCTTTACTTGCTATATTGAATGAAAATAAAGGGGTTGTAACTACAATAGATGAGTTATCAGCTTCAAAGACTACTGACCTATCAGAGTTATTATATCAGATAGGCCAGGGACAAAGCCGCTTACGATTAAGTTCAGCTTCGACCTTAAATCAGCAGTTTAGATTTAACACCGTAATTGCCACCACTTCAGAAATTCCTATGGCAAAATATCTCAATTCCAACCAAGGACTACATATGCGCTATATAGAATTAACATCAGATAAGGGGTGGTCTAAAAATGGGGTAGTTGCTGATGCAATTAAATTAAAATGCTCACAGTGCTACGGAGTAGCTAGTGATACATTCATGACTAAACTTTTTAATCATGGGAGAGGGGTTAATTACATAAGTGAAGTCTATAATTCAGCATATGCTGAATTATTGGAAAAACTTCCAGATACTGAATATAAAACTCGTATTGGCGCTTCCTATGCGATAATCTATACTTCAGCAATTCTAATTAAAGAATTACTGGACATAGACATTGCTGTAGAAAAAGTACGTGACTTTTTAGTAGAGACGGAAAAAGCTGCACTAGATAAACGAGGAGAAATCCCAAATGATTTGTATGATAAATTAGTGACCTATACCTTGTCACATCCCAACTTGTTCTTTATCAAGGAGAGTTATAGTAGAGGAGGAAACAAGGTAGGAGTTATTAAGCAGAACAAAGGAACGTACCGAGCTTACTTCTTCAGAGATGAGTTTGAAAAAGTACTGAAAAAAGATTTTTCTATATCTAACATAGAAAAAGCACTTAAGTTATTGAATAGTCAAAAAAAATTGGCTACTGATAAACGACGATTAACTAAATATCTCATCATTGAAAGTAGTCGAACTCCTATGTACTGCATAGAATTACCAGCAGACTGGAAAAAAACTGCGATGGAATTTGGCATATTAAGGGAGTATTGAAATGCAAATGATAGACTACACAGTATTAATAAAACTAGGCTATAAACAGCATACGGCCAAAAGCATTATTAGACAAGCTAAATGCTGGCTTGTTGAAAATGGGTATGAATTTTATCTCAATAAACGTTGTGGTATTGTGCCTGCGTATGCGGTAGAAAAAGTAATAGGAGTAAAATTTGAGGAGGAAGTTAGATGAGTAAAACAAAGTATCCTTGTGTATTTAAAAATGATAAGACTGGGTTCTATTACTATAACGTAGAACTGGGCGTAGATAGAATTACAGGGAAACGAATTCAGAAGAAATCTTCTAAATCGAAAAAAGGGAATCCGTTTCGTACAGCCAAAGAAGCTTACGAGGAAGTTACCAAAATCAAATTAGAATATCATAAAGTGAAAAATTACAGCGGTTATGATATAACCTATGAACGATTTATGGAAGAACACTATTTGCCAATGTATGAGAAAAGTGTTGAAAAAGGGACATGGATTTCTAAACAGCCTGCATTAAAATTGCTAGTTCAGAGATTTGGAAAAATTAGGCTACGGGACATTACACTAACAAACTGCGAGAAATTTAGAGTCTATCTCTTGACTCATGACCAATATTCTCAAAACTACGCTTCCATGATTTATGGAGCATTTAGAAAAACTTTGGACTATGCAGTCAAGATACAATACCTTGAAGTAAATGTATCCAAACAAACGGATGCAATTTCTAAAGGACGAGTAACCGTAGCTTATTGGACTAAGGAAGAATTTGAAAAAGTACTGACAAGCTTCTATATTGATGACCTCTATGAACACATGTCTTTTATTGCAGTTTGGTTATACTACATGACTGGAATAAGAGTTTCTGAAGGGTTAGCACTAAAGTGGACGGATGTAGACTTAGAAAATAAAAAGTTGCGGATACACGGTACTTTGGAGAGAAGAGGAAGAGCAGAATATGAAGTAAAGAACTATACGAAGACCATAAGCAGTCAACGTATTATCTCTTTAGATGATACAACTGTCCAACTGTTGACGAAATGGAAACAGAGACAGGAAAAACAGCACATAGCTCCTTTCATTCTCAGTTATTCAAAAACACCGCTATACCGTTCAACAATTAATAGAATTATCAAACGCCATGCCGATATTAGTGGTGTCCACCCAATACAGGCAAAGGGGCTAAGGCATAGTCATGCAAGCTATCTCATTAATGAGCATAATATTGATGTCCTAGTGATTTCTAGAAGATTGGGACACTCAAGTCCTGAGATAACGCTAAAACATTACGCTCACCTATGGTCTAGAAATGACGAAAGCGTAGCACAAGCTATAGAGGATGACATTACTATTAAGCATAGTATAGAAAGTAAGGTGAAGTTCAAAGGAAACCAAATTATAAAGAAAAAATAAACAAATAGCCCCCAACGCATAGAGGTTAGCGTTGGGGGTTAAAAGCAGGGAGAGAGGCAGGGAATAAGTTAACTAAAAGTTGCGATAAGTAGTGTAACTTATTGATAAATCCTTATAAAATCAATTGAAAAAAGGTTAGGACAGAGGTCGACTTATTCCCATTCCACAGTTGCAGGTGGTTTGCTTGTAATATCGTAGACGATACGGTTAACGTGGTCAACTTCATTGACGATACGGACAGAGATCTTTTGCAGAACTTCCCAAGGGATCTTGGCAAAGTCAGCTGTCATACCATCGATAGAAGTAATAGCGCGAATGGCAATTGTGTAGTCATAAGTCCGACCGTCGCCCATAACACCTACTGAACGAACGCCAGTGTTGACAGTGAAGTATTGCCAGATGTCTCGGTCAAGACCAGCCTTGGCGATTTCTTCACGGAGAATAGCGTCTGATTCGCGGACAGTTTCTAATTTTTCCTCAGTGATTTCTCCCATAACGCGAATAGCAAGTCCTGGTCCTGGGAATGGCTGGCGCCAGACAATTTCATCAGGCATACCAAGCTCTGTACCCAAAGCGCGCACTTCATCCTTGTAAAGTGTATTTAGAGGTTCAATCAACTCAAACTGCATATCTTCTGGCAGACCACCAACATTGTGGTGAGACTTGATAGTTTGAGCAGTGTCAGTCCCAGATTCGATAACATCGGTATAAAGTGTACCTTGAGCCAAAAATTTCACATCTTTCAGTTTGCTGGCTTCATCGTCAAAGACGTAGACAAACTCGTTTCCGATGATTTTACGTTTTTGCTCTGGATCAGATACGCCAGCAAGTTTGTCAAGGAAACGCTTAGCTGCGTCCGCTTTGACGATATTAAGACCAAACTTGCCGCCTAGCATCTCCATAACTTGATCAGCTTCGCCTTTACGCAAAAGACCGTGATCTACAAAGATACAGATCAATTGATCGCCGATAGCTTTCTGCAAGAGGACACCTACGACAGAAGAGTCAACACCACCTGATAGACCGAGCAGGACACGCTTGTCACCGACTGTTTTACGGATTTTTTGAATCTGCATATCGATGAAGTTATCCATAGACCAGTCGCCCTTAGCGCCACAGATATTGAGAGCAAAATTGCGCAGAATATCGTAACCGTACTCAGAATGACGAACCTCAGGGTGGAACTGGATTCCGTAGATTTTCTTGTCAGGATTTTCAATAGATGCAAAAGGACAGTCAGCAGAAGTGCCCGTACGAACAAAGTCTGCAGGAATCTCTGTCACCGCATCACCGTGGCTCATCAGGACAAGCTGCTCATCTGGTGTGCCTTCAAAGAGAGGAGAAGTAGCACGTGTCAGTTTGGATTGACCATATTCACGATTACCGGCATCACCTGCTGGCAATACTTTCCCGCCTAATTTATGAGTCAAAAGCTGCATACCGTAGCAAATCCCCAAAATTGGAATCCCCAACTCAAAAATCTCTGGGTCAATATCAAATGAACCTTCTTCATAAACCGAGTTAGGCCCACCTGAAAGGATAATACCAACAGGACGGATAGCACGGACTTCATCCGCTGTGATCTTGTGGCTCTTGAGTTCGGAAAATACACCAATTTCACGGATACGACGCGAAATCAGCTGGTTGTACTGGCTGCCGTAATCAAGCACGATGATTTTTTCAACATCTTGCAATTCAGTTGTAGTTGTCATCTTTTCCCTTTCTTAAAAGAAGTAATCTTTTCCCCTCATTTTATCACAAAAATCGAATTTTTCCAAGGTTATAGGGCTAGCTGCAAGTAAAATAACTGAGAAATTAAAACATCTGTTCTAAAAAATGATAAACAAATAGGATTTCCCTACATTGATTGATATTTAGTTTGACTTTTAAACTAATTGATAATACAATAAATGTATAAAAAAGCTGCTTAAAATCAGAAAAGAGGGCCATGGATGTTACCTGCTTATGTGAAAATACATGATCAAATAAAAAAAGATATTGACGAAGGGGTTTGGGAGATTGGCGAGCGTTTACCAAGTGAACGTGATCTTGCTGAAACTTTCGAGGTCAGCAGAATGACCCTGCGCCAAGCTATTACGCTTCTGGTGGAGGAAGGAGTGCTAGAGCGTCGAGTCGGTAGCGGGACTTATGTTGCAAGTACACGCGTTCAGGAAAAGATGCGTGGAACGACTAGTTTTACAGAAATTATGAAGTCTCAAGGAAAAATACCGTCCAGCCAGCTGATTTCCTACCGTCGGACACTGCCTAGTGAGCGAGAAGTCGAAAAGCTGGGCATCCATAAGACAGAGAACATCATCCGCATGGAACGTGTTCGTTACGCTGACGATATCCCTGTGGTCTATGAAGTTGCCTCGATTCCAGAGAAATTTATAAAGAATTTCAAAAAAGAAGAAGTGACCAGTCATTTCTTCCAGACCTTACAAGAGCACGGCTATAAAATCGGCAAGTCCCAGCAGACCATTTACGCCCGTTTGGCCAAGGAAAAAATCGCTAAATACCTAGGAATTCCCCGTGGTCACGCTATTTTAGGCCTAACACAGGTTTCTTATTTTGATGATGGAACAGCCTTTGAGTATGTGAAAAGCCAGTATGTCGGCGAACGATTTGAATTCTATTTAGAAAACAATTAGTTACATAATTTAAATTACGTTGCAAAAAAAACTGCCAGTCGGCAGTTTTTTATAATTCTCCATTTTCAAACATACCGAAAGAGTGGAGTTTAAAGGGATTATTTGGTATAATATTCTTTATGGAAATTGAAAAAACAAATCGAATGAATGCTCTGTTTGAGTTTTACGCGGCTTTGCTGACCGACAAGCAGATGAACTATATCGAGCTCTACTATGCAGATGATTACAGCCTTGCTGAAATTGCCGAAGAGTTTAATGTAAGCCGCCAAGCTGTCTATGACAATATCAAGCGGACAGAGAAAATTCTGGAAGACTACGAAATGAAACTGCACATGTACTCTGACTATATCGTCAGAAGTCAGATTTTCGATCAGATTATGGAGAAATACCCTGATGATCCCTATTTGCAGGAGCAACTTGCGGTTTTGTCCAGCATTGATAACCGAGAATAACTCGGATACCCCTATCCATTTCCACTATTTGATAATTAAGAGGAGAAATATTTATGGCTTTTGAAAATTTAACTGAACGCTTGCAGAACGTCTTTAAAAACCTACGCAGAAAGGGGAAAATTTCTGAGAGTGATATCCAGGAAGCGACCAAGGAGATTCGTCTTGCTCTCTTGGAGGCTGACGTTGCCCTGCCTGTTGTTAAAGACTTTATTAAAAAGATTCGTGAGCGAGCTATCGGACACGAAGTTATTGACACGCTCAATCCAGCTCAACAGATCATCAAAATCGTAGACGAAGAGCTAACAGCCATTCTGGGTTCTGATACTGCTGAGATTACCAAGTCACCAAAGATTCCGACTGTTATCATGATGGTCGGTTTGCAAGGGGCTGGTAAAACGACCTTTGCGGGTAAATTGGCCAATAAACTCAAGAAAGAAGAAAATGCTCGTCCTTTGATGATTGCGGCGGATATCTACCGTCCAGCGGCTATTGATCAGTTGAAAACACTGGGGCAACAGATTGATGTGCCAGTCTTTGCCTTGGGTACCGAGTTTCCAGCAGTAGAGATTGTCCGTCAAGGTTTGGAGCAAGCCAAGGCTAATCACAACGACTATGTCTTGATTGATACGGCTGGTCGCCTACAAATTGATGAAAAGCTCATGCAGGAGCTAGCTGATGTCAAGGCGTTAGCACAGCCAAATGAAATTCTGCTGGTGGTCGATGCTATGATCGGTCAGGAAGCAGCAAACGTAGCCCGTGAATTTAACAATCAACTCGAAGTGACCGGGGTTATCCTGACCAAGATTGATGGGGATACCCGTGGTGGTGCAGCTCTGTCAGTCCGTCAGATCACTGGCAAACCTATCAAGTTCACTGGTACTGGTGAAAAGATTACTGATATTGAAACCTTCCACCCAGACCGCATGTCTAGCCGTATCCTCGGTATGGGAGATATGCTGACCCTGATTGAAAAGGCCGCTCAAGAGTATGATGAGAAAAAATCGCTTGAAATGGCTGAAAAAATGCGGGAAAACACCTTTGATTTCAACGATTTCATCGACCAACTGGATCAGGTACAAGGCATGGGACCTATGGAGGATTTGCTAAAGCTGATTCCAGGTATGGCCAATAATCCTGCTCTTAAAAACATCAAAGTAGATGAAAAAGAAATTGCCCGTAAACGTGCCATCGTATCCTCTATGACACCAGCCGAGCGGGAAAATCCAGACCTGCTTAATCCAAGTCGTCGTCGTCGAATTGCAGCTGGTTCTGGTAATAGCTTTGTCGAAGTCAATAAGTTTATCAAGGACTTTAACCAAGCCAAACAGATGATGCAGGGCGTCCTATCTGGAGATATGAACAAAATGATGAAACAGATGGGGCTCAACCCTAACAATCTTCCTAAAAATATGCCGGGCGGCATGCCTGATATGTCAGCTTTAGAAGGCATGATGGGACAAGGCGGTATGCCGGATTTATCTGCCTTAGGCGGAGCGGGCATGCCAGATATGAGTCAACTTTTCGGCGGTGGCCTCAAAGGGAAAGCGGGAGAATTTCTCATGCGCCGCAGCATGAATAAAATGGCCAAGCAAATGAAGAAGAATAAGAAAAAACGGAAGTAATCGCGGACAAGTTACATAATTTATTTTATGTAACTTGTTTTGTACACTTAGGAAAAAAAGAAATGAAAAAGTTTATTAAGTACCTGATTCAGCTTTACACCAAAATACAAAATAAGCTCCCTTCTCATCCCATCAGCCATCTCCCCTTGAGTAAAGTTGACATAGAACCAATTATTATGATTCCCGGCAGTTCAGCAACGGAGAATCGTTTTAACAAAATGGTTAGAAAACTCAATCACGGCCAGCATCCTCACCATAGTCTGATTCGTATCAAGGTCTGGAATGACGGTCGAATGACCTATCATGGGCATTTGAAGCGAAAGGACAGAAACCCCATTTTTGTGATTGGTTTTCAGAATAATCGCGATGGTTACAAAAATATCAAGAAGCAGGCTGCTATGTTTAATGCTGCCATAACTGTTTTGCGAGAGAAGTACTCTTTTACCAGCTTTAAAGGCTTGGGGCATTCTAATGGCGGACTGGTTTATACAGTATTCCTGCAGCAATACCTAGCAAACCATTCTGGATTAGAGATGGAAAAGCTCCTGACTATTGGCAGTCCTTATAATCTAAACAAGAAGAATCTTAATCATCGAGTCCCAATGCTAGATGACTTTGTAGCCAATCGGGAGAAACTGCCTAAGAAGCTGCAGCATTTGTCGATTTTGGGAATCTTTTTCCGAGATGGAGATGGCATTGTCCATAGAAGCAGTGTAGAGGCTGGGAGCTTGATTTACAAAGGAAAGATTGCTTCATACAGAGAGGTCGTCATCACAGGCAAGGCTGCCCATCATTCATCTTTACCACAAAATGAACAAGTCATTGATTTGATTAAAGGTTTTTTATTTCAATAATTATTTTACATAATTTAATTTCAGTAAAAATTAGAAAGACAATAAAACAATGAAAATGGTAGAGATTCTTCATAGGTATTATGGTGATTTTGATCTGATAAATGAAAAATGGAACGAAGACTATGAAAGTATTTTAATTAAGCCAAAGGTTGATCACGAATATAAAAGATGCCGTTTGGCAAAGAAAACACCCAAAAAAGAAGGATACTTTACAGTCTTTTGGAAAAAAGACCAAGACAACAAGAATATTCCTTATACTGATAGAGACTTGGGTGATGAACTGGTTATTGTCGTTATCGACGACTGTCATTGCGGTTTATTTATAATTCCCAAAGAGGTGGCTACCAGTAAAAAAATTCTTTCTACAAAGGATTGTAAAGGAAAGATGGCTATGCGTTTTTATCCGTCCTGGTGCACAAATTTAAATAAAACAGCTCGTGCAACACAAAAATGGCAACTGGATTATTTTCGAACAATCCAGTTAGAAGAATAAGTTTTAGTTAAACAAGACAGAGTTTAGTTTCTCAATTCTGTCTTGTTTTTATTATCTGTTTTGTAGTAAAGTCAGATTGATTATCTCCCTCTATTATCTTTCCGAAAAACTATAATTTTCTTGAAAAATATACCTAGATATGTTATACTTCTTTTATAGAAAATTATGAGGAAGATGGTATGAAACGCGAGATTTTATTGGAACGAATTGATAAGCTGAAGCAAATCATGCCCTGGTACGTTCTAGAATACTACCAATCCAAACTGGCAGTGCCTTATAGTTTTACGACCTTGTATGAATATCTTAAAGAATACGATCGATTTTTTCGCTGGGTTTTAGACTCTGGTATATCTGACGCTTCAGAGATTGCTGAAATTCCTCTCTCAGTCTTGGAAAATATGACCAAGAAAGACATGGAGGCCTTCATTCTTTATTTGCGAGAGCGCCCACTTCTCAATGCTAATACGACCCAAAACGGTGTTTCCCAAACAACCATCAACCGGACTCTTTCAGCCTTGTCCAGCCTCTACAAATATTTGACTGAGGAAGTTGAAAATGAGCAGGGTGAGCCCTACTTCTATCGAAATGTGATGAAAAAGGTTGCTACTAAGAAGAAAAAGGAAACTCTGGCTGCTCGTGCAGAGAATATTAAGCAGAAGCTCTTTTTAGGGGATGAGACAGAAGAATTTCTCCAGTATATTGATACGGAGTACCCTAAGAAGCTCTCTAATCGCGCCTTGTCCTCTTTTAACAAGAACAAAGAACGTGATTTAGCCATCATTGCCTTGCTGCTAGCCTCTGGTGTTCGTCTGTCTGAAGCTGTCAATCTGGACCTGAAAGATATTAATCTCAAAATGATGGTCATTGAAGTGACAAGAAAAGGCGGGAAAAGGGACTCTGTTAATGTTGCTGCTTTTGCTAAGCCCTATTTAGAAGACTATCTGAGCATTCGGAGCAAGCGCTACAAGGCCGAAAAGACGGATACAGCCTTCTTTTTGACCGAATACCGCGGCACTCCTAATCGAATCGATGCTTCCAGTGTCGAAAAAATGGTGGCCAAGTATTCCGAGGACTTCAAGGTGCGGGTGACCCCTCACAAACTCCGCCATACGCTTGCTACACGTTTGTATGATGCAACCAAATCTCAAGTTCTCGTCAGTCATCAGCTGGGGCATGCTAGTACACAAGTTACTGACCTCTATACTCATATCGTCAATGATGAGCAAAAGAATGCTCTGGACAAACTCTAGTTTACAGAACTAAAATTATGACATGCACAACAGTAAAAATGCTCTATGATTTTTTGTTCATAGAGCATTTCTACTTAACTTAAATAGTGTTTAACCGAATCACTTCATCGGCCTTTTCCCAAATCGCTGGGTTATGCGTTGCAATAATCATCAAACGGTCTGGCTTTTTCAATGATAACAGCAAGTTCATAATTTCTTGTGAGGTTTCGGGATCGAGTGCTGCAGTCAGTTCATCCGCCAAAATCAATGGAGGGTCCTTGAGGATGACTTTGGCCAAGGCGACACGTTGCGCTTCTCCGCCTGATAATTCGTAGATTTTTTGATCGAGTGCGAGATAATCCAATCCGACCTTTTCTAAGACTTCTTCTTCTCGCTGCTTCTTCTCTTGTTTAGTCCATTTTTGCCCAATCAATCCAAGTTCTAAATTGGCAGCTACGGTCGCGTTTTCAAGAAGACCAAAGTTTTGAAAGAGATAGCCTAATTCATTTTTGAAAAAGTGATGAGATTTGATTTGCTTAAGCTCTTGCCCTCGGTAGCTGATGCTTCCCTTATCATAAGGTTCCAGCTTAGCCAGAATATTGAGTAGAGTTGTTTTGCCACAACCACTATTTCCGATTAGCGCATAGACCTTTCCTGCTTCAAATTGCAGATTGATATCCTGAAAGACAATCCGTTCTCCAAATGATTTTGTCAGGTGTTCTATATTAATCATATTAGGCTCCTTTCAGAATAATGGGCAAGAAATACTCTTCTTTATGCGAGCGGTAAAGGAGAATCAGCCATGCATTGGTCGCAAATAATAAAA